>Ga0256913_10001132_pt1 | contig 13765 bp, 12 predicted proteins | sample Axial_MatmetaG_FD_185970 | JGI IMG/M metagenome (GOLD analysis project Ga0256913, IMG submission 185970) | Deep-sea worm associated microbial mat communities from Axial Seamount, Juan de Fuca Ridge, Pacific Ocean - Axial_Mat | ecosystem: Environmental > Aquatic > Marine > Oceanic > Microbial...
CCTTATCCCCATCCATCAGAAGTCTGGCGATCTTCTCTTCGGTGCTCATCGCCTCATATTCTTCATCGTTGGCCTCGGTATCGACCACTTTGTCCGAGAAGTGCTCGATGAACTTGAAGAGCGACTGGTCATCGGGGTGGAAGAGCAGCTCTTCACACACTTCGATATCCTCCTGGCTCATCTTGCTCAGCGGAATGATATGCTTGACGTTGATGATGACCGATGTCAGCCCCGCCTCCAGACAATGGTGGAGGAATACGGAGTTGAGATACATACGCGCATTCTTGTCCAGCCCGAAGGAGATGTTGCTCAGTCCCAGTGTGGAGCCCACTTCGGGATGACGCTTGTGCAGTTCACGGATCGCTTCAAGCGTCTGGATGGCAGCATCCCGGTACTCCTCATCCCCTGATCCAACCGTAAAGGTCAGTACATCGAAGATAAGGTTGTGCGGTGCGATACCGTGGCGGTTGACACACAGATCATAGAGCCTCTCCGCTACGGCGATCTTCTCCTCTTTGGTCTTTGCCATCCCCTTCTCATCGATGGTCAGACAGACCAGTGCGGTACCGTACTTTTTTGCCAGTGTACAGATAGCATCGAGCTTCTCTTCGCCATCCTCAAGGTTGACCGAGTTGATAATGGGCTTTCCGCCGATACACTTGAGCCCCTCCTCCATCGTATTGACACGGGTAGCATCGGGCATCAGCGGCAGCGGGATCTTCTGGTTGTACAGCTCCATGACCGCTCGCATATCTTTGGCACCGTCACGTCCGGCGAACTCTACGTTCACATCCAGACAGTGCGCCCCGTCACGTACCTGTGCCTGTCCGACAGTGAGTGTCCCTTCATAATCTCCGGCAATGATCAGCTCACGGAACGCCTTGGAACCGGTCGCATTGCTCCGCTCCCCGATAAGCAGCGGGGCAGGCTCCTGAAAGAGCTCCACAGAGTTGAAGAGCGAAGCGATGCTTGGCTTGATGCTTCCAGTTGGTTTTTTAGGCTTGGTCTGCCCGACTGCCTTCTTCAGTGCCTGAATGTGCTGTGGAGTCGTACCGCAGCATCCGCCAAGGAAACTCACCCCGTCAAACTCGGTGAATTCCAGCTGCTTGGCTGTAAACTCATCCGGCCCCATCGGATAATAGGTATACCCTCCTCTGTTTTGCGGCAGTCCGGCATTGGCATGGATGGAAAGCGGGATACTGCACAGCTCGCTGAGTACCTTCAAGTGCTTCTTCGCCTGATCGGGCCCCGTACCGCAGTTAAGCCCCAGCGAGAGAATATCGAAAGGTTCAAGGATCGTCACGATGGTCGCTGCATCGGTACCGATAAGCATCGAACCGCTCAACTCGATAGTGACAGAAACCATAATGGGCAGGTCCGTTCCCCTCTCCCCGTTGGCATCCTGACACGCATGCAGGGCTGCTTTGATCTGCAGCGGGTCCTGACAGGTTTCAAGCAGGAAGATATCACACCCGCCGTCTATCAAGCCCAAAGCTACAAGTTTGTATCCCTCATACATCACATCATAATGAATGTGTCCCAATGAAGGCAGCTTCGTCCCCGGCCCGATCGACCCCAGCACAAAACGGGGCTGTTCAGGTGTACTGTACGCTTCACAGACCTCCCTGACCAGCTGCGCACCTTTTTGGGAGAGCTCGTAGGCACGTTCTCCCATATCGTACTCATCCAATACCCACGGCATGGTTCCAAAGGTATTGGTCTTGATCAGGTCGGCACCTGCCATCGCATAACGTTTGTGGATACGTTTAATCAGATCGGGTGCTGTATCGATGAGCAGTTCGTTACACCCCTCCTGCTCCCGTCCTTTATGGTCTATCCATGCCTCTTTTGGAATGTCAAGATCCTGTATCTGTGTACCCATGGCACCATCGATCACTAAAATATGTTCTTTTAAAAGTGCTTTGATTTTTTCTGTTACCGACAAAAAATTTCCTTTATTTTAATGTTGTAATTGTAGCAAAGTATGAAATAAAAACGATTAATTTGACGGCCGTTCCCCCTATATTATAGCTTTATAAGCAAGCAATTGCTATTATCTACTTATATACACGGAAGGATCTTCATGGGGCAGATTGTCAAAAATATCATTACAGGCAAAATCATTCACAAGCCAAACCCCATAAATGTTGAACTCCTCTTCGACGGGGGTGTCATGATCACTGAGACCGATACCTCAGGCATCATTACCTACGCCAACCGTAAATTCCGGGAAATGACCGGCTATACCAAAGAGGAGTTGATTGGATCTCCTCACAATATCAACAGACATCCCGATATGCCAAAGGCTGCATTTAAAGAGATGTGGAAAACCATCAAAAGCGGAAAATACTGGGAAGGCCTTGTCAAAAATATGAACAGCGAAGGGAAGTACTACCTTGTCATTGTCTGGATCAAACCGAAATTTGATGAAAACAATAATATTGTGGGTTATATCGCAGGCAGAAAAATCCCGAATCGCAAAGCTATGAATCAGGCACTTGCACTTTACAGAAAAATGAAAATCTCCGAATAATCCATACCTCTTAGAGAACTTTTTTAGCCTCCTGGAGCGCTGCGATCAAAGCATCGATATTCGCTTTTGGAATATGTACTTTCCAATCCGGCTCTTTTGCCTCGGACTGCAGGAAAATACCGATACTCGCGACACTCTCGCTTCCCGCTCCATACGGTTCATCGATCGTCGTAATGGAGATCTTCCCCTCTTTTGTACCGTTGAGTACAATCTCGTCTATCAGACTTACATTTGACATAACCACTCCTTCCGGTTTCATTACCATCTTATGTCACTCTTCCTCGTGCAGATATACTACCAGGAGAGTCTTCATTATAGCACAAAAGGTTAACGGCTTTTTACCAGCCTCATCAGTACTGCCTGCATCTTTTTCCAGAGCCTGATCTCGATCGCGGGGAAGCCGGCATAGGTCTTTCCACCCTCCAGTGATTTGGTAACACCGCCTTTACCGGCGATGGTTGAAAACGCGCCGATTTCAAGGTGCCCCGCTGAAGCACTCTGTCCACCCATTACGACATTTCTTCCTAACGTGGTAGAACCTGCAAGACCGACCTGGGCGGCACAGAGCGTATACTCGCCAATATCGCAGTTATGCCCTATCTGGATCAGATTGTCCAGTTTGCATCCCCTGCGGACATAGGTTGTTCCAAAAACTGCCCTGTCTACCGCACAGTTGGCACCTATCTCCACATCATCCTCAACAATGACATTCCCATTCTGGTAAATTTTGACATGCTCTCCCTGTTTCGTATGGGCGAAACCATATCCGTCACAACCGATCACCGTACCGCTATGTATGATACACCTCTGTCCCATTTGCGTACCGTGGTACAGTATTACATTGGGATGAAGCAGTGTTCCTGACCCTACAGTGACATTGTCTCCAAGATAGCAACCTGCCAAAATGGTGACATTGTCGCCCAACGTTACATTTTTGCCAAAACGTACACTTTCATCGATATCACAACCCTCTCCCCAAACAGGCAAAGCAGTGTCGCTTTCGATCTTATGGGCAAAGAATTTTGAGGCAATTGCCAGTTTCAGATACGCTTCATCGGTGACAAGTGCAATGGTTGTTTTTGGAAGCAGTGAAGCGTGCTCTTTGTCTATAAGCACTGCACCGGCTTTTGTAGAAGCTAGTTGCGAAACATATTTTTTGTCATTGAAAAAACTCAATTGTTCAGAGGTTGCCTCAGTGAGGGTATGAATACCTTTGATATCGATATCGTTTCCCTGAAAATCGATATTGAGTGCTTTTGCCAGATGGGAGAGTCTGTATGTCATATAATATCCTTCTATGCGCAGGAGGTCAGTTTACCAACCTGTAAAATACAGCGAGAGGCCGGTAACCCGACCCTACAATCATGAAAGTTGATTAACGCTCTATCGCTACCACACCGCCCCGTACGATCTCGCACGGATTGTAGCGCTGTGCCGCTTCAATGAAATGTTTCACACGTTTAGGCTCATCGGCAACCTGTGCCACGACCATCTCTTTCCCTACATTCACGATACCGCCGTTGTATGCAGCGCACAGTGCAGAGATATCGCTCAGATTTTCCGCAATAGGGAACTTGATCAGAACCATCTCTTTTTCCACCATCTCTTCATGTTCGATCACTTTATAGACCGGAATGAGTTTGTGCAGCTGCTTGGTGATCTGCTCCATCACTTTGGTACTTCCGTTTGTGGCGATGGTAATATGCGACATTGAACTGTTTGGAATCGGTGCGACCGTCAATGACTCTATGTTATATCCACGTCCCGCAAACAGTGCTGTTACACGGGCAAGCACGGAACTTTCATTCATGACAATAACGGAGATAACTCGTCTCTCTTTTTTAGAATCAGCCATTACTTCTCCTCCCCGTCATTTACTGTTTTCTGAGGCAGCATCATATTGAACAGCGCTCCGCCTGCCGGTACCATAGGAAGTACATTTTCAAAACGGTTGGTCGAAACATTCATAAAGCAGACTCGGTTCTGTTTTATGGCATCTTTCAGCGCCGCATCAAACTCCTCTTTGGTCTCTACATCATAGCCTATTCCTCCGCACGCCTCGGCCAGAGCCTTGAAGTTCGGCTGGAATGTCAAATCTGTTTCAGAATAGCGTTTTTCGTAAAAGAAAGTCTGCCACTGTCTTACCATTCCCAAAAAGTGGTTGTTCAAAATAACATTGATCACCGGTATCTTGTACTCTGCCGCGGTCACCAGCTCCTGCATATTCATCAGAATGGAACCGTCTCCGGTAATGTTGATGACCGTCTTTTCCGGGAAAGCCCGTTTCGCACCGATGGCAGCGGGGAAACCAAAGCCCATCGTTCCAAGGCCTCCAGAGTTGATCCACTGTCTAGGCCGGTCGAACGGATAGTGCTGTGCCGCCCACATCTGGTGCTGGCCCACGTCCGAAGTGATGATCGCCTCTTCACCCAGAAGCTCACCGATACGTTCGATCGCCCATTGCGGTTTGATCACCTCGTCGGAATCCACATAGGACTGGGGATGAAGCTCGTCGTAACGATTCAGTATCTCCCTCCATGCCTGGTAGCGGTCCGTATTTACTCCGTCAAGCAGCGGGATCATCTTTTCAAGCACCTGTGTGACATCACCGACGATCGGGTAGTCCACATCGACCAGTTTTGCAATGTTCGCCGGGTCAATATCCACATGGATAATATCCGCATATTTGGCGAACTCAGAAAGCTTTCCTGTTACCCTGTCATCGAATCTGGCACCCAAAGAGATGATCAGGTCCGTCTCGGACATCGCCATGTTGGAAGCATAATTTCCGTGCATCCCCAACATTCCGAGAAGCAGAGGGTTATCCGCCCCCATGACTCCTCTTGCCATCAATGTCTCTACGGCAGGAATCTGTGTTTTTTCAGCCAGTTCCCTTACCAGTTCATAGGCATTGGAAAGCACAACCCCTCCACCGATATAAAGCAGGGGTTTTTTGGCTGACTTGATCGCTTCGACCGCTTTTTCGATCTGTCTCTTGTTCCCTTTGTATGTCGGTTTGTATGAGGGGATATCTACAGCTTCCGGATAGCTGAACTCTCCGATATCTACCGTAATATCTTTAGGGATATCCATCAGTACAGGCCCCGGCCTTCCGCTTTTTGCAATGTAGAACGCCTCTTTGAGAATACGCGGCAGCTCTTCAAGCGTACGTACCAGGAAGTTGTGTTTCGTACACGGCCTTGAGATACCTACGGCATCGATCTCCTGAAAACCGTCCGTACCGATCAGGGAGAGAGGTACCTGCCCGGAGATCACTACAAGCGGAATGGAATCCATATAGGCGGTGGCAAGCCCTGTCACGGCATTGGTGAACCCCGGCCCGCTTGTCACCATGGCAACCCCTACTTCGCCTGTCGCTCTGGCATATCCATCAGCCGCATGTACGGCTGCCTGTTCATGACGGTTCAGGATATGCTCGAAACCGTTCTGCTTGTAAATTTCATCGTAAACGTGCATGATCGCACCGCCGGGATAACCGAATACAGTCTTCACACCCTCGGCGATCAACGCTTCACACACCATCTGTGCACCACTCATCTGCATGGCTTACACTCCATTATATTTTAATTATTACCTGGATTATAGCAAAATAAGTTTAGAGGAGTGAGCGCGCATAGATAAAATCAGACAAAATGACTCTTTTTTATTGACGCATATCATGAAAAAGTAACATCTTTTTGACTATACTTACAGTATGGATTTCACACAAGCGATAGAGATAGCCCCCAACATTTACTGGGTCGGTATGTATCTGCAGAACGACCCTTTCCAGTGTCACCCCTACTTCATCAGGAATGGGAAGGAGTCCGTACTGGTCGACCCAGGCTCGATGCTGGAGTTCGACGCTGTCGTGGAAAAAATAGGGACGATCGCTTCTATGTCCGATATCAAATATATCATTCTGCACCACCAGGACCCGGACCTTGCCGCCTCCGTTCCGGAGATGGAGAAACTGATCGGCCGTGACGACCTGCAGATCATTACGCACAGCCGTATGGTGCCTTTGGTGAAACACTATATGATACAGTCGGATTATTATGAGATAGACAAGCACCACTACAAACTCCGCTGCGGCGATCTGCACCTGGAGTTTCTCACTACCCCCTACTGCCACTCTCCCGGAGCGTTCGTTACCTATGAACCCAGAAGCAAAATCCTGCTTTCAGGCGATATTTTCGGAGGTATCGAAGAGTCCTGGGAATTCTTTGCGGGAGATGACTATTTTGAAAAAGCCAGGCAGTTCCATGCCGAATATATGCCAAGCAGGGATATCTTCAACTATGCCCTCTCCAAGATAGAGGCACTGGACCTGAACCTCATCGCGCCGCAGCATGGATCGATCATCAGAAAAGAGAGGATCGCGCCGCTGATCAAACAGATGAAAGCGCTGGAGTGCGGGCTCTATGTGGAAAAAGCGTACCGTGACGAACTGCTCTATACGATAGAAGCGCTCAAACAGAAAGACCTTGCCCTGCTGGCCTCCCTCGAAGCGCTCAAAGAGAAAGAGGAGTTCCTTTTCCAGAAAGCAAAAATGGCGGATATGGGAGAGATGATAGGCAATATCGCCCACCAGTGGCGCCAGCCTCTGGCCATTAACAATACCATCATCTCTATACTGAAAGAGAAGAGCCAGAGAGAGATACTCGAAAACAGTGAGCTTATGACAAAACTCAAAGAGATGGAGAACAATATCCAGTATATGTCCAAAACCATCGATGATTTCATGCGTTTTTACCATCCGGGAAAGAAAAAAACAAATTTTTCCGTATCTGATGTCATTGACCATGCCCTGACCATTATGGAACCGATGATGAAAAAAGCGGGGATCACAATCACCTTTAGCGACCTGGACTCCTCTTATGTCAGCGGGTATATGAATGAGTACACACAGGTTGTCGTCTCTCTTCTAACCAATGCCAAAGATGTACTGACCCACAGAAATATTGAAAATGCATCTATCAACATTGCCCTTTCCGAAGAGGATGGGAATATTATCCTCGCCATCAGCGACAATGCCGGAGGAATTCCAAAAGAGCACATTCACCGGGTATTCGACCCCTACTTTACCACCAAGCATAAATCAATGGGGACTGGACTGGGACTTTATATCTCCAAAATGATCGTTGAAAAAAATATGGGCGGTATCCTGAATGTCAAAAACGTCCAAGAGGGTGCAGTATTTACAATTGTCATGGAGAAGAGTAATGGATGATATAAAGATCAGTGATATTTCGATACTTATCGCAGAAGATGAAACGAAACTGCTGCATTCCATGGTAGAGTACCTGCAGCTTTTCTTTACGCATGTCTATGCGGCGGAAGATGGTTTGATGGCTTATGAGATCTATAAGGAGAAGAGGCCCGACATTATCGTAGCGGACATTCACATGCCGCACCTTGACGGGCTCTCCATGATCAAAAAGATCCGGCAGAATGACCAGGAGACCAAGATCATCATCACCACGGCCCACTCCGATACGGAAAAGCTGTTGCAGGCCATAGAGCTTCACTTGGTGAAATATCTGGTCAAACCGGTACAGAGCGACCAACTCAAAGAGCTTCTTTTCTCTATTGTCAAGGATCTCCGTTCAACACAAAAGTATGTCCATCTAAAAGAGGGGTTCCGCTGGGATATCAAACAGCATAAACTTTTCGGGCAGGGTGAAGAGATCGTACTTAAACCAAAAGAGCAGAAGGTACTTGAACTTCTCTTTTCAAAAAAGGGAGAAGCGGTATCGGCAAAAGATATTTATGGACATTTATACCCTGAAAATACCCAACGTACCTTTTCGCCGGACGCCATCACCTCACTTATCAAACGTATACGCCAAAAACTGCCCAAAGACACCATCAAAAGCAGTTACGGGGTGGGTTATATGCTGCAGACAGCCTGAGCGCTGCCTTAGACGTTTTGTACGGTACGGCATGCTTCCAAAGCTACTCCTTCGCGCAGACCGTCATCTATGACGATACAGTTTTCAAATTCCAGGAGGTTATAGAGCGCTTTGTAGATCAGTATGCCTGCGGCTATCAGGTCGGAGCGTCCCGTTCCTACAGCCAGTTCACGTTCGGGAAGAGGCATGGAGAGCAGTCTCTTCAGGTAAAAGTCCAGCTCATCCACATGGAGTGAAGTGCCATTGACCTTGGAGGCATCATAGGTAGCATAACTCTGTCCCAGCTTCATCGCTGCTACGGTAGTAGGCGTACCGGCTGTTGCAATAAATGAACCGACTTTCCCTCTGGTAGCATACACTTCGGCACAAAACATCTGCATACCGAACATCTCTTTGGAGAGTGCCTCCTCAATGGCATCAAGCGTTTCATAGCGTTGGGCGATCGTGACAATACCTACCGGAAAACTTTTCGAGACAACCTCATCCCTGTAGGAGAAGATCAGCTCTGTCGAACCCCCGCCTATATCTACAAGGACAAAAGAGTCGGAGGCATACTGGAGTTTTTCAAGCCGGTATTTGACTGCCAGCAGTGTCAACCGGGCCTCCTCTTCTCCGCCAATCACTTCAAAAGCAACTCCTGTAGCCTTCTGAATGACGTTGAGCACATCCTTACCGTTGGATGCGCTGCGTATCGCTTCGGTAGTCACCGCCCTGACTTTCTCCCGGGAAAAATCGATCTTCTCCTGTACCTCTTTCAGCGCCGTAACAATACGTTCCACCGCCGCATCACTGATCTCTCCTCTTTCCGCCAGGCCATCTGCCGTTTTGACGATCTTCTCAAACTCGGCAATATGCTTCCCGTTTTTACAGTCACGCTGTAAAACACGCAGGGTATTGGAACCCAGATCTATCGCTACCACACTATCCCCAATTTCTAATTTTATCAGTGTTCTTCCCTGAAGGCGAATCCGCCCTCTTTAAGCCTCTTGCGAATCAACTCCTGATGCTCTTCTCCTTTTGTCTCCAGTGCGACAGAGACATGGGCATCACCGAATTCAAGGTCTATGGAGGTTCTGTCGTACCCTATCTGGACAATATTCGCGCCCACTTCCGTAAGTATCTGGGTAAAGCTCTGCAGGGCTCCCGGTTTGTCAATCAGTGTAACGATGAGCTTCATTTTTCTTGCCGACTTCATCAACCCTTTTTCAATGATAAGAGAGAGCATCGTAACATCGATGTTCCCTCCGCTGAGTACGATCCCTATTTTACTTCCCCTGGGAAGATTGAGCTTTCCATGCAGCAGGGCGGCGACACCTACCGAACCTGCCCCCTCTACAAGGACTTTCTGTTTTTCAAGCAAAAAGAGGATGGCCGAAGCGATCTCATCTTCACAGACACTCTCGAATGCATCGACATACTTCAAAATATACTCCAGTGTCACAGGTGAAGTGTCACGTACGGCGATCCCGTCGGCAATGGTTCGTACAGAGACGGTATCAAGCGGTTTCCCTGCATCGTAGGAGTTTTTCATCGCAGGCGCGCCTTTGGCAGAGACTCCGATAACACTGATATCGGGCTTCAGGTTTTTGGCTGCTACCGAAATACCCGATATCAATCCACCCCCGCCCACAGGTACGACCATCGCATCGAGGTCTTCCACTTCTTCAAGCATCTCAAGCGCTATGGTCCCCTGTCCGGAGATGACTTCATCATCGGTAAACGGATGGACAAAACTCCGGTTTTTCTCTTTGGCATAGGTCACGGCATAGGCATAGGCTTCATCATAGTTGCTTCCGTGCAGTATGACGTTCGCACCGAACTCCTTAACCCCGAGTACTTTGGTCAGAGGCGTGGATTCCGGCATGACGATCGTCGCTTCTATGCCGAAATATTTGGCTGAAAAGGCAACCCCCTGTGCATGATTCCCGGCTGATGCCGCTACCACACCGCCACGGTCTCCGGACTCTACCAGTGTTGCGATCTTGTTGAACGCCCCCCTGAGTTTGAAGGCACCTGTACGCTGAAGGTTCTCTTTTTTCAGGTACACTTCATACCCGCTTATCTGACTCAATATGGGCGCATAGGAGAAAGGGGTATGGTGTACGATACCCGATACCCTTTCATAGGCTTTTTGTATCTGTTTTAAGTCTAACATTATCTTTCCTAGGTAATAATTAGCGAAAGTATATCAAAAATAAGGATAAACCATGGAGTGCGAATTTCCGAGTGTCAACAGTAATAAAGACGAGATCATCAAATACTTCAGGGAAACAAAGACCATCGCTGTCGTAGGGGCTTCTCCCAAACCGGAAAAAGACAGCCATAAAGTAGCGAAATACCTGCGTGATGTCGGCTACAAAATGATCCCTATCTATCCCAAAGAGGAGGAGATACTCGGGCAGAAAGTCTACCGGAATCTTTTGGAGATCGACGAACCTGTAGATATGGTCGTCGTATTCAGGAAACCCGAAGTGGTCGATGCAGTTGTCGATGCCTGCATAAAGCGCGGGGATGTCAAGGTACTCTGGACACAAAAAGGCATCGTGAACAACAAAGCAGCGGAAAAAGCCGAAGCTGCAGGTATCTCCGTCGTACAGAACCAGTGCGCCATGGTGGAACACCGCAACCTCATGTAGGGGTTCTCCCGAGTGGCTCTTTTACGCTCTCTTCTTTAAAAATACACCGCTCTCTACATGTGCCGTATGAGGAAACTGGTCATAGAGTGCTGCCTCTTTTACCTCATGGGTCTTGGTCAGTATTTCCAGGTCTCTTGCAAGTGTCTCGGGATTGCAGGAAATGTAGATAATATACTCCATATCTGAAATAAGCCCGATGGTCCCCTCATCCAGCCCGGCACGCGGCGGGTCGACCAGAACGGTTGAAAAATCATAAGAGTTCAAATCGATCCCTCTCAACCGTGTAAACTCCCTTCTACCCTCGAGTGCTTCAGTCATCTCTTCAGATGCAAGCCTGGCGAAGGTAATGTTCCCGATACCGTTGAGCGTACAGTTCTCAAGAGCGGCATGAATGGAACGTTTGCTGATCTCCGTTGCCAGTACTTTGTCAAAATAGTATGAAAGCGGCAGTGTGAAGTTGCCCAGGCCGCAGTAGGCCTCCAGAAAATCACCATATCCTACACTCCTTGCCTGTTTGGCCGCCCATTCGATCATTTTGACATTCACTGCAGGGTTGGGCTGGGTAAAACCGCTCTCATACTCCACATAGGTAAAGCTCCTGCCGTCTATGTGCAGTTTTTCCGTCACTGACTCACCGGAGAGCACCACTTTCTGTTTACGGCTTCTTCCCATCACTTTGGCATCGAGCTCACGTTCCAACCCTCTGGCTTCCTCTTCCCATGCTTCATCGAGCTTTCGGTGATAGAGCATGGTCACCAGGCACTCATCGGTCGTTGTCGCCAGAAACTCTACGGCAAACAGCTTTCTTTTAAGCACCTCCTGTGAAGCGTTGATCTTCTCCAGCAGTTTCCACATGCGCTTCTCTATGGCTTCGATGACCTTGGGACACTCCTCGATGGTGACCGCTCCGTTCTTTTCCATATTGCCCATGGCATAATTGCATCTCTCACCCTCATGCCAGATACGAAATTCCGCCCGTGCCCGGTAGTGTGAATCCGGGGAATCGAATACTTCAAGTGTACCGTTGAAAAACGGAGCCAGCAACGCACCTACTCTTTTTTCTTTCTGTTTTAATTGTGCCTCATAACTTAGTTCAAACAGCCCGCAGGAGCCGCAAGTTCCGAAATGCCTACATCTCATTTACCACTCACTTAATTTCAATTTGGATATAATCACGATATTATAATAATTATGTATTTTATCGAAAAGGTGTAAAAAATGTCCATAAGTGTCGTAATCCTTGCCGCCGGTCAGGGAACAAGAATGAAATCAGCCACGCCAAAAGTCCTGCATGAAATTTCAGGGAAATCGATGTTGTTCCATGCTATCGATGCGGCAAAAAATGTCTCCGATGATATTACCGTTGTCCTCTATCACCAGGCAGAACGTATCCAAAAAGAGATAGAAGCCCACTATGAGAACATTCATTTCCATCTGCAGGATGCAGAGCGTTTTCCCGGTACAGGCGGTGCGATGAAAGGTATTGAGGCAAAACATACCAAAGTACTGATCCTTAACGGCGACATGCCGCTTGTAACCACTGATTCCCTAAAATCTCTCATGGAGGGGGATGCCAATATCAACATGTCCGTTATCAGGCTCGATGACCCTTCAGGGTACGGGCGTGTCGTGATCATTGACGGTAAAGTACATGAGATCGTTGAAGAGAAAGACTGTATCCCTGCGCAAAAAGCCATACAAACCGTCAATGCAGGCGTCTACTGTGTCAAAAAAGAGCTGCTTGAACGCTATATTCCTGCACTTAACAATGACAATGCCCAGAAAGAGTACTACCTGACCGACATCGTAAAAATGGCTGTCGAGGAAGGGAAAACCGTACATCCCGTCATCGTACAGGAAGAGGAGTTCAAAGGGGTCAACTCCAAGCTCGACCTTGCCCATGCCGAGGAGATCATGCAGAGACGCATTAAGACCAGATGGATGAGAGAAGGGGTAAGCATGCGTCTGCCAGACACCATCTACATCGACTCACGTGTCACATTTGAAGGAGAGTGCATGCTGGAGAACGGCGTAAGCATTCAGGGCAACAGCCGCATCATCGCTTCCCATATCAAAACACACTCCATCATAGAGGACTCCCACATCGAAAACTCCAGTGTAGGGCCCATAGGACGTATCAGGCCGCAGAGCAGACTCATAGACACACATGTCGGAAATTTCGTCGAAGTGAAAAAGTCCGAACTTACCGGTGTCAAGGCCGGACACCTTGCCTACATTGGAGATGCCACCATCTCGGAGGGAACCAATATGGGCGCAGGGGTGATCACCTGCAACTATGACGGGAAACAGAAATACAAAACCATCATAGGCAAAAACGTCTTTGTCGGAAGCGATACGCAGATCGTAGCACCGGTTACCATCGAGGATGATGTCATGATCGCTGCGGGTACAACGGTGAACCGGGATGTAGAGAAAGGGAACCTTGCCATTTCAAGAACACAGATGAAGACCATCAAGAACTTCTTCTATAAATTTTTCGGAGAGAAGTAGATGCAGGTCGATCTCAGCGGCAAATCCGTTCTTCTGGGTGTGACAGGCAGTATCTCTGCCTATAAAGCATGTGATCTCGCACGGCTTTTTGTCAAAGCGGGTGCCAGTGTACATGTGGTCATGACACCTTCTGCCCAGCGCTTTGTCTCGGCACTTACCTTTGAAGCGCT
>Ga0256913_10001133_pt1 | contig 13760 bp, 16 predicted proteins | sample Axial_MatmetaG_FD_185970 | JGI IMG/M metagenome (GOLD analysis project Ga0256913, IMG submission 185970) | Deep-sea worm associated microbial mat communities from Axial Seamount, Juan de Fuca Ridge, Pacific Ocean - Axial_Mat | ecosystem: Environmental > Aquatic > Marine > Oceanic > Microbial...
CTTTATTTGGTACTTCACTCGAACCGTCAAACATACTGTTACGGTCAAAATGAATATACTTATATGCCATTTTTAATTTACCTTCGGGCAAAAGCATACCTCCACCCTTTGAGTTGATACCTGGAATTACATCTGCATATAGTTGTGTCATTCCCATTATTACCCCCAAAGAAAGTACGGTTGTTTTTATTGTTTTCATTTTTTCATTCCTCTAAAATATATATTTAATCTATCATTAATGATAACGATATTCAAAATAGTATAAGGTTTCACCTTAGGTTTAGATAATAATTATCAAAATTATATTTTCTTGATATAAATCAATGATAATTAATATCATAATCGTATAATACGAAAAAATAAAGGAGCTTTTTTATGAAAAAAATATTATTTGTACTCTCAGTGCTTTTGACACTCTCGACAGCATCACAGAAATTGGAAAAGATCATTGTCGCAGGACCTGCTGCCAATGTTTCGCATCCTATTTTTAAGATGATAGAGGATGGTGCATTGAAAAAGTATGCTGACAAGATAGAGTTTAAGTTGTGGAAAAATCCCGATCAGCTTCGTGCAATGATCATCAACAAAGAAGTTGATTTCGTAGCGATACCTACCAATGTCGCATCTATTCTCTACAATAAAAAGCAGCCCATCAAGATGCTTAATGTCTCGGTGTGGGGTATTTTGAAAATACTTGTCAGAGATGAGAAGGTCAAATGCCTTGAAGACCTTAAAGGGCAAGAGCTTGTGGTGCCTTGGCGTGGCGATATGCCTGATATTGTGCTTAGAGCTATTATGAAGAAAAAAGGATTGGCCAAAGAGGATATCAAGCTTATCTATGTCTCCAATCCGATGGATGCGGCACAGCAGCTTATTATGAGAAGAGCGGATAATATTTTACTGCCTGAACCAGCAACTTCTATGGTACTTAGAAAAACTAAATCGTTTCCCGTAAACATTGTCGCACCGACTGTTTTTAGAGGTATTGACCTGCAAAAAGAGTGGGGAGATGTCTATAAAAGAGAAGCAAAAATACCGCAGGCAGGTATGGCGGTGGTGGGTGACATGATAGAGAAAAAAGAGATCATCAAAGCCTTTGAAGAAGAGTATGCCAAAGCAATGCAGTGGTATAAAACACATAAAAAAGAGTCGGGTGAATTGGTGGTGAAGCATATCGATATGTTCAATGCGGATGCCATTGCCGATTCAATAGATCATGTGCAACTTGATGTAAAAAGAGCCATAGACTCTCAAGAGGAACTCAATTTCTTCTTTGATGTTCTTAAAGAAGATAACCCAAAGATCATCGGTGGGTCCGTACCTGATGAAGCATTTTATATAAAGGACTCACTAAAGTGAAATCACTTTTAAAAATTCTTAGAGATTTCCCTGCCTATCTTTGGAGTGGTTGGGGGGCGATCGCTTCGATATTTCTTTTTATCGCAGCATGGGATATAGGTAATCAAGTCTATGGGGATATGATTCTTCCTTCCCCGATTGAAACATTCCATACGCTCGCAACACTTTTTAAAGATCCGGACTTTACACAAAGTCTGATGATCACACTTCGCCGTGCAATGGTCGGGTTTGGAATCTCCTTGGTGGTTGGAACAGCACTTGGACTTTTTGCAGGGTTTTTTGTAACGGCTTCTATTGTAAGCCGACCTATTGTTACTATTTTGATGGGAATGCCTCCTATTGCATGGATCGTTCTTGCTATGATCTGGTTTGGTATGGGAGATGCAACCGTAGAGTTTACTGTTATTGTTGCCTCTTTGCCTATTGTCTTTGTGGGTGCCTTACAGGGTACAAGAACACTTGAAGACAAGTTTGAAGAGATGGCAGATATATTTAAAGTACCGCTTATGATGAAGTTTTTCGATATTTATCTACCGCATATCTTCTCTTATGTCTTTCCAGCATGGGTGGCTGCACTTGGTATGGCATGGAAGATCGTTGTGATGGCAGAGCTTTTAGCCACGAGTGATGGATTGGGTGCAGACTTGGCAATGGCTAGAAGTCAACTCGATACAGCTTCTGCTCTTGCTATTGTGGTTGCTATGGTCGGCTTACTCATGGTTGCAGAATATATCTTCTTAGAGCCTATCAAAAGAGAGGTGGAAAAATGGCGAGATTAAAAGTAGAGAACCTGAGCTTCTCTTTCGGATATGATACCATTTTGGATAATATCAACTTTGAGATCAATGAAGGGGAAGTGGTCTCCATTGTCGGACCCAGCGGCGGAGGAAAGACAACACTGCTTCGTCTCTGTTCCGGACTGCTTGACAGGCAGGATGGAAAGATAGAAAACAGTTTTGAGACACAAGCTATTGCCTTTCAGGACCCTAGACTCCTTCCATGGAAAAATGTGATAGACAATATCGCCTTTGGACTCAAGGCTATGGGTGTACCCTCTAAAGAGAGAGAAGCAAGAGCAAAAGAGATCGCTTTGAAATTCGATCTTGAAGAGAGTGACTTCGAGAAGTTTCCCAAAGAACTCAGTGGTGGTATGAGCCAACGGGTTTCCTTTGCCAGAGCACTGGTGACCAAACCTAAACTACTGTTTCTGGATGAACCTTTCTCAGCACTTGATATCGGTCTTAAAAGAGAACTGCAAGACCATGTGATGGAACTCATTGACAATCATGAGATCACTATATTCTTCATTACCCATGATATCATGGAGGCGATCAGGCTCAGTGACAAGATACTGCTGCTTGCTCCAGATCCGGGAAGAATAGTAAAGATCTTTGAATTTGATGTACCTCAATCTAAAAGAGACGATGAATATGTTTATACTCAAACGGCAAAGCTTCTCAGTGACAGAGAGATCATAGAAACATTTGAACTGGAGTTTAAATAATGGCAGCAACGAAACACTACGAATCTTATCCTGAAGGCGATGTACCTATCTATTTGGCATACGGCTTTCGCCCGGCTTTTTTACTGATGGCTCCCTATATGATACTCTCTATTGTATTGTGGGGACTCTACTACAGTGGGTATATCACACTGCCATTCATCGGCGATACACTCTCCTGGCATATTTATGAAATGTTGTTTGGTGTAGGATTTTTGGGAATGGCAGCATTTATTTTTACCGGAGCACCTGAACTCTATCCCGGCACGGTTCCTATCGTGGGGAATACACTGAAAAACCTTATGTTGCTTTGGATAGCTGCCAGGGTAAGTTTTTGGCTCATGGATATTATTACCCCTTACCCTTCTGCAATACTCAACATTGCAATGTATGCATGGCTTACGGCAATGGTAGCCAAACCAATTTTCAAAGATCCGGCAAAACGCCATGTGAGCATTGCCTACGGATTTGTAGCGGTTCAGGTAGCACAGATATGGTTTTATCTTTCGGTTTTTGGTTTGGTTGCAACACCTTCACTGGAGATACTCAAGATATCGTTAGCTGTCTTTTTGGTTTTGATCCTGCTTGCTGTAAGAAGAGTCAATATTGAAGCTGTCAATGAGATCATAGAGCTTGAAGAGAAGAATGAAGAGATATTCTTTGCCAGACCACCGGCATATAACCTTACGATGTTCATGATCGCTCTGTTTGCTGCAGTAGAGTTCTTTTATCCGACTAACAGAGTGCTTGGATGGATTGCGTTAGGGGTTGCAAGTGCATCTTTGGCAATACTCAATGATTTTATCGCTTATGATGAGGAGAATATTCTTGGGAAAAGGCTTATACGGGCATTGATCACGGTACCTGTGCTTATCTCTATAGGATATGGTCTGATAGGCTATAACTATCTTACAGGAATGCACTACAATAACGGAGACTTCATCCATGTACTGACCAGCGGGGCATGGACACTTTCATTTTATCTTGTGATGATCGTCGTTACCATTGTTCATACGGGAAGGGATATCTCCAAAGAGAGAAATAACTGGGTATGTTTCAGTATTTTTCTGATTTTGGCAGCAACAGTATTGAGAACAGCAGTTGCCTTCTATCCCGAATATGCAACAACACTCTATATGAGCTCGGCACTTATATGGAGTTTACCGTTTATTATCTATATCGCTATTTATTTTAAATGGTTATTAAGTCCCAGAGCGGATGGCTTGCCAGGATAGAAATATCTTGGTACTCTTTCCTTAAGTAATATTGGCTAAAATCACCTCTATGTTAATACGAAAACTTTTTAAATTTGAAAATGCCCATATCGTCCGTAACTGTTCGACCAGAAGATGCAGTGAAAATCTGCACGGCCACTCCTACAAAGTGGAAGTACTTCTGGAGTCGAACTATCTCGATAACGGGCAGATGGTGTACGATTTCGGGTTGACCAAACGCTACATCAAAGAGATGATCGACTCTTTTGACCATGCCATTACACTCTGGAGCGGAGATGACGAGGCATACAGAGAAGCGATGAAAAAGTACTCTTCCCGTTGGGTGGAGCTGCCCGTGTCGCCTTCTGCCGAGCAGTTCTGCCGCGTGATCTACCTGATGGTGGAGCGTGTGCTTGCCTGTACGGAGATGCAGAACGGTGAAAGAGAAGTGAAACTGCACAGTATTATCGTGCATGAGACCGATACCGGGTATGCACAGGGGTTCAAAGAAGATGCCCACAGTGAACTGATGGGGAAGATCCCACTTGAGGAGATCGTCTTTTCCCGGCAGGTACGGCATGAATGGAGCGACCCTGAGCTTTGGAATAAACTGTTGCAGCGAACTTTAATTAAAAACCCCGATAAAGTTTAGTATAATCAACCCAAAAAAAAGGATAGAGATGAAAAAGATAACACTACTCTCGTTGGCAGTGGCAGCACTGCTGTTTACTGCGTGTGAAGAAAAGACAAAGAAAGCGGCAGCTGAGGCAACGGCAGCAGTGAATGTCGCTGCGGAAAAAGCGGCAGAAGAGACAAAAGAGAAAACGGCACATGCGGTAGAAACAGCGAAGGAGAAAGTATCTGAAGCGACAGAGACAGTGAAAAAACAGGCATCTGAAGCGACAGAAACAGTGAAACAGCAGGCATCTGAAGCGACAGAGACAGTGAAAAAACAGGCATCTGCGGCGACAGAGGCGGTAAAAGAGGCAGCGGAGGAAGCATCAAAGGCTGTACAGGAGACTACAGCCAAAGCAGTGAAAGCGACCAAAGAAGCGGTTGCTACCGTAACAGGAGATACAGCGGCAGGTGAAGCAGCATATGCAAAATGTGCCGGATGTCATGGAAAAGACGGTAAGACAAAAGCGCTTGGCAAATCTGAAGAGATTGCGGGGCAGTCAGCGGCTGACCTGGAAACGAAACTGGCAGAGTATAAAGCCGGTACAAGAAATGTGGCAGGTATGGGTTCTTTGATGAAAGGGCAGGTTGCTTCTTTGAGTGAAGACGATATCAAAGCAGTATCGGCTTATATTTCCGGATTGTAAATATCAAGCTTCTATCCTTGCATTAGCGCAGGAGATGAAGCCTTCGGCTATGATCCGCTTTGAATGCAAGGAGTAAAATATGTTGGAAGAGATTATCGCAGCGCACAGTATTTTGGTGACGGTTTTTTTGGTGTTTTTGATAGGGGGGCTGTTCATCCCGTCAATGACGGCAAAGGACCCGTTTGCTTTCAGAAAGGCAAGTTTTATCTATACAATGGTCTTTCAGGCGATCGCTACGATGGTCGTGTTTACAGGCATGGTCGCGATGGTCATGGGAGAGCACGGCTTTACGCTGAGTATCATTCTGATGATCGTGGTCTGGGCGGTATTGATGTATATAGAGATACGCAAATACAGACTGATCAAACTCTCCAGTGTACAAATGCCGGAAATACACCAGATGCTTAAAAATGCATTTCTTCAGATCTCCATGGTTCAGATCATGCTGGTTGCGGTCATTGTGATATTTATGCTGTTGAAAGCCAGAGGTATCGTTGCGTTATAGAAAGGCAGAGTGATGTTGTACCTTTATCATGAAGAGGCGGGGAGTGCCCACCTGACACTTACGGGAGAAGCGCATCGTTACATTTTTAAAGTACGCAGGCATAAAGTGGAGGATCTGCTCTACCTGCGTAACCTGGAAGATGGTTTGCTGTACCGCTATATCGTTGTGGCTATCGATAAACGTTCCGTGATACTGACACTGCAGGAGCGTATGGAGCTGGAGATCAAAGCACCCAGACCTTTACATATAGGGTGGTGTGTGATAGATACGAAAAATATTGAAAAAGTACTCCCCTCTCTGAACGAAATGGGTGTGGAGAAGATTACTTTCATCTACTGCAAACGTTCCCAGAAAAGTTTCAAGCCCGATTTCAAACGTTTGGAGAAGATACTGCTCAACTCCTCCCAGCAGTCGGGAAGATCGGTGATGATGAAGCTTGAAACGGCAGAGGACCTGAAAGCGTTTGTGGAAAAATATCCTCACAGCAAGATGCTGAACTTCTCCAAAACACATTTTATTTCAGACCATGACATAGAGACGCTCGTTATCGGATGCGAGGGTGGTTTCCATGAAGAAGAGGTAGCCCTTTTCGCGCCTGAAAACATTGTCGGGTTTGATACACCCTTGGTTCTAAAGAGTGAAAGTGCGGCGTGTGCGGCGGCGGCTAAAATACTTTTATGATTTTTTAAACATTTTTTGCTATAATTTCGCCCTAAAGTTGTCTCAGCAAGACTGTTGCAACAACCCCCTGTATCATGCAGAGGAAGGGCCAAAATGGCCAGAACAGGTTAGTTGCCTGTCATAAAAATAAAACTAAAAGGTCTCAAAATGAGAAAAGGTATTCACCCAGAATATATGGAATGTAAAGTTAAATGTGCTTGTGGAAACGAGTTTGAAATAAGATCGAACAAGCCGGAGATGAGTATCGATATCTGTAACGAATGTCACCCATTCTTTACAGGTTCAGAGAAGATCCTCGATGCTGCCGGTAGAGTTGAGAAGTTTAAAAACAAATATAAACTTAACTAACACTGCTTTCCGGAGCGTTTACGCTCTGGAACCTTACTTTTTTTAGGCGACTATGCTTACTTTTATCCCCACTCCTATCGGAAACCCCCAAGACATTACCCTCAGAGCGATGAAGCTTTTTGAAAAAGCGGAACTTTTTTTATGTGAAGATACACGCCATACCAAACGGCTTTTACGGCTTTTGGAAGAGCGGTTCGGTATGGTGTACCCCAATGCGGATTTCATCTCTTTCAACGAACATAACGGAGAAGAGAGGCTTCGGGAGTTTGGCGCGGTTCTGGAGGAGAAGGAGGTGGTCTATGTCAGTGATGCCGGAATGCCTGTGATCTCCGATCCGGGGCAGATACTTGTAGCCTATTGCCAGGAGAAGCAGATAAAGTATGATGTCCTGCCCGGAGCCAGTGCCGTCACGACAGCGTATGCGGCAAGCGGGTTCGAAGAGGGAAAATTCCTCTTTTTCGGATTTCTGCCGCATAAAGGGAAAGAGCGAAACGCCGCACTGAACGAAGCGATGAACAACGGCTACAATACGGTGCTCTATGAAGCCCCCCACCGTCTGGAGAAGTTTCTCAAAGAAGTCCTCCTCATCGATGCACAGAGGGAATTTTTCCTGGCAAAAGAGATCAGTAAGAAATTTCAAACCTACTTCAGAGGTACGGCAGAAGAGCTTGCAGAGCAGTTTGGCAGTATCAGCATCAAAGGGGAGTGGGTCGTGATCATCCGTGCGAAAAAAAGTACCTCCAAAAGCCTTCATTTCGATGAAGTCCTGCAGCTGGACCTCCCTCCCAAGCCCAAGGCAAAACTTTTGGCCAGGCTGAGCGACAGAAGTATTGCCGAGTGGTATCAGGAATTAATTAAAAATTAGATAAAATCCATCTTATGATTATTTATGGAAAACAGGTCTGTCTCTATGCTCTGGAGCAGCATCCTGATACGGTTGAAACTGTCTACATCGCTAAAAAAGGGGTACTTCCCCAAACACTCTTTCATGCCTATCATGACAAGATCAAGTTTCTGGAAGAGAAGTGGGCACAGTCCATGAGCAGAGGCGGCAACCACCAGGGGATACTGCTTGAGGTGGCCGACTTCGAAGAGAGTACGCTCTCCCAGATCAAGAAGAACGACTTTATCGTAGTGCTGGACGGGTTGACAGATGCGGGGAATATCGGTGCGATCGTACGCAGCGCTTATGCCCTCGGTGCAGATGCTGTCATCGCGACAGGGGTAAGGCAGCTGAACCTCTCCGCGATCGTACGTACCAGCTCGGGAGCCCTGTTGGATATGCCTTTTGCAGTCATACCGAACATTCTCGATGTACTCAATGAACTGCAGCAGGTTGGTTTCTCTTTTTATGGAGCGGCCATGGAGGGAGAAGCGGTCCAGACAATGCAGTTTGCCGCAAAAAGAGTATTGGTCCTTGGCAGTGAGGGCAAAGGTCTCTCGAAAAAAGCGAGAGGGAAAATAGACCGGATGGTCTCCATTGAGATGAAGCATGCATTCGATTCACTGAATGTCAGTGCAGCCGCAGCAATTTTAATACACAGGATGGGTTATGCAGTTAAATGAGATACTTGAAGAGAACAGTGTAAAAGCGATCAGTAAAAAGACCAATATCTCCGAAAACAATCTGGAGAGCCTCTTTGCCGGTGAATTTGAGCAATTGAAAAAGGTCAAGGCTCTAGGGTTCATCTCGATTATCGAGCGTGAATATAAAGCGGACCTGGGTGCGTTGAGAGAGCAGGCGCTTGCCTATTATACGGAGGCCAATGATGAAAGTATTACGCTGGGACTGCCTATTATGGAAGAGAAGAAAGGGAAGTCAAAACTCTTTTTGCTCTTCGTTCTGCTGCTTCTTGGCTATGCGTCATGGTACCTCTTTACGCAGTTCGACAAGAAAGAGCTGAACAATCTGCTCCCGTTCATAGAGGAGAAAACGATCCAGGCGATACTGCCTTCCGAGGTGAACAACAGTTCGGAGTTGAGTATAGAAAATGTCATCCCCCCTGCTGCAGAGGGAACGACGGTAGAGAAAAAAGCAACAGAATATACAGAGAACAACCACACAAGCGAATAATAAATTAAAGAGAGAATAGACTATGTTTGATGAAATACAGTTTGAAAAGATAAACCGTTTACCAAAGTATCTTTTTGCAGAGATCAATGATCTTAAAATGGAGTTGAGAAGAGAGGGGGAAGATATTATCGATTTTTCTATGGGAAACCCTGATGCCGCCACACCCCAGCCGATCATCGACAAGTTATGTGAAACGGCAATGAAGCCGAAAACCCACGGATACAGCGCCAGTAAAGGAATTTACAAGCTGCGTCTGGCGATGAGCAAATGGTACAAACGCAAATATGGTGCGGAGCTCGACCCCGATACGGAAGTGGTAGCGACCATGGGGAGCAAGGAGGGGTATGTCCACCTTGTACAGGCCATCTCCAATCCGGGAGATGTCGCGATCGTCCCTGATCCTACCTATCCCATCCACTCGCAGGCATTTATTCTGGCAGGTGCAAATGTTGAAAAAATGCATTTGATCTTTGATGAGGAAACTTTTGAAGTCGACGAGGACCGTTTTCTATCCGACCTTGAAGAGGCACTGGACAACTCTGTACCGCAGGCAAAATTCCTTGTGGTGAATTTCCCGCACAACCCGACTACTGCAACGGTCACACCGCAGTTTTATGAAAAGCTGGTCGCTTTGGCAAAAGAGAAACGTTTCTACATTATCTCCGATATCGCCTATGCGGATATTACGTTTGACGGATATACTACGCCGTCCATTATGCAGGTAGAGGGTGCCAAAGATGTAGCGGTAGAGTCCTATACGCTCTCCAAATCCTATAATATGGCCGGCTGGAGGGTCGGTTTCATTGTGGGGAACAAAAAACTGATCGGGGCACTGCAAAGTATCAAATCCTGGCTTGATTACGGGATGTTCACCCCCATCCAGGTCGCTGCGACCGTTGCCCTCGATGAACACGGGTATGTACCCGATGAACAGATCATCCCCCGTTATAAAAAGAGAAGGGATGTCATGATAGAAGCGTTCGGCAATGCTGGATGGAGACTGGCAAAACCAAATGCTTCCATGTTCATCTGGGGGAAAATACCGGAGATCTGCCGAGATATGGGAAGTATGGAGTTCGCCAAAAGACTGCTTCAGGAAGCCGGAGTAGCGGTAAGCCCGGGAATCGGTTTTGGGAAGTACGGTGATGAGTATGTGCGTATCGCGCTGATAGAGAATGAGAAACGTATCCGTCAGGCGGCACGCAATATCAAGAAGTTCCTTAAGAAAGTGGAAGAGGAAAAGAGACATGGTTAAGATCGGAATACTCGGTGTAGGAACAGTTGGTGCGAGCGTCGCCAAAATACTTGAGGAGAATGCAGATATTATTGAAGCCAGGGCAGGTAAAAAGATTATAGCCAAATCCGGTGTCGTGAAGAACCTCTCCAAAGACCGGGGGGTCTCTATCGCACTGAGTGATGATCCGATGGATGTTGTGGATGATCCTCAGATCGATATTGTCGTAGAGCTGATGGGCGGGGTGGAAGAGCCGTATGCTTTGGTGAAAAAAGCGCTTGAGAACGGTAAAGCGGTAGTGACTGCCAACAAAGCGCTGCTTGCCTACCACCGCTACGAACTACAGGAGATCGCGGGAGATATCCCGTTGATGTACGAAGCGAGTACGGCCGGAGGCATCCCTGTCATCGGCGCCCTGCGTACGGGACTCTCCGCCAACCACATCGACTCTATCCAGGGGATCATGAACGGCACCTGCAACTATATGCTGACCAAGATGATCAATGAGGGGGCACAGTATGACGAGATCCTCAAAGAGGCGCAGGAGCTGGGGTATGCCGAAGCGGACCCGACGTTTGATGTAGGTGGATTCGATGCTTCTCACAAACTGCTTATTTTGGCTTCTATCGCCTATGGGATCGATGCCAAACCGGAAGATATCCTCATAGAAGGGATAGAGAACATCACCCAGACCGATGTGGCCTTCGCCAAAGAGTTCGGTTATGAGATCAAACTGCTCGGTATCGCCAAAAAGGTAGCGGAGGGCGTGGAGCTGAGGGTCCATGCGACGATGATCCCTCAGGAGAGCATGATCGCCAAAGTGGACGGCGTGATGAATGCCGTGACTGTAGTAGGCGACAAAGTAGGCGAGACGATGTATTACGGTCCCGGAGCCGGCGGTGATGCTACGGCAAGTGCGGTGATTGCCGACATCGTTGATATCGTCCGAGGGAACCAGGGGCCGATGCTGGGGTACAAAAAAGGGTTGGAGAGCAATCTGAAACTGCTTCCCAAAGAGGAGATTGTCACACAGTACTACCTGCGTCTGCAGGTCGATGACCAGAGCGGAGTACTTGCTTCCATTACCTCTACACTCGGGGAGTTCGGTATCTCCATTGAGTCGATGCTGCAAAAGCCGACCAGGAACGAAGACATTGCCAAACTGCTCTTTACCACGCACGCCTGCAAAGAGAGTAAAATGCAGGATGCCATCAATGCACTGAAAGCGCTGGATGTGGTCCATGGCAGCGTGGCGATGATGCGTATCGAAAAGTAAGGAGTTTTCAATGGCAAAAGAGCACTACTTTGATATGTCGGCAAAGCTGGATATGATGGAGATGAAAAATGCGCTTGAACAGGCAAAGAAAGAGGTGAGCACCCGCTTTGATTTCAAAGGGATCATGGTGGAGCTGGATCTTAACGAGAAGGCCAAAGTGCTGAACATCTCCAGTTCAAGTGACGCCAAGATCGATGCGCTTAAGGATATCGTAATCTCAAAAATGATCAAGCGCGGGCTCTCTCCAAAATCTTTGGATGAGGTCAAAACCGAAGGGATCAGCGGCGGGAATGTCAAGGTGGTCTACCGCATTGTCGACAGCATTGAGAAAGATGAAGCCAAGAAGATCGTCAAAGCGATCAAAGATGCCAAACTCAAAGTTACCCCATCCATTCAGGGGGACGAGATCCGCGTCAGCGGGAAGAAGATCGATGACCTTCAGGCGGTGATCGCTCTGGTACGCAAGATGGAAGATCTTAAAGCGCCGTTGGTGTTTGGGAACTTCAAATAATGTCCGTAGGGGTAACCATTGTGGCTACCCTCCCACTTCAGGGCAACCACAAGGGATTGCCCCTACAATGATACACCCAAATCCCGAAATAGAAATTTCAAACCATAAAAAAGAGTAAAGATTGACTGATCTAACATTGCCTTTTAGAAGGAGACAATGTTAACCAGTATGAATGTGTCGTAATGTTTTATAAAAAAGTAAAATTTGAAGCTATTTCCCTTTTTCCAGACAAGAGTATCCTGTAGTGAAGTGGTGAAGAGCGTTGAAGTCTATACCTGTTGTTTCGTACTATTCCAAACTTATCTGATAAATTCTCTCCCGTATAACATTGAATGTTTCAACAAATGACTGATTGACCTTCAGTATCGTTTGTCTGGCATGGGTGATCACTTTTCCTGCTACGTGGTAGAGCTTGTAACGGATGGTTTGTATCGTATGTTTCTGCCAGCTGGTATGCAGTATACGTTTAAATAGCATAAAGAGGTTGTATGCCAATGTACCGATATGAAAGTACAAAGCATTGGCTTGAAAGTGTGAAGTAGGCAGATATTTCAGATTGAAACCATTCTTAAGTTCCTTGATACGGTTCTCACTGGTATCTCCTCTTTGTCGGTAGAAATGTACGATCTCTTCGGTGCTCATTGTAAGGTCATTGGTTGCGATGACACTGTAACGCTCGGATGCATAGGAGAGCAGTTCTTCTTCTGTAAGGAACTGTTCCAATCCATGTAATACAGGGGTAGCCGTTTTCTTTACAACGATCATACGAAAGGCATGGTCTGTATCTTGCATGGTATGAAGAAACTCTGCTACCTCTTCTTTGAGATGATGGGCAGTACCTTTTTTATCTGAGAGTGGCTTCCATTGGCTTATCTGTGCAATAGTATTCAGTACACTCTGATCAAGATGTCCACCAATCGTATAAGTGATATCATTTTTGTTGCAGTAGTTGAACAGTGCTGCCTGATAAGAGGCAGCATCGGCTCTGAGGTAAGCGAACTTCTTTTCTTCAGCTAATTGGGCTTCACACGCTTTGAGGAAACCAAGGTTATCATCTGCCGGTGCGACATTCCCTTGTCTGAACTCCTGGTGGATCACATAACCTCCATTAATATGTCCGATAATAGGTGTGAATCCCGGAAACATCTTGTAGGTGGTATAGGCAATGGACTTGTGGCTCTCTATGACGGTGGCATCGATATCCAGTACCAGAGGATCATCAATTCTGTAGAGATAGCGTTGCAGCAGGATACGGTTAATCTTCTCCATACCGCTATGCTTTTCTACAGTATCTCTCTTTAACCATTTGCCTATACTGTCTGCAGTAGGTATATTTTTCATACCAAGCAGTGTACGCAATGCTTTATCCGAATTGATCATACGGATGTCTTCGAGGTATCTGCCTCCGCTGTGGAGCATCAACATCAGTGGCTGGATGAAGGTGTAGGGAGTATAGCCCCGGTTGCTTTGGGGAGAAGGAAGGTGCTTGTTGCAAAGTTTATCAACTCTTATTGCTTTAAGAAACTCTCCGAAAATAGCTTCTCCTGCTCTTGGTGTTAACTTCTCATTTGTGCTCTCTACAGTGAAATTTAAAACGCTTTGTGTCATACTTCAACTCCTGGCAGGAGCCTCACCCGATAGGTGAAAGTAGCAGGTGGGCTTCTGTTGGTCTCTCTTTCCGTATTTTACGGCATCTCTGCTTATTTTAGTATTTTTCTATTTCGCTTCTTGGGAT
>Ga0256913_10001134_pt1 | contig 13747 bp, 8 predicted proteins | sample Axial_MatmetaG_FD_185970 | JGI IMG/M metagenome (GOLD analysis project Ga0256913, IMG submission 185970) | Deep-sea worm associated microbial mat communities from Axial Seamount, Juan de Fuca Ridge, Pacific Ocean - Axial_Mat | ecosystem: Environmental > Aquatic > Marine > Oceanic > Microbial...
ATATTGCATTTTTAACAGCGATTGTGATATTTTCGCGGTTTCCGATTCCGGCACCTGCGAATACAACGCTTTTTATAAACATCAGCCGCAGAAGTTTAAGGCGTTTATCATTTTTCCGGAAAGTTACGGCAAGCACGCCTTGAGCCTCAGGTACCTGCAATTTATCAAGGCTGATATATTCGGAAATTCTATTTTCCAGTCCCACTCTTTTCAAACCTGCCGCCGCCATAATAAGCATATCGAATTTCCCGTTATCCATCTGTTCTATTCTCTGTTCGATATTGCCTCTTACCGGCAGGAGTTGAGCATCGGGTAAATATTTTCTGCAGTAGTCAGCTCTTCTTTCACTGCTGACGCCTATGGTTTTTACTTCGGATTTACTTTTGGCTTTCGGCAGGACAATTACATCACGCGGATCCTCTTTCCACGGCAGGAAAAAGAAGTCAAGTTCAGGATTAATTGAAGACGGCAAATCTTTAGCGCTGTGGATTGCCAGATCGATATTTTTATTCAGCAGAGCGTCATCAAGATCTTTTGTAAAGAAATCTTCCGGGGCTTTACGCAGATCGAGCTTTCGATCTCTGTCGCCGGGTGTGGAAAAGAGTTTTACTTCAAACCCGATATCCGGGAGCAGGCTGTTAATTTTCTTCAGAGCCTGTTCTGTCTGGGATTGGGAGAGTTTACTGTCCCTGATGCCCGTTAATAAAACTGTTTTTGTATCTTTCATAATAATCCTGATGTTCATCTATAATGTTTTCGGCGGATGTCTGAAGTCCCTTAATGTCGCAGACATTTTTTCTGTACCAGTGTTTCATGTCTTCCATATTGAGCAGAGTAAATCTATTTTTGTGTTCATGTGGTATTAGAGCTATATTGCGTGGCACACCTAGGTCAATGAGCAGTGCATTGTTTTTTATAAGATGTTCTGATGCGGAGCTGATTACCGGTTCAGGTGTTGAGAGTGCGGAGAAAACAATATCCTGTTGAGGCAGGAGTTCCTGCAGAGCTTCCAGTTGTTTGGTTTCTGTTTGAGTATCTGCAAAGTCCGGCCTGTTTTTATGGAAAACGACAGTGATACTTTCTGAGTAATTATGAAGCTGTTTATAAAGATTTCTTCCGATACTGCCTGTTCCGGCGATCATAATTTTTTTATCTTTTGTCAGAAAACCGGACTGTTTGAGGTATTCAAGAGCCGCATTTTCAATTTCCATTACTTTCATTTCAGATACTATATCTGTACGGATATGTTTACTTATATGCAGTAGAGCGTCTTTCAGGGAAATCAGAGCTGAACCGGCATTATTATTCTCAACTGCCTGAGTGACTGCATCTTTGAACTGTGCTGTAATATGATTTTCACCAGGAGTTTGGGAATACATTCCGGATATGGTCATTGCGAGGTGTCTGAATGCGTCATTTCCTTTTTTTATGTAAAATTTTTCATTTGGCAGTTCATTGAATCCGAGAGTGAGTTTAAGCAGTTCTTGTGTTGGAGTGTCGGTATTTCCGATACCGATGAATTCAATTCTGTTGCAGGTATTGAAGAGCATAAATTCATGAATACCCCAGATTGAGTTGATCATAGCGGAAGTTTTTTCAAAATCAGCACCTGTAAGGTGTTTGTTTTCTCTTTCTGTCAGGTCTAAAAATCTGTGATCAGTTCCGATTACAATAAGTTCGCTTGCTTCAATTTTTTTTATATGTTTTCTGATATCTTCTTTTATCATTTTAGTTTTACGGCAGGACACTCCGCAACTTGAAACTGAAATGGTGATATCATCATAGCTTGCTGAAGCCGGAGTAATAAAGTCGCTGTCGCTCCAGTTTCTGTCTACGCTGCAGACAAGAATTGAATACTGTTTTGCAAGTTCAACAATTTTTCTATTCAATGCTCTGTCGGAAGTTGCAGCATAAACCAGATAGATATTTTCCAGGTCTTTTTCCGTAAAACTACGGTTGTTCAGTGTTATTTTTCCTTCTTTATGTGCCAGAATGATTTTTTCATTCTGTTCTGGAGAGGTGACTATAACTTCAGCTCCGGCATTCAGAAGTGAATTCATTTTTCTTGCGGCGACTTTTCCTCCGCCGGCTATCAGGCATTTTTTATTTTCTAAAAGCAGATTGACGGGATAAGTTTTCATTACAGTAGAACCTTTACTAGGATTATAGTTACGGTTGCGACCATTGTTACACGGAGGCTCTGGAGTACTGCCACTACAGCAATACCGTTTTTTCCGGGGAATATTCCCATTGCTGCCGGAAGGTTGCGTCGGACTGTTCTTATAGGTATTGTCAGGATATTTCCGAGAAGAAACGCGACAAGAATCTGGTGTTCATTGATTTTATTATGAACCAGAAAACCTGATGCGACGCCGGCGGCATTGACAAGTCCGCCGAACTGAGCTGTAAACACAGCGGTCATTTCCGGAGTGAGCCAGCTTTGAATCTGTTCTGGTATAAATTCTTTTAAAGAATCGAATTTTTTATAGTGAATAAGATATGCGACAAGAAAGTATATCGGAACGGTAATATATACGAGGCGCATTACAGTTCTGAAAGCTCTTTGAGCTGATTTTTTCAAAACAGTATTCCAATTCATATTTGTTTTTTTCTTAAATTTTGATGTTGTATCCGGTGTGTTAAGTGTATCTGAACTTTTGAAAGAGGAAGTGGTTAGTCTGTGATAGAGCAGGAAAGATACGGTCATAATAAGTCCGATCCCGAAAGTAATGGAATAGTACCATACTGCGGCGATTCCGATAGCACTGAGGAGCGGGAAGAGAACTCTTAGAGAGTGTGATATCATTGCCGGAAAAGCATTACAGAGACCGCTTATAAACATTTCTTTTTTTGAGATTTTACCGGAATTGTAGCTTCCTGCGACAAGAGTATTTGCTGCATTGTTAGAAAATACAGCAGTGACGAATGCTGCACCGGATATTCTGCTCATTCTTCCGAGTTTTATAACCGGAGCAGCAAGAAAAGAGGCAAAGCCGAACCACGCCTTATATTCAAAGACAGCACCTGCGAAGGCAGCGATTGCCACGAGTGAGAGCAGGCGTATGAGAGATCGTGTGGTTTTTAATGTCATAGAAAATGGACTTGCGGTGATAATGAGAGCGACAGCACACGCAGCCAGAGTTATCCACAGAAAAAACAGAATCTGTTTTATCCGGGATTTTTCTTTTCTGCTGTGCTGGTGTTTTGTCATTTTATTATTTTTTGTTTTTTACTTCTGCTGATAATGAGAGAGAGGTATTCATTATTTCTTTTCAGAACTTGATTTGGTTCGGTGGTTATGAATTCGTTTTCGAGTCCGATATTTGAACCGTAAAGGGATGTTCTGTCGGAGTCAGAGAGTTTTTTTACTATGCTTTTACCGGTTTTGTATGTTTTCAGATAAACAGTAGTATGGTTTTTATGTTTCGGATTGACAATATTTTCGTCATCGTATGAAGGTACAATACAGAGACATTCTTTATCTTCTACGAGAATTGTATCGTTTGCGGCGGCAAGAGCGCTCCATGAGTTGACTCCCGGAATTGTAATGACTGTGATATCGGGATTTAGTTTTTGGATTTCTTTTTTGATGTATCCGTAAGTGCTATAAGTCATAGGGTCGCCGATTGTTGCAAAAGCGCAGTTTTTCCCCTTTTCGAGTTCGGCGAGTATGATTTTAGCATTTTGTTTAATCATATTATTTCGTTCTTCGCGGTTTTTTGTCATAGCGAAGAGCAGTTCATTTTTTTCAAGACCTGAAATATTATGATAATCTATAATTGCTCCTGAAATGCTTCTGTTGCTTTGTTGTGATTTGACAGTGAATACAATATCCGATTTTTTTAAAGCGTTGAGACCTTTAACTGTTATAAGCTCCGGATCTCCGGGGCCGAGTCCTATACCGTAAAATATACCTTTATTCATTTTAATATCCTGTTTTTAAGAAATTACTCGGGGTTCCGGCATTGAGTAAAATGATTGAGTCTGTATGATGTGGGATTTTAGCGGTGCAGTGTCGTTTTCTGCCGGAAAACTGGTGAATTGTGCCGGATATGGGCAGGTAATCATAAGAAAAAGCGGTGACTTTTTCCGGTAGTAGTACAGTATATAACTGTCTGAAAATCATTATCAACCTTTCCGTTAAAAAATCAGATACGGCAGTTGGGGCCGGTCTGATTTCTCTTGTTCAGTGTGTGACGCACCGTAAACTAAAGAGTTACCGTTTTATGCGTCATATTTAAAACGGCAATCCTGTTTCAGCTCTGACTTAAAAGCATTTAATGCATATATACAGTTGCGGCACAGTTACGGATTCACACCGTATTCCGAAACAGGATTTGATTAGTTTACAAGTTGAATAGAGTTTATCAAATAAACTTTTCGATATTTTTAATGATTTTTTCTGGTTTAGTGAAAGGTGCGTAGCGTCTGAGTGGGGTTCCTGAGCGGTCAATCAGGAACTTTGTAAAGTTCCATTTTATGGAATTGGTTATAAAGCCCGGGCAGGCTTTTTTAAGAAAGTCGAAAAGCGGGTCGGCATTTCTGCCGTTTACATCGATTTTTGCGAAAACTGGAAATGAGACTCCGTAGTTGAGAGTGCAGAAGGCATTTATTTCGTCTGCGGAACCAGGTTCCTGTCCTGCGAACTGGTTGCAAGGGAATGCGAGTATGCAGAAACCTTTATTTTTAAATTTCTCATACAGATTCTGCAGACCTTTGTATTGCGGAGTGAATCCGCATTTACTTGCTGTATTGACAATCAGCAGAACTTTTCCCTTATACTGTTCGAGAGAAAAATCTTCTCCTGCGCTGTTTTTTACTTTGAAGTGATATATGCTGTCCATATTTTCTTTTCCGTTTCGGATTTTTATAAGTCGTCAATTACTTTTTTGTCAGCTCCGATTGTATTTAGTTTCCAGATATCTATTTCAGTTTCATTCTGCTGAAGAGGTCCGGGAGTGCTTCTGCCGTCTGTAACTGTTTTTTCGAGCATTGATATCATTTTTCTGACCTGTTCAGGATATTGAGTATAAACATTATTTTTTTCTTCCGGGTCATCTTTCATATTGTAAAGCTGGACGACAGGCATTCCATTGGTGAAAGCTTCTTTATCATTCAGGCTCCATCCGCCTGAGCCGGGGCAGAGGAGAAGTTTCCAATCTTTATCGCGTATGGCGAATTTACCTTGTATGGAATGATGCACCACATGTTTTCTGATTTCTTTTTCATGCCCCTGGAATAGTGGGAGAATGCTGACACTGTCAACTGCGGCTTCCGGCGGAAGTTCAGTTTCAAGAATATCGGCGCAGGTTCTGAAAATATCAGTCAGGCATATAAGTTTGTCTGAGGTTGAGCCGGGATTTATAACGCCTTTCCATTTTGCGATAAACGGCATGCGGTGTCCGCCGTCCCATGCGTCGGATTTGTATCCGCGGTATATATAACTCGGGTAATGACCCTGTTTTTCCATTTCTTCAACTCCGATGTACGGGGCGCATCCGTTATCGCTTGTAAAGATTACAAGAGTATTGTCTGCGGCTCCGTGTTTTTCGAGAGATTTCATTAACTCACCGAATATGTAGTCTGTTTCAATGACGAAATCGGCGTAGAGATTATTCAGACCGCTGCTGCCGATCCAGGGTTTATTGACAGCGAGCGGGGTGTGCGGAGATGTTGCTGAGAAATAGAGAAAGAACGGTTCCTCTTTTTCTGTCTGTCTGCGGATATATTCGTCAGATTTTTCAGCAAAAGTTGGCAGGAGCTGATGAAAGTTCCAGTATGGCATTGCCGGGCCCTGAATTGACGCCATTTTATTTCCTAGCAGGTAGTTAGGCAGGAAAGTTGAAGGGCTACCTATGGTGCGTTCATTTTCGATGAAGCAGAATGGCGGCCAGTTTGGGATATCGACACCGAAGAAGTAGTCGAAACCCGCACCAATAGGACCGCCTTTTATTTTTTTTGAGAATGCCTTTTCCCATAGTCTGACTTGTTCGGGTGAGGTGGTAAACTTTTCCTCCGGGGGCTCAGCTAGATGTCCAGTAGGGTGGAAATCCTCTTTTGTAACTTCAAAATCCCAGTCCATTCCAAGATGCCATTTTCCTATTATGCCGCAGTTGTATCCGTGCTGTTTGAGAAATTTCGGTATGGTAGGAATATTCTCTTTTATAAGAGATTTTCCGAATGGAAGCACTATGCCTCTCTGGAGTGTGGAGCGCCAGTTATACCGTCCGGTAAGTGTACTGTATCTGGAAGGAGAGCATACGGATGAAGTTGAGTGAGCATCTGTAAAAATCATCCCTTCTTCAGCAAGTTTATCAAAATTTGGAGTTTTAATTTTTCCTTCGGGATTTAGACATGATAGATCGCCGTACCCCATATCATCGACAAGAAAAAGCACTATGTTGGGTTTCTTTTTCATAAAAAAATCCTCTGTTTATCTTAGTTCAAGTTTTTCGAGTTCGAGTTCAGGAGATTCCGCTTTCAGAATGACCGTACTGTTTTTGTCAGCAGGTTTTATTACTGCCAGACAAAGACCGTTGAATGCATTTGCCGATGTGTCGCGGAACGATTTAAACGAAGTAGGATTGCCGTTGTCAACGGCGATTATTTTTCCCGGACCGGAAACTGAAAAGTTGATTTTGCAGTTTGCGACAGGTACGGTATTTCCCTCTTCGTCAGTTATTCTTGCGACAACAAAAAACAGGGAGTCATCGAAGTTGATATCCGGCTTTTTTTCCTGTTCGAGTTTTATTTTGAACGGAGCACCGGTTGTTTTTATTTCAGCAATGCACCACGGTTTTCCATTTTTGAATGTTTCGGCTCTTATGATTCCTGGTTCATAAATGACATCATACCAGCAGAGTCTGTGTTTATATTTTTCTTTTTTTCGTCGTCCCAGTGATTTTCCGTTTAAAAAGAGTTCAGCTTCATCGCCTGAAGTGTAGACGAATACTGGAGTTTTCATGCCGCGCCGTTTTTCCCAGTTCCAGTGCGGGAGTATATGAGCTGTCGGCACATCGGGGCGCCAGCGGGAACGGTAGAGGTAATATCTGTCTTTCGGGAAACCGCATAAATCAAAGATTCCAAAATATGAACTGCGTGATGGAACAGGAATTGTGCCGTCTGTTTCGAGTTGTTTTTTTAGTTTTTCAATTTTTTCCGGGTCAGTAAAGTTAAGCAGGTTTGTCATATCACCGTTATAAGGTGTTGGTTCGCCGATATAGTCAAATCCGGTCCAGACGAATTCGCCGCAGGTGTTTCCTGCTTTTTCCATTGAAGCGAACTGGAAATCGGGAGTACAGCCCCAGCCTGGAGCGGCTATATCGTAGGAGGTAACCTGGAAATCTGAGCAGAGAGATTTATTTTTTTCCTGTTCCATATCCGTTATGCGGGTAATGCGATATGCCGGAGTTTTTGAGAAGTCTATTTTGGGGACCGGAAAGAAATATTCGCCTCTTGAACTTAAAGCTGACGCAGTTTCTGAACCGTGGAATGGAATGTTTCTGTTTTCCGGATTTTTGTGGAATTCGAGCATGGCGTTCAGGCAGTAGTTGAAACCGAAAACATCTGTTTCGTGCTGAATGCCTGAAAATGCGGCCTGTGGAACATTTGATCCCATTGTAACCGGTCTTGAAGGATCGGCTGCCCGTGCTATTTTCCGGAGAGAATGCATAATTTCCTTCCCTTCATCCCGTCTTATTTCTATAGTTTCATTGCCTAGATTCCAGAGAATAACAGACGGATGACTGCGTCCTGCTCTGATGATATCTGTTAAATCTTTCTGGTGGCATTCATCGAAAATTTTACCGTAATCGTCCTTTTTCTTTGATTGCAGCCAGCAGTCAAAAGTATCGATTTCAAGCATAATTCCCAGTCGGTCGCAGATTTCATAAACTTCCGGAGCCGGCGGATTATGTGCGGTACGCACTGCATTGGCTCCCATTTCGCGGAGTTTCTCCATTTGCCTGAGAAAAGCGGATGAGTTGAATGCGGTTCCGAGCGGACCAAGATCATGGTGCATGCATACACCTTTTATCTGAGTTTTTCTGCCGTTTAGAAAAAATCCTTTATTTGTGAACTTTATGTTTCTGATACCGAACGCCTGAGTGTCAGAATCTACAGCTTTTCCGTTTCTGATAATTCTTGTAACGGCGATATACCTGAAAGGGTTTTCGGTGTCCCAAAGTTCGGGATGCGGAATTTTTAAAGTAAACTGCACTTTTTCCAGGCTTCCGGCTGAGGTTTTGCATTGAGAGGAGCATCCGGTAATTTTTTTTCCTTTAACAGCATCTGTTCCGAATTCAAAAATTTGGGTTTCGAGAGTAAATTCAGCATTTTCAGAGAATTTGTTTACAATTTCGATTTGCAGAGAAACTTCAGCGTATTCATCGGAAATAACCGGAGTTGTGATATACTGTCCACATTTTCTGATATGAAGAGGGTATTTTTTTACCAGGGCAACTTTGCGGTAAAGTCCTGCACCGGGGTACCAGCGTGAGTTCCAGTTGAAAGTGTCAAGTCTAACTGCAGCAGTATTGATTTTTCCGGGTTCCAGAAAATTTGTTATGTCAATTCTAAATGGGATGTACCCATATTTTCTGCTGCCGGCATGGTGCCCGTTGATAAAGACTTCAGCATTTGCCATTGCTCCGTCAAAATCAAGAAAATATACGCACTTTTCATCTTCAGGCGGAATCTCGAATTTTTTCCGGTAAAACGCCAGACCGCGCCAGTTTAATTTTCCTGTTGCTCCTTCGAGATTAATATCGAACTTCTGTTCAGCCGCCCAGTCGTGCGGAATAGAGATATTTTGCCATGAAGAGTCGTCAAAATCCGGCTGCAGTAACTTTTCCTGCTCTGGTTTTTCAATTTTTTCATGCGTTAGGAAAAATTTCCACTTTCTGTTAAAGGGTATATTGTACATTATCTTATCTATCATAAATTTTAATCCAAAAATTTTTGGAGAATTTTTTAATTTTTCCGTAATTCTTTTTCTGTAATCTACCGTCTGAAACCGACGAAAGCAACGCCGTAAATAAAAATGTTGATTGTAATGTTAAAAAAGTGGGAAAAAGCGTAGACAGGTTATATGAAAAAAGTTATGCGCATCAATAATATGATTTTAATTTTATTTTACTCCAGAGGTGGGTGAAAAGTTTTAAGTTAGTGATAAAATGATGCAATTTACTATGATACAAATGTAGATTTTAAGTTGCTTTTTAGTTTTTATATGCTAAAATTATTATATTGTTAAAAACAATGAACAGTACCGTATTTTTTATGTAAATTACATGTAGTTGACATATTGAACTTATTTTTCAATGTTTTTAAGAAATATATTAAAATTTTACAAAAAGGTTAGTTATGTCAATTATGTCTACTCTGTTTTTTTCAAAGAGGTTAAGTATTTTTTCTCTTCTTTTTTTTACAATTTTCGTACAAGCAGTTTATAGTGCGCCAAGCGATGATTTAGTTACAACCTGGCAGACCGATAAATACGGTTCTTCTTCAGACACATCTATTACAATTCCTATTACAGGAGGTCCCTACGATGTTGACTGGGATAATGATGGAGTATTTGACGAGACGGGGTTATCAGATGAAATAACCCATGATTTTTCAGCATCCGGCAATTATACAATCAGAATAGATTTTACAAATGCGACTTCTTTTAGAATTGCTTTTTCAGGTTCGGGTGATTGTCTCAAGATCACATCAGTTGAACAGTGGGGAACCGGTAAATTTTCATCAATGGAAGAAGCTTTTAAAGGGACAGAAAATTTACAGATAAATGCTTCAGATACGCCGGATCTTTCGATTTGTACAAATATGAATTCAATTTTTAGAAGTTCGGGCGTAGGACAAGGCACCGGAAATTGGAACTGGAATACAAATCATATAACAGAAATGCAATGGGTATTTGCTTTTACAGAAAACTTTAATAAAAGTATCGATTCCTGGGATGTGTCTAATGTTGTTGACATGACTGATATGTTCCGTGGTGCTAAAGTTTTTAATCAGGATTTAAATAATTGGGATGTTTCAAGTGTAAAAATAATGTTGACCATGTTCGGTGAAACAGGTGCTTTTAATGGCGATATTTCCAATTGGGATGTTTCAAATGTCGAAGATATGGGATATATGTTTTCAAACGCCTCTGCATTTAATAGAGATATTTCCGGATGGAATACTTCAAATGTTACCAATATGGATTCTATGTTCAGAGATGCAGTTGCATTTAACAGCGATTTGATATGGGATGTTTCAAATGTTACAAATATGGAAAAGATGTTCTCCGGAGCAACTAACTTTAATGGAGATATATCTTCATGGAATGTAAGTAAGATTTCAAGTATGTACGAAATGTTCAGGGAGACAGATTTTTTCAATTGTGATATATCTTCATGGGATGTTTCAAATGTGGAGGTATTTTCAGCCGCATTTTTAAGTGCTGTATCTTTTAATCAGGATATCAGCTCCTGGGATACTTCAAAATGTACAAGGATGACATATATGTTTTTCAAAGCATCGTCATTTGATCAGGATTTATCCTCCTGGAATGTTGAACAGGTTACAGAGATGCGGAGTATGTTAACCGGCGTAACTCTTTCTGTACAAAATTATAATGCTCTATTAATTGGTTGGGAAAAACAAAACTTACAGGATAATGTTGTCTTTTCAGCGGAAAGTTGCAATTATTCAGAAAACAGTCTAGCATCAGCCGCAAGAAGCAGTATTAGAGCAAATCATAACTGGTCAATATCAGATGGTGGCTCAGTGCCCTCGTATAGTATCAGCGGCACTGTAACAGGAGATACTGTAGAAAACATAAAAATATCAGCTGGAATTGCATCAGCCATTACAGATGCAGGTGGTAATTATACAATAACCGGTCTTGCAGATGGAACATATACAGTTATTCCTGAATTGACAAATGTTACTTTTTCTCCAGTGAATACAGATGTAACCATTAATGGGGGCGATGTTACACAAATAGATTTCACATCAAGTGGAACTCCTATAGTAAAATATACACTTACCGTAAATAACGGCAGTAATTCCGGCGATTATGAAAAGGATGAAATTATTAATATATCGGCTGATGTTCCTGCAAATATGATTTTTAAAGAATGGTCAGGTGATATACAGTTTATTGACGATTTTCATTCTGAGACTGCTTCAGTAACAATGCCGGCTCAAGATGTTACTGTAACTGCTGAATTTGAAACAAAACCACCTGCAACTTATTCGATCAGCGGCACTGTAACAGGAGATATTGTGGATGGAGTAACTATTTTACTCGGATCTTCTCTTCAGGCTACTACAAATGCGAATGGTGAATATATTTTTAATGATATTGCTCCGGGAACTTATACTATAACTCCAAGCATGAATGGTTATAGTTTTTCGCCGGAAAATGCAACCATTACTTTGGTAGACAGCGATATTGTAAATATTGATTTTGTTTCTTCCGCACAAAATGAGCCACCTGTAGCTGCAGATAATCTATATGAAACAAATTTCAATACAGTTTTGAATGTTGAGGCTCCAGGAGTGTTAGACAACGATACAGATCCTGACCATAACACTTTAACTGTGTCATTAGAAGATAATGTAACAAATGGAACTTTAACATTGAATGATGACGGTTCTTTCGTTTATACTCCTGCTACTAATTTTTTCGGTTCTGATTCATTTACCTACAAAGCTTATGACGGCAGTTTATACAGCAATATAGCGACTGTAACTATCAATGTAAGTTTGCAGAAAGTTACAGTGGGGACCAATGTTTCTGTAACAATTTCTCAAGTAGATGGATTAAATCAGGGAGATACATTTGACAAAACTCCTAAGATATATGGCGAAATTGACGGAAAAAATTTAACTTTGAAAAAAGATAAATCCTCTACTGGAACTGAAGCAATCGGAATATGGAAGAAAGCTTATTCTCTTAATGAAAAAATCAAGGAAAATTTTGCTTCAAAAATCAACGGCAGGATTCAGGAAAAAGTTGTAAGATTAAATGTGAAAGGCAAAGTAAATGGATCTAAAATAGATAATAAAGCTCAGAATATAATGTTAGTGCCTCCTGAAATTACATCTTGTACTTTAAATGGGGATACTCTCGTTATAGCAGGTAATTTCTTTGGAAGCAAAGCTCCAAAAGTAGCAATAGAACCTGTTGCTGGCGGAAAAATCATAAAATGCAAAGTCGATAAAAATGCGTATGTATTTGATCCTGTTTCAGGTCAAAGTATATTAATAGCTACTATAAAATTAAAGAAAGCAACTCCCGGTCGCTATTCTGTAATTGTTAACAATAAAATCGGCATAGGTGTTATGAAAGGTAATGTATTACCAGAAATTTCATTATAATTTTTCAGAAATAAAAAACTTACACTGTAAATATTTCAAAAGAAAGCATTTTTCAATAATGCAAAGTTTTCAATACAGCTTGCAATAAGGTAGGTTAAGTTGTATATTCTTGTCTCGTTCTGTAGAGATTTTTATTTTTTTGTTTTTGAAAAACATCTGAAATCTAATTAAAAATCGATTTTACAGAGGTGTGTTCATGAGGAACTTTTTGAAATTATGATTAATTCTGAATAAAATAGCGGGAGGCAAATCAAATGGGTTTATGGGATAAAGTAAAACATCAGTTATTAGATGTAATTGAATGGAAAGAACAGGATGGAAATACAGTAGTCTGGAAATTTCCGAGATATGAGAATGAGATAAAGAATGGTGCGCAGCTGATTGTACGCGAGGGGCAGGCAGCTGTTTTTCTTCACGAAGGTGAGATTGGTGATGTTTTCATGCCGGGCAGACACCAGCTTACGACTTCAAATCTTCCGATTTTAACTACACTTGCAAGTTGGAAATACGGTTTTGACTCGCCGTTTAAATGTGATATTTTCTTTGTTGCTACCAAGCAGTTTACTAATCTGAAATGGGGTACAAAGAATCCTATAATGCTTCGAGATGCGGAGTTTGGTCCGATTAGACTCAGAACATTTGGTTCATATTGTTTCAAGGTATCTGACCCTGGAAAATTTATCAAGCAGATAAGCGGAGCTAGTTCAAGTTTTGAGACGGAGGAGATCACAGAGCAGTTTAGAAATATTTTAGCTAGTCGTTTTGCTGATGCGTTAGGTGAAGCAAAAATTCCGGCATTGGATTTAGCTGCAAATTATAATGAGATAGGAGAGCAGCTTCACGAAAAGATGCAGGTTGAATTTGATGAATACGGAGCGACTCTGACGAAGTTTCTTATTGAGAATATATCGCTTCCTAAGAATGTTGAGGAGGCACTTGATAAGCGTAGTTCAATGGGAGTGATTGGGAATATGCAGCAGTATACTCAGTTTCAGACAGCAAATGCACTGGAAGGTATGGCAGAAAATCCTAATGCCGGCGGTGGAATGATGGGAATGATTGCCGGCGTGGGAATGGGTAATATGGTAGGAGGTGCAATTGGAGGAGCAGCCGCACCGCAGAATCAGGGTGCACCTGTTCCGCCGCCTTTACCTCAGGCTGTTCAGTGGTATGCTGCAATTAACGGTCAGCAGACGGGACCCTTTGATGAATCGCTTTTGAAAACTCAGATTCAGCAGGGTTTGATAAAGAAAGACACATTAGTCTGGCATCAGGGGATGGCGAACTGGACACCTGCCGGGAATATTCCTGAACTTGCAGGTTTTTTTAATGCGGCACCACCGCCGCTTCCGCCACAGAATTAATAACATAT
>Ga0256913_10001135_pt1 | contig 13747 bp, 10 predicted proteins | sample Axial_MatmetaG_FD_185970 | JGI IMG/M metagenome (GOLD analysis project Ga0256913, IMG submission 185970) | Deep-sea worm associated microbial mat communities from Axial Seamount, Juan de Fuca Ridge, Pacific Ocean - Axial_Mat | ecosystem: Environmental > Aquatic > Marine > Oceanic > Microbial...
AAAAGATGATTTTTTACCCTCAAAACAACTCTCTTTTTAAGCTCTTTAATCCCTAAAAATAGAGCTTTAGAAAGGGTTTTGCTTTTCATTCCTTAAAAAGTTATTCACACCCCTATAACTACTCTATAACTGTTCTTATAATAATAGAAAGGAGCAACAACTGAAAAAGAAAAAAAGAGTTTTATTTTGGAAATTAAGAAAAAACAGATGATTATTATCGTGACCAAATTGTCGTTTAATTCTCTTTTTTTGTTTGAATTTGATATTTTTTTGATGGTTGAGTGTTCTTTTGTCGTTTTATTGGGATACTCTTTAATGCTTATTATAGATTAATATTTCATCTTTAGATGATATAATATTTAAAAAGAAAAAAGGGAATAAATGTTATTTCAAATACCAATTACAAGAAAAGAAGCTGTCGAAAACAATAAGTTCATTTCGATTTTTCCAAGTTGAAGGAGAAAAAATATTACAATGAAAAACCTACCAATAGGAATCCAAACATTCCAAAAAATAAGAGATAAAAAGAAAAATTATATCTATATAGATAAAACAGAGTTGGCTCTAAATCTTATAGATAAGGCTGGTTATTATTTTCTTTCACGTCCTCGTCGATTTGGTAAGTCTCTATTTTTAGATATGCTAAAAGAGTTGTTTGAGGGTAAAAAAGAGCTATTTAAAGGTCTCTATGCCTATGATAATTGGGATTGGAGTGAGAGCCACCCTGTTATCAAAATTAATTTTGCTATAGGTATTACAAAAGATGTTGAAGATTTTAATCAACTCACACTGTCTATTTTAAAAGAGAATCAAGAGAGATTAGGAGTAGAGGCTATTGAGGAAAATGATGCTCGAACCTATTTTTATGAACTTATTCAACGGGTCTCTAAAAAATATCAAAATCAAGTAGTTATATTGGTTGATGAGTATGATAAACCGATGCTTGACAATATTACCAATCAGCAGATGGCAAAAGATATAAGAGATGAACTACGAAATATCTATGCTGTGATTAAAGGGAGCGATAAGTATATTAGATTTGTATTTTTGACAGGGGTTAGCAAATTTTCAAAGGTTAATCTTTTTTCTGAACTTAATCATCTTTTGGACATATCTTTAGATGAACGGTATGCTACTATTTGTGGGTATACACATGAGGATATTAAAAGAGAATTCTCACCATATTTAGAGGGTGTAGATTTGGAAAAGTTCAAAGAGTGGTATAATGGTTATAACTTTTTAGGAGAGGGTGTTTATAACCCTTTTGATGTACTACTTTTTTGTGATAGTACCAATCGAAAGTTTAAAAGCTATTGGTTTGAAACAGCTAATCCCTCTTTTTTGATTGAAGTACTCAAAGAGAGAGATTTTTTTCTACCTGACTTAGAAGCTATAAAAGTAGATGAGAGTGCTATGAGTAGCTTTGATATAGGGAATATAAGACTTGAAATACTTCTTTTTCAGACAGGATACTTGACAATAAAAGAGGAAAAAACCATTTTTAATCATCGTTTCTATACACTTACCTACCCAAATCTTGAAGTTCGTTCAGCACTGAATAGTGCTATTTTCAGACAATATTTATCGGATAAACCGATAGATTCTCAACTTATCTTTAGTGCTATAGGAAATAAAGATATGAAACTCTTTGAAAATGCAATCCGTCAACTTTTTGCAACACTTCCATATAATAGCTACATTAGAAATGATATGCAAAATCATGAGGGATATTATGCTAATGTTATCTATGCTTATTTAGCAGGTTTAGGAATTGAATTTAAAGCCGAAGATACCACCAATTTAGGAAGAATTGACCTAACCATTGCCACCCCTGATATGAGCCAAGTCTATATTATAGAGTTTAAAGTGGTAGAGAATGAGAACAGAAATGGTAAAGCATTGGAGCAGATAAAAGAGAAGAAATATCATGAAAAATATCTTAATAAAGCAGAAGAGATAACTATTATTGGGATTGAGTTCTCTAAAAAGGATAAAAATGTCTGTAAGTTTGAGTGGGAAATGATTTAAGAAGTGGCTTTTCCTTTTTAAAATCAGAAATCTTTATGATAATTTTATTTATGGGTCAACACATCGGTTGACCCCTACATATTCAATAGGTTAAAACATTTGTAGGGGCAGACCGATGTGTCTGCCCAAATATCGGTGCGAGGAGATTTTTTAATAAAAATATAGTTGTTTTTTATTAAAGTGACCTTCACTAAAATAGATTTAAGAAAATTTTAAAGGTAACTTTGGTCACTAAAATAGAACAAACAAGTCACTAAAAAGGATTATTTAGTCACTAAAAGATGATTTTTTTACCCTCAAAATAACTCTCTTTTTAAGCTCTTTAACCACTACAAAATAGAGCTTTAGAAAGGGTTTTGTTTTTCATTTCTTAAAAAGTTATTCACACCCCTATAACTACTCTATAACTGTTCTTATAATAATAGAAAGGAGCAACAATTAAAAAAGAAAAAAAGAGTTTTATTTTGGAAATCAAGAAAAAATAGATGATTATTATCGTGACCAAATTGTCACTTGATTCTCTTTTTCATTTAAATTTGATATTTTTTTGATGGTTGAGTGTTATTTTGTCGTTTTATTGGGATACTCCTTAATGCTTATTATAGATTAAGATTTCATCTTTAGATGATATAATATTTAGAAAGAAAAAAGGGAATAAATGTTATTTCAAATACCAATTACAATAAAAGAAGCTGTCGAAAAAAATAAGTTCATTTCTATTTTTCCAAGTTGAAGGAGAAAAAATATTACAATGAAAAATCTACCAATAGGAATCCAAACATTCCACGAAATAAGAGACAAAGAAAAAAATTATATCTATATAGACAAAACAGATTTAGCCTATAATCTTATAAATAAAGGAAAATACTATTTCCTCTCACGCCCACGCCGTTTTGGTAAGTCTCTTTTTTTAGATACTCTCAAAGATATATTTGAGGGTAAAAAAGAGCTGTTTGAGGGGCTTTATATTTATGATAAGTGGGATTGGGAGACTGCTTATCCTGTGATTAAAATTAGTTTTGGTAGTGGGGTTGTTAAGAGTATTAATGATTTAAATGCAACTATTCAAGAAGTATTGGAAAATAATGAGATAAGATTAAAGCTAAGTTGTAGAGATAATCAAATACATAAAAAATGTTTAGCTGAACTTATACGAACAGCTTACGAAAAATATAATAAAAAAGTCGTTATTTTAATAGATGAATATGATAAGCCGATACTGGATAATGTAACAAATAAAGAGCTATCAAAAGAGATAAGAGATGGACTAAAAAATATCTATTCAGTTATAAAAGACAGTGACCAATATGTAAAGTTTGCATTTTTGACAGGAGTTAGTAAGTTCTCAAAAGTAAGCCTTTTTAGTGGTTTGAATAATTTAGAAGATATATCTTTAGATGCACGGTATGCAACCATCTGTGGTTATACTCATAATGATATTAAAGAGTCGTTTGAAGAGCGATTAGATGATGTTGATTTGGACGAACTTAAAAAGTGGTACAATGGTTATAACTTTTTAGGAGAGGGAGTTTATAACCCTTTTGATATTCTTCTATTTTTCTCTAAAGGAAAAATCTATAGTCACTATTGGTTTGAAACTGGTAGTCCATCGTTTTTAATTCAACTTTTAAAAGAGCAGAGATATTATCTTCCAAACTTAGAACATCTCTATATGAGTGAAACCGATATAAGCAGTTTTGATGTGGATGATATTAAGATAGAGACACTACTTTTTCAAACAGGTTATTTAACCATTCAAGAGGTTAGAACACGATTTAACCAACGAATTTTTAAGCTAGGTTATCCGAACCTTGAAGTACGCACAGCACTTAATGAACGAATTTATCGTTATCTTCTGACTGATAATATTTTACAGAAAAACCCTATGTTTGATGCCATTGAGTTTAAAGATATGAAGCAGTTTGAAAAAGCTATCTATCAAGTTTTTGCTACTCTTCCATATAACAGTTATACCAAAAATGATATGCACAAGTATGAGGGGTATTATGCCAATATTATCTACAGTTACTTGTCTGGTTTAGGAATTGAATTTAAAGCAGAAGATACCACCAATTTAGGAAGAATTGACCTAACAATTGCCACCCCTGATATGAGCCAAGTTTATATTATAGAGTTTAAAGTGGTAGAGAATGAGAACAGAAATGGTAAAGCATTGGAGCAGATAAAAGAGAAGAAATATCATGAAAAATATCTTAATAAGGCAGAAGAGATAACTATTATTGGGATTGAGTTCTCTAAAAAGGATAAGAATATTTGTAAGTTTGAGTGGGAGAGGATTTAAGAGTTTTTAGGATTTATTGCAATAAAACATCCAATTTCCCCCTATAAAGCATATCCCAAAGCTCATTGGCTCATAAAGGTAATATTCTGATGGTATGTTTGCTTTTTAGTGACATCAAGACGTTGGTAACTTCTCATTATTTACCCAAATTTACCCAAAAAGAGGTGCTTAAAAAAATCATAATCCCATAAAATAGGTATTCCAGTTTTAAGAAATATTCCAAAAGTGGTGAAAAAAAGTAAATAAAACAAACAAAACTAATAAGAATTATCCATTTTTTAACTATCTTTCAGATATAATTCCACGTTTGTAAAATCTACAGACAAATTCTCATGTGGTTAATCCTTGAATGGTTGCGTTTTTATTTTTAATAAAGCGTTAAGGGCTACAGTGGAATAAACCAATAGACTACGGTCTCTAAAAATATTATTTTTGTCTTGAAATACATAATTTTATTATCTATTTTTGGACTTTTGCAAGGAGCAAAATATGGTAACAATGAAAGATTTATTAGAATGTGGTGTACACTTTGGACACCAAACTAGAAGATGGAATCCAAAAATGAAAAGATTTATTTTTGGTGAGAGAAAAAACATCTATATTATTGACTTACAGAAAACACTTAGATACTTTAAATACACATACAATGTGGTTAAAGAGGCAGCATCAGAGGGTAAAACTGTTATCTTTGTAGGAACTAAAAAACAGGCTCGTTCAGCTGTTAAAGAACATGCTGAGAGATGTGGAATGCCTTATGTTTCAACAAGATGGTTAGGGGGAATGTTAACCAACTACCCGACAATGAAAAAATCTATTAGAAAACTCGAAATCATCGAGCAGATGGAAGAGAATGGTCAACTTGAACTTCTTACTAAAAAAGAAGCATTGATGTTACTTAGAAAGAAAGCTAAACTATCAGCATATCTTGAAGGTTTCAGACACATGAAAAAACTTCCAGATATGATGTTTGTTGTTGATGCTGTTAAAGAGCATATTGCTGTTAAAGAGGCTAGAAGAATGGGGATGAAAGTTATCGCTCCACTTGATACAAACTGTGATCCTGATGTTGTTGATTATCCAATTCCAGGAAACGATGATGCTATTCGTTCAATCAACCTTTTCTGTAAAGAGATGGCTGAAGCGATTATTGAAGGTCAAGCTGAACTTGCTGAAAAAGAGGGTGCAGCTACTGAAAATGCTCCTGCTGCTGATGCAGAGCTTGGTGAAGCGATGATGGCTCAAAAAGAAGACCCAATAGTGGTGGCTGAAACTGCTGTTCCTTCGGATGCAGAAGTTAAAGAGATTGTTAAAGAGGCAGTTGAAGAGGCTGTAGCAAATAAAGATGAGCTTACAAAACTCACAGGTATTGGAAAAGTTAGTCAAGATAACCTTTACGCTGCAGGTATCACAACATTTGCACAAATCGCTGCGATGAGTGATGAAGAAGCAACAACAGCAAAAGTAAAAGCTGAAGCAGTGGCAGAAGCAAAAGAATTGGCAGGGGCGTAATCTATGGCAAACTTTGGACCAAAAGATATTAAAAAACTTCGAGAGACTACCAGTGCTGGTATGATGGATTGTAAAAATGCACTCAAAGAGACTGATGGTGACTTTGATGGAGCAATCGCATGGTTAAGAGAAAAAGGTCTTGGAGCTGCGGCTAAAAAAGCAGGTAAAGTAGCGGCTGAAGGTGTTGTCTCTATTCAAGTTTCAGATGAAAAAGCAGTTATTGTTGAGATTAACTCTCAAACTGACTTTGTTGCTCAAAATGATACTTTTAAAGCTGTTGTTGCAGAGATTACAAAACACGCTTTTGACAATAACTTGGCTGATGCAGAGGCGATTAATGCTTCTGAAATTAACGGTCAACCATTTGCAGACCACCTTTCACTACAGATTGCTACCATTGGTGAGAACCTAGTAGTTAGACGTTCGGGGATGATTGCTTCAGATGATGAGACGGTTGCCATCAATGGTTATGTTCACGCAAATAGTAGAGTTGCTGTACTTCTTGGTGCTAAGTGTGAGGATGCAGAGACAGCTAAAAAAGTAGCTCTTGAGCTTAAAAATGTTGCAATGCACGCGGCCGCGATGAGTCCAAGCACACTCTCTTACAAAGATTTTGATGCTCAGTTTGTAGCTGATGAGACAGCAGGTAGAATTGAGAAAGTTAAAAAAGAGAATGAAGAGTTGGTAAGACTTCAAAAACCTCTTAAAAATGTACCTCAATATGTCTCTATGATGCAGATTACAGATGAAGTTTTAGCCACTGCTAAATCGGCTATCGAAGCTGAATTGGCATCAGAGGGTAAACCAGAAAAAATTTGGGACAGAATTGTGCCAGGTAAACTAGAAAGATTTATCTCTGATAACACACTACTTGACCAAGAACTTGCACTGCTTGACCAAAAATATGTTATGGATGACTCTCTAACTGTAGCACAACATATCGAAAAAATCTCTGGTGGTAAAGCGACCATTACAGATTTTATTAGACTTGAAGTGGGTGAAGGAATTGAAGTAGAAGAGGAAGATTTTGCAGCAGAAGTTGCAAAACAGATGGGTTAACCACCCAACTCCTCCTGTTCCCACGTTTAATGTGGGAACAAATCTCTATTTATAACACTCCTCTAACCAAACTTCCTATATAATTTTTTAACTTATTAAAAAGATAATCCATGCCAAAAACCCTATTAAAAGCCACGAGTATTTCCCATACCTTTGAGTATCTACTGTTTGAAAATGTAAACTTTGACCTAAAAGAGCAGGAGAGTATTGCCATTGTTGGTCGCAGTGGTTCAGGAAAATCAACGCTCCTTCATATCTTCTCCTCATTTATAAGACCTAATGTTGGTGAGGTAGAGCTATTAGGAAAAGAGCTATATGTCCTAAAAGAGGAGGAAATAGAGGAGATTCGGCGAAATAAATTGGGAATTGTCTTCCAAGCCCATTATCTTTTTAAAGGGATGAAAGCGATAGAAAATCTGGAGATTGCGACCTTGCTCTCGTCTCAGACCATCGACGATGAGTTATTAGAAGCGTTGGAGATAAAAGAGACAATGGAGCAGAAGATTGGGGAACTCTCAGGAGGTCAACAGCAACGCATCTCCATCGCCAGAGTACTAAGTAAAAAACCAAAAATAATCTTTGCTGATGAGCCTACAGGAAATTTGGACAAAGAGACAGCAACCTTAGTAATGAAGGTACTTTTAGACTATATCAAAGAGCATAATGCAGGGTTGGTCTTGGTCACTCATGATGAGAGCATGGCAAAACTTTGCAACAAAAGCTACCGACTCGAAAATAGAAAGCTAGAGGAGATATTATAACAGTTGTGGACATTGTCATAAAAATACTGTTCTTTTTTATTATCTTCTCTTAAGCTCTTCTATTATTGTCTTCTATAAGAAGCATTTCTAATTAATCCTCGGTTTGGAGAGTGTTGAGTATTAAGTTGAGCCAATCTCTGTTGGGCTCCTCTATGTCCCGCCTTTGCTGCGATATTATACCAATGACGTGCCAACTCTTGTTGTTTAATAACCCCAAATCCCTTATCAAAATTTACCGCCATACAGTATTTCGCCTCAACATGACCTTTTCTAGCTGCTCTATGAAATAGATTAAAGGCTGTTCTTGGGTTTTTTTGTACTCCCTCACCTTTGGCATACATCATTGCCAAATCAAACTCAGCTTGAGGATGACCTCTTTTAGCCGCTTCTTGTGCTTTGGCAAATCTGTTATTTTGACTCATTTTGCTTCGGGGATTAGAACGGTTCACCTTACGAGGTTCAAAACGATTTTGCATTGGTCGTTGTCGCTGTTGTTGAACTCTAGGTCGTACTCTTTGATAAAATTGTGGTGCTTGATAGATCCTTCTATCTACTCTTTGAACCCTTTGATATCTCATAGGGGTATGGTTTATTTGTCTAAAAGAGTTGTTTTGGTTCAAAAAGTTTTTTTTGTGATAAACTCCCTTATTATGAGTATTATTTTGAAATGAATTGGATGCTAAAAGCATACTACTATTGGTTAATAACAAAGTGATTAAGAGTAATAGAGATTTCATTTTTTTCCTTTATATTATATAAACTTATGTTATATAAAGATTATTTTATAACAGTAAGTATTAATTTTAACTTAAATATAAATATTAATATTAATATAATACTATTTTTTTATTTTAAATCCAAATATTATCAATTAATCGTGTTTCTCCTACTTTTCCTGCTACTAAAATAATGGTATTCCCCAATTCAACACGCTCTATAGATAGAAATTGTCGATTGACTAAAGCGATATATTCAACCTCTATGGAAGTGAGTTCTTTTTGCATTTTCTCTTTTATTTTAGAGGTTTCAAACTCTTTTTTCATTACCATTTTGGTGGCTTTTTTTAAGGAGCGAGAGAGACTTAGGGCGTGGACTCTCTGCTCTTTGCTAAGATAAATATTTCGGCTACTGAGTGCCAAGCCATCGGCATCACGGATGATATCACAGGGGACTATCTCAACATTGATAAAGTAGTCTTTTACCATCTGTGTAATCAGTGCCAACTGCTGTGCATCCTTTTTTCCAAAGTAGGCTCGAAATTTTTCAGGTTTAGAATAAGCAATTAGATTTAAAAGCTTCATCACAATCTGTAGCATCCCATCAAAATGCCCAGCACGGGAAGTTCCTTCTAGTATAAACCCCTGAATAGCAGGAGCTGTAATACGAAGCTCATCCTCACCATACATCATCTCGACCGTTGGCATAAAAAGAATATCCACCCCTGCGAGTTCACATATCTTACTGTCCGCTTTCTCTTTTTTAGGATAGGCTTCAAGGTCTTCCCCCTCTAAAAATTGTGTAGGGTTGACAAAAATAGAGACCACCACCACCTCACTCTCTTTTCGTGCTTGACGAATCAACGAGAGATGCCCCTCATGTAATGCTCCCATGGTGGGAACAAAACCTATGCTCATTTTTGCCTTTTTAGTCTCGTGGTGTAATTCTTTAATGGTATTAACAGTAATCATATAAACCTCTAAATTTTTTGAAATTATACTAATTATTAATAATAACTGCAACAGTTATTTTTTTGTAACTACTCACCTATTGACAAAACAAATAAATTATAATATTATGACTGAAAAAGAAGCAAAAGCAATAATCTCAAAATCTACTATGAGCAGAATGGTTTAAATGTGATGGATGAGTTGAAGGGTGTTTTTAGGGATTGGTTGAGATAAAATGAAGATAAGAAAAATACTTTTTTTACTGTTGGGTATGGTGCTTTTTGGGGGTATCTACTTTTTTACTATTTGGGTTGATGTATCAGAGATAGCGACCAATTCTAAAAAATTTGATTTTACCATTGGCTCAAAGATAGAGCAAGAGGCGAAGTTTCATATAAAGGTGGAGCATAATCAAACAACGCTATCGTGTAATGGGAAGCGTGTTCTTTTGGACAGGAGTAAAAAACATGATTACTTTTATCATGGAGAGGAGCAGATAACCATCCCTCTAAATCGTGGAGAGAATCGGTGTCATGCTGTGGATATGCAGTCTAAAATTAAACAAAAAATTGATTTTATGGATTTTATGCTTCTCTTTATTCTTTTGGGTATCCCTCTTTTTTCTCTACTCTTTTTTATTGTTGTTGGTATTTTAAATTTTTTTAAAAGATATATAAAAGTAGATGAAAAAAGTATAGATAAAAAAAGTATAGATAAGAGCGTCTCAAACGCTTCTTTGTGGATAGGGATAGAGCTACTGCTTCTTGTGGGGGTTGCTATTCGGATAGCCTATTTTGAGAAGTATGGAATTATGCTGTTTCAACACGATTGGCATGGGCATATTGAGTATATTAAATATGTGGTGGAGAATGGCGTATTGCCTACTATTCCCATGAAAGGGTGGGAGTTTCCTCAACAGCCTCTCTACTATTTTATTACAAGTGGTCTCTATACCATTTTTATTGAGAATGGCTTTAGTGACCAGGAGGCGTTGCATCATTTGGGTTACTTTTCACTTTTTTGTTCGGTTATTTTCCTCTACTACTCCTATTTTCTCCTTAAACTCTTAAGTAAAAATCAATGGGTGCATATGGTGGGGGTTATTTTTGTCTCGCTTACCCCTTCATTGGTCTATATGAGTGCAAGAATTAACAATGACGCTTTGGTTATGGCACTCTCCACCCTCTCGCTCTATTTTATTATAAAAAGCTATCAATCAAAGTTTCAAGATGGCTTCTATTTGGCTCTTGTTGGTGTGAGTCTGCTATTTTTTACCAAAGTATCGACCATGACGTTGGAGTTACTATTTTTGGTACTTTTAATCGTGATTTATCTTAAAAATAGAGACAGAACCAAGCAAAAAGAGTTAGATAAAAAGCTCTATATTTATGGAGTAGTAGGGATATTTGTCCTCGGTCTAACACTCTTACGGGTCTATATGCCACTGGATGGTTCTTTTTATGTGGTCAACGCTGCAAAATACCCAGGTCAGACACTTGATGTTTTGGATGCCAGTTATTTTGCTACTTTTAATATTATGGATTTGATAAGCACGGGACAGAGCCATATCAATGGAGAGGATGCTGTTCGTCACTCTTTTATCACCTATCTCTATGGAACAATGTTTTTTGGGGAGTTTGACTATGCCTACTTTATCAATATAAACAGTTATTTAAGTGCTATTATGCCAATGGTTCTATTTTTGGGTTTACTTTATATTGTAGGACTTTCGGGCTATATTATAGCGTTAAAAAACGAACCTATTGTCAATAAAATACTCTTTTTAATCGTGGTAATAAACTTAATAATGATAGTAAACTTTGTGATAACTTACCCCTCTATTTGTCATACTGATTTTAGATTTTTTGTGGCTTCTTTTACTCTTTTGGCATTTGTTTTTGCCCGAGGGTTGGAGTATATTGCTTTTAATCTGATTATAAAAAGGGTGATTGGTACTCTGTTGGGCTTATTAGTGGCGAGTGAAATACTATTTTTCTATTTTTTAATCTAAACATAGGCTATTCCAAGAATACAAACAACATTGCCAATAATCCTGACATTATGAAAAACCGTGTATAATTCGCCATAATTTAACAGTGAGGAAAAATAATGGCAAAAGTAGGCATATTAGGCAGTACAGGACGAATGGGTGAGCATCTTATTAACAATATTCTGGAGACAGAGGGATTAGAGCTGAGTGTATTGCACGTTTTTGATGAGTTGAAAATATCAGTGCCTAATACTGTTTTGGTAACAAATAGTATGCAAGTTTTTTTAGAAAACTGTGATGTGGTTATTGATTTTTCTGCTCCTGTGGCAACCCAAGAGTTAATGGAGACTGCAATTAAAAACCCTACTCCTTTGGTTATTGCAACCACAGGGTTTACCCCTCATCAACAAAATCTTTTGACCGAAGCTTCCAAAGAGATGCCTGTGCTTTATGCATCAAATATGTCAGCAGGGATTGCACTACTAAAACAATTGGTCGAGCAAGTTTCTCGAACATTAAAAGATTTTGATATCGAAATAGTGGAGCAACACCACCGACACAAAGTAGATGCACCAAGTGGAACAGCACTAACTTTGGGTGAGTTTGCTGCTAAGGGTCGTGATTTAGACTTGGACAAAGTTCGTATCTCTGGGCGTGATGGACAGATAGGAGCTAGAACCAAAGATGAGATTGCTGTGATGGCTCTTCGTGGTGGTGATATTGTGGGACGACATACTGTTGGATTCTATAATGATGGTGAGTTTTTGGAGCTTAACCATACAGCAACAAGCCGTGAAACATTTTCAAAAGGTGCAATCAGAGCAGCAGGATGGTTGGTGGAGCAGAAAAATGGTCTCTACTCCATAAATGACTGTTTAGGAATATAATATGTGTGCCATTGTAGGAGTGTTTGGAACACCTGATGCCTCAAAAATAGCCTATTATGCCCTCTTCTCAATGCAACATCGAGGACAAGAAGCGACAGGTATCTCCTCTGCTGATGGGAATCGTATCCATCTTATTAAAAAAAGAGGTCTTGTAACAGATGTCTTTCGAGAAGATAGACTCAGTAAACTTGTGGGGAGGTGTGCCATTGGTCACAACCGATACTCCACTGCAGGAGATGACTCCATCTTGGATGCACAACCTGTTTTTGCCAAGTATAAACTCGGGGAAATCTCTGTTGTTCACAATGGTAACCTTGTCAATAAAAATGAGGTACGTGATGATTTAATAGATAAAGGAGCAATTTTTCAAACAGGGATGGATACCGAAAATATTGTTCATCTAATTGCCAAAAGTCAAAAAAACAAACTCAAAGCCCGTATCAAAGATATGCTCAGAAAAATTGAGGGGGCATACTGTTTAGCGATTCAGAGCCGAAGTAAGATGTTTGTGGTGCGTGACCGTTTTGGTATCCGTCCACTTAGCCTTGGAAAACTCAAAAGTGGAGGGTGGATTATCGCCTCTGAGACCTGTGCATTTGAACTGGTAGGAGCAGAGTTTGTTCGCGATGTAAAACCTGGTGAGATGCTTATCTTTGAAGAGGGAAAAGAGCCAAAATCAGAGATGATATTTGAATCCGACCCACATCCATGTGCTTTTGAGTATATCTATTTTGCACGTCCTGACTCTATTATAGATGGGAAGAATGTCTATATGAAACGCTTAGAGATGGGACGACAGTTGGCTAAAGAGACCCCTGCAGATATTGATTTGGTACTGCCTGTGCCTGATTCTGGAGTAGCAGCGGCTAGAGGCTTTGCTGAGGGGTTGGGTGTACCATTTGAGATGGGGATTGTGCGAAACCACTATGTGGGCAGAACCTTTATCGAGCCAACTCAAGAGATACGAGAGCTAAAAGTAAAACTTAAACTCTCTCCTATTAGAGAGCTAATCGCAGGAAAACGCGTGGCGATTGTGGATGACTCTTTGGTTCGTGGGACTACTTCAAAACAGATAGTCAAAATGCTAAAAGAGGCAGGAGCAACGGAGGTACATATGCGTATTGCAGCTCCTGAGATTAAGTATCCTTGTCGTTATGGTATTGACACGCCTACCACAAAAGAGCTTATCTCTGCCCGTTTCTCACCCGAAGAGATTGCCCAAAGTATGAATGCTGAATCATTGGGATTTCTCTCGATAGAGGGGCTAAAGAAATCGCTAGGGGATGACAGAAACTATTCATTGGTTAGTTTTGATGGAAACTACTTTGCAGGAGGAGATGAGAATACTATAGGGTGCAATAGAGGATAATTTTAAAATGCAACTCCTTGAGTATTTTTATGACAGAAATAATGAGCTTAGTAATTATCATCAACGAAAGTTTACTATTTTAGAAACCAATTTAGAAACCGATTTAGAAACCGATTTAGAAACCAATAAGTTACTTATTTATGGCTCTCCTCATTCGGGAAAAAGCTCTTTGGTT
>Ga0256913_10001136_pt1 | contig 13744 bp, 12 predicted proteins | sample Axial_MatmetaG_FD_185970 | JGI IMG/M metagenome (GOLD analysis project Ga0256913, IMG submission 185970) | Deep-sea worm associated microbial mat communities from Axial Seamount, Juan de Fuca Ridge, Pacific Ocean - Axial_Mat | ecosystem: Environmental > Aquatic > Marine > Oceanic > Microbial...
ATAGGTTTAGCAATCTTATCATCTCTTCTATATCTATTTTGTTCTGATCTGATATATATATGTGAGATAGTGAAACTCTCTGTCGTACGCTGTAGTCATCTATATGCTCTTTGTAGTAGCTATATAGCTCTTCTTGTGTTGGTTCATCTATAGATCTATGGAGTATGTGACTCATCTGTCTTATCAACTTCTCCCTTATATCTCTATCCTTTTTGTGTAGCTTCAGCCCTATAGCCTCTTGAAGTAGTATCTCATCGTAGTAGTATCCCTTGAGTGCCAACTCAACTTCAGATACTCTAGCCTCTCTTGATAGTGCTATCTTTAGTGTATGGTTTATATCTGCTACTCTGCTATGAGGTATAGTGATACTCTGCTTTGTCGCTATATCTCTACCTATAGTTGTCTTTTGATAATATAGATAGAGTATCGCCCCTATGATAATAAAATGTATATATGGTTCACCCAATATATATTTGATAATTTTTGATCGGTTCATAATCTCTACTTAATGTAATATACGATATTTGATATATATACCAAAAGTACTCTCTTGGGTACTATTGACACTACTCTTATATACTCTTTTCTATTTGCTATAACATAGAAGAGGCTTACTCTATATTATAAAACTCTTCAGATGTTATTTTACCATTATTTGGCATTATATCTTCAACCCAAAAGTCAAGATAATTTGGGATAATATTAGATCCTTTTTGTAACTCTAGTCTACATATTTGTCCCATTTGGGTATGCTTAAGTAGTTAAATTAGTTATTTTGTTATAATATATCTGCTAAGTATTGGACAATACAAAACAAGGAGTAAATATGAAGAAAATAGTAGCACTATCGCTAGTAGCAGCGACGATGGCTTTGGGATCTACTGCTGATGAGATAGCAGATCTTCAAAAGCAGATAGATAAGCTAAAGAAGAGGGTGAGTCAAAACAAAAAACAAAGTGCCAATGATAACATCAAATGGGGCGTAGATCTAAGAACATCTATAGATAGTATCAACTATGATATGGCTGATGGCAACTCATATGACAACAATAGTCTAATGTCTTTGAGACTTTGGTTAAATATGGCATATGCAGCTGATGATAAAAACATCTTCATGGGACAGCTATCTATGAACAAAGCCTTTGGAGCTGATTTTGGAGATATGTCAAACAATAGAGCCTTCAGTATGGGAAGTATGTTTGATTGGACTGGCAATGAAGCTCTGAGTGATAACTCATTGAAAGTCAAAGAGGCCTATTGGCTCTATATGGGAGATGATGCTTTTGGTCAAGGTATTAACTGGACATTCTCTATAGGTAGAAGACCATCTGTCAATGGATTTTTATCAAATCTAAGCCAAGATGATCGTGCAAAGTCTCCACTAGGACACAATATCAATGTAGAGTTTGATGGTCTTAGTACAATGTTAGATCTAAGTACCATTACAGGTGTAAATGGAATGAGCTTCAAGGTATGTATGGGGCAGGGTTCTACAAATGCTACACCTCTCTTCAATGATACTACTCCATATGCAGAAAATGATGATGATTTGGATGGTATCGCATTGGCTGGTTTTATCTTTGTACCATACAATGATGGACAGTTTATAATTAAGACAAATTGGTTCAAAGCTTTTGATCTTCCAGGTATAGAGATGGATACGAGTACGGGAGATATGATAGGATTTAAACAGTATGGTGATATGCAAGGTGGAGCTATATCTGTTTTGGTAGATGGTGTTACAGAGGATGGTTATGGAGCTGATGTTAAACTATTTGGTTCATATGCATTTAGTAAAACTGATCCTTTTGATGGTGAAGCTATGTTGGGTTCTACAGATAGTGAGACAGGTAGCTCATATTGGTTTGGCACATATCTTCCTGTAGGTGAGGGTGGAGATTATGGTACATTGGGTTTAGAGTATAACCATGGTGATCAATATTGGAGACCTTTTACATATGCTGAAGATACTATGATTGGTTCAAAAATGGCTACTCGTGGTGATGCATTTGAGGTTAACTACACTTATCATATTACAAAAGCATTGAGTCTTCAAGCTAGATATGTCAATATAGATTATGACTATACAGGGAGTCAAGGGTTCTTCGGCAACACATCAGGTGCATCTATGGCTATAGATGATGTCAAAGATGGTGCAGCTATGTGGAAGCAGCTAGGTGGTACTCAAGATCCAGCATCAGGTCAAACAGTTATATCCAACCTAATGGCATCTGGTATGTCTCAACAACAAGCAGTAGGGGCAGCTTCTCAGATGGGTATGGCAGCAGCATATCTTCCAAGCATAGTTGAGTCTGCTCAAGATTTCAGATTTTATATTAGATATAGATTTTAAAATAACCAAATCTACTGCTCTGCGGGGTATACCCCTGTAGAGAGTACTCTTACTTCAAAATCAAGGATAGACAATGTCATACTTCCCTATATATATGGACATGAATAGTCTAAAGATACTACTTGTAGGTGGTGGTACTATAGCCACTGAGAAATTAGAAAAATTGATAGATTTTACCAAAGAGATAACCATAATCACCAAAGATATATCACCCGAAGCATATAGCATAGCAAAGAAGCACTCTTTGAGACTACACCAAAGAGAGTATACCAAAGGCGATATAGAGGGGTTTGATATAGTGGTAGTAGCTACAGATACTATAGAGTTGCATAGATCTATATATGAAGAGAGTAGGGGGAGTAGAGTATTGGTCAATAGTGTAGATGATAGAGCATATTGTGATTTTATCTTCCCATCATATATAAAAAGAGGTGACCTTACTATCTCATTCTCTACATCAGGAGCATCTCCAGCTTTTGCTAAGCAGATAAAACAATATTTTCAAAATGTCATACCTGATGATGTGGATAGATTTCTGATGCAGATGAGAGAACTTCGTACAACTCTACCTAAAGGAAAAGATAGAATGAAGAAATTTGAATCTATGGTGCAAGAGTATATCAGTAGTAGATTCAAAAAGTAGTAATTTAATTTTAATTTTAGATACTATGAATAACAGAAAGTTTTGATATAATAATTGCATACTCAAATATCGAGGATATGATAAGATGACAAAACTTTTTACTGACCATCAAGAGAGATGGATGACTGGTATTGTTCTACTTGCTGTTGTTGGTTTCATAGGATGGATCGACAACTTTTTTATAATGTGGGGTTTTTTGGGGATCATCTATGTATTTGCATTCTATGAAGCTATGCAACTATTTAGACTTACAGGTCCATCTATGTACTTTTGGGCTCTTCTGTTATGGATATTTGCATACTTCTACCCAAATCCAGATGATCTGTTTTTTCTATTTATGATAATGTTTGCAGGGACATTGGCATATACACACAACTTCAACCCTAAGCTTATGTTGCCATTTTTCTATCCTGTGAGTGGGATACTATTTTTTCTGATACTATATCAAGATTTTGGTATAGTGGCTATGGGGTGGTTACTTGTGACTGTAGCTATGACAGATATGGGAGCATTCTTTGTGGGCAAAATGATCGGAAAGCACAAATTTTGTGACACATCACCAAATAAAACTATAGAGGGTGTACTAGGTGGTATAGCTTTCGCTACGATTTTTGGTACACTGGTAGGTCTATATGTTACACCACTATGGGTATCTATATTTGTGACACTATTTACAGCTATATCATCTATATTTGGTGACCTGTTTGAGAGCTATCTCAAGAGAGAGGCAGGAGTCAAGGATAGTGGTGATCTACTCCCTGGTCATGGAGGTATATTGGATAGGATAGATGGATATCTATTTGCTGCGATAGTTATGGTCATCACTCTTAGGTCTTTTCTCTGATGAGTGATTCGATAATAATCCTTGGCTCTACAGGCTCTATAGGTGTCAATACACTAGAGATCACTTCAAGATATGATATATCTATAGAGGCTCTAGTAGCAGGGAACAATATCCACCTGCTCAATGACCAGATCAAAAGATACAATCCAAAGTATGTAGCCATAGCCAATGAGAGTGATAGAGATAGTGTAGATCATGATAGAGTATTTTGTGGAGATAGTGGGATAATAGAGCTACTTGAAGAGAGTCAGAGTGGATTGGTGGTCAATGCACTTGTAGGTTTTGCAGGGTTGTCACCTACACTCAAATCTATAGAGTTAGGCAAGAGAGTAGCACTAGCCAACAAAGAGTCTCTTGTGGTGGCTGGTGAGTTTATAGATATGAACCAAATCACACCTATAGATAGTGAACATTTTGGATTGTGGTATCTTATGGATGAGCGACCATTTGAGAAGCTATATATTACTGCTAGTGGTGGTGCTTTTCGTGATTGGGGTAGTAAAGATATAGGCAATAAGATCACTATAGACTCTGCTACTATGACCAACAAACTCTTTGAGCTACTAGAGGCAAAATGGCTATTTGACACCAACAGTATAGATGCGGTCATAGAGAGGAGATCTATCATACATGCGTTGGTAGAGTTTGGTGATGGCTCTACTACTGCTCACTTTGCAGGTGTAGATATGAAGCTACCTATAGCATATGCTCTTAGAGATAGAGTAGAGGAGCAGATACTTCCACCTCTTGATCTGCTCACTATAGGATCATTGGAGTTTGAGCCTATTTTGGAGGATAAATACCCTATATGGGAGATCAAAGATCATCTATTGCACAATCCTCATCTAGGGGTAGTTGTCAATGCCGCCAATGAAGAGGCTATCAAATCTTTTGAGTCGGGGCAAACTAATTTTTTTGGTATGGCAAAGATGGTGATTGATGCTTATAAGAAGTTTGATGATATACATGCACTCCATATAGATGAGATCATAGAGATAGATAGAGAGGTGAGAGCATATGCAAAAAGTTCCAATAGTTAGCTTGATAGTAGAGAAGATCATCACCTTATGATAGATCAAAGCATATTGACAAAACTACCATCACCAGCTTGGTTATTAGAGGAGTCTTTGTTAGAGAGAAATGTAGATATATTGGATAGTATTCAACAAAAAAGTGGTGCCAAGATACTTTTGGCTCTCAAGGGTTATGCACTATGGGGGTCATTTGATACTATTAGCAATAGACTTCATGGGTGTTGTGCTAGTGGTCTATGGGAGGCGAAATTAGCATATGAAGAGTTTGGTGGAGAGGTACACACCTACTCCCCAGCATTTAGAGATAGTGAGATAGATGAGATAGCCAATATCTCCGACCATATAGTATTTAACACCCCACAGCAGTTTCAAAAATATCTCAAAAGAGTCAAAGATATCAATCCTAAACTATCACTAGGTATCCGTATAAATCCCGAATATTCAGAGTCACCAGCAGAGATATACAATCCATGTGGTCTATACTCTAGGTTAGGTACTACATTAGATAATTTTGATGAGTCTATACTCGATAGTTGTGATGGATTTCATCTTCATGCACTCTGCGAACAGGGTGCTGATGCTCTTGAGAGTCTGCTTGATATATTTGAGGATAAGTTTGGTAGCTACCTCTATGCTCTTAAGTGGATAAACTTTGGTGGAGGACACCATATCACCAAAGAGGGTTATGATACAGAGAAGCTCATCTCTCTCATAGAGAGGTTTAAGAGTAAGTATCAAGTAGATATATATCTTGAGCCTGGTGAAGCAGTAGGGTGGCAGACAGGTACTTTGGTGGCTACAGTATTGGATATAGTCTACAATGGTATAGATATAGCTATATTGGATATATCAGCAGAGGCACATATGCCTGACACTATCATCATGCCATATCGTGCAGAGGTGAGAGGTGCTAGTGGGGCAGGAGTGAAGAGATATACATATAGATTGGGTGGTAACAGCTGTCTTGCTGGTGATGTTATGGGGGATTATAGTTTCGATAGACCACTAGAGATAGGTGATAGGGTAGTGTTCGAAGATCAGATGCACTATACTATGGTCAAAACTACTACATTCAATGGTATAGAACTCCCCTCTATCTGTATACTAAAGAGAGATAATTCGCTAGAGATAGTTAGAGAGTTTGAGTATAAGGATTTTAGAGATAGACTCTCTTGAGTATCTATGAGTCTTTGGGTCATACACTCTATAGGCATCTATAGTATCAAATACCTCTATTGTGGATATTTGTAAACACCCATGGTGTGATGATTTATGCTAATTTTATGATTTTTGATGCATAATTTGGGTTTAAGAGCTACTTTTGGATAAAATTATATATATGGAGGCATGCATGAAAAAAAGAGAGATAAATAGAACACCAGCAAAGCTGGATTTTATACAGAGCAGCACTGGAGTCATATTGGCTCTATTTATAGTGGGTCATATAGTTTTCGAGTCTTCTATATTGATAAGTCATGAGATGATGCATAGAGTGACTCTGATGTTTGAGGGGTACTACTTTTTTGGAGAGAGATATCCAGGCATTATATCATTTTTGGCAGGAGCTATATTTGCTATATTTATACTACATGCAGCTATAGCTATAGGTAAGTTTCCTTCAAAGTACAAAGAGTTTAAGATCATAAGAGATCATACCAAAAGAATGAGACATGAAGATAGTTCACTCTGGATGATACAGGTGATAACAGGTTTTATCATGTTCTTTGTGGGCTCTATCCATCTCTTTAGTATGATAACTCACCCTGGTGATATAGGTCCTTACGCTTCATCTGTCAGAGTTGTAGAGGAGTATATGGGGATACTCTATATTGTCCTACTCTTCTCTGTGGTGAGTCATGCATTTATAGGTCTATATCGTCTAGCTATGAAGTGGGGTTTTATGGAGGGTAAAGATAGCAAAAGATCAAGAAAGTTTTTCAAACTCTTGATGAAGATATTTATATTGGTATATCTGATACTAGGCTCACTATCACTATGGAGATATGTTAATATAGGAGTGGAGCATAATTTTGAAGATGGAGAGAGATACCACTCGACTACACTAGATATAGGAGATCATAAATGAAGGTGATATATACAGATGTTTTGATCATAGGCGGTGGTTTGGCTGGTTTGAGAGTAGCTACAGGTGTCAAAGAGAGAGGACACAATGCAGTAGTCTTGACTCTAGTACCACCCAAACGGTCACACTCCTCTGCAGCTCAAGGCGGTATGCAAGCTAGTCTAGCCAACTGCTATATGGGAGAGGGTGACAATGAAGATGTGCATTTCACAGATACGATCAAGGGTAGTGATTGGGGTGCAGATCAAGAGGTAGTAAGGATGTTTACCCACTGTGCCCCTAAAGCTATCCGTGAGTTGGCTGCTTGGGGTGTACCTTGGAGTAGAGTACAAAGAGGAGAACACACCTCTATCATCAATGCAAAAAAGGTGAAAATCACTGAGAAAGATGAGGCACATGGTCTCATAACTGCTAGAGATTTTGGTGGTACAAAAAAGTGGCGTACCTGCTACACCTCTGATGGTACAGGTCATAGTATGCTCTATGCTATGGATAACAAAGCCCATGAAGATAAAGTAGAGATACATGAGAGAATGGAGGCTATATCACTCATGCATGAAGCAGGTAGATGCTATGGTGCTATAGCTAGAAACCTAATGAGTGGAGAGCTAGTAGCATATGTAGCCAAAGCCACCACTATAGCTACAGGTGGATATGGACGCATCTACTCCGTATCTACCAATGCTATCATATGTCAAGGTATGGGACAAGCTATAGCACTAGAGACAGGTATAGCTACTCTTGGCAATATGGAGGCGATACAGTTTCACCCTACAGCCATAGTACCAGTGGGTATATTGACTACAGAGGGGTGTCGTGGTGATGGTGGTCTACTTCTCGACAAAGATGGATATAGATTTATGCCTGATTATGAACCTGACAAAAAAGAGTTGGCATCTAGGGATGTAGTGAGTCGTAGGATGACGGAGCATATGCGTAAAGGCAAAGGTGTCAAGTCAAGATATGGAGATCATCTATGGCTAGATATCACGATACTAGGTAGAGAGCATATAGAGAAGAACCTTAGAGAGGTGAAGGAGATTTGTGAAAACTTTTTAGGTATAGACCCTGCCAAAGAGTGGATACCAGTACGACCTACACAGCACTACTCGATGGGTGGTATCCGTACTACATACAAAGGTGAGTCACAGACACTAAAAGGGCTATACTCATGTGGCGAAGCTGCATGTTGGGATATGCATGGTTTCAATAGACTAGGTGGCAACTCAGTGAGTGAGACAGTGGTATCAGGTATGCTAGTGGCTGAATATATATCTGACTTTTGTGACAAAGAGGAGAGTGGAGTCAATATACATGGCTCTACCATAGAGAAGTTTATCTTGGAAGAGGAGGCTAAACTCGAAGCTCTTTTGACCAAAGAGAATGGAGAAGATGCTTATGTGCTTCGTCGTCGCATGGAGGAGATCATGATGGACAAGGTAGGTATATTTAGGAATGGCAAAGATCTCCAAGAGGCAGTTGATGAGCTTGAAGAGCTATATAAACGCTCCAAAAATATAGAAGTTTTCAGATCCAAAAGTCGTGCAGCCAACCCAGCACTAGTAAATGCATACAGAACACAGAAGATGCTCAAGGTAGCACTTACAGTAGCCTATGGAGCTTTGTTGAGGACTGAGAGTAGAGGTGCTCACTCTAGGGAGGATTACCCAAGAAGAGATGATGCAAATTGGCTCAATAGAACTATCACTAGTTGGCCAAACAAAGATCAGACTATGCCTACAGTATCTTATGAGAATATATCTATCTCAAATATGGAGTTGCCTCCAGGGTTTAGAGGTTATGGCAAGGATTTGACAGATCACCATCCAGAGACATTGATGAGACAGCATACAGTAGATATGTTGAGAGAAAATTTAGAACGCAAAAATGCATCTCGCTTTGAGATACAGAATGCATTGATGCCATATATAGACAAATTACCTCTGAAGTACAGAGGCAAAAATGAGAGATTGGGAGAGAAAATATGAATAGTGTAACAGAAAAACCAAGATTGTTGAAGATACATATACTTAGATTTGATCCTCATGATGAAAATGATTTCCCACACATGGAGACTTTCGAAATAGAAGAGGCTCATGGTATGACACTATTTGTCGCACTCAATGAGATCAGAGAGCATCATGATAATGCACTTAAGTTTGATTTTGTATGTCGTGCTGGTATATGTGGTAGCTGTTCTATGTTGGTAAATGGTCGTCCTACATTGGCATGTCGTACACTTACCAAGAAGCTAGATAGTGATATCACTTTGGCACCTCTGCCACTATTTGAACTCATAGGTGATCTATCTGTCAATACAGGTACTTGGATGAGAGGACTCAATGAGCGACTAGAGACATGGATACATGATAAAGAGCAGGAGCTAAATGTAGATAAGCTAGAGGAGAAGATGGAGCCAGAATTGGCAGATGAGATATATGAGCTTGACCGCTGTATAGAGTGTGGGTGTTGTGTCGCTGGATGTGGTACGATACAGATGAATCCAGATTTTGTAGGAGCAGTAGGACTCAATAAGATAGCTAGATACCACTTAGACCCTAGAGATAAGAGGAGTGATGAGGATTATTATGAACTTGTAGGTGATCAGGATGGTGTATTTGGCTGTATGACACTACTAGGGTGTGAGGATGTCTGCCCAAAAGATCTACCACTACAGAGTAAGATAGCTTACCTAAGGAGAATGATGCTAAGGACAGGATTGAAATAGCTCTTTAAAATGATCTACTCTACTTTGACAAAAGCCCCTATTAGGGATGATATAGCGGTGATTATAAAAAATAGTAGTGAGAAGGTGACAGCAGTTGTAGTATCTGCACCTATGATAGTAAATCCATAGAGAAATGTCAACTCTCTCACCCCTACACCACCTATGCTTATAGGTAAGATAGCAACTATTGAGGAGATGAGAAATAGTAGTAGATACTCCACCATATATATACTCTCGATAGGTAGTGATAGTACTATAGATATAGCAGAGACTATCTGTAGTAGTTGCACTACAAAAGCATAGATAGTCGTAGGATAAAATATACTCATAAAATACCCAAAAAACTTCCGTGTCAATATATAGTAGAGAGGCAACACTAGCAGTATACCTAGTGCAATTAGTGGAGATAGCTTATCAAATATATCTATATGGGCAAAACTACTTGGAAAGAATAGTACTCCACCAAGCAGAAGCAGTGCCACCATGCCACTAATACGATCTAGTAGTAGGGAGCTGATGAGCCTCTTGTATCCTACTTGGTATCTCTTTTCAAGTAGATAAGCCTTGTATCCATCACCACCTATGCCACCTGGCAAAAAGAGGTTGTAGTACATACCCAAATAGTATAGTTTGAGATTTGACCACTCATCTAGTGATATATCTATAGCTCTAAAGTAGTAGTTGAGTCTGATAGCACTAGATATTTTGGAGAGATTAAATGATATAAATGCACCCAAAAGCCACCAGATATTGACTACCTGTAGTGTCTCTATAAGTCTACTACTATCTATATGGCTCCAGACATAGTAGATCGACCATATTGTGATAGCTATCTTTATGAGAGTTTTGAGTGCTCTCTTATTTATCGTTTTTTCTGCCAAATATAGTCTCTTTTATAGAGTATGGTTTTTTATCTTGTGACTCAAAATATGTACGCATAATAAGCTCTGCCAAAAATCCTGTAGTGATAAGCTGTATACCTGCCAAGAGTAGTACTATACCTAGCGTAAGTAGTGGACGGTGACCTATATCATTGCCCATCATCTTGAGTATGAGAAGATAGAAGTTGATAAGCACCCCTGGTATAAATGTGAGGAGTCCCAAAGTACCAAATAGATGCATAGGTTTTACTCTATATTTTTGCATAAAGAGCATAAGCATTAGATCGCTTATGACACGAGTTGTCCTACCTATGCCATATTTGGATACTCCATGGCTTCTTGCATGGTGCTTGACATCCATCTCAGTAATCTTGGCTCCATATATCTTGGCCAATACAGGTATAAAACGGTGTAGTTCACCATATAGCTCTAGATTTTTGGCTACATCTTTGGTAAAGACTTTGAGTGTGCATCCATAGTCACTGATATATACACCTGTTGAGCGACGGATGATATAGTTGGCTATCTTGCTAGGTATCTTGCGAAGGAAGGTGCCATCTTGTCTCTTAACTCTTCTTCCTGCTACTACATCCCACCCCTCAGACTCCAACTTCTCTATCATGGGAAGTATATCTGTAGGGTCATTTTGAAGATCGCCATCAAGAGTCACTATCAGCTCTCCACAGGCACTCTCTATACCTGCTGCCATAGCTGTAGTCTGTCCATAGTTGCGGTTAAATACCAATACTCTTGTCTCCGCTTTTGCCAATCTGCCTATCTGCTCTACTGTATCATCGCTAGAGCCATCATCTACCAATATCAGCTCATACTCTATCTTCGAGTCCAATGCTTCATATATAGATGACAAAAGAGGCTCTATATTGTCCCTCTCATTCATTACAGGTATGACTACAGATAATCTCATTTGATACCTTCCTTTGTGATAAAATAGATAGCATAATAACAAAATAAAATACAATAGTAGATAAACTCATCGGAATAAAATATAAAAAAGTAGAGTGATCTATCTAGATCATATGGAGATTGTGGCAGACAGTGGGGGATTCGAACCCCCGGTAGGTTGCCCTACACCCGCGTTCCAGGCGAGCAGATTAAACCACTCTCTCAACTGTCTTTATTCTATTTGGGATGACATTATACAGATAAGATACTAAATAGCAAATAAAAGAGATCCAAATATGATCTCTTTGTGGTAGATTTAGTAGAAATTGCGATACTTTAACTGCTCTTTATCATATCCATATATATCATTACGCATCTGTAGTATACCATCAGGGTCTACCCATGCTGTGAGATAGATCACATCTACAGGTATCTCCTCTATAGGAAAATATGTCTGTTTTTTGCCTTTGAGTATCTTTTTTGCCTCTTCATAGTCAAGATTCTCATTAAAGTTTGAGAATGTTTTCATCAAAGCGACAGGCTTCTCAAGGCGGATACAGCCGTGGCTATATGATCTTACCTTTCGTTTAAATAGATGCTTTGTTGGGGTATCATGCATATATACAGAAAATTTATTTGGAAATAAGAATTTGATTTTGCCAAGGGCATTTCTGTATCCAGGGACTTGAGCAAAACGATAAGGTACACTATTGCTATATCTATATTGTGACCAATCTACAGAGGCTCCAGAGACCTTTTTGGCATCAGGTCCCCAGCCTTTTCTGATCTCTATCCCCTCTCTTGCCATCGCATTTGGGTTTCTCAAGAGTTTTGGTATCATCTCTTTTTGTATGATACTTTTTGGTACATTCCAGTATGGATTTAGTACGACAGTCTTGACATTGTTGCTAAATACAGGGGTTGGATGGTTCTTCTTGCCCACTATCACTTTCATAGTTTGAAATATTTGACCATTCTCATAAAAGTATAGCATAAATGCTGGGATATTGATCATGATATGTCTAGGGCTATAGTCTCTTCTCATTACTCTCATTCTATCAAGATTTAACTCCATCTTAGTGAGGATCTGGTTTAGGCTGAGTCTCAATAGATTTTGAGTGCTTTTACCTATGACACCATCTGCACTCAAGCCTGTACGCTTTTGAAATCTCTTGACGGCATCCACTAGATCGTTATCATATATAGTAGATGGGTCTGGTAGTGAGTTTTGTAGATCACCACTGAGATATAGTCTCTTTCTGATCTTTGGTATCACCTCACTACTCTCACCTGGTTTTATCTTTTCAAACTTCGGTATCACTGGCCACTCTCCACTAGATGCTATTCTTTTATAGTGAAAATAGATCTTCTCAAGACTAACATATAGTTGTGTTTTGGGTGTAGTATCATCAAAAGCTCTCTTGACATCTCCAGTGACGATGATAGTATATAGGAGTGTATATAGATTGTACTTCGGATATATCTCCCAATCAGCATGGATATTATCGGTGACTATGATCTGCTGTAGTCTGCCTCTAAATATACGCCAATTGATCATGCCATATATCTTATGGTTCGCATAATTTCTATATAGATTTGTCATCTTGAGTTCTAGTTTGATCTGTTTTTTTATAGAGCTCTTGCCACCAAAAAATGAAGTTGTGGTACCAAATGATATGATAGAGCTATAGTCTCTATATATTTTTGTATTGTGGCTAAGCAGAGGATCTGAACCTATCTGATCCAATAATCCCTGTCCTGCCCTAGTCAAACCATGTGCTGTTACCCATATGGGTTGATTGTGGCTTACTTGATAAATCTTTTTCACAGACCTTTTGGATGGTTGTGAATTGACAACTTTTGTGATGATTGCTGTTGCAATACTGTTGAAATCTTGAGCATTTAGAGCTGTTGTTATCATCATACTCGTCATGATCAAAGAGATGATAACCCTTTTTATATGTTTCATAATCCTGTAATCCCTGTCCAAAGAAGATATATTTGGATATTATAGCGAAATTTTAAGGAATTATTCTACTTTAGCTGTTTAATTTATCAATTTCTATCTTTTCAGCCTCTATTGCCCTAAGAGCAATAGAGGTTTGCCCTACTAAAATCTCCATAGTTTTTTTGGCTATGGAGTACTCTTTGACAACGAGTTCTTCGCCTCTTACGATACCAAATGAGGAGAATCTATCCCTAAGAGCCTTATTTGCTTGGATGTTAACTATCACAGCTCTTTCACCCCTTTTTAATTCATTTAAAAACATTTTCA
>Ga0256913_10001137_pt1 | contig 13739 bp, 12 predicted proteins | sample Axial_MatmetaG_FD_185970 | JGI IMG/M metagenome (GOLD analysis project Ga0256913, IMG submission 185970) | Deep-sea worm associated microbial mat communities from Axial Seamount, Juan de Fuca Ridge, Pacific Ocean - Axial_Mat | ecosystem: Environmental > Aquatic > Marine > Oceanic > Microbial...
ATTACTTCACAATAATCATTGATCTTGATAAGCCCTGCTTCATTTAGAGGTAAATCTGAATTTTCAAATACACTATGTCCATTTCCTGCTGGTATAAACATAGTAAAGTCACTATCTAGTTTACTATCATCCTCAAATATAATTCCATCTGCTTCAAAGCTTGTAATCTTTTTGCCAAAGTGTCTATTTATCCCTAATCTATCAAAATAGAGTTCCATCATTTTGACTGCTTTGTCACCCATTCTTGCTCCAGGTTTCTCCATAGGTGCAAAGAATGTGAGTTCAAATTTATCACGAATACCCAATTTTTTGAGATGATTGTGAATATTGAAGATCACTTCAAAAGCTGGACCACCTCTTACATTGCTTGGATCTTTTGGATTGCCTCCAAATCCCATAGCTATCCTGCCTTCACCTTTGGCTATCAGATCATCTATACGCTTTTTGATCTGAGGTGCTTCATCTGGTGAGCCACAGATAGATAAGAAATTTTCACTACCTTTATGCTTCATCTTGCCACTACCTATAGCTATCACGAGATACTCTGCACTGTATTTGCCATTTGCACATACTACTCTCTTCTCTTTGGAGTGTATCTCTTTGACTTCATCTATGATCAGATCAAAACCATGAGCCTTGGCGAGATCTTCTAGCGGGATACTAATATCCTCTTTTGTGACTTCTCCTGTAGGTATCCATATGGATGTAGGATAGATATAGAAGTAGTCTCTATCACTTATCAAAGTCACGGATATATCCTTTTTTCTTAGAAAAATAGCTACCTCTACTCCAGCAAAACCTCCACCTAGAATTAATACAGTTGACATACGAAATCTCCTATTTTTTTACTAAATCTATACGAGGATAAACAAATACTGTCTTACGCTCTACTACTATCTTCTCTTTATCATCTACCGCATAAGCTCTGATAGTTATCGGTATCGGCACATCTTTTCTACTATCATTTGCCAATTGAACATCTGTCTCCAAAATGACTACCTTTTTCTTCTTTTTGCCTGCACCTATATGAAATGGCTCTTTTGGTCGCACTATCTTTATCTTGTCATTGTTGACAATCTCAAAGAAGTATTTATGCTTTTTACTATCTGTATTTGCAAATAGGAATAGATAGTCATTCTCTACAGAACCATTATCGAGTATCTTATACAATCTTGTTGTCTTATTGACATTTAGTAACATATGCTCTTTTGTGCTACCCATAGCAAATAGTGCTATCAATACCATGATGAGTACAGTAGCATATGCTATGACTTTACCTCTGAAGAAATTGGTCTTGCCTTCATGTCTAAGAGCCTCTTTTTCACTAGACCATCTCACTAGACTAGGTTTGCCCAATGCACCCATAACCGTAGTACAAGCATCAACACACTCAAGACAGTTGATACACTCTAGCTGGAGACCTTTTCTTATATCTATATGTGTTGGACATACAGCTACACAACTCTCACAAGTAGTACACTCTGCTGTAGGGTCTGCAGCTAGTAGCTCTTTTTGTCTATTATACTCTTTGTGTCTATCATGTCCATGACCTTGATATATATTACCACCACGGATAGGATCATATACTGCCATTACTGTATCATCATCATATAGCACAGATTGTACACGACTATATGGGCAGATATATACACAAAAATCTTCTTTGATAAATACTATATCTATAATGATAAATCCAGCTATACCCAAGAGCATACCGATCAACATCATATGTTCACTAGGTGTCTGAATATATGAGAAGAAATCTTCAGGCGGCACAAAGAACCATAAGAAGTTGGCAGAAGCTATCAGTGCCAAAAGTGACCATATCAAGATAGCTACTACTTTTTTGATTTGATTTTCACTCTTGCTCATATCTGGATCTTTTTGTTTATTTTTGATCCTCTTTCTAAGTCCTAATAGTTTGGTCTCTATACCATCTCTATATATAACTCTAAATATAGTCTGAGGACAAGCCCACCCACACCATGCACGACCACCAACAGCTGTCACTGCAAATATACCTAAAAATAGCAACATCAGTAGAAATGGCATCAAGTACAACTCTTGCATATCAAATGCAACGCCTGCTAAGTGTAGCTTCTTATGATCAAAGCTAAGTAAAAATAGATGATTCCCATCTATAGTAATCCAAGGCATCATGAGAGCTACTACTGTAGATACAACATATGCCCAATATCTCTTGATCCTCCAAGGTACCCAACCCTTCAAATACTCTTTTGTCATATTCTTTTTGGGTTTTTGCCCTATGCCGTCATCTGTTACTACTTGCATTTTCTCTCCTTTTTATCTATTTTCTTGCTCGAATGGACATATCAATATCTTACCATTTGTTGCACTGTTTTGTTTGATAGGGTATATCTCTACCCATGATCCTTCTATCATATCCTTGATCCCCCTTGATTCGATATAATCTTTTAGTGAACTTCTACTTACTCCCAATTCACGAGATATGGCACTTACGCTCATGCCATCTTTAAGTAGCGACACGATCTTTGCTTGATATTTATCAAACTTAGAACTAGATCGACTACCCTTTGGTCGACCTACATGATTTTGCCTATTTTGCTGCTCTTCTCTCAAAGTATTCAGAAGAGGAAATATCTCACTTGCTAAACTATCTATATTTATAGTAGTGATTGATGAAGCTATATGTAGAGTGACACCTCTACTCAACATGCAGTTGATAACTTTAACTATCTCCTCCATCTTTTCGCTAAGCATCCATATCTCATCTACTATAATGATATCACCACTTTTGAGTTCGCGTATAAAGTTTTCAAACTGATCTCTCTCTTCTATAGTATAGTTTCTGTTTGAATACTCCAACACCTCTTTGTCAATATCTAAACTTCGACTCAATGAATAAGAGAGAATTATACTCTGTTGCTGAACTATATTGCGTCTAGCAGGCAACTGTCTCAGATATGAATATACCATTCCACTCCCTTCATGATTTGTGGCATAATATCTAATTTTGATGATAAAAGTCAAGAATAAATGAGATTTTATCGTCAAATTATAATTTATTCGTCAATTAAGTAAAAAATTATCCCTTGTTATGCTAAACTTACAAAAAATATATAGGATAGGCAAGTGAACTTAACACATCTGGATGAACAAAACAAACCTAAGATGGTAGATGTCTCAGACAAAGATAACACCCAACGAATAGCAGTAGCCAGTGGTATCATAGAGGTGACTCCTGATGCATATGAAGCAGTAGTCTCCAATACCTCCAAAAAGGGTCCAGTACTTCAAACAGCTGTCATAGCAGCTATACAGGGGGCAAAGCAGACTAGTACACTGATACCTATGTGTCATCCTCTGATGCTAACTTCTCTTAAGACAGATATAGAGGAGCTACCTCAGCTACCAGGCTTCAAGCTTACAGTAAGAGCCAAACTCAATGGTCAAACAGGTGTAGAGATGGAGGCACTTACTGGTGTGAGTGTAGGGCTACTTACTATATATGATATGCTTAAAGCCATAGATAAAGGCATGGTGATCAAAAATATACAGTTAGAGAGGAAAAGTGGAGGTAAAAGCGGTGATTTTAGACGATAAAACTACAGATAGACCAGACATATCATATCCTACACGGTGGGGATTTAAACTCATAGGTAGAGATAGAGAGGCGATATATGCATGTATTAAAGAGGTGATGAGAGACAAAGAGCATGAGTGTTCTGCAGGAAACAGCTCAAAAACAGGCAAATTCTATAGCTACAACACTAGCTGTATAGTAGAGAGCGAAGAGGAGCGAAATAGACTCTTTAAATGCTTTGAAGAGCATAAAGATATCAAAATGGTGATTTGATCTGAATTGTGCAGTAGAATTATGAAAATAATATCAAGTGCTTGTTTCGGGTTTAACCAAAAGGTTAATCTCCCTATAGATCTCTCAACTCTAAGATCACTCTTTGCAGTGTATCTTCAAACTTGGCTCTTAACTCTCTATCCTCTATCTTGTTCAATTTTTTGGCAATGACATTCAGCTCTATAGCCCCTATAGTCTCACTCAATCCAATGATAGTATGTATAGTCCTATCATACTCATCTCTACTCATCTTATCTAACTTCAACCCACTATAATTATCTCTAAATCTCTTGAGTACTTTTATATAAAGCTCCTTATCTCCTGACATATGCGAGAGACCTATATTCTTATATATAGTTACAAAATCAGGGATAGAGATTTCAACTTTTTTATAACTACTATTATCCAATTTGCATCTCTTAGGAATATACTTCAAGAGCATCATATATAGCTTATCTACCTCTATAGGTTTACTTAGATGATCATTCATTCCGACTGATTTTGTTTTGGATATATCATCCTTCATTGCATTGGCAGTAAGGGCGATGATAGGGATATCACTATCTATCTCCCTGATAAGCTTAGTAGTCATATATCCATCCATCTCAGGCATCTGTAGATCTGTCAATATGATATCATACTTATCTATCTCAAATATATCTATGGCCTCTTGTCCATTATTGGCTACCTCTATAGTGATACCACTATCCTCAAGAAGCCCCAAGATAATCTCTTGATTTATCTGGTTATCCTCTACTAACAAGATAGTGCTATCTTTTAACATCCTAATATCTCTTTTCAAATCTATATTTTCCCTTTTGGATTCAAATTTATCTATCTTCTCTATATCTATCTCCTCTAGTGGTATTTTGAAACTAAACTTACTCCCTTTGCCATATTGGCTCTCTACCCAAATCATGCCACCCATCAACTCTACCAACTGTTTGGATATACTCAATCCCAATCCAGTACCACCATACTTGCGACTAGTACTCTCATCTGCTTGTGTGAATGATTGAAATAGTTTTGATTGTTGCTCCTCACTCAAGCCTATACCAGTATCACTGATACAAAACCTATACATGCCACCATCTTCTCTATCTATAGAGATGGTGACCTCTCCTACTGATGTGAACTTGATAGCATTTCCCAATAGATTGGTTATCACTTGTGATATTCTCAATCTATCACCAAAGAAGTATCTTGGTATATTATTATACTTTGTAGTGATCGATATACCCTTCTCCTCTGCCTTGAAATCTATGAGACCTATCACATTATCTATCATCTCATACATATCAAAATCTATCATCTCTATATCCAATTTCCCAGCCTCTATCTTTGAAAAATCTAAGATATCATTGATAATAGCAAGTAGAGATTTGGCACTATATTCAATATTTTGGATATATTTTTTTTGTTGATTATCCAGATCAGTTTGCAAAACCAAATATGACATTCCTATGATACCACTCATAGGTGTTCGTATCTCATGTGACATATTTGCCAAAAATTCACTCTTTGAGCGTGTAGTATCCTCAGCTCTCTTTTTGGCTGCCTCCAACTCTCTATTTAACTTAGCCAACTCTTTTGCTCTAGAGTTGGCCAACTTGGTCTGCTCCAAAAGTGCCTTGTGTTGTTTTTTGTTTTTGGCTATCTCATCCTCTAGTGCTATCTTATCAGTAGTATCTAGTCGTATAGCTACATATGCCTCTATATTACCATCCCTATCAAATATAGGTTCAATATGTGCTTGTACCCAGTAGTATCCATCATCTTTTTTCCGATTTTTTACTTGGCCACTCCATATCTCTCCTGACTGTATAGTATCCCACATCTCTTTAAATACACTCTTTGGCATATCAGGATCTCTGATGATATTATGTGGTTTTCCTATCAACTCTTTCTTACTATATCCAGCGATCTTACAAAATGCCACACTTACATCTGTAATGACTCCTTTTGGATTGGTAGTAGAGCTGATGATATATTTATCTATCAGGCTCTTCAATCTCTTTTCATTACTGATAAGATTTAAGATCAATCTAATCATAGAGAGAAATATAACTATACTTATCAATGCAAATAGTATAAATATCATCAAGTCTGTTTTTGTATTTTCAAACTCCTGCTGAATATTTATATCTATATTTTTTGATAGATGACTATCTATATATCTAAGTAGATCCACTTTAACCGTACTATTTTTAAACCAATCCAATATATCTATCTTAGATATCTTATCTATGTCACTATCCAATATTATTTTACAGATCTTATCTGCTTTATTTATATATTTGCTATTAAAATTTTCATAATAGTATGTTTTGATATCATCAGATGCGTATTGCAAAAAGATATCTCTTCTCAAGATCTCCTTCTCTATAGTGCTATTAAATCTACTAATTATCTGTTGATAATTTGCACTAGAGGAGAGTATAGCGACACCCAAAGCTCTCTCCATACCTACATTCTCTTTATAGTATAAAAAATTACTATATGCTATAAGATTTTGTGTTATGCTCACAGAGTTTGACAATTTAGATATACTTGTAATTGTACTCAATATCTTTCTATCTAGATCCGAATAGTATAAGATGATACTGTCGAGAGATGTTGATAATGAGAAGATAGATAATCTTATATCGTCGATCCCTGACAAATGGTTTAAGATCTTATCAAGCTCTATCTTTACTTCCCAATTGAGTTTGCTCTCATCTTGAGACGCTATAAAAGCTTTCAACTCATCTACTTTTCTATCTGTCTCTCTCTCTTGTCTCTTAAACTCCTCCTTAAAACTATTGCCTCTTGTGCCTAAAAAACCTATAGCTAAACCTCTCTCTTTTTGTGTCTCATGTATAAGTCTTGAGAGTTTAGTTGCTAACTTTATAGATCCCTCTAATCTATCAAGAGATTGATATTTTGAATACTTTATATTTATCAAAATAGCAACTGATATCAAAAATATTATGAGAAGTATAGTAATAGGAGCTGTAAATTTAATCTTATTAAACAAAGTTTTATTCATCATGATATATATACTCCAAAATTTAAAATTTATCATAACATAAAAGTATAAAACTTTTGATATAAGATTATTTACAATATTTCATCACTATATTATAGATATTTAAGTAAAATGATATCTTTATATACCCTCAACTAAGGTTTTAAATTTTGACACAAACAGTACGATATACCCTACTTTTATATATACTATTTAGCAATATACTATACTCAAAGAGTGATATAACACTACCCAAAAGCTTCCAATCCAACTTCAAACAATCAATTACAAATGAGAAGAATCAGAAGATAACATATCAAGGAAGGATACTATTTTCAGCACCAAATAGTTTCAAGTGGATATATACTTCTCCAACCAAAAAAGAGGTATGCAGTGATGGGAAAAGGTTGATAGTAGTAGATCATGACCTAGAGCAGGTATCTAGCTATCTGATAGATAGAGGTCTCGATCTATCTGCAATATTAGCAAAATCAAAACTCCATAGAAAAAGTGTATATATAGCTACATACAGAGATAAGAGCTACACGATACAGACAGATACTCAAAAACGATTGAGCCGTATAGCATACAGAGATAATCTCGACAATAATATCTTGATAATATTTGAAAAGATGAAATATAGTAGCAAAAAATCTATAAAAGATAAAAAGATGAAGTGCAAAATACCAAATAAATATGACCAAATAGGAGATTAGCATGGAGAACATATTGACAACACTATTATCTGATGAATCTCAAAGATTTTTCATTATAAGTCTATTGGTGGTAGTATCATTGGCTATAATACTACCAGCTATAGTCTCTTTGAGCAAAATAAAATTTCTTAAAAATCAACTATTTGATATCAAAAATTTGCATATCCAAAAAGATAGTGAAATAGATAGACTCCAAAGAGAGAAGAGAGCCATAAAGACTAAAAACAAGATCCTAGAAGATAAGTTGACAAACTTTAATGATCTACTAATAGAGCTAAAATCCAAACAGACACTACTAGAACAGATGCAAGATAGAGTTATATCACTTGAAGAGAGTGAGAGAAAACATATATCAAATTTTGAAGAGATAGAGAGAGATCTACAGGATTTAAGGTTCAGATACAAAGGGCTACAGAAGAGAAATGAATTTTTGGTAGAAGAGAATAGCCAATTTCGCATAGATAATAAAAAGATTCTACTAAAGATAAAAGAGTATGAGAGAGATATCTTTGATAAATTAATCACTCAAAATAGCAACAAACAGCATAAGACTATAGAGAGAGTAGCATCTGAAATAGTTGATAGAAATCAACATATATTTGACAAAATCAACAATAATTCTCTTGAAGGTAATCTGCTACCACTAGCAGATGAAGTGATAAAATCTCAAGAAGATTTGATCTATCAATATGAACAAGTATTTTCCAAAGATAGCGATATCAGAGATGAGATAGTATCCGATATAGAAGCCTACAAGAGAGTAGATAGTGAGGTAGATATACTATTTGAGAAGTTGAACAAAAAGGGACTACTCAAAGATTTGGGTAGAGAGATTACCAAATATATATTTGATATATCCAATATAGACAAAAAGCATCTATATAACTATAAAATAGATGAAGATACAAAAGCGACAAACAACTACTCCAAATTCACTATACAGCTACCAAATGACTCAAATATATCGGTAGACTCTACACTATCTCTAGTACCATATGAGACATATAGAGATAAGGATAATCGCATAGAGAGAGAACATGCTCTAAACAGCTATCTCAAATCATTTGAAAAGCAGATAGACCAACTTATAGAAAACTCAAAAGATGACGAATACTACTTGATGGTAGTCCCTACAAGAGAAGCATTGACACTTGCACTAAAACACAAGAGTCATCTACTTGATAAGGCATCTAGCGAAGGTATATTCTTGGCTACACCTACCATACTATTGATGACACTACAAAATATAAATATACTCTGGCGAAACTACAAATACTACACCAAAACCACCACACTAAAGATCTTTAGTGATGACTTTTATCAAAAGTTTTCCAATCTCACTCAAGAGATCACTACTATATCCGAAGAGTTGGAGCGTATACAAGATACTCTACCGATAGAGACAAATAAAGCAAAGGAGAGATATGAGATGAAGAGTGTTACAATATGGCACAATCCAAGATGTAGTAAATCAAGAGAGGCTATGAAGCTCTTAGAGGAGAGAGGTATAGAGATAGATGTAGTCAAATATCTTGATAGTAAACTGAGCATAGAGAAGATGAGAGAGTTATTGAGTATGCTAAATATGGAGCCTAGAGAGTTGATGAGAACAAAAGAGGCTATATATAGAGAGCTAAATCTCAAGGATGAGAGTGACCCACAAAAGCTTATAGAGGCTATGGTAGAGTACCCTAAACTTATAGAGAGACCTATAGTTATCAGAGATAACAAAGCAGTAGTAGGTAGACCGATAGAGAGAGTCATAGAGTTGATAAAAAATTAGAGATAGGAGATAGAATGGTAGTACATATAGTAATGTTTGAATTTAAAGATGAGAATAGAGAAGAGAATATAGAAAAAGTGAGTAGTATGCTAAACTCCCTGATAGATAGTGTACCCACACTCAGACAGATAGAAGTAGGTAAAAATTTTAATGATACCCAAAGAGCAATGGATCTAAGTATCATCACTATTTTTGATGATAAGGATGGTTTGAGCAGATATGCTACCCACCCTGAACACTTAAGAGTAGTAGAGTTCATAAGAGAGGTAACTACCCAAACTAGAGTCGTAGACTATATAAGATAGAGGAGTAGTAATATATTGAAGCGACACAAGATAGAGCCATTTGAAAACCTAGTTGAAGCATTTCAATCCCTACCTACCATAGGTAAAAAATCTGCCATAAGATTGGCATACCATCTTACTATGGAGGATGGTTTTGGTGGCATAAAACTAGCTCATGCCATAGAGAGTGCTATCAATGAAGTACATAGATGCCAAAAGTGCCACAATATGAGTGAAGATGAGCTATGTGCTATATGTACAGATGAGAGGAGAGATACCACTACACTATGTATAGTCCAGAGTGCTAGAGATATATTGACCATAGAGGAGAGTGGAGAGTTTATGGGTATCTACTATGTAGTATCCAAGATAGAAGATCTAGATACTTACCACCTCAAGAGTGCAGTCAGAGATGTATCTGAAGTGATATTTGCTTTTCCACCTAGTATAGCAACTGATACTATGATACTATATATAGAGGACAAATTGGATGGATTGGGGCTTCACTTTACCAAAATAGCCCAAGGAGTACCTACAGGTGTAGATCTTGAAAATATAGATATAGTATCTCTCACTCGTGCTATAGAGTCTAGGGTAAAGACATGATAAAACTTTTACTATACAGTATACTCTTTGTATCTATATCATACAGCAAGATCACTACAGCATCAGAACAGCCAAACAGATATATGCCACTGCTCAAAGGGAGAAGAGTAGCATTGGTAGTAAATCACTCCTCGATAGTTGGAGATATACATATCGTAGATTTTTTACTTAAAAACCATATCAAGGTGACCAAGATATTTGCTCCCGAACATGGCTTTAGGGGTAGATCTGATGCAGGTAGCCACATCAAAAATAGTAGAGATACCAAGACAAACCTACCTATCATATCACTATATGGCAAACATAAAAAACCATCAAAGGATGATCTAAAAAATATAGATATTATACTCTTTGATATACAAGATGTAGGTGTGAGATTTTATACTTATCTATCTACACTACACTATGTTATGGAGTCCGCAGGAGAGTATCATACCCCTTTGGTAGTACTAGATAGACCCAATCCAAATGGTCACTATGTAGATGGTCCTATACTCAAGAGTAGATATCGATCATTTGTGGGATTAGATCCTATACCTATAGTATATGGTATGACTATAGGTGAGTATGCAATGATGCTCAAGGGTGAGAGATGGGTCAAGTATGCCGATAGACTCAAGCTAAAAGTGATACCACTACAAGGCTATCAACACAACATGCCATACCATCTACCCATCAAACCATCACCAAATCTACCTACAGACAACTCTATAGCACTCTACCCATCACTAGCTCTATTTGAGGGTACTACCTTTTCAGCTGGTAGAGGAACAGCCAAACCATTTGAGCTATATGGTGATCCAAATTATCAAGATAGATCATTCTCTTTTGTGCCTAGATCAAGAGCAGGAGCGAAATACCCCAAACATAGAGGTAGAAGATGTTATGGGGTAGATTTGAGCAGAGTAGCACTATCTACTATCAGAAGAGAGAAGAGAATAAACTTATCATATCTCATGGATGCCTACAGAAGATATCCACAAAAAGATAGATTTTTTCTCAAAAATAGATTTTTTGATAAGCTATCGGGCAGTAACAGACTAAGAGAGCAGATCATAAGCGGTAGCAGTGAAGCTACTATCAGAAAGAGTTGGCAAAGAGATCTTGATAGATTTCATAAAATACGCCAAAAATACCTCATATACCCATAAGGAAAACCATAAATGTCATACTTAAAAAATATACTATTAGTATCTCTACTACTATCTATATCTTCATATGCACAGAGTATAAAGATCATCAAAAAACCTATAGATTTCAGCTCCAAAAGAGTTGATATGACTAAAGAGTATATACTCAAGCACTATGGATTGAGAGTCAGAGATATAACTATAGATCCCAAGATAATCTTACTGCATTGGACAGCTGAGATGAGCTTTGAAAAGTCATTCAATAGACTTAAACCAGAAAAGTTACTAAGTGATAGAAGAGATATAGCAAAGGCTAGTAACCTCAATGTATCTGCACACTACTTAGTAGATAGAGATGGTACTATATATAGCTTGATGCCTGACAACTGGATGGCTAGACATGTAATAGGACTCAACTATAGTGCTATAGGCATAGAGAATGTAGGGGGTAAAGGCAACAAGAGAGATGATCTTACACAAGCACAACTTAGATCAAATATAGCACTAATCTTCTACCTCAAAAAGAAATACCCAAATATAGAGTATCTCATAGGTCACTATGAGTATAGAGCTATGGAGAAGAGCCATCTATGGCTAGAGAGAGATAGTGGCTATAGGACTATCAAACATGATCCAGGTGATATATTTATGTCAAAAGTCAAAAGAGCTGTAGGGAGACTGCATCTCAAATCAGCACCACAATAATTACCATGAAGAGAGCTATCATAAATGGCAAGATAGTAGATAGTGGCAGATTGTTAGAGGGATACTATCTACTATTTGACAAAGAGATCATCTCCATATCCAAAGGAGAGGTACCACAAGATTGTCAACTTATAGATGCCAATGGATCATATGTGAGTGCTGGTTTTATAGATATGCATATACATGGTTGTGGTGGTGCAGATGTGATGGATAGTACACTAGAAGCACTAGAGACTATATCAGATACTCTACTGATGACAGGAACCACTACACTCATAGCCACAACTATGACAATGTCTCAAGATAGTATCATAAATGCTTGTAAAAATATCATAAAAAACCAAGATAGAGTGAGTGGTGCAAAGATAGCAGGTATTCACCTAGAGGGCCCATTCATCAATCCACTCAAATCTGGTGCCCAAGATAGCAGACATATCCAAAAACCAAACATAGAGTGGATAGAGCCATATCTGCCATATATAAAGATCATCACTATAGCTCCTGAGATAGAGGGTACAGAGGAGTTCATCAGATATATCAAAAGTAGATATCCCCATATAGTACTAAGCATAGGTCATAGCGAAGCCACCTATAGTGAGACACTAGATAGTATAAATTGGGGTATATCTCACGCTACTCATCTCTTCAATGCTATGCCACCTCTACACCATAGAGAACCCAATATCATAGGTGCTCTATTTGATAGTGATACTACTGTAGATATCATAGCAGATCTTATACATCTACACCCATCTACTCTTAGATTGGTGCAGAGAACCAAAAGAGATAGAGTTGTATTGGTCACTGATGCTATGAGAGCAGGATGTATGAGTAGTGGCATATATGATCTTGGTGGGCAGAGTGTAAAAGTAGAAGATAGCAGAGCTACACTCGATAGTGGAGTCTTAGCAGGTAGTATCCTCAGACTCAATGGAGCCATCTACAACTACTATACCCATACAGAGGCTACGATAGCAGAGTCTATATATGCTGTGACTACCCTACCATCAAGACTACTTGGTTTGAGTAGTGGAGAGCTAAAGAGAGGGTATAGTGCAGATATAGTGATATTTGATGAAGAGATAAACATATCAAAAGTCTATGTAGATGGTACTCTCAAGATATCAAATTAGAGGAGTTCTATCGTATGATATCGAAATCATCACTACTATATATTATGAGCTGAGGAGTTTTGTACTCTCCTAGATGTGCATACTTTAGTACTACCCTATCTCCATCATTTGGTTTGGATCTTCTCTTTTTGAAATATATAGGTATCTTCTGGTCATCTCTATATAGATATCCATCTCTATATACCCCTACTATATCGATAAATATTTGATTTTGCAATGTGGGATCATCAATCTTCAGTAGCTCTTGATGTAGATAGTAGTCATCTATATCTATAGATTTCAACTCTTTGATGCTATCTATCTCTATGATCTCTTTGAGTCCCTTATAGTTGGCTATCTGACCTACTACTATATCATATCTCTTGCCCTCCTCTAGCTCTCTTGCAGTTTTGTATAGATATATGGCTCTACCTTTTGCTCTCTGCTTTATGATACCACTATCACCTCTCTTTAGTATAAGGGTAGCACCTTTTAACTCTACGGGATGAGTAAGTCTATCTACCTCATACAGAGTCTCTATATCTCCTGTTTTTGCCT
>Ga0256913_10001138_pt1 | contig 13737 bp, 7 predicted proteins | sample Axial_MatmetaG_FD_185970 | JGI IMG/M metagenome (GOLD analysis project Ga0256913, IMG submission 185970) | Deep-sea worm associated microbial mat communities from Axial Seamount, Juan de Fuca Ridge, Pacific Ocean - Axial_Mat | ecosystem: Environmental > Aquatic > Marine > Oceanic > Microbial...
TCACGATGCTGTTCCGGCAGTAGATATTCCGGGCGACCATATAAAAGATTATATGGGATTTGCTTTGCAGGCGGGTATTCGCACCAATAACGATTCGCAGTTTCAGGGGCTTGTAAAAGCAGGTGTGTTAAGTTCGGCCTACCGCGAGCGTACAATTACCGATGGTTTTTTAACGGCCACAAGTTTCTTTGCCGAAGCGCAGGGGAAGTATAAAAATTTTGGAATAAAATCGGTATTAAACAGCGGGGCAGGGCATCACTTTGCTTTTGGCGACCAGTTTTACCGAATAAAAAATTACTGGCGTACCGATGTTATCTGGTACTTTATTAACCACGAAAAAATACAGGGGCGCTTTAATCTCTCGTTCCATATTCTCGATTGGAACGATTTGGACCAGCAGCAACAACTATCGATTATTTATATTTTCGGAAAATAAAGCAGAAGTTCATTTATCGCTCTTCTCTTTGTCTTAGCAGTAGTTCTGCATTTTAGCGTGTCTTGTTTTAATTTGTAGAATCTTTAGTTTTTAAAACACGAATTTTATTTGTCCCCAAATTTAGAATCCTTGTTGTTTATAGTCGTTTTATTGGTTTGAATTTTTTCTGTTTCTGGATAGAAGAAATGTTTCACCTAAAAAATAGTTTAATATAATCCTGATTTTTTTGAAGTAGATAAAGGTTTTGTGTAAAAATATAAAGATGTTTTATGGTAATATTTTTTCAATTTAGTTAAAGCGTTTTAATGCTTATAATAATAAGATAAATGTAGAAACATTATAAAATAATTAATAAAGTATTAGGATAAAATTAAAAAAGAACATAACTTGCGGTCAACTTAACTGAATTTATTACTTAATTTAATGTTATTTGCTACAGGTTTAAAAAATGCCGATTTATCGGTTAACGAACTAAAACGGTACCGGCAGAAAAAACGAATTCTTCATCTGCTGTATAAACACGAAGTGCTTTCGGCGCCACAAATTAGTAAGCATATCAATGTAAGTATGCCAACTGCAATTGTTTTGCTTAGCGATTTAATTTTATCAAAATATATAATTTCAAAAGGAGTAGGAGAATCGAAGGGGGGCAGAAAGCCGTTGCTTTACGGTTTGGTAAAAGATTCGTTGTATATTCTGGCTTGCGATATGGGACGGTATTTCACCCGAATGACAGTGTTTAATGTACAAAACGAGCAAATTACATCGCTTAAAAAAATAGAAACATCGATTGACGACCCCAAACTCGAAGATAAACTTTTTGATAATGCTATCGCTCTTTTTAAGGAATACAAAATTGATTACAATAAAGTGTTCGGGATAGGTGTGGATATGCCGGGGTTGGTCGATTCTGAAAAGGGAATTAATTATACGGTTAAAGAGAAGTCGTTACAAAATATTGGCGAACGCATTCACAAGAAATTCAAAAAGCTGGTTTATATCGATAACGATGCGCGGATGCAGGCATTTGGCGAATATGTTTTTGGAAAGGCCAAAGGGAAAAAAGATGCCATTGTAATAAACTGGAACTGGGGAATTGGTTTGGGAATGATTCTGAATGGTAAAATTTACAGGGGCACAACCGGTTTTGCAGGCGAGTTGTCGCATATAAAAATGGTCGATAACGGCAGTTTGTGTATTTGTGGGAAAACCGGCTGTCTCGAAACAATTGCATCATCGCACGCACTTCTGAAATATGCAAACAAGGGAATTAAAAACAGTGTGGTTACGCAGTTAAAAGGAATTGTAGAATTAAAAACCGAAGAACTTTCGGTTGACGATATTATAATGGCGGCAAAGTTGGGCGACGAATTTTCCATTTCAATTCTGTCGAAAGTGGGAATGGCACTCGGGAAAGGGCTCTCGTACATTATTCAGTTATTAAATCCTGAAGTAATTGTGTTGAGTGGAAATTTGTCGAAAGCCAACCAGTTTGTTTTAACGCCAATTCAACAATCATTAAATAAATATTGTATCGAAAAAATTAGCTCCAATTCAGAGGTCGTAATTTCTGAACTGGATGAGAAATCGGGGTTGCTTGGGGTTGCAGCAACGTTGTATCAGAAAATTTTTAGCGATATGATAATCTAAGTTTCACTATATGAATTAACTATTTGAGTAATTATTAAACATTTAAACTAAAATCTATGCGAAAGATTATTTTAATTTTTGCAATGTGCATTTCGCTGCTTGGCAGTGCTTTTGCACAGCAAACGGTAACCGGAACAGTTACCGGAGACGATGGTTTGGCAATTCCCGGAGTATCGGTGATTCAGAAAGGAACAAGTAATGGTACAATTACCGATGTAGATGGTAAGTATTCGTTATCTGTTCCCGGCGATGCCGTTCTTGTTTTTTCGTTTGTGGGAATGACAAAAGTAGAGGAAAGTGTTAACAACCGTACGGTTATCGACGTTGCTCTATCGCCGGTTACTACCGGAATCGACGAGGTTGTTGTAACTGCGCTTGGTATTAAGCGCGAGGCAAAATCGCTGGGGTACGCAGCAAGCAAAGTTGCCGGTGTTGAACTGGCAAAATCTTCGGCTCCTAACATTGTAAATGCATTAAGCGGAAGAAGTGCCGGTGTATTTATTACCAACCCGAACTCAATAGAAGGTGGTTCGTCGAGAATTACTTTACGGGGAAACACCAGTTTGGCAGGAGGTAACAATCCTTTAATTATTGTCGACGGAATGCCATTTGCCAACTCGTCGAGTGCAACAAGTACAGGTGCTAACCGCGACTACGGTTCGGCACTCAACCAAATTGAAGCACTCGATATTGAGAGTATCGATATTATGAAAGGAACTGCGGCTTCGGCCCTTTACGGTTCGCGTGGTGCAAACGGTGTAATTATTATTACCACCAAAAAAGGAAGCGGCGTAAACGGAATGAAAGTTGAATATTCGCTTCAGGCAAAAGTAACCACACCTTATCGTTATCAGGAATTTCAAAACGAATATGGTTATGGCGGTCCTGGTGGAGACAATGGAATTTTATGGAAAAAGCCTGTGCTGGGCGACAAGCACCCGAATATCTGGGGCGATGGTTATGGAAAAGTTCCTGCGGTAAATGCAAAGGGAAATAACTATAACTCGTGGAGTTACAGCCAGTTTTCGTGGTATGGAACCAACTCTTCGTGGGGACCGAAACTCGATGGGAAAATGATTGAGTGGTGGGATGGAGAACAGCGCCCCTGGTCGCCGCAACCCGATAATATGAGCTTGTTCTATAAAAACGGAAGTACTACAACACACAACCTTGCACTGTCGAACAGTGGCAAATTTGGTAATTTCAGAACATCGGTTACACTAAAAAACAACGATGCAATTATTGATGAAAGTGGATACAAAACAACCAATATTTATATTGGTGGTAACCTGAATTTAGGCAAAGCTTTAAAAGCTGAAGTGTTTACTACATTTAACAGAAAGAATCTGAAAAACCCTCCTTTATTAGGTCAGACAAATAGTTCGTTTACAAATATGTTCTATAATTTACCACGGAGTTACAAAGCTTTAGAATGGACAAATTATAAAAATGCCGATGGATCGCGAAACAACCAGAATGGTTGGGGATATTGGATTAACAAACATATTGGGTGGAATTTTCACGAGAATGACTACCGGCAGTACGTAACTCAAATGCGTTCGTATGTTCGATTGCTCTTTACTCCTACCGATTGGTTTAGTCTTTCAGGTTCGGCCGGTTTGGATTTTACCAGCGACGAGCGCGAAAAGAAAAACGGATTTACCGATGGTATTGGTTTGGTAGGTGGTGCATACTCTCACGGTTTAACCCGCGATTATTCTCCGAACCTGGATTTCCTGGCTACCGTTCATAAAGATAATCTTTTGGAAGGAATGAATGCAAGTCTTTCGTTTGGTGGTCAGTCGTGGAGCACAAGCCGGTATACAATTAACGGAAATATTAACCGTCCGGCAAAGAGCCCGTATATTTATGCATTTAACAATTACGAAACCGACCCGAAAGCCAGTCAGGCACGACCGGGAGAAAAAAGATACGAGAAGCAGATTAATTCATTGTTTGGTTTGATGGATATTTCGTATAAAGACTTTATCTATTTGCAGGTTACTGCACGTAACGACTGGTCTTCGACACTGCCTGCCGGAAATAACGACTATTTCTATCCGGGAACTTCGTTAAGTTTTATCCCTTCAGAATTGTTCGATATGGGAAATGCAATTTCGTTTGCAAAGCTACGTGTTGCTTATGCCGAAACCGGTTCCGATACCGACCCGTATAAAGTTGTTCCAACTTTTTCCCCGGGTAGTTTTGGTGGCAAACCTACTGTTTCTATGAAAGATGGTCTGCCAAACGTAAACCTGAAATCGCAACGGTCGAAAGAATTTGAAATTGGAACAAATCTCGCATTCTTTAATAACCGTTTAACATTAGATTTTACCTATTACAACAAACATTCGTTCGACCAGATTCTGTCAGCTCCGCTACCTTGGTCGTCGGGTGCAAGCAGTATAAAATTCAATACAGGCGAACTTGAACTGAAAGGACTTGAGTTCGATATCAACTTTAATATTATGGAGAAGCAGAACATTCGTTGGGATGTTGGTATGGTAGGATCGAAATTCTCTAACAAATTACTGGCTCTTACCGAAGGTGTTGACATTTATAATATTGGTGGCTTGTGGGGCGCTTTTGGTACAACAATGAAAGCAACCGTTGGTCAGGAATTTGGTGCTATTTATGGATGGGGAATTCAAAAAGCCCCGAATGGCCGTCCAATTCTGGATGTACTGTACGACAAAGACGGGAAAGTAACAAGTACTTTGTACCGTAAATCGGAAGAACAGGAAATTGTTGGAAATGCAACGCCCAAAATGATTGGTGGTATTAATACAACCTTCTCGTGGAAAAATTTATCGGTTTTTGCCTTGGTTGATTATAAACTTGGTGGCGATGTTTATTGCCCTCAATATGGTTCGGCTTTAATTGGCGGATTAAGTCCGGCAACTTTAAAAGAGCGTAACGGAGGCGGATTGCCATACACTTACCCGAATGGCGACACCGATAATATTGGTGTTATTATGGATGGTGTTGTTGATGTTCAGGATTATGTCGCTCATCCCGATGGCGACCCGATTTACGAAGAGAACACAAATGTAGTACACGCCTATTATAAATATGCAGGAAATGGCTGGAATCCGAATCCTCAACCCGATGCAGTTTTCGAAAATAGCTGGGTGAAATTAAGAGAAGTAACCGTTTCGTACCGATTGCCAGCTACATTAATGAATAAAGTTGGTTTTATTAAAAATATCGATTTGGGACTGACAGGAAGAGACCTCTTCTATATTTACGATACAATGCCTGATAAAATTAATCCAGAGGGATTAAATGGAGTGGGCGATGCTCAGTACGTTATTGCAGGTGCACTGCCGGTGGCACGATCGTTTACATTTTCTTTGAAAGTGACATTTTAATAAGTATTGATTGAATTTATTATTAATTTATAGAATATGAAAATAAGAATATTAATATCAACAGTGCTGCTGGCCCTGTTGACAATTACAAGTTGCGACAAAGGTTTCGAGGAGATGAATAAAGATCCTTTCAACCCTACAACAACAAGTTTGTCTCCCGTTTTTAATTCTCTCACTTCTACTTTGTTGAGAACTTGGCATGAACAAACAGGTTTCGAATACGAACTTACAGGAGTTGCCTGTCAAATTACCAATATTTATGGCTCTTCGGGCTATTTAGCCGCGGATGCTGCAAGTGATATGTGGAATAACTATTACAAATATTTAGCCGATGCACGTCTTTTCGATAAGTTGGTTGCCGACTACGATAAAGACCTTAATCTGGCAAATGTGATTGCTCAGAAAAATACAATTAATGCTTTGAAGACTTTTAAAATGCTCGATATTTTTGGCGATATCCCATATTACGATGCTGCAAAAGCATCTGAAAATTCTGAGCATTTTTATCCAAAGTACGACGACCAAAAGACAATATATTTAGATATGCTTACTATGTTGAAGGAGGCCGATGCAAGCATGGTTGAATCGCCCGGCGACGATTTCTTTAAAGTTGGCGGTTACGATGTGCTTTTTAAAGACGATATTACCAAGTGGCGTAAGTTTGCTAATTCAATCCGTTTGCGTCAGGCAATTCGGGCTTACGATAAAGATAACTCGGTTGCCAGTCATGTTTCGGATATTATTGGTGGAAATTTGCCGGTTGTTGAAGATAATGAAGATGTTGAATTGCACCCCGATAAACTGAATATCGATTTAAGAGCACGTATCTGGGCATACAGTGGTGGTAAAGTTCGTTTTGGCTCAACAATGTTCGATGCCATGGCTGACGGTGTTAATGAAGACGATATTTTCGACCCGCGTCTCCGGTTGTTCTCCGAGCCAAATTCTGATGGAGCGTGGAATTCAATGCCATTTGGCACAGGAGGTATTTCTGAAACAGGAGCACCAAATGCCGAAAACAGATGGTCGGATGAGGCAAATGCAGGTACATATACCTATTCGCCAATTAATTACTGGATGTTAACCGGACGTTACTCGGTTCCTGAAATTATTATTACGGCAGCCGAAGTTCATTTCTTAAAAGCAGAAGCGTATGCACGTGGAATTGGCGTTTCGGCAGATATGGCAAAAGCGAAGCAGGAATACGAAGCAGGAATTAAATCATCAATTGCATATTGGTTTAAAGTTGCAAACTTCTCGAAAGATTTTGGGGACAACTACAGTTGGCGAAATGTTCCTGAAACCCCAACAGATGATGAGATTAATGCAATGCTGGCCAATCCGAAAGTTGCCTGGAACAGTTCTAATGCATTAAAACTAATTTATACACAACGTTGGATTTCTCACATGCGTAATATCGTTCAGGGATGGAGTTTGTGGAGAAGAACAAAAATGACACCACAGCAGGGTGGAACCGAATTTGTCTATTATCGTTCTGTTTACCCACAGAGCGAACAGGATAATAATGGCGAAAACTATAAAGCCCAGGTCGATAAAATGGGTGGCGATTCCGATGACGTAAAAGTTTGGTGGATGAAATAGCTTTTTCGCATAATTAGTTATATGGCTTATTTGTAAGCGATATTAAGTAAGTAATAAAAACCAGCTTGAAAAAGCTGGTTTTTTTAGTTCTAATGTTTTCTTTTGAAGTTGTTTGCACTGAAACTACTATGTCTGCCCATCGGTAGGCAGATTACTATCGAAAATCCCCGTTAACTTTATACAAGTTTATTAAAGATGTTAGCCGGAAAATAACTTTTTAATTTTTTTTTAATCGAATTGTTTTTTGTGAAAAAAAAGTATTTAAATTGCGGGATATCAACTAAAGCTATAAAAAATGCTATTTGCCACAAATTTAAAGGATACAGATTTATCGGTAAATGAATTGAAGAAATACCGACAAAAAAAACGAATTCTTCGTTTGCTGTATAAACACGATTCACTCTCTGCCCCTCAAATTTGCAAACACATTAATGTAAGTATGCCAACGGCAATTGTTTTACTTAACGATTTAATCGCGTCGAAATATATTGTTTCGAAAGGAATTGGAGAATCGAAGGGGGGGCGAAAACCGTTACTTTATGGCTTGGCACAAGACTCGCTTTATGTTTTGGTTTGCGATATGGGAAGATACTTTACCCGGATGACCATTTTTAATGCTCAAAACGAGCAGATAACCACGCTGAAAAGAATTGAAACATCGATTGATGATCCGGAGCTCGAAGAAAAACTATATACCAACGCTGTCGACTTATTGCAAGAGTACAACATTTCGTATAGTAAAGTTTTTGGAATAGGTATTGATATGCCCGGATTGGTCGATTCTGAAAAAGGAATTAATTATACGGTTAAAGATGAGTCGTTGCAAAATATTGGCGAACGGATTCAGAAGAAGTTCAACAAATTGGTTTATATCGATAACGATGCGCGGATGCAGGCATTTGGCGAATATATTTTTGGAAAAGCCAAAGGGAAAAACGATGCCATTGTAATAAACTGGAATTGGGGAATTGGTTTGGGAATGATTTTGAATGGCAAGATTTACAAGGGAACTACCGGTTTTGCAGGCGAGTTGTCGCACATAAAAATGGTAGAAAATGGTAGTTTGTGTATTTGTGGAAAAACCGGGTGTCTCGAAACAATTGCATCGGCAAATGCACTTATCAGGTTTGCTCTCGAAGGAATTCAAAGCAATGTAGTAACGCAGTTGAAAGAGGTCGATTTGGCAACAGCCGATAAACAGTCGGTCGAAAAAATAATATCGGCAGCAAAACTGGGCGACGAGTTTTCTATCTCAATTTTATCGAAAGTGGGCGTGGCACTCGGGAAAGGACTCTCGTACATCATTCAGTTGTTAAACCCCGAAATAATTGTTTTAAGCGGAAGTCTGGCAAAAGCCAACCAGTTTGTGTTAACTCCGATTCAACAGTCGCTAAACAAGTATTGCCTCGAAAAAATAAGTTCCAATTCTGAAGTTGTAATATCCGAACTTTCCGAGAAAACCGGGTTGCTGGGGGTTACAGCAACGTTATATCAGAAAATTTTTAGCGATATGACAATCTGAATATTATAAAATATTTTTTTATTAAACTAACTAAACAACTATGAAAAAAACATATCTGTTTTCATCCTTAATTCTTTTGTTTTTTATTGGGTGTGGCCCATCCGAAACACCAAAAATAGAATTCACATTTACGATGAATGAAATCACAAATACAGTCCCATCGTACCAAATGGCAATTTGGATGGAAACCCCGGATGGAAATTATGTAGAAACCTTTTTTGTTTGTGATTATCTTTCGTACGGTGGTTATAATATTGAAGGAATTTGTCCGGTTTGGGTAAAAAAGGCGCACTGGGAAAAAACTCCCGAGGAGGTAGTTGATGCAGTAACACAGGCAACTCCCGATATTGGCGGGGTGCAATTGGTTTTCAACGCGCCGGTCAAAAAGTTTCCGGCCGGTACTTATAAATATTTTATCGAAATTCATAATGCCGAAAATTATAACGAAATCTATTCGGGAACTTTGGCAGTTAAAAAAGATGGTAGTACATCGGTAAGCGAAGCAGCAGTTACATACAACCCCAAAAAATATCCCGAAGGAAGCGGATTGCTTTCAAATGTAAAAGCAAAATATTTTATTGGCAAAGAGTAGTTTCTTGTCTGTTTTTTTTATGAAATGGTAAACGAGCAGCGGTTAAAAAACAGCGGAGATAATTTTAGCTTTTATTTACTACAAAAAGAAATATGGCGCTCCAATGGCACGCACTTCCGGCAATTACCATAACATGCCAGATAAGGTGCGAGAATTTAAGTTTTTCGAGTTTAAAAAACAGAATGCCAAACGTGTAGAAAAATCCGCCCGCGAAAATCAGAATCAGACTTGTACCCGATAAATTTTGTTTAAGCGGAACGAAAAATGCGAGTAAAAGCCAACCCATTATTACATACGAAATAATGATAAAAACATTTACTCCGCGCTCGAATTTATTTGGTAAAAATGCTTTTACAAGCAATCCCGAAATTGCCAGCCCCCATTCGATAGCGAACATTACCCAGCCCCATGTGTGCCCGATTACCGATAGTGCCAGTGGTGTATAGGTTCCGGCAATTAATAAATAAATGGCAATCTGGTCGAAATTATGGAAGAAATCTTTTGCTTTTCCCGCTGCCAGTGAGTGGTTCATTGTCGACGAAAAGTAGAGTAGAATTAGCGTTGCTCCAAAAACCGAAGTGCTGATAATCGTCCAAATATCGTTTGTCCAAACAGCTGAACGTACAAGTGTAAAAGTAACAACAATCGCCAATAGCAATCCGGCTCCGTGCGAAATAGCATTGGCCAGCTCTTCTGTTTTCGAAAACCGCGGTGTGTTTTTCATAATAAATTGAAGCGATTAAAAACTACTCTTTGTTGGTCGAATCTTCTTTTTTCGAATCTTTAAATCGCCTGATTTTAATATTCAGGTAGGCAAATAAAATGGTCATCAGCGGACTGATAATATTGAAAAAAGCGTACGGTGCGTACGACCAGGTATCAACTCCCAAAACCCGCGATTGTGTAGCACCGCAGGTATTCCACGGAATTAAAACCGAAGTCATTGTGCCGCTGTCTTCCAGAGTGCGACTTAAAACTTCGGGTTTAAGCCCTTTCTCTTTGTATGTATTCGTAAACATCCGGCCCGGCACAACAATGGCAATGTATTGGTCCGATGCAGTGGTGTTAAAAAATATGCAGGTTCCAACTGTCGATGCTACCAGGCTACCGGTACTTTTTGCATATTTTACAATGGGTTGTGTAATGCGTTTCAGTAAACCGGCCGATTCCATTACTCCGCCAAAAACCATTGCCGAAATAATCAGCCAGACCGTATCAAGCATTCCGCGCATTCCCGAGGTACTTAATAAATCGGTAACTCCCGGGTCGGGAGTCGATAAACTAACGTTGCCAAACATTGCTGTCATTATCGAAACATACGAAGCTTTGGCGTAGTTGTCGGTTATGTCTGCAACTTTTGTAATAATATCGGGCTGAAAAATAATGGCAAAAATACCTCCCATTACAGCACCGGCAAATAGTGCAGGAAGTGGTGGAACTTTTATGATAATAATTGTAAGAAGGAAAACCGGTACGAAAAAAAGTAAAGGATTTGTATTGAAAGTTGTATCGATTGCAGTTTTTACACTCTCTACATTTACAGTCGCATCCGAAAAATCGTAGCTAAATCCAATTCCCAAAAAGATGATAAGCGTTATTGTCATCGACGGAACAGTAGTAAAAGCCATATATTTGATGTGTGTAAATAAATCGGTGCCTGCCATTGCCGGGGCAAGGTTTGTTGTGTCGCTCAACGGGCTCATTTTATCACCAAAATAGGCACCACTGATTATTGCTCCCGCCACAACCGAATCGTTAATTCCAATGGCATGTCCAATTCCGAGCAGTGCAACTCCTATTGTTGCAATGGTCGACCACGAACTTCCGGTGGCAACACTAATAATGGCACTTACCACAACCGCCGTAAACAAAAACATTTTCGGACTTATTAAATCGATACCATAAAATATCATAGCAGGTACAACACCGCTAATCATCCAGGTTCCTGCCAGCGACCCGATTAGTAATAAAATTAAAATTGAAGGCATAGCCGAACCAATGGTAGAAACAATCTTTTTTCTGATGTCTTCCCACCCAAGTCCAAGTCGGTAAGCAATTATGCCGGCAATGGCAGCTGCCATTAGCAGAGCAATTTGGTTGGCCCCCGAAAGTGTGTCATCGAAATAGAGAACATTCAGGGTTAGCATACCAATTAAAAACAGAATAGGAAGTATTGCAAGTAGTAAAGATGCTTCTCGTTTCATAAATAGACTTTTCAAAATAGAAATATTTAGCAAACTAACATTTTTATATTGAATTTGGCTTTATTCTTATAATTTTTATTAAAAATTGTCAGATTAAAGGGAGCCGGACTTTCCCAAGTCCGGAAAAAAAACGGGAGTAAGAAGCTCTTGTCCCAACCAAAAAATATTTTTAATTCCGGTTAATAATTTATTGTTTATATCTTCGTTTCCTTTAAACCGAATTAAGAATTGTATGAAGATTTCATTACTGAAATATATTGTTGTTACCATATTGTTTAGTTTTTTATCCTTTTTTGCTGAAGGACAGCGAAGTAACGGGCTGGCAGTTCAAGGTAAAGTAACCGTGCAGGAGGGTAGTGTTGAAGGTGCAATTATTCAGATGTACCGCGATGGCCGTCGGCTCGATAATTACGGTGTGGGTGCCGACGGAAGGTACAAAGTGGAGCTGAATTACAATCATAAATTCGAGTTGATTTTTGAACGGGAAGGAAATTTCTCGCAGAAAATTGTTATCGAAACTGCTGTTCCAAAATCGGTTTTACAATCCGACCCTAAATTTCCACCTTTTCCGGTGAATGTAAACCTGTTTACCGAGATTCCCGGAATCGACCGTTCGTTTTCACAAAAAACAGTACTGAAAATTTATTACAGCCCCAATGTCGATAATTTTATTTCGGAGCTCTATTATAATGATGCTCAGATAAAAAGCTTAATTAACCAGGCCATTTTACAATCGAAGTTGATTGGAAAAGAGGCCGATTATCTGTCGAAATTAACCAAAGCCGAAATTGCAGAGTTACGGAAAGAGTATAACGAATTGTTGGAACAGGCAGGGAAGCAGTACGGCAATGAGGAGTTTTTGGCAGCACTCGACGGATTTAAAGCGGCGAGTAAAATTTTTCCCAACGAGCAATTCCCAAAAGACAGAATTTCGGAAATAAACGATTTGCTGGGACTGATTATGGCTGAAGCTGAATTGAATAAAGCACTGGCCGAAAGATTTGCAGCATTAATTAAAGAGGGCGATTTGCTGTTTGCTCAAAAAAATTATTCCGATGCAAGAAACTCCTATAACCGCGCATTGTCGATTAAACCCACCGATAGTTATGCGTTGCAGCAGGTAAAGAAAATTAATGATTTGTTGGGTAAACAACAGCTCGAAACGCAATACAACGAGTTAATTGCGCAGGCCGACAACTCTTTTCAGCAGATACTTTATAACGAAGCGAAAAGTAAATACCAAAATGCACTTCAGTTAAAACCCAACGAAGGTTATCCGAAAGACAGAATTAAGGAGATTGATGGGATATTAGCCGACCAGGCAAAAAATCTGAAAAATCAGGAGAATTATAAAGAGGCGATGTTTCAGGCAGAGAGTTTGTTTAACAAGCAGTTTTACGAAAAATCGATGGCATCGTATCAAAATGCTTTGAGTTATAAACCCGATGACCCCGCAGCAACACAAAAGATTGAGGAAATCAAGCTGATAATGAAGGAGATTACCGACAGGATACAGTACGATAAACTGATTAAAACAGCCGATAAATTTTATAAAAAGAAACTCTACCCCGATGCGTTAAACGATTATATGGAGGCATTTGCACTTTTCCCCGATGAAAAGCATCCGAAAGAGCGCATTGATGAAATTAATAAAATACTCGAATTAAAACAGAGTTTTGCCGACCTGGTTTATAAAGCCGATAACCAGTTTATTGCGGAAAATTACGATGCTTCAAAATCGCTTTATCAGAAAGCTCTGGAAATTCATTCAACCGATAAACACTCGCTCGACCGTATTCGCGAGATTGATGGGATATTGGCAAAGCAGGGTGTTGAAGCAAATTATAATACGTTAATTGCAGCGGCCGATGATTTTCTTGCAGCAAAAAGTTACGAAAGCGCAAAAGAGAAATACACGGCTGCGCTTGGTGTAAAACCAAAAGAGAAATATCCGAAAGAAAAAGTTGCCGAGATAAACTCAATCTTACAGCAAATTGCCAAGCTAAACAAGCAATATGAACAAACTATTGCAAAAGCCGACGGACAGTTTAAACAGAAAAATTACGAAAAGGCAAAAATAACATTTGCTGCAGCTGGTGAGTTAAAGCCGGAGGAGACTTATCCGCCGGAAATGATTACTAAAATTGATGGATTGATTGCTGAGCAGGCACGAATTTTAGCAGAACAGCAAGCTGCCGAAGAAGCCCGTTTAAAAGCAGAAGCCGAGGCTGAAAAAGTTCGTTTGGCCGAAGCCGCTGCCGCCGAAGCTGCACGACTGGCAGCAATTCAGGCTGAAAAAGATAAAAACTACGCCGATGCAATTGCAAAAGCCGATAACCTTTTTGATGCAAAAGATTACG
>Ga0256913_10001139_pt1 | contig 13733 bp, 9 predicted proteins | sample Axial_MatmetaG_FD_185970 | JGI IMG/M metagenome (GOLD analysis project Ga0256913, IMG submission 185970) | Deep-sea worm associated microbial mat communities from Axial Seamount, Juan de Fuca Ridge, Pacific Ocean - Axial_Mat | ecosystem: Environmental > Aquatic > Marine > Oceanic > Microbial...
TCAGAAAAGAAACCGTTTGCGATTGCAAATCCGGTGTTTCAATCAAACTGCCGGCATTATCTTCTGCGGCCAGCGTTATAAATGCCTGCTTCTTTTCTATTATCATTTTATAAAAACCACGTCCCAGAATTTTATCAGACTCCGACACAAATGCAAGCGCAACAAAAATCGTGATAATATATGCCGTGTAAATCCTTTTTGTTTTTGTTAACCGGTTTATTGCAAACGGCACAGCTGCCGTAACCAAAATCATTGCATAATAAGCCTTTATGTTAAATACAGCAATGAGCGCAATCAACACTACCACCGTTCTCGCAACAGGTTTCCTGCCTTTGAAGGCAAGGTTGCCACAGTTAAGAATCAACCCCGTTAGTGCAATCAGCAGACTTTCTTTAAGCAACCCCGATGTCCAGAAAACAACCGACGGAGTGAAAAATACAAGGGCAAAAACCCATTTTCTTTTCAAAGGCATTGAATACTGAAAAAACCTGAAAATCCAGAATAATCCGGTAAACGATAAAAAGAGGGTAACCACCAAAATACCGTAGTAACTACCAAGCGTTAAAAGACTTACAAAAGCGAGATATCTGATAAACAATCTGCTGTTTGAGAAAATTCTGGATCCGTGACTAAACTCCCAGTTGTTGGTTTCACGATAAATCTTTCTATTCTCGTCTGTGTTGTCGCCAATGCCGGTGATCATTTTCAGATAATTCAGAGGTTGTGTTTTCGACACCTTATATATTACTTGCGAATCGTCGTAAAACCTGAAAATATCCGCTTTGTTACGGTCAACGCCCCAATACATCCAAAGCATCGCTGCCGCCGCTGCAATTTTCACGGCAAAAGCAACAGCAAACCAATGTTTGGAAATTCCGGCTGCCGCATACATTCTGATTTTGTAAATAGCAACAAACGACAGAGCCGTAAAAACCGCACCGATGACAATATCCATAATGCGAAGTAACAAAAAATATTTGTGTCTTTTATTCCGAAACCTTTTCTTTCAACGATTTAAAGCCGTGTCCCAGCACTTCGTTGGCGTTGATAACCGTCAGGAAGGCATCAGGGTCAATTTTGTGGATATAATCTTGAAGCATAGCGAGTTCACGACGGTTAACAACAGTAAAAAGGATGGTTTTCTCGTTATTATTATAAAGTCCGTGTCCCTTAAAAGCAGTGCCTCCCCTGTTCAGGTCGTGAATTATCTTATGCTGTATCTCTTCATATTTTTCCGAGATGATAAACAAAGTTTTGTCGTAATTGATACCTTCGAGAACAACATCCACAACCTTGCCGGTTATAAAAATTATCACCCACGAAATCAAAGGAATAAGCGGGTCTTTGAAGGCAACCCAACCGATAAGAACGATAACCGAGTCCACATAAATCATCAGCTGACCAAGTGGCAACTTTGTATATTTTGCAATAATCATCGCGATGATATCCGAGCCGCCCGAAGTAGCCTTCGATTTGAAAACCAAGCCAAGTCCCAGACCAACGAGCACACCACCGTAGATAGCGCTAAGCAACGGCTGACCGGCCACAAAAGGTTCGTAACCGTATAAATATTCAAGCACCGAAATCCATACCGAAAGCATCACAAAACCAACAACGGTTTTTGCTCCGAAGCGTGGCCCGAGTATCCATATTCCAAGCAAAGTAAGAGGTATATCCATCGCCAGACCCACCAGACCAATCGGCCAACCAAGCAAATGGTGCAACACAATAGCAATACCGTAAACTCCGCCCGGCGCAAATTTATACGGGCTTATGAACAACACATATCCCACGGCCATTACAAACGCCCCTATCAAAATAAAGGAATATGCCTTAAACCAATCTTTTGAGAATATTCTCTCTTTTACCAAAAATGCCATATCATAAATTTTAGATAATCAGTAAAATTAATACAATTTTCCCTTAAAAAAAGGATTATCAAAAAAGCGCGCAAAAGTATATTTTTTATGTAGATTTGCTCCCTTATTTTTTCATTCACAAACCACTTAATTTCGCACAAAATGAAAAACCTGTTTTTTTTATTGATTCTTTCTCTGTTGTTGGCAGCTTGCCAAAAGAGTAAAAACAACAATTTTTCGATTTATGTTTCAAAAGATGCCGACAGCATTACCCTTGCCGCTGCCGGTGAATTTGAAAGCTATTGGCAAAAACTGACCAATCTTAAACCCGCCGTTAACGATAATTCAAATAATGCCGGCAAGAAATTGTTTATCGGACGTAACTTCCTGAATGATAGCACTTCCGAGGTTTTAAACAATATTCACCGCGACGGATTCATTATCATTATAAAGTCCGATTCGGTTTTTCTGGCCGGAAAAAATCCCATTGGTGATATGTATGCGGTATCCACTTTTTTGGAAGACTTTTACGGTATTACGATGGTGGATGTAAACCACGATTATATTCCGGAAAACGTCAATGATATACCTGAATATTTTTACAAAATTTACACCCCTGCATTCGATTACCGCCACGTTCATTCTTTACCAAAGGTTGCCGGTAAATATCAGCATTGGCACAAACTCAACGATATGAGCATCTTCGGTATGTTTGTTCACACTTTTAATAAATTGATTCCTCCGGATAAATATTTCGACGAACATCCCGAATATTTCTCATTAATAAACGGCAAACGTCGCAAGGATGCACAGCTATGCTTGAGCAATAGCGAAGTAGTCGATTTGATTACCAAACTGATTGGAGAAGGAATAAAAGAACATCCTGACAAAATGTACTGGTCTGTATCTCAGAACGATACATATTACCCCTGCCAGTGCGAATCCTGTAAAGCACTCTATAAAAAATACGGTTCCGTTTCGGGTGCTTATATAGCTTTGGCAAACCACGTTGCCGAAAAATATCCCGATTATCAAATATCGACCCTTGCCTATCAATTTACCCGAAAAGCGCCGACAAACATAAAACCTCTTCCAAACGTTAACATTAAGCTATGCACCATAGAATGCAACAGGTCAAAGCCATTGGAAGACATTGAAGGCAACCGGACTTTTGCAATGGATATGAAAGAATGGTCGAAGCTGACAAACAATATTTTCCTTTGGGATTATGTGGTACAATTCAGAACCTATCTGTGTCCGTTTCCAAATTTCCCCGTCCTTCAACCGAATATAAAATTCTTTAAAAAATACAATGCCAATATGATGTTTCAACAGGCAAGCGGCGGAAAATGGTCGGACCTCATTGAGCTGAAACAATATCTTATCGCCAAACTTTTGTGGAATCCCGATGCCGATGTTGACTCGCTTGCCCGTAATTTTATTACCATTTATTACGGCAAAGCAGCTCCCTACGTCCAAAAATACTACAACACAATGAATCAAAAAATGATTGAAGACAAGGACAAGCAGAATCTTGGAATCTACGGCATACCGGGAATATACATATCGTCTTTTCTCTCTCCCGACTTAATGAACAAATACGAAAGCTGGATGGACAGTGCCGAAGCTGCCGTTGCCGGCGACAGTCTCTACCTCGACAGAGTGAAGCATACACGCCTGTCGGTTGACTTTGCCTGGTTCGATATTGCCTGTTCAAACTCTTTAGATCAAATGCCGGCAGTGATTGATTCCGCAGGTCATAAAATTATCAATCCCAAACTCTTTAAACTCAGGGATAAAATTATGGAAATGGCCGAAAAAGACAGCAGAATATCCATCGGCGAACATACATACGACTTCGATTCATATTTCAAATCGAATTTCAGAGCGCTGAATTACAGGCTTATGCCCAACATTATCAAAGATGCGGACATAAAAATACTAACGGAATACAGCAACAAATACGATGTTGGTGGCGCCAAAGCCCTAAACAACGGCCTTTTCGGCGGTAATAATTTCCTGCAAAACTGGTTAGGATTTCAAGATGAAGATATGGTTACGGTTATTGATTTGAAATCGGAAAAAGAATTTTCCAATGTTTATGTCAATTTTCTGGACGATAACAACTCGTGGATTTTTATTCCTGAAAAAATAATAGTGGAAGTATCGGATGACGGGAAAAACTTCAGAGAAATAGCTTCAAAATCCAATAATATTAAAAAACACGAGAATTTTTACGATACCAAAAAGAGCATACCTTTTGAGTTTCATTTTCCCGTAACCAAAGCCCGTTACATAAAAATAACCGCGAACTCGATTAAGGAATGTCCTGCGTGGCATCCTGCTGCCGGAGGCAAATCGTGGATATTTATCGATGAAATAATTGTGAATTGATTTTACGACATCGATTGATTGGCTCTTGAGCTTATCTCAATCACTTTCTCGTATTCTTCCGGACTTAGGTCTTGATAAAAGTAATTCACGGGATTTACCGGACGGTCGTTTTTCAGCACCTCGTAGTGCACGTGAGGACCTGTCGAGATACCCGTATTACCAACGTAACCTATTATCTGCCCGCGTTTTACCTTTTGTCCGGGACGGACTATTATTTTGCTGCAATGGGCATAAAGCGTTTTATAACCGTAACCGTGATCTACCACAACCACTTTCCCGTAGCCCGACATACGGCTTTTCGGTTTGATAACAACACCGTCGCCCGTGGCATAGATTGGTGTTCCTATGGGTGCGGTAAAATCCATTCCGGTGTGCATCTTCCACGTCTTGTAAACGGGATGAATACGGTAACCGAATCCTGAAGCAATACGCTTTAAGTTTTTATTGGAAATGGGTTGAATTGCAGGTATCGAAGCCAGCATTTTCTCTTTATTCTTGGCCATCTTGTATATCTTGTCAAAAGATTTCGACTGTATATACATCCGTCGTCCCAAAAGATCTATTTTTTTGGCGGTCTCAATAATGGTTTTGCTGTTTTCGTATCCTTCCAAATCGGAATAGCGATCGGCACCACCGATGCCCGCCAACCTTTTTTCTTTAGGAATAGGTTCGGCTTCAAAGATTGTCCGGTAAATATTGTCGTCACGGTCTTCAAGATCGGCCAATACGGCATTCAAATCCTCAACCTTCTTACTTAACAACTCAAATTGCAATTTATATTGACGGTTTTCACGTTTCAGCATCAACTCCTTTGGCGATGGAAAATAGATGTATGCCACAAAAAGCCCTACGACTGCAAACGCAGACAGTGCCAACGTGTAATACACAGCCTTCTTAAAACGCTCTCTCCAGCTAAGTTTAACCTCTTCGTATTCAAGCGAATGAGGGTTTATTCTAAATTTTGATTTAGGCATATAAAATCTCCTTTACTTTCGGGGTGCAAAACTAACTAAATAAATTAACTTTGCAGCCTGCTTTAAATCTTAAAAAGGTTTAAAAGTCCGATTTTATGTAATTTACTGATAACCTGATATTTATAAAGATATTGATTTATGGACTCAAATGAAATAAGAAATAAGTTTCTGAAATTCTTTAGCGAAAAAGAGCACAAAATAGTGCCTTCAGCTCCTATGGTGGTGAAAAACGACCCCACATTGATGTTTACCAACGCAGGTATGAATCAATTTAAGGATTATTTTCTGGGGCACCGTACTCCCGGGAGCAAACGCATTGCCGACGCCCAAAAATGTCTGCGTGTATCAGGGAAGCACAACGACCTGGAAGAGGTTGGGCACGACACCTATCACCACACAATGTTTGAGATGCTGGGTAACTGGTCCTTCGGCGATTATTTCAAGCGGGAAGCCATCGACTGGGCGTGGGAGCTTCTGACGGATGTATTCGGCATTGAAAAAGACAGACTTTACGTGACTGTATTCGGGGGTGATAAGACTGACGGAATGGGAAAAGACAGTGAAGCTTTCGACTTTTGGAAACAACATCTATCGGAAGACAGGATACTGGACGGCTCCAAAAAGGACAACTTCTGGGAAATGGGAGATGTTGGCCCTTGCGGACCTTGTTCCGAAATCCATATCGACATACGCCCCGATGAGGAGCGCTCAAAAGTTGACGGCAAAACACTTGTTAATAAAGACCATCCCGAGGTTATTGAAATCTGGAATCTTGTGTTTATCCAGTTCAACCGCAAAGCCGACGGCAGCCTTGAACCGCTACCGCAAAAACATATTGACACCGGAATGGGCTTCGAACGGCTTGCGATGGTATTGCAAGGTGTTAGGTCAAACTACGACACCGACATTTTTCAGCCGCTTATCAAAGCTCTTGCCTCCCTCGCAGGAGTCAACTACGGCAGCGACAATAAGAAAGACATCGCAATGAGGGTGATAGCAGACCATCTGCGTGCCGTGGCTTTTGCCATTGCCGACGGGCAAATGCCGTCAAACAACAAAGCCGGGTACGTAATACGGCGAATCCTCAGGCGTGCCGTTCGTTACGGTTACACTTTTCTCGGATTCGACAAACCTTTTATCAACAGCCTTGTTCCTGTGCTCGTCAGTCAGATAGGTGGTGCATATCCCGAACTGGTGAAAAATAAAGACCTTATAATCAATGTGATTACCGAAGAAGAAAACTCGTTCCTGCGAACGCTGGCAACGGGTCTCACTCTTCTCAACAAAATCATAAACGACGTAAAATCAAAAGGTTATAAGGTTGTCAAAGGTTCGGAGGCTTTTGAGCTTTACGATACTTACGGTTTCCCGTTCGACCTTACCGAGTTGATTCTTCGCGAAAACGGACTTGTGGTTTCCAAACGCGAATTTGATGAGGAAATGGCAAAGCAAAAAGCGCGCTCAAAGGCTGATGCCGCCGTTGAAACATCGGATATGATTACCCTTCGCGAAGACGACATCGAAGAATTTGTGGGCTACGATCATCTTACCACCACGGTGGAAATTACCAAATACAGAATCGTTAAAGCCAAGGGCAAAGAACAGGTTCATCTGGTTTTTAACATAACTCCTTTTTATGCCGAAAGCGGCGGACAGGTTGGCGACACCGGTTTTATCGAAGATGAAAACGGTGAAAAAATCAGAATCCTCAACACTTTCAAGGAAAACAATCTGATAATTCATCTTTCGGACAAGCTGCCTTCCAACCTGAAGGCAAGTTTCAAAGCCGTTGTTGACAGCCGCAAACGTCGTCGTACCGCCGCCAACCACTCGGCAACACATCTTCTGCATCACGCTTTACGCAAGGTTCTCGGCGACCACGTGGAACAGAAAGGTTCTCTGGTGAATGAAGATTATCTGCGATTTGATTTCTCGCATTTCAAAAAACTCGAAGACAGTGAGATTGAGGCCGTTGAACGCGAAGTTAACCGGATGATCAGAGAAAATCTCAGTCAGGAACTTTATAAAGATATCCCGTTGGCAGAGGCAAAAGAACTTGGAGCTATGTCGCTTTTCGGTGAGAAATACGGCGATTTGGTACGGGTTGTAAAATTCGGCGATTCCATTGAACTATGCGGTGGTACTCACGTGAAAGCCACGGGAGAGATCGGTTTCTTTGTGATAAGACACGAAACTTCCATAGCCTCGGGTATCAGAAGGATTGAGGCGCTCACCGGTGAAGCAGCCGAAGATTATTACCACAATTACGACAAAACGGTAAAAGCGCTGAAAGGCATTCTGAAAAACCAAAAAGACCTTGTGAAAGGAGTGCAGAACCTTGTGGAGCAAAACAAGGAATTGCAGAAGGCGCTTGATGCCGCAGGCAATAAGATTGTAGCCGGAATAAAAGACAACCTTTTGTCGAAAGCCGAAGAAATTAACGGTGTAAACCTCATTACACAAAAGGTGGAGCTTTCGGCGGATAATGCCCGTAACCTTGTGTTCGGCCTTGCCAAAGCCCTTGATAATGCGATGATTGTGATAGCTACCGTTAACAACAACAAACCGATGCTGATGGTTTCGGTGGCTAAGAACCTGACGGAAGAAAAAGGTCTCCACGCCGGCAACATCATTCGCGAGTTGGCCAAAGAAATAAAAGGCGGCGGCGGGGGTCAGCCTCATTTTGCAACGGCAGGAGGCAAAGATCCGTCGGGTATTGATGCCGCCCTGAATAAAGCTGCTGATTTTCTGAAATAATATATTGATTATGAAGAAGATACTGTTTTTATTGCTGATTCCGGTTTTTTTAATGATGTCGTGTGGAAGCGACAGCAATTTCGATGTTGACCTCACGGGAGTGGAAACACCGCAAATACATATTAAAAGGTACGGTAAGGCGATGTTTGCCATCCCGCCCGACAGTTTTCTGACCGCCGTTCCCCGTTTAAAAGATGAATTTCCGCTTTTTCTCGACGGCGACCTTAGCGATACCAACGCTTTATTGCAGTTAAAGTCGTTTTTTGTTGACAGATATATGATTGAGCTTAACGACCTTGTTCAGAAAAAGTTCCCCGACCTCACCGGTCTCGAAAAAGACCTCAGCCTCGCTTTTCGGCATTTGAAATATTATTTTCCGCAGTTTGAAACCCCTGAGTTTTACAGTTATATCTCCGGACTCGATTTGAAATTTCCGGTTAAATATGCTTCGGGCATTGTACTTATCAGCCTTGATATGTATCTTGGCGACAATACGGAGGTTTATAAGGTCAGCGGTTTCCCGAAATACCGCACCCATTGGGCTGTGCCACAAGCTATTGTGCCCGATGTGATGAAGGAAATAGCCTCCGGATTAATGGAAGAAAAAAAATCCAACGCCAACCTTCTGGAGAATATGGTTTATCTCGGTAAACTCGCTTATTTTACAAAATGTATGATTCCGTCGGTTGCCGACACCATATTGTTCAAATACACCAAAAGCCAAATGGAATGGGTGAAGGATTACGAACCCAACATCTGGTCGTTTGTTCTTGAAAACCAGCTGCTTTACGATAACGACAAACGGATGATCAGGAAGTTTACCGAAGACGGACCTTTTACCGATTATTTTTCAAAAAAATCGCCGCCGCGCATAGCGGAATATATGGGATGGTGCATTGTGAAAAAATATATGGATGAAACCGGAGCGGGACTCGACAAACTTCTAACCGAAACCAATGCTCAGAAGATTCTGAAACTGAGCCGATACAAACCGAAACTCTAAAACTATGACAGCAAAACCCGACAAAAAAGCCTTTATTTTTCTTTCCATAGCCTTTGTTGAAGGTGCGGTGGTAATGGCTTGCGAGCTTCTGGGCGCCAAGATGACGGCTCCGTTTTTCGGCACAACGATATATTCGTGGGCTGCTGTGCTTGCCGTTACCCTCGGCGGCCTTGCCGGCGGTTACTACTTCGGCGGTATGATGACCATTCGCAGGAAACCCGAAACTTTGCTGCAATTTATCCTTTTTGCCACGGGCGTTTTTATGGTTTTTATGCCGGTTTTGGGAGTGGCAATTATGAAAGCCGTCATAAACCTGAATCTGCTGACAGGTCTCGTGATATCGCTTTTGGTGTTTTTGCTGCCGCCTGTTTTTCTCTTCGGGATGGTGAGTCCGGTAATTATTGCCGCTTTGGTTGAAAATGCGGGTGCCTCAGGAAAAATTGCCGGAAGGGTTTACGCCGTTTCCACCGTTGGCGGAGTGCTCAACACCTTGCTGTTGGGGTTTTATATCATCCCGACTTTCGGAATTCGCTGGCCGTCGGTTTCCTACGGTATTTTGCTGCTGGTGGTGGCGTTTTTGTTTACCGTTTCCAAAAAAAAAGCCCTTAAAGCAGTAATCCTGTTTTTTGTGGTAGCCGTCGGCATTAAGCTTCAGGCCGGCGATAACTACTCTGAGAAGGACTATGTCTTCAGGATAAATTACGCTTCGGAAGGTCTTTTGGGACAGATAAAAGTAGCCGATTATATGGTGAAAACCGACTCCTTCGGAGTAATGCCCGTTCGAGGATTGCTGGTGAACAACACCTGGCAAACGGTGATAAATCTCAACGACGGTACCGGTCTTCTCGACTACATCTATTTCATCAGACCGATGCTATCGGCTTTTCCCAAAGGCTCCGATGTTTTGCTGGTAGGACTCGGCGGTGGCACACTTTGCACCGAGATACAAAAGAAAGGTCTTAACGTGGAAGTTGTAGAACTCGACCCCAGACTGCCAAAGCTGGCAAAGAAACACTTCGGTCTCAATCCCCGCACTAAAATAATAACCGACGACGGGCGGCATTTTGTTCAGACAACCCGTAAGAAATACGACCTTATAATCTTCGACGCCTTCCTCGGAGAAAATCCGCCTTGGCATCTTCTCACCCTCGAAAGTTTCGAAAAGGTAAAAACCCTGCTCAAACCCGGAGGAAAGTTCATTATTGAATTTTACGGTTTTCTGAAAAGCAAAAACGGTATGGCAGGAAGGTCGGTTTTTGCAACACTGCAAAAAGCCGGACTCAATCCGCAGGTGATTGCAACATCTTTCACCGACGGCATCGAACGCAACTTTGTTTATACCGCCGGCTTACAGCCTTTTTCATTTGACAATCTGGATTATTCGGGTATAAAATATACCGATAAAGACATCAGCAATTTAAAAGATTACCTGATGCCCTCCGGTGATTTTTATGCTGAAGATTATAAGATTCTTACCGATGATATTCCTGTGCTGGAAGAAATGCTGATGAATCCGGCTTTGGAATGGCGTAAGGAACTCAATGTTCATTACCGCGACAAGTTCGTAGCTATCGGACAACCGATATTTTACTGATTCACAGCAGTTTTCAAAAACTCATACCATTCTTCCATACCTTCGCCGGTGCGTGCCGACACTTCGATAAACCGCAAGTGACGATTTACGCGAAGTGCATATTCCTTAGCCTTTTCCACATCGAAATCCACATAAGGCAGCAGGTCTGTTTTGTTTATCAGACACAGATTTGCCGTTGAAAACATATCGGGGTATTTCAGCGGTTTATCGTCACCTTCGGTAACACTGATGACAACCACTCTGAGGCTTTCGCCAAGGTCGAAGAGGGCGGGACAAACAAGGTTGCCCACATTTTCGATTACCACCACCGAGCCGTCGGCAGGATTGAGTTCCTTCACCGCCCTGTTAATCATTTCGCTGTCGAGGTGGCAGCCCTGACCCGTATTCACCTGAACCACGGGCACACCAGTTTCGTTAATACGGTTGGCGTCGTTCATCGTCTGCTGGTCGCCCTCTATCACGGCAAAACTCAGTTCACCGTTCATATCTTTCAGGGTCTTTTCAAGAATGGAAGTCTTGCCCGAACCGGGAGAACTTACCATATTTATCGCTATGATGTTTTTAGCCTCGAAATAACCGCGGTTTCTCTCGGCAAGAAGATTGTTGGCCGACAATATATCACGCTCAAGCTCAATCACATCACCGTGATGGTGATGATGATCGTGGTCGTGATGATGATCGTGATGATGGTCGTGGTCGTGGTGATGACCGGCTTGTAAAGGAGTGAATTTCAAAGCCTCCCGGCCCGGTCTTCTGATTTCCACCTGATTGGTTTCTCCGCATCCGCAAGTTGAACACATAATTATATGGTTTTAAGTTAATAATCTATTGTTAACGATTTAATTCTTAGTTCTTTACCTTTAATGATATCGGTAAAAGGGTTGCTGCATTCCGGACAGCTGTCATAAAGCGTTTCAGCCTTAAACTCTTTTCCGCAACCCGTGCATTTGGCGACAGCTTCCACCTCAATTATTTTTCTTTCGGCATTTTCGAGCACCGTTCCTTTCACGGCAAAATCCCACGCAAAATCAAGAGCCTCCATCACTATTCCCGAGAGAGTGCCTATTTCAAGGTCTATTCCCGAAAAAGCTTTTACGCCCGCTTTGGCAGCCTCTTCTTCGGCGATGTCGATTATTCCCGTAACTATCGATAACTCATGCATAGCATTTACATTTTAACAAATTCGCGGCAGGAGTTCACCCGCCGGCATATCAATAATTCTCCTTCCGCCCACAGCGGTGATGATATGTCCCTTTCCCTTATGTTCTGCCGTAACCTCACCGATAATTGCAGCCTCTTTGCCGAGAGGATGACGGTGCATTGCCCTGAGAACGGCATCGGCCGATTTTTCATCAACAACGATTACGACCTTGCCTTCGTTGGCAACGTGGAAAGGATCGAAACCCAGCAACTCGCACATTCCGGCCACGGCTTCGTGCACCGGCACGGCATCCTCTTCTATTTCCACGCCGAAATTCTTCCCTTCAAACATCTCGGTAAGCACTGCCGAAAGTCCGCCGCGAGTAGCATCGCGCATGAACTTCACCCCTTCCCCTGCCGCTTCGAACACACCGGCAATCAGGCCATTCAAAGCGGCACAATCCGATTTTATATCAGAGCTGATATTCAACTCATTACGCTTCGCCATCACAGCCATTCCATGGTCTCCTACCGCTCCGTTAATCAAAATCTTATCGCCTGCAACAATGTTTTTCCCACTGCCGATATGCTTTCGCGACGGCGGAAGAACACCAATTCCGGTTGTATTGATAAAAATTTTGTCGGCTTTTCCCCTCTCAACGACCTTGGTGTCGCCGGTAACGATTTTCACTCCGGCGGCTTTGGCTTCTCCGGCCATTGTTTTCACTATTGTTTCCAAATCATCAAGCGGCAAACCTTCCTCGATAATAAATCCGGCACTGAGATATAGTGGTTTTGCTCCCGAAACCGCAAGGTCGTTCACGGTACCTGCTATTGCCAGATTGCCGATGTTTCCCCCGGGAAAAAATACCGGATTTACCACAAAGGAATCGGTAGTGAAACTTAACGTATTTCCTTCGACTGTCAGAACCGAAGAGTCGCCTTGCATGTCGAGAATCTCATTGTCAAAGTATTTCACAAACATATCTTTGATAAGATTATTTGTCAGGCGTCCTCCGCTGCCGTGTCCTATGATTATTTTGTCGTGTTTCATAGCTCAAGAGATTGATATTTGTAATAGGCGTGGCATGCACCTTCGGAACTAACCATGCAGGGACCGACAGGGTCGGCGGGGTTGCAGACCGTTCCGAAAAGTTTGCATTCCACCGGTTTGGCAATACCTTTAAGCACGCTGCCGCATATGCAGGCACCATCGCTTTTCACGGGTTCCACTTCGGGATTAAAGTTCTTTTCGGCATCGAAACCGGAAAACTCATCCCTGATGGCAAGGCCGCTTTCCGGCAACACACCAAGTCCGCGCCACCAGTCGTCACGACTTCTGAAAACAGTGTTTACCTTTTCCCGGGCCACAATATTGCCTTCGGGTTTTACCACCCGGCGATACTGAATTTCCACCGCCGGCCGCTTTTCTTCAAACTGCCTGACAAGCATCAGTATCGATTGCAAAAGGTCAACGGGTTCGAATCCGGAAATCACGACTCCAAGTCCGTATTTTTCAGGGATAAAATCATAAATCGAAGTGCCGGTGATAGTTGTAACATGTCCCGGACCTATATAACCGTCAATCTTTACTTCTTCGTCAATCAGTGCAGCCATGGCAGGAGGCATCACTTTGTGTGCGCTGTAAACAAAGAAGTTACGAAGATTTTTCCGCTTGGCCGTAAGAATGCCCACAGCACTTGACGGTGTTGTCGTTTCAAAGCCTATCCCGAGAAAGACAACCTTGAGGGAAGTATTGGTTTCGGCAAATTTTATGGCATCGAGAACCGAATAAACTACCATTATCCTCCGGCCTGCAGCCCTTTCCTTTTCCAGCGATGACGACGACCCCGGAACACGAATGAGGTCGCCGTAGGTGGCAATGACCACATCGGGCAAACGCGACAAAGCAATGGCGGTATCGATATAGCGGCGATCGGTAACACAAACGGGACAACCAGGACCAGAGATAAGATTTACCGTTTCGGGTAATAGCGACGGAATGCCGAATT
>Ga0256913_10001140_pt1 | contig 13728 bp, 8 predicted proteins | sample Axial_MatmetaG_FD_185970 | JGI IMG/M metagenome (GOLD analysis project Ga0256913, IMG submission 185970) | Deep-sea worm associated microbial mat communities from Axial Seamount, Juan de Fuca Ridge, Pacific Ocean - Axial_Mat | ecosystem: Environmental > Aquatic > Marine > Oceanic > Microbial...
TTATTTCCACCGGTTCAAAAAAATTAATCGACGGCTCTACGATAAGAATGCCTTTCCGCGGATGGTTTGTAAAAGCTGATAATACGGATATGGATTTTGTTCCGGCAATTCCGAATATTATTGTTGAAAATCCGCCCGATGCAAAAGTAACGGGTAACGATTTACAGTTAAAACGTGCCGTTGAAGTGTTAAAAAAAGAAATTAATAATAAATAGTTATAGGATTATAAAAAAACAATTTATCGGTAATATTATCGATTTAAATGTAAAAATTACTTTGTTTTTTTTTGTTTTTGTTGAAAAACGCCTTTTTACTAAGGCACAATTTTTGTTTTGTTATAATCTTTAAGTGTGTTTTTTTGTTTGAAGATAAAAATAGATTGTTGAATAACTTAAATCAAATTGCTAATTTCTTTTTGAAAAAAATTTTTTTAGTAAATAAAAATTATAATTATATGGGAATAAAATGAAAAAAATATTTTTTGTTTTTTTAGTCGCTACACTATTTGTTGTCGGATGTTCAGTTAATGAACAGGATCCAACTTCTCCCGATGCAACAACTGTTACAATAAAAGGAGCGGTTACCGATTCCATAACTTCCATTCCGCTTGCTTATGCGGTAGTAAGGGTTTTGGACGGCACAACCGAATTAACTGCTGCAACCACAAACAATTCCGGAGTTTTTTCAACCTCTGTTTCGATTACGGGTGATAAAACACTTGAGCTTTCGGTAATAAAAGAGGGATATAATACATACTCCAAATTTTTTAAAGTGGATAAAGAATCAGGCACCCAAAATTTTTCGGTTAAACTTGTTCCACAAACAACTTCAGCGGATTCGGTTGTTATAGTCGGAAATGTTATTGATGCTAAATTCGGCAATCCGTTAGAAGGTGCGGAAATAAGATTTTATCAAGCCTCGCTTGCCATGGCATCGGCAACAACAGATAATAACGGAGCTTTTACCGTTAAATTTCCGATGACCGGAACAAAAGAATTACAAGTTATTACAGTTAAAGCAAGTTATACCGCAGACACAACTACGGTTGTAGCAACAGCCGGCAGTGTAACAAATATGCCCGCAATAAAACTTATGCCTTTGGTTGATGCAATAGCCGGTGAGCCTGCTTCAATTTTTATAGTGTCACAAACGTTAGATGCAATAGGAGTAACCGAAAGCGGTTCGCCGGAAACGGCAAAAATCGTTTTTGAAGTGCAAGATTCCAGCGGTATTCCCATAGATTTGGAACATGCCGTTACTGTTAATTTTCGCTTTGGTGCAGCTCCGGGTGGAGGTGAAATTTTAGCTCCGGGAACGGCAAAAACAGATGCCAGCGGACAGGTGATGGTTAATCTTACCAGCGGTACTGTTGCCGGAGCTGTTCAAATAATTGCCGAAATTGATTTTAAAGGAGAAAAAATTGTTTCCAAACCCGTTAATATTGCTATTCACGGCGGGCTTCCGGACTTAACTCATTTTTCTATCGGAACAGATTTGGCTAATTATCCTTATTATCATAAATTAGCAGGTAAGGTAAAAGTAACGGCTTTGGTGGGAGATAAATATACAAACCCCGTAAAACCCAAGACCGTTGTATATTTTTATTCTGATGCTGCTGTAATTCAGGGGTCGGCATTAACCACGGAATCCGGCACCGCCGATGTAACATTATTATCCGGGAATCCTTTGCCGAACGATCCGACAGACGGTCCCGGCTTTTTCTATATTCATGCACGCACAATTAATGAAAAGGAAGAGATTATTTCTGCAAAAACGCGTGTATTATTCTCCGGATATCCTACGGTTTCCGTTTCACCAAACTCATTTAATATTCCTAACGGAGGTTCACAATCTTTTACATATACCGTACAAGACGAATTCGGGCATCCGTTAGCTTCCGGCAATAGTTTTTCGGTTTCTATTTCTACCGCCGGAGAAGCCGGAGTTGCAGGAGATATTGCCATAACAATGCCTGATGTTCAAAGTGGAAATTTAACGTACAATTTTGTTATTACGGACTCTAACCCCAATGAAAACAATAACGCACCGGCAACAATATTAATTAATGTTAACGGACCAAACGGTATTGCCACGCTTGCCATAGATGGTTTTGTAAATTAGAAATTGATTTAATACGCCCTTATTCTTAAACGGATAAGGGCGTTTTCCTAAAAGCAGGAATGGGTTTTAGAATTAATATTTAAAAACACTTCCGCCAATAAACTCACGCAATACGGAATCTCTTGGAACCGGAGAATCATCTGCCACCGGTAAAATTCCTTTAAGCATGTTGTAAGTTCTTACAGCCCGGTAATAGGCATCTTCTTTTAAAGGATTATCTTTAAATAGCTCAATCCATTCTTTGAATTTATCAAAAAGCAAATTACGATAAAGAGCTAATTCGTAAGGCATACCGCTGCTTATAATATAATCGGCGTGGTTGCTGTATGGAATAATATGGCGCAATTCGCTGGCACGAACATAATGCCAATGTTCCAATGTTTGTTGAGGATTGTAAGCCCGTTGTACAGAATCGCGCAACATACGACGCATTAACCGAATATCTGTCCATTGAACAAATTTTCCGTCGGCATCACGTATTTGTATTAATGGTTCAAGATAAAGTTTGAATTTTAGTTTTTCATCAATACCTTCGCTAAATTGAGGATATAACCCGTGTAACGAATCGATAAGAATTATTTCGTTGTTTTCTATTTGCATTGGAGTTTGATTTAGTGTTCGTTTGCCCAGCTTAAAATCGTAATAAGGAATATATACTTTTTCTCCCGCACTTAGTTTTTTCAGATGTTCATTTATTAAAGGTAAATCCAAGGCTTGGGGAGTTTCAAAATCATAATCTCCGAATTCATCTTTAGGGTGTAATTCCAAATCAAAAAAATAATGATCAACATTTAACGTTACAAAACTTAATCCGTGTTTTTTTAAACGTTGTTCCAGTTTAATGGTTGTTGTTGTTTTGCCGGAGGAAGAGGGGCCGCTTATAAAAACCATTTTTAAATTATCGCTTCGTTGTAAAATGAAATCTGCAGCAATATCAAGGTCTTTTTCATATCGCTTTTCCGAAACCTTTACGATATCCGCAAATTTCCCGTTTTCTATTTTCTTATTTATTTTTTCGAATGTATTTAAATCGTTTTCTACAGTCCAATCATAAATATGCCAAATTTTTTCCCAAGGAATTTTTTCGGCACAGCGGCTTCCCTGTTCGGCGTTGGATTCTCGTTTTTTGTTACGTTCGTTTCTGTAAAGTATATATGCTTTTGCAATTTCAGTTTCGCCGGCTTTAATAAGAACTTTTTCAACAACGTCCTGAATTTCTTCTATGTTCGGTTTAAAACCTTCCTGACTGCGAGCTTCAAGTTCATTAACAACTTGTTGGGCAAGTTTGTTTGCTTTTTCTTTATCTCGGCATTCTACCGATACACCTGCACGATAAATTGCATTGGAAATTCTTTCGGGGTTAAAAGGAACAATTTTCCCGTTGCGTTTAATTACTTCTTTTATTTTACTCATATTGAACCGATTTTATTAAAAAAGTTTTTCAATTTCTTTTATGTTGTTTGTTTTGCTTAAAGCAATCATCAATTTAATTCTTGCTTTTTGTCCGTTAAGATAATCGGTAAAAATAACACCGATTTTTTTAAGCCATTTACCTGCTCCGGGATAACTATATATATCAAGGGTTTCTCCGGTAGGACATCGTGAAACCAGAACAACGGGAATTCCTTTGTTTACAACATATTTAATTCCGTTGAAAGCTGCCGGAGGAACATTACCAACGCCGAGAGCTTCAACAACAAGCCCTTTGGTTTTGCTGTCGGCAGAAAATTTAAAAAATTTATCTGTTATTCCACTATAAACTTTAATTAAATCAACGTCGGAAATTATATTATCAATCTCAATGGTTTCTAATTTTTTTGGAAGTCTGTTAAATATTACTCTTCCCTTTTCAACAAAACCTAAAGAACCGAAATCCATACTGCGGAACGTTTCAATATCTTCGGTATGTGTTTTGGTAACTTCGCTTGCCGCGTTTATTTCTCCGTTAAGACAAACCAGCACCCCCATGTTTTTGCTGTTATCATTATTACAAATTGCTATGGCATCCAACAGGTTTTTAGGTCCGTCCCAATCAGGGTCGGAACTGGTTCTCATTGCTCCGATAACAACAATCGGTTTGGATGTTTTTACGGTTAAGTCTAAAAAATATGCGGTTTCTTCCAAAGTATCGGTACCGTGTGTAATAATTATACCGTCTATTTTATCCGAAGCGGCATATTCATTAATTTTTTTTGAAAGTTCAAACATCAATTCCGGAGTCATATGCGGACCCGGATACATACCGAACTCGTATAGTGATATTTTTGCTTCCGTTTCAGCTTCGGGAATCATTTTTAAAAGTTGATTTCCGTGGTAATGGGGTATTGCGCCGCCGGTTTCTTTATCTATTTTCATCGAAAAAGTTCCGCCGGTAAAAACTATAACAATATTTTTCATTTTGTGCCGAATAATTTAAAGTTTCCGAAAATCGAATTATAAATTAGGATATTTGAAATTAAATTGGAATTAAAAAATATAATTTATTATAACTAAAGAAGTTAAGATTTTTTTTTAATTATTATTTGGAGAAAATAAAAAAATACACTAATTTCACGCTGAGTTAGAGAGGTAAACACTATGTTGATAACTTGTTAATAATTAAATTTTGTGAAACGTTTCACAAAACAAATTATTTAAAAATTTATCTGATTTTTTTTGTTTTGTTTATTGTATTTTAAACGCACGCTGTAATTTGTTAAAAACAAACAACTTATAAACATTGTTTAATGTTAATAAATTGTTGAAAAGTTTTTAACTTTAAATTTAAAACTGTTAAAAATAAGTTAAAATGCGTTTTTCTTAAATTGTTAATTGTGGATAAGTAAATTGGAAGTTAACGAAAAAAAATATTTTGAAAAACCGGATGCCAAAGAAATCTGGAAAAAATGTTTATCGCTTATAAAAGAAAATGTTCCCGCACTGACTTATAGTACTTGGTTTATTCCTATTAAGCCGTTCAGTTATTCCGATAATATTTTAAAAATAGAAGTTCCCAATGATTTTTTTGTTGAATGGATAGAAGAACACTATAATACAATAATTAATAATGTTATTCGTCAGGTGTTGGGTGAAAACGGTAAGTTAATATATCTTATATCCAAGGAAGGGGAAACGCAATACGATATACCCGAAACGGTTGAAGAAGTTACGCCGAAGAAAAGCGCTTATAATATAGAACTTGAAAAGAAAGAAGAAGAATTTGAAAGTTATTTAATTCCCCGTTATACATTCGATAATTTTATTAAAGGAGAAGGAAATCAATTGGCCCGTGCGGCGGCAATTGCAATAGGAGATAACCCCGGAGAAACTTCTTTTAACCCTTTCTTTGTTTACGGTGGTGTGGGGCTTGGCAAAACCCATCTTGTACAAGCAATAGGAAACAGAGTAAAAGAAAAAATGCCGGAAAAAAAAGTGATTTATATCTCTTCCGAACAATTTACCGTTGAATTTATTGATGCAATCCAAAACAGTAAAGCAAACGAATTTTCCGGCTTCTACAAAAAAATGGATGTTCTTATTATTGATGACATTCAATTTTTAATTGGAAAAGAAAAAACCCAAGATTATTTCTTTCATATCTTTAATACGCTTCATCAAGCGGGTAAACAGATTGTTCTTACTTCCGATAAACCGCCAAAAGAACTTAAAGGATTAAACGAACGATTGGTATCTCGTTTCCAATGGGGGTTAACGGCGGATATGCAAGCGCCGGATTTTGAAACAAGAATTGCAATACTTAAAAACAAAGCGGAAAGCTACGGAATAATTATTCCAAATGAAATTTTAGAATATATTGCTTACAATATTACTTCTAATATACGGGAGCTGGAGGGGTGTTTAATTAAGCTGTTAGCAAACTCGTCATTAAATTCTCAAGAAATCAATATGGAGCTTGCACGAAAAGCTGTTAACGAAATTGCTACCGGCAGACAAGTAAACATTTCCATCGATTACATTACTCAAATTGTTTGTGAATATTTTAATGTAAATGAAAACAAAGTGCGTGAAAAAAACAGAAAAAAAGAAGTTGTTCTAGCCCGTCAAGTTGCAATGTTTCTGGCTAAAAAACTTACCAAATCATCTCTGAAAACAATAGGATTACATTTCGGAGGCAGAGACCATTCTACCGTAATTCATGCCTACAACAACATTGAACAAATGCTTTCGGATGATGAATCTACCAAAGATATTGTTGAATCTTTACGCAATAAAATTGAGTTAGGTGTTTCTTAGTTTAATTTGTAGTTGAATTTTACTTATTCTTTCACAATCTTGGTAATTAACATTTCAAATAATTAAAGTTTATGATGTCGGTTTCCAGCGAATCCAAAATTGAGCTTCTTAATAAGATTAAGGAATTGGAGAATAAACTCTCGTTTATGGAATTTACGAGAGAAGAAAAAACCGATACAAACGAACTTGATTATATCAAATTAAAAATTGAATTTGAAAAAATACGCAAACAATTCAAATCGATTGAAGCCCGCTATAATCTTATAAATCTTCAGCCGCATTTAGGATTGGTTTACTTTGATGCCGACCAAACCGTTATTGATTGTAATGAAAAATTTACAAAAATTGTTGGGCTTAGCAGAGAAGAGCTTGTAGGGCACAGTGTTTTTAATGTTTTTGAAAATAAAAATTTATTGTTATCGATAAAAAAAACATTAAAAGGAACCTCTGCAATATTTGAAGGAGAACATTACAATAAAAAAGAAAAAATAAAATTATTTTTACGCGGATATTTTATAAGCGGAAAATCTCTGGAAAATTCCGAACCGATAAATGCCGGAATATTTGAAGATATTACCGAAACAAAAAAAACGGAAAATAATTTCAAATTATTAACTCAGTCATTTAAAAAAATCAGCGAAGGGATTATAATTACAGATTCACAAAATTTTATTACTTATGTTAACGATGCATTTACTGATATTTACGGATATAACAGAGAGGAAATTCTCGGAAAAAACATAGGAATACTCTTCTCGTTAAATAATCCGAAAAAAATAACGGAAAGAATTTATTCCGTTTCCCGAAAAAAAAACTGGGAAGGAAAACTCCTAAACACAAAAAAAGACGGTACCGAGTTTACGGTTTATTTTTCAATAAGCTCAACGGCAAATACGGTAAGCGGAGAATATTCCCATATAGCAATAGTAAAAGATATTACCAAAGATAAAAAAATAGAAGAAGAGCTTATTGCCGCAAAAGAAAAAGCGGAACAATCCGACAAATTAAAATCTGAATTTTTAGGACAAATGTCCCACGAAATACGCACCCCGATTAATATTATTCTCAATGTCTCCAATATGATTTTGGAAGACCATTATTTTGAAACCGACGAAGATACGCGGTCAACGTTTTCCATTTTGGATTCTGCCGGTAAAAGAATAATACGAACAATAGATTTGATTTTAAATATGTCCGAAGCGCAAGTAGGTGCATACAACCTTTCTCTTAGAAAGTTTGATTTATTCGGAGAAATGTATAATTCTTTTTATAACGAGTTTCTCAGATTGGCCGAAGATAAAGACCTGGATTTTTTCTGGAAAAAAGAGACCGCAAATACTACAGTACTCGGAGATATATATTCCATATCTCAAATTTTCGACAACATTCTTCACAATGCAATTAAATATACCCACATCGGTGAGATAAAAGTAAAATTTTATGAAAATAAAAAAGGGAATTTGGTTGTTAAATTTATTGATACCGGAATAGGAATATCGGAAGAATTTTTAGGCAGAATTTTTGAACCGTTTTCTCAAGAAGACAGCGGAGATACAAGAAGATACGAGGGAAACGGTTTAGGGCTTGCTCTTTCAAAGGTTTATTGTGATTTAAATAATATTAAAATTGATGTTAAAAGTAAAAAAGGATTTGGTACCACTTTCAAGTTAACATTTACAAACCGGTAGTAAACTAAACCGCTTAATTTTGAAAGCCTGTTCGGTTTTGTGCAACATTTACTTTTATCCTCAAACTTTAAATAATTAGCATTATATTTCAATATCGAATTAATTTATTTTATAGGAGAAAAAATGAAGTATTTAACAACCGTTGTTTTAATTATTTTTATTGTTGTATCTTGCGAACAAAATGTAAAAAACGTAGAACTTAAAACCTTTAATGATAGCGTCAGTTATGCTATTGGTGCCGATATTGCACGCAATTTTGCAAATCAAAAATTAGAAATAAATAACGATGCGTTTGTAAACGGTTTTATGAAGATTGCCAATGGCGAAGATTCCGAATTTACCGAAGAAGAAGTAACAACAATATTAACTCGCTATCAACAAAAAATGATGGAAAAAAGACAAGCTGAAGAAAGCGTTGTTGCCGCAGAAAATTTGAAAAAAGGAGAAGAATTTTTAGCACAAAATAAAACAAAAAAAGGCGTTAAAGTTACACCAAGCGGATTGCAATACCGAGTAATTACAATGGGCAAAGGCAAAAAACCGAAACTTAACGATAAAGTAAAAGTTCACTATAAAGGAACACTAATTGACGGCACAGAATTCGATTCTTCGTATAAAAGAGGTGCTCCCGCAGAATTTCCTCTTAACGGTGTTATAAAAGGTTGGACGGAAGGATTGCAGCTTATGCCTGTTGGATCAAAATTCGAATTTGTGATTCCTGCCGATTTAGCCTACGGAACAAGAGCTCCTCAAAGTATAGGGCCAAACCAAACATTGATTTTTGAAGTTGAATTGTTGGATATTGTTAAATAAAACAATTTTGATTTAAATTTAAGGGCTGCCGAAACGCAGTCCTTAATAATTAAATAACAAACTATTTATATTCGGCCCCGTCTAATAAATAAACAAGCGGAGTGAATAATTGAAACGCATTTTAATTCTTTTGCGAAATTTAGATTTTGAAGCGCTCTTTTGGCTTTCCGCTTTTATTTATCTTACCGTAATTAATCCATATACTCCAAAACATTTAAACATATGCGTTTTTAGTCTTATGGGAATAGATAATTGCCCCGGTTGTGGATTGGGCAAATCCATATCCATGATTTTTCACGGAGATATTATCGGCTCATTTAACACGCATCCGTTAGGTATACCTGCATTGCTGTTGATAGTTAAAAGAATATATCAATTAATAAAAAACAAAATAATTTTACGAAAAAAATTGGAGGTTTTTAATGGCTAATATTTTAAAAGTGTTGCCGGAACTGACGGGTGAAGAGCAAGCATACATAGCTACGGTTATTAATAAAATGGATGAAGAAAAAGCGAGGCAATTTGCAAACGCATACAGGGCAAGACGAAGAGATCCACAGATAATTTTACTTCTTGCGCTTATCGGTTTTGTCGGTGTGGCCGGTGTACATCGTTTTTTGGTAGATCAAATAGGAATGGGCATTTTGTACTTTCTTACTGGCGGACTCTGTTTTATAGGGACTATTGTAGATATGATAAATTACAAAAAAATAGCTCTTGAATATAACATTAAACAAGCTCAACAAATTGTTGCCGTTATACATCAATAAAATATCAAGCAAGCCGAAAAAGAATAATTTTACCAAATGTTTTTATAAAACCTGTCATTGTTTGATTATTTACAATCTTTGTATATTTCCAAAAAAAACGATCAATTTTATAAATACTTTGAAATTTAACGGTTGAAATTATTATAAAAAAAATGTTATGTTCATAAATTCATTTCTGTAAAAGTTTTTATACGCTCGTTGGTAATATATTACCAATATAACAATCAAGAAGAGAAAAATGTTAAAATTGAGAATTGTAGTTTTTTACTTTTTTACACTATTGTTTTTAAGTAAAAACGGATTTTGCAAAATTAATACACCTTTGGTCGGTACTTTTTATGTTAATGATTTTGGTGCTGTCGGCGATGGAAAAACAATTAATACTATTCCAATTCAAAAAGCAATAGACGCCTGTGCCGAAGCCGGCGGCGGAAAAGTTATTTTTACAACCGGAAACTATTTATCCGGAACAATTGTTATGAAAAGCAACGTTAACCTTCACTTAGAGCAAAATGCCGTTTTGCTTGCCAGTACCAATCATAAAGATTTCCCGTTACAACCGCTTCCTAAATATCGTTCTCATAAAGACCAATCGGGAGGATTTTACGCTTTTATTTATGCAGAGGGAGCGGTAAATATATCTATCACCGGTAGCGGAATAATTGACGGGCAAGGAAAACAACAGAAACCAAGATACGAAAACCCGATTGCCGGAGATATTGACGGTCGTCCGCGTAACATATTATTTATTTCGTGCAAAAATATACGTGTAGAAGGAATACACCTCAGAAGTTCGGGAATTTGGAATCAACACTATTTAGACTGCGAAGATGTAATTATTGATAAAATATCGGTGTATAATCACAGCAATCGTAATAACGACGGAATTGATATTGACGGATGCCGACGGGTGGTTTTGTCAAACAGTATTTTTGATTCCGACGATGATTGTATTACGCTTAAAAGTACCGGGGCTGCCGCATGTGAAGATGTTGTTATTTCCAATTGTGTTGTAAGTAGCTTTTGTAACGCAATAAAAGCCGGAACTGAATCTTCGGGCGGGTTTCGTAATATATCTATTTCAAATTGTGTTATTAAACCCTCCGTTGCCAAAGAACAACCGTTCTTTAACACGCCTAAAATCGGTATTACCGGATTATCATTAATAATTGTTGACGGCGGTACGTTGGAAGGAATATCGGTAGATAATTTAACAATATACGGAACAATGGCTCCTATTTATATCAGGTTGGGGAACAGAGCGCGAAAATATATCAAAGGAATCCCCGAGCCGGAGGTAGGTAAAGTTCAAAATATTTCTATCAGTAACGTAGTTGCCTATAATGCCGGAAGTTGGGGGTCTTCTATTACGGGAATACCAGGACATCCGATAAAAAATGTTTCCTTAAGCAATATCCAATTATTTACGGAAGGCGGAATAAAAGAAGATGAATATAATAAAGAAGTTATAGAGGATGAAAAAGGATATCCCCAGCCTACAATATGGGAAAATTTGCCCGCCTACGGACTTTTTGTACGTCATGCAGAAGGAGTGTCGATAAACAATTTAATGCTTGGCACAAAAAAAGAAGATTCCAGAGTACCTGTTATGGCTGAAGATGTAAATAATTTAAGCATTGTAAATAGTTTGTTAAGTGTAAAAAATCTCCCCAAATATTTTATGATAGGCAAATCGGTAAAAAATTATAAAATAGAAAAACCGGTTGGATGGAATGATAATGATAAAAATATACTACTAATAAAATAGATGTGGTTTTGAGTGATATAATAAAATATTTTTTTCTCGTAGTAATTCTATTTATTCTAATCTTGGTCCATAACGGATGTTCACAAAAAAAAGAGCAGTTCGTTAATGTTATCCCCGAGCCCGATAAGGTTCAATTTTCAGAAGGAGTTTTTATCGCAATCGATAAAATTTTTATTGTTTCCGAATGTAATAGCCGTGAGGTAAATAAAGCAATTAATTTTTTTGCAGATAAACTAGAGAATATTAAAGGGTTAAAAATAATAATTACGGACAGTTTTCCCGAAAATACATCTCCTTTAATTATTATAAAACATGATAAGAGTTTAAAAAAAGAGGGTTATAAGCTTTCTGTTTTGAAAAATAAAATTATAATAAACGCGGCAAAACCTAATGGGGTATTTTACGCTTTTCAAACAATATTGCAATTGCTTCCTCCCGAAGTCTTTTCAAATACCGAAAAAGAAAACCTTACTTTTACATTACCCTGTGTTACAATAGATGATGCTCCTAAATATAAATGGCGTGGGTTTATGTTGGATGTATCACGACATTTTTTTTCGAAGGAGTTTATTTACAAAGTTCTGGATTATCTTGCGATGCATAAAATAAATGTTTTCCATTGGCATTTAGTTGATGACCAGGGGTGGAGAATTGAAATAAATAAATATCCTAAACTTACTCAAATAGGAGCGTGGCGTGCTGACCGCGAAAATCAACCATGGAATACCGTTAGAGAATCTCAAAAAAAGGGGGAAAAAGCAACTTATGGCGGATATTATACTCAAGAAGATATAAAAAAAATTATAAAATATGCATCCGATAGATTTATAACAATTGTTCCGGAAATTGAAATGCCGGGGCATTGTTCTTCCGCGTTGGCCGCTTACCCTGAATACTCATGTTCGGGTAAACCGATTACGGTTCCCGTCGGCAGTTTATGGGGTAAACGAAGAGTATATTGTGCGGGTAATAACAATACATATGAGTTTTTAGATAATATTCTTACGGAGGTAGCTGCTCTGTTTCCCGGAAGATATATTCATATTGGAGGAGATGAGGTTAAAAAAACTCCTTGGAAAAAATGCCCAAAATGCCGAAAACGAATTAAAGATGAAGGGTTAAATAATGTTGAAGAACTTCAAGCATATTTTGTCAACAGAATAGAAAAGAGTATTCTTTCCAAAAATAAAAGATTGATTGGTTGGGATGAAGTTCTTGAAGGCGGATTAAGTCCAACGGCAACGGTAATGTCTTGGAGGGGAGTAACCGGCGGAATAAAAGCGGCACGTAAAGGACATGATGTGGTTCTTTCTCCGAATAACTATTGTTATTTTGATAGTTATCAAGGAGATCCGGAGTATGAACCTGCTGCAAATAATCATTTAATTAAAATTAAAAAAGTTTATTCTTTTGATCCTTCGTTAAAAGAGAGTTTAACGGTTAAAGAGAGAAAGCATATTTTGGGCATTCAAGCAAATTTATGGACGGAATATATTTCCACACAATCTCAAGCGGAATATATGATGTTTCCGCGCCTTGCGGCTTTTTCCGAAGTTGCGTGGAGCGAAATAAAAAAACGAAATTGGAAAAATTTTTCAGAGAGATTGGAAAAACAGTTAAAACGTTATGATGCAATGGAAATTAATTATTCAAAATCGGTATATAACGTAAGTGCCACATTTAAAGTGGATAAAAAAGCGCACAATCTGATTGTAACATTGGCAAATGAAATAGGAAATTCGGAAATTCGTTACACAACGGATAATACGGAACCAACGTTCGAAAGCAAACAATATATAGAGCCGTTTCATGTAAATAAAATTCTTACGATAAAAGCGGCAACATTCCGTGGTAATAAAAAAATATCGCAAACCAGCAAGTTAAATGTATTGGCAAATAAAGCCACAGGATTAGCTGTTAAGATAAAACACCCCTACGATGAAAGATATCCGGGCGCTAAAGAGTACGCTCTTACAGATGGTGTTAGAGGAACAATAAATTTTACTAACGGTGAATGGCAAGGTTATTTCGGAGTGGATTTAAATGCAGAAATTAATTTATTAAAAGAGCAAGAAATTAGTAAAGTAGAAATCTCTTTTCTTAAATGTGTTTCTGCCGGAATTTTTTATCCTAAAGAGATAGAAATTTTGGTTTCAAAAAATGGTATCAATTATAAAAAGATTGCATCTCAAAAAATTAAAAATTCGACAAAAGAAGAAAAAATTGCAATAAAAAAATTCGAAAATTTCTTTAAACCGATAAATACAAAATTCGTTAAAATAATAGCCAAAACAATCGGCAAGTGCCCCAAAGGACATAAATACGAAGGTGTGAA
>Ga0256913_10001141_pt1 | contig 13726 bp, 8 predicted proteins | sample Axial_MatmetaG_FD_185970 | JGI IMG/M metagenome (GOLD analysis project Ga0256913, IMG submission 185970) | Deep-sea worm associated microbial mat communities from Axial Seamount, Juan de Fuca Ridge, Pacific Ocean - Axial_Mat | ecosystem: Environmental > Aquatic > Marine > Oceanic > Microbial...
CGAGTTGCACAACCTGATTAAAACCGAGCTGAATAAATTAACTGTAACATTGCCACCTTCGGGTGCTGTTGCCGGAATTTATGCCCGTGTTGATAGTACCCGGGGGGTATGGAAAGCTCCGGCAAACGTTGGAGTAATGCAAATTATTGGCCCCGATAAAAAGGTGACTAACGACGAACAGGACGGATTAAATGTGCACACAACCGGAAAATCGATAAATGTTATCCGCACATTTGCAGGTCGTGGAACCCTGGTTTGGGGAGCCCGCACGCTCGCAGGTAACGACAACGAGTGGCGTTATATTCCCGTTCGCCGTTTCTTTAATATGGTTGAAGAGTCGGTTAAAAAAGCAACAGAACAGTTTGTTTTTGAGCCGAACGATGCAAATACCTGGGTAAAAGTAAGGGCGATGATTGAGAACTTTTTAACCCTGCAATGGCGTGCCGGTGCTTTGGCCGGAGCCAAACAGGAAGATGCATTCTACGTTCGTGTGGGACTGGGGCAGACGATGACTGCACAAGATGTTCTTAATGGATTTATGCATGTCGAAATTGGTATGGCAGCAGTACGCCCGGCCGAATTTATCATCCTTAAATTTTCTCACAAACTTCAGAAATCATAAAAACTAAAACATAAATATTATGGCAACAAATTATCCATTGGTGAAGTTCCATTTTCAAGTAGAGTGGGGCGGAACAAAAATAGGTTTTACCGAGGTTTCCGGGTTAGACGTGGAAACCGAGGTTGTTGAATATCGTCATGGGGCGAGCCCCGAGTACTCGAAAGTAAAAATGCCGGGTATGCAAAAGTTTAGCAATTTAACCCTGAAACGGGGAACGTTTGCAACCGACAACGAATATTTCGCATGGTGGAATACCGTAAAACTAAATACCATCGAAAGGCGCGATATTACCATTAGTTTGCTGAACGAAGAGCACGAACCGGTTATTACCTGGAAAGTGAAAAATGCCTGGCCAACCAAAATTCAATCGACCGATTTAAAGGCCGACGGTAACGAAGTGGCCATCGAATCGATGGAAATTGTTCACGAAGGATTAACCATTCAAAACGAGTAAAAATGGCCGAGTACTATCCGCCTTTGGGATTTCATTTTAAAGTTGAGTTCGACAATATCGATGGCGAATTTGAATTTCAGTCGGTGTCGGGGTTAACGGTTACACTTGAAACCGAAGAGATTGCCGAAGGGGGAGAAAACAGGTTTAAGCACAAATTACCGGTTAAAACCACTTTCCCGAATCTGGTTTTAAAACGCGGGTTACTGGTCGATTCGGCATTGGCAGAATGGTGTCGCGAGGCGGTTGAAGATTTCGACATTACGCCCACCGATATTACCATTAGTTTGCTAAACGAAGAGCACGAACCGCTAATGACGTGGGATGTGGTACACGCGTATCCGGTAAAATGGGCGATGGCCGATTTTAATGCCGAAGAGAGTAAAATGGTTATTGAAACCATTGAGTTGGCGTACAACTATTTTAATATTCAATAAAATGCCCATCGAAATAAAAGAGCTGTACATTAAAATTAATGTCGATGAAAGTCCGCAAAGTTCGAATCCGGCAGCGGAAGCACAGAACGAAAAGGACAAAATTATTGAAACCTGTGTGGAGCAGGTGATGGAAATAATTTCAAAAAAAGAGGAGCGGTAAGAATGAGTGGAGAGTTGGTTAAACTTGAGATAAAAGCGTATAGCAACGAGCAATTTACAGAGGAGGTTGCCAATGGCGAATTCCGAACACTTTTGAATCCGGAGAAGTACAGCTACAAATATAAAATTGAGCAGAACGAGCAGCAGGCTTCAGGAACAAGTGCAGCAGCACCCCATTTTAATAAAGCGTTGCCCGAAGATTTGGAACTCGAATTTGTGTTCGACCGTACCGGTGTAATTGTCGATTACGGTTCGCCGGCATCCGACGAATATGGAGTTTACAGCGATGAAGGTGGTGGCGTGATTGACGACATTGAAAACTTTAAACGGGTTGTTTTCGATTATAACGGCGACGAACACCGTCCGAATTACCTTATTATTTCGTGGGGAACACTGCTGTTTAAAGGCACGCTAACAGAAATGGACATAACTTTTAAACTCTTTAAACCCGATGGAATGCCGCTGCGGGCAACTGCAAAAGCAAAGTTTAAAGGGTTTGTTGAAGACGATTTGCGCGAAGCAATGGAAAACAACAGCTCGCCCGATTTAACGCATATCCGGACAGTTCAGGCGGGCGACACGCTGCCGTTAATGGCATTTCGTATTTATGGCGATTCGAAATATTATCTCGAAGTGGCTAAAGCAAACGGAATTACAAATTTCAGAAAGTTAAAAGTGGGGCAGAAAATATTTTTCCCGCCCATTCAAAAAGTATCATAAATTATGTCTGATGAACGTACCATAAATACTTCGCGGTCGGCCGATTTGGTTACCCGGAAAATTCTGGTTGAAGACGTGCAGCTTTCGTCGGCTTTTCAGGTACTTACCATTGTAGTCGATAAGGAGATAAACCGTATTCCAACTGCAAAAATAGTTTTGTCCGATGGCGACCCGGCATCGCAGGAGTTCGAATTGAGTAACCGGGATTTGTTGATTCCGGGGAAAGAGATTGAAATTAAGGCCGGTTACCACTCCGACGAGGAGACAATTTTTAAAGGGATTGTAATTAAGCACAGCATTAAAATACGTTCAAACCAGTCGTTTTTGATTATTGAGTGCAAAGACAAGGCGGTTAATCTAACATTGGGGCGGAAAAGCAAATTTTTTTATGATAGTAAAGACAACGAAATTCTGGAAGAGATAATTGAAGGATACCATTTGGAAAAGGATATTGAAGCAACTACGGTTCAACATTCCGAGATGGTTCAGTACGATGTTTCAGACTGGGATTTTTGTATAACACGGGCACAGGCAAACGGGAAAATTTGTGTGGTCGACGACGGAAAAATCACAATTCAGTCGCCTGCATTTAATGGTAACGAAATTGAAACGGTTGCTTTTGGTGCAACACTTTTAGATTTCGATGCTGAAATTGATGCCCGGAATCAGGTGGAAAAAGTAACTGCTTACGGTTGGAATTTTGCCGGTCAGGAGTTGCTGGAGATTGAAGCAGATAACCCGACAGTTAATTTAAACGGAAATATTACAGTTGATGATTTAGCTACAGTAACCGATTTAGATAATCTTGAACTGAAAAATGGGGGTGCAACCCCCGATGTTGAATTGCAGGAGTGGGCCAATGCAAAATCGCTTTTTAACCGGTTGGCAAAAATACAGGGGAGAGTAAAATTTCAGGGAATACCGGCGGTTAAACCCAATACGGTAATTAAGCTTGCAGGCGTGGGCGACCGCTTTAATGGAAAGGTGTATGTTTCGGCCATTCGCCATCAGATTACAGACGGAAACTGGACAGTGGATGCAGAGTTCGGAATCAATCCGAAATGGTTTTCCGAAACAGTTGATATGAACGATTTACCCGCTTCGGGATTGTTGGCAGCCGTAAATGGTTTGCAGGTTGGCGTGGTTACACAGCTCGAAAACGACCCCGACGGCGAAGACCGGATTATGGTTTCGCTACCCATTGTAGATAAAGACGACCAAGGAATTTGGGCGCGTGTGGCAACACTCGATGCCGGCGAAAATCGCGGCTCGTTTTTCAGACCCGAAATTAACGATGAAGTAATTGTGGGATTTATTAACGGAAACCCGCGCGATGCAATTGTTTTGGGAATGATGAACAGCAGTGCAAAACCTGCTCCCATTACAGCCAGCGACGATAACAACGAAAAAGGTTTTGTAACCCGCAGCGAAATGAAATTCATTTTCGATGACGATAAAAAATCGGTGGTGCTGGAAACTCCGGCAGGTAAAAAAATTACTGTCGACGAAGATGCGGGTGTAATTGAACTGGAAGATGAAAATTCGAATTTGGTTACGCTCGACAGTTCGGGCATTACGCTTGAAAGTGCCGGCGATATTTCAATAATGGCAACCGGCGATGTAAATATCGAAGGAACAAATATATCGGTTTCGGCCAATGCTCAATTAACAGCGCAGGGGGCTGCCGGTGCCGAATTGTCGGCAAGTGGAAACACGGTTGTGAGTGGCGCGGTTGTTCAAATAAATTAAAACAGAGGTATTAATTATGGAAGCGAGTAAATCATTTTTAGGAAGAGGTTGGGGATTTCCGCCCGAATTCAGTAAAACAACCAAAGCGGTTAATATGCTCGAAGATGAGGCGGATATAAATAGCAGTCTCGAAATTTTGCTTTCCACAAAACTGGGCGAGCGGATTATGGTTCCCGGTTACGGCTGTAATCTCGATGAAATGATGTTTAAACCGCTCAATCTAACACTCAAAACGTATGTGATTGATTTGATAAAAACTGCCATTTTATACCACGAGCCGCGTATCGATGTTGACAAAATAAATATAGACCCAACAAACGAAACAGAAGGCGTGTTGCTGATAATTATCGATTATACAATTCGCACCACAAACTCGCGAAAGAACATGGTTTACCCTTTTTATAAAGGCGAAGGAAACGAACTGTAATGCAATAAATTATGGCCAATTGTGGAAAAGATATATTACTTGAACGTGAAGGAACCGGACAGATGCAACGGTTTTTGGAGGCGCTGAATCCCGATTCGGTAAAACTGAACGATTTTAGTTTGGAGGAGTGGATGCAGTTCGCGTACAACTTTGCAAAGCATGTCAACTATTTCGATACAAACAGTTCGGAAACTCCGGCCGGCGACTGGACAGATTTCTATAAAAGCAAAAGCGAACTGGAAACTTTTTTAGTGGAGGTTGAAAAGGGCGAAAATATTACGCCGCACCTGGCTCTTTTTGTCAGTTTTCTGAAACTGCTCGAACTCACCCAAAAACGTTTTAATAAGCTTACAAAACGGCATCTCGATTTCTATTTTAAAGAGATTTTAAAAATTGAAAAGCTACCCGCAACATCCGATAAAGTTCATGTAATTTTCGAGTTGGCAAAAAACTGCTCAACTGCAAAAATTGCCGAAAACACTTTGTTAGATGGAGGAAAAGACAGCAACGGACAAAAACTTCACTATAAAACAACCGATGAATTAATTGCAAATAAAACAAAGGTAGCTCAACTGAAAAGTGTTTTTAACAGTAGTTTAAAACAGAGAATAACAGCAGCACCGGTTGCCAATTCGTTCGATGGAATTGGTGGCGATTTTCCCGGCAACGAAATTCAGTGGTGGCCGTTTGGAAATACGGATAAAAAATTCCCGGATGCAAAATATGGCTTTGCCATTGCTTCCGAAATTCTGGAATTAAGCGAAGGAGAAAGAGAGGTTCAGATTACAATCGATTTTAAAGATAAATTAGATTCTGTTTCTGCCGGAGACCTGACCGCAAACATCGAAGTTTTCTGTTCGGGAGAGAAAAAGTGGATTAATGTTCCTGTTCAATCTAAAATTAAAAATGGTGATACGGTTATTTTTTCTTCCGGAATAAGCTCATCGAAAAAGCAGTTAACACTTGCATTTCAGATTCCAAAAGACGAGGAGGCAGTGGTAAAATACAACCAGGAAATTTTGGGCGAATCGTTTAATACAAAACTTCCGGTTTGTCGGTTTTTATTTAATACCAACGACAAGAACGGGTATAATCTGTACGCATCGTTGGTTGAGAAAGCGATTAGTAATATTACTGTAAATGTAAATATTAAAGGCATTAAAAATGTATTTCTGGAGAGTGATTTAGGGAAGTTAAATGCCGAAAAACCTTTCTACCCGTTTGGAACGCAGCCGGTTAAAAAATCGAATTTTTATATCAACTATCCCGAGCTTTTTAAAAAAGAGTGGACCAGTTTCGATGTTAATATTGAATGGAAAAATACGCCCGATAATTTCAGGGATTTGTATTATGCATACCGCGAAAAGCACAGGTATAAATCATCGGTTGATGCTTTTTTAGCAGGACAGGGGAATTATGAACTTCTCGATAATGCTACAGTTGCAGGGGTGAATCCGGCGGTTTTAAAAATGGTGGAAGGAGCAAGTGGAGGTAAAACGGTAGAGGTCTTTCAACCAAACGAAGAGGATTTAATTGTTCAAAACGACAATTATTTTACTGCAAATATTGAAATAAAAAACAAAGAGGAGTGGGAGAGAGTTGAAAATAATGTGATTCTGTTTTCGGAGTCGGGTGATGTGTATAAAATGGATTTTAATGTAGTGTATAAAAACTACGAAATCGATAAAAACGGCCCGGTTAGGTTGTCACTAAATCAATCGTTTTTGCAGGAGCTGTTTTCGCGCGTTTTTACGCTTGCAATAAGTAGTAACGAAACAAGTGCTATTATTCCCAATGAACCCTATATTCCGTTTGTCGAAACTGTTACTCTAAATTATAGTGCCGAAGCAAATATTAATCTGGCTTTGGAAAAAGAAAAATATTTGGCAAATGGCGTTTCACTTTTCCACGAACATCCGTTTGGCCAGGCAGAGGAGCATCCTTATTTAAAAAGTCAGTTTGAATTTATTGATGACGAACGGAATAAAACCGTTTTATTGCCAACCTGTAAAAAGGGAGGTGAGTTATATATCGGGTTAGAGAATGTTGAGCCGTTGCAACAGGTTTCGCTGCTGGTGCAGGTTTTAGAAGGGAGCGAGAATCCGGAGGCCGATTCGTTTAATGAAGATGAAAAAGTGGAGTGGGCTGTTTTATGCGATAATTTCTGGAAACCACTCGACTCTGATTATATGATTTCGAACGAAACCGATAATTTCCTGAAATCGGGAATTGTAAAGTTTTCGGTACCGCACGAAGCAACTACTGCAAATAGTTTGTTACCGCCCGGAATGGTTTGGGTACGGGTAAGAATGGATAAAAATTTCGATGCGGTTTGTAAAACCATCGATGTTGTGGCACAGGCAGTTCTTTCCGAATTCTCCGATAAAAACAACGAGTTGTCGCATCTCGAAAATGGGTTGGAAGCAAAAACCATCTCGAAACTCATTCAGCGGGTTTCAACCGTTAAAAGTGTTTCGCAGCCGTTTAGCTCGTTTGGCGGAAAGCCACAGGAGAGCGACAGCGCATATTACAGAAGAATAAGCGAGCGGTTGCGACATAAAAACCGTGCCATTACTTTGTGGGATTACGAACATCTTATTTTACAGCAATTCCCCGAAATTTTTAAAGTGAAATGCCTGAATCATTCGTGTGCTAAAAGCAGCGATAAGGAGTTGTCGTTTTTGTCGCCCGGAAATGTATTGATTGTGGTAATCCCCGACATTATAAATAAAAATGTGTTCGACATTTATAAACCGCGGGTTAGCAAAGCAACATTAAATGCCATTCAAAAATATGTGAATGGGTTAAATACATTACACGTAAATGCACAGGTAATTAACCCTGACTACGAAGAGGTTTCGGTTGATTTAAAAGCGAAATTTTACAAAGGTTACGACGAAAGTTATTATACAAAAGAGCTGAAAAAAGACATCACAAAATTGTTGTCGCCGTGGGCATTTGGAGATTCGGTAAGCCCCGAATTTGGTGTAACGTTGCACCGGAGCGTAGTAATTAATTATATCGAGAAATTGAGTTATGTCGATTATGTGGAGGATGTAATATTGATAAAAGGAGAAAAACCAAGCTTTACAAATGTTGCTCCTTCCAGCCCGACTGCAATTCTGGTTTCGGCAAAAAATCATTTGGCTTCAATGAAAAAGAAAAAACAGTAGCATTGAAATAGAAAAATATGTCAGAGAAAGACAAACATATTACAATTCAGAAAGATACGGCCACAAAAAATGACCTTGATTTTTCGTTTCTTAAAACGGAGGGGTTAAAATACATCGAGCAGTTTTCGGGTAATTTGTGGACCGATTACAATTCGCACGACCCGGGAATAACTATGCTCGAAATGTTGAGCTATGCCATAACCGATTTGGGTTCGCGTATAAATTTACCCATCGAAAATATTCTGGCTCCCGAAAATAGTGAAGCCCTTAAATTGAACGAGCAGTTTTTTAAAGCTACACAAATACTTCCGTCGAAACCGGTAACCGAAAAAGATTACCGAAAACTTTTTATCGATTTAAAAGGGGTGAAAAATTGCTGGCTAAAACCTTTTGAAAAGACCGTGTTTGTTGATTGTTTACACGATAAGCTGGCTTATAAAAACAGTTTGCTTAAAAAACAATCGAGCAATTTTAATTTGAAAGGATTAAACTCGGTTATTGTCGATGTAGAATCTTCGGTTGAGCGTCTGTTTACGGAAACCGAATTGAAAAGTGAAAGTTTTAAGAATTTACAGGAAGAGGAGCTTCAGAAAGAGATTAAAAAAAGGACTCAAAAAGAATTTGAAAAAATAAAAAATGAGATACGAAAATTGTATCACGAAAACCGGAATTTATGCGAAGATTTAGTTGAAATTTCGAAAGTCGAAACGCATCCGGTTTCTGTTTGTGCCAGTATCGATGTACATCCCGATGCCGATGAAGAGTTGGTACACGCCAAAGTTTTACGTGTCATCGACAACTATTTTTCTCCTTCAATAAAGTTTTACTCGTTAAAACAGATGTTTGAAAAAGGGTACACCACCGACGAAATTTTTGATGGTCCGGTTTTGAAAAACGGATTTATCGACCCCGGAGAACTGGATGCCGCCGGGTTGCGAAAAGAGGTGCGCCTATCGGATATTATGCAGTTGATAATGGCAATTGAAGGGGTGAATGTGATAAAGGAAATTTCGATTACCGACTGTAAAAACAAAACAAAAACCGATGACGAGTGGCTGATAAAAATTGATGACTGGAAAAAACCGGTTCGCTGTATCGACAGTGCATACAGCTATTATAAAGGTGTGTTGCCGGTAAATATAAACTCGAAAAAGGTTAATGAATATATTGCACAACTCGATGCCGGCGAAAAAGCAGAGCAGGCAAAAGCGACAGAAAACAGGGAGCTGAATCTTCCGAAAGCGGATTATTTAAATACCGGCGAAACCACAACCATTCAAAACGATTTCCCGGAAACTTATGGAATTGGTGAAGTTGGATTGTCGTTGCAGGCTAAAACCGCCCGAAAATCGCAGGCCAAACAGTTAAAAGCTTATTTGTTGTTTTTCGACCAGATTCTGGCAACCTATTTTGCCCATCTCGGAAAAGTGAAAGATTTGCTGTCGGTCGATAATCAACTAAAGAAAACCTATTTTACACAGGCTGTCAGCGACCTGAAAGATTTTAATGAACTGGTAAAAGAGTACGACACCGACCCCGAAAAGTTAACCGGTACTTTGCTTTCGGAGCTCGACGATGATATTAAACGCAGGAATATTTTACTCAACCATTTAATTGCCCGTTTTTCGGAAGAGTTTAGCAATTACGCATTTTTAATGAAACAGTTGTACGGCAATTCGGCCGAACTTGTGGTTGTAAATTCAAAACAAAAATTTCTTTCGGAATATGGCGAAATTGTTGATAAAACGGGTGCTGTTATAAATCGTGGAATTAGTAACTGGCGTGGTACAGCGTTTAATTATTATAAACAGCCCGTCGCTAATTTATGGAATACCGATAATGTTTCGGGCGTACAAAAAAGGGTGGCGCGGCTGGCCGGAATTAAAGATTACACCCGCCGGAATTTATCCGAATCGTTTGTCGAAGTTTACAATTTAATCGATTCGGACAATAAAAAAGTTTACCGCTGGCGCATTCGGAATATTGATAACGAAATTGTTTTATCGTCGACCGAAGATTATAAAATAACCCGGTTAGCCGAAGAGGAGTTGTATCTCGCAGTGGTTAGAATTATTGAAACGCCGGCAGCAGTTGTCGAAAAAGCTTTCGAAAAAACAGTTAAAGACGAGCAGGAAATCGGGAACTTCGAAATTCAGGTTTCGGCAGGTGGAAAATACTCATTCGACATAATAAATCTCGATGCCCCGGCAAACAGTACCCGGCGTATTATTGCACGGCAGTTTACCTACTACAATTCGCAGGACGATTTAAAAAAGGCGATGCTCGCAATCATAAAATTTATGACCACCGATTTTACTGAGGAGGGAATGTTTGTGGTAGAACACGTTTTACTGCTTCCCAACGAAACAGGAGTCGATATTCCGCTAAAACAGTTTATGCCGGTTTGTACCGACCGCTGTAAAAATTGCGAGCCGGTTGACCCGTATTCATTCAGGGTAACAGTGGTTTTGCCCGGTTGGACTTACCGTTTTTCGAACCCCGACTTTAGAAATTTTCTCGAAGAGTTGATTCGGAAAGAGTTGCCAGCACACGTTCTTGCGCGGGTGTGTTGGATTGGTTACCGGAAAAACAGCGATGAAGCCGAACCCAGCGAAATGCAACTGTTTGAAAAGAAATACAAGCAGTTTCTTTTGGAAAAAACAAAATTGAACCTGGAATTAAAATCAGGCAATTTCAAAAAGCAAAAAAGCGAGAGACATCAAAAACTGAATAAAAGAATTGAAGAACTAAATAAAATACTAACCAAACTGAATTCGATTTATCCGTCGGGAAATTTAATCGATTGCGACAATGAAGATGATGAACTGAAAGGCAGAATAGTTTTAGGCCGCACAAACATTGGAAACCTTTAATTGAAAAGTTATGGAAGCAAAACTCAAAAAAATTACAACTCAATACCATACGTTCGAAGACAATCAGGTGTTAACAAAAGACCAGTTAAACGAATTTATTAACTATTTTGAAGACCAGGACCGGATGTCGCGTGTGTTTTTAAGCGGCGTTGGAATAGTTTGCGGGTTCGAACTGAAAATAAATAATGAGAAAACAACAATAACAATTTCGCAGGGTGCAGGCGTTACAACCGATGGCGATTTACTGAAATTGCAAAAAAATGCGGCGAAATCGGTGTCGAAAACAATCGATTTTAACAAAGTTGATTACAAGTTTTTTAAAGATTTCGACGATAAATTTGCTTCGTACAAATCTTTTAAAAAACAGGCAGGCCTGCCAATGAATTTGTGGGAGATATTGCCGAAAACAGAAGAAAATGCAAAACCATTAAGCCAGTTACCAAACATCGAAAACAAGGTGGTTTTGCTCTATCTCGAAAGCTATGCAAAAGAGGGCGATTTATGTACTTCAATAGATTGCGATAATCAGGGAGTTGAACAGGTAGCGCGGTTACGGGTTTTGTTGATTTCGAAAACCGATGCAAATTACATTGCTACGCGAGATTCGGTTTTTTCAAAACATAATGTGTCCGACGACTTTGTTAATCTGCCCGAATTAGCTGTGCGGCGTGTGGTTTTAAATCCTAAAAATTCTGCAAGTTACAGCGAATTAAAACATGCTTACTATCAGGCGCTAACACATCCGAAAGATAATTTCCAAAAGAAATTGCTTGAAGGTGTTTTAAATATATTTACCGATTACAGTTCTTTGTTGAACTTAAATCTGCCTAAAAATATTACGTTTGTTTTAAAGAGTAAACTAATTGAATTACTCAATTTTAAACCCTATAAAATTCCTTCCGACATTCAGTATCGCTACGATTGTGTTAAAGATATTGTAGATACATATAACGAAATAAAATCGTTGCTTTTGCTGTTAAGAGAGGAGTGCTGCCCCGATATTAATGCGTTCCCGAAACATATTTTACTGGGGCAAATCGACGAAATTGGTACCGCTGCAAAACACAACAGGCACGACTTTTATAAATCGCCTATTTTAAACGGAAATGTTGATAGAATTGGCGAAGCAAAAAATCTGGTACTGCGCCTTTACCAAATTATACGTAGTTATCATATTTCATCAGGCGATATAAAAATTACTCCTTCGAATAAATTATCAGTTTTGGGCAATCGGGCAATTCCTTTTTATTACAATGTTCAACCCGGGTTGCTAGGTTCGTGGAATTTTATTAAAACCGAAAAAAACAGACAGGATACCAATTTAAGTTACCACACGGCTAAATTGTCGCCTGCTTTGCCGGTGCAGATTCCGCTTGCTTTTAATACCGACAGGTTCGATTTTTATAGGATTGAAGGACATCAGGGGCAAAATTACAAGCAGATTTTGGAGGAGATTGACGGAATAAAAACCGAATACGGACTGGCGTTCGATGTAAAAGCTTTGTCGGTAAATATAAACAAAGCAAATCTCGATATTGACGATTACGAATGTGAGTTTGACGATTTAAGTGTACTGCTCAGGGCGTGGACAGCAGAGCAGGAATGTACACTGGCCGAAGTAACCGAATTCTTTTCGGGATTTAGTACCAAAACGCCCGGGAAAAATGTTAAAGAGAGTGATATTCAATATTTAAAAAATGATAAACCGATTATGGCAGCTACAACTGCTGCCGAACATATTTCTGCCGCTGCCACTACAACCGATTCAGCTGCAATAAAAATGGCTGCCGCTGCTACCGGGTCAACTAAATCGGGAATGACTGCCGGTACTAAATTCGCGACAAAAAAAGTTGGGATGTCGGGAATGGTTTCAAGTAGTTTGCGACCCACAACTTTTATACGAAGCGAAGCGGTTTCTAAGAATCTGTCTCTGGAAAAAAACTCGTTGGGAGCAGCTATGAAAGTCGCTATCGGCGAAACAAAAGGTGGTTCGGCAAACGATATAATTGCAAAAACAAACGATATAATTGCCGAAAAAGTGAACAGTGATGAGTGGAAAGAGAAGCCCGGTGTTAAAGATTTGGTAATCGACCAGTCGGTAAAACTTGTTGCAAATGCGTATGTTCTTTCGCAAAAAATACCGAATACACTGGCCGAAGTTACAGTGGCAAATGTAAACAGTTACACAGCTACAATGAAAGATTTATGCAACTTGGTAAAAGTGTTAAAAACCGGTTATCAGAATGCCGATATTTCGGCAGAAATAAAAGCATTTTTCGGGGTCTTAATCAATCAGCTTTCAACAATTTGCTGTTCGGCTAAAAAAATAGAGGTACTTCTCGAAGAGATTAACGAGCGCAAAGAGAATATTTTGTTGCGTTTGCAACTCTCGAAATTTGTTGAGACACATCCCGGATTGGAACACAAAGCGGGGGTGGAGCCGGGTGGAACATTTGTTTTGGTTTATTTAAATAAAACAAAACCGGCAAAAGAGATGGCCGAAAAAGAGATAGATGAAAAAGAGTGGTTTTTCGAAATAAAAAAGGAGGCTGCAAACGCCGGTTACAGAAAGCTATCATCGCAACCAATGTCGGGAAAAATTAAGTTAGCCGAAACGGTTACCGATGATTTTAGAGCTGATTTGCGGGAGAAATACGGAGATGTTTTTTATGCTGATAATTTTGAAAAAGAGTTGCAAGAGAAAATGGAAATTCAACCGGGAGTAACGAAAAATACGGTGGTTGCCGATTTCTCGTTGCCGTATATGTGTTGTTCCGATTGTGCTCCGGTAAACTTTATTATTGCCAAACCACCGGTTTCGTTGCAGCTCGAAAAAGATGAATTCTGTCTCGGAAAAGATACCGGCCCGCTACTGTTCGAAGTTTCGCCGACTGACGGAATAATTAAAGCAGATACCGAAGTTGCCGGAATGACAATTGCCGGAAATAAGTTGTCGTTCGATGCAGCAAAATTTCCAAAAGAGATGTTTGGAAAACCGATTCATTTTACGGTAAACGAGCAGGTTACCGAATGCGAAATTACGGTTTATAAGGCAATTCAGTTCGATTTTGCCGTACCGCAGTCGCCAACAACCGAAACAACAATAACATTTATG
>Ga0256913_10001142_pt1 | contig 13723 bp, 8 predicted proteins | sample Axial_MatmetaG_FD_185970 | JGI IMG/M metagenome (GOLD analysis project Ga0256913, IMG submission 185970) | Deep-sea worm associated microbial mat communities from Axial Seamount, Juan de Fuca Ridge, Pacific Ocean - Axial_Mat | ecosystem: Environmental > Aquatic > Marine > Oceanic > Microbial...
ATGCGACGATTACAAAATTTATAATGGTCAATCTTTTTTCGTTTAAAATACCATTCATTTTGAGTTGTTATTTGTTTCTGAATTCATAAGTATAACATTGTACCAACTAATTACTTTGCAAACACAATTCTATAAAAAAACCCGCTCCTACCGTCGAAACTGACAAGGAACGGGTCTTTCAAATCAATGGAAATTGAAAAATCAATTTCGCATAAAATGTTTAACTATTTATTATTCCGTAAGAATTCATCGACATTTTTAGCAGCAACATTACCTGCACGAATGGCGTGAACCACCAAACTTGCACCTTTTTCGGCATCGCCGGCGGCAAATATTTTAGCTACCGAAGTTTGCTTTCTGTCGTCAACTTTAATGTTTCCGCGCTGGTCGAATTCAACACCCAACGTATCGAGCAGTCCGGTGTGCACCGGTTGTGTAAATCCCATTGAAAGGAACACAAAATCGACATCAACAATTTCGTTTGTTCCCGGCACTTCGTTCATCACCCATTGTCCGTTTTCGTTTTTATTCCACTCAACCTGTACCAGTTCGGCCTGTTTCAGTTTACCATTTTCGCCGATAAAACGTTTTGTTGAGATACTCCAGCGGCGTTCGCACCCCTCTTTGTGCGAGCTCGAAGTCCGCAATATTTGCGGCCAGTACGGCCACGGATTATTTTCGGCTCTCTTTTCGGGTGGTTTTGGCAGAATTTCGATTTGTGTAATCGAGTTTGCTTTTTGCCGAACCGAAGTTCCCACACAGTCGGAACCGGTGTCGCCACCTCCAATTACCAATACATTTTTATCTTTTACAAAAATCCGTTCCTCTTCCGGAATTTCCTGCCCGCTAACAACTTTATTTTGCTGAATAAGGAAATCGAGAGCAAAATGAACACCTTCCAAATCGCGGCCTTCAATTTCAAGATTACGTGGTTGCTCGGCACCAATTGCCAAAACAACAGCATCGAATCCGGCCAACAACTCCTCTTTCGAAATATCGGCACCAACAGTTACGCCGGTTTTAAATTCAATACCCTCCTCTTTAAAAATATCGATTCTTCGTTCAATAACTCTTTTATTCAATTTAAAATCGGGAATTCCATAGCGAAGCAATCCGCCAACTGCATCGTTTTTCTCAAAAACAGTTACCGAATGTCCGGCGCGATTTAATAAATCGGCTGCTGCAAGTCCGGCTGGTCCCGAGCCAATTACCGCCACTTTTTTACCGGTACGATTTTGTGGTGGATTTGCTTTAATAATTCCTGCATCGAAAGCCTGTTCAACCGTTGCACATTCGTTTTCGCGAATGGTTACCGCCTCTTCGTGAATAGCCAGCACACACGATTTTTCGCATGGTGCAGGACAAATACGCCCGGTAATTTCAGGAAAATTATTGGTTGAATGAAGAATGTAATACGCCTCCTCTTTGTTTCCGCGATAAACGGCATCCTGCCACTCCGGAATTTTACTTCCCACCGGGCATCCCCAGTGGCAAAACGGAACCCCGCAATCCATACAACGCGATGCCTGTAACAGTCTGTCTTCTACGTCGAGCGTTTGCTCCACCTCTCCAAAATCGTATATTCTTTCTTTGGTTGGTCGGTATCCCGCTTCTTTACGGGCTACTTTCATAAATCCTTTTGGATCTGCCATATCTTGTTCTTTTTTCTCTGTTAATGAATTGGTTTCTACTCGTGACGCGACGGGTCGTCCTCGGTCATTTGCAGTTTCTTTTGTAACTCCTTCAGTTTTTGCTCCTCTAAAACTTTTTTGTATTCAAACGGAATTACCTTAACAAACATGGGTAAATACTCTTCCCAATTCGTTAGAATCTTCGAAGCCAGCGAACTCTGCGTATAAAGCAGGTGGTTGTTAATCAACGTCTGCAACTCTTTAATATCCGCTTTGTCTTCAACCGGCACCAAATCAACCAGTCCGCGGTTGCAGTAGTAGTCGAAATCGCCCGACTCATCTAAAACATACGCAATACCGCCGCTCATTCCGGCAGCAAAGTTCCGGCCTGTTTTACCAAGCACCACTACCCTGCCCCCGGTCATGTATTCGCAACAGTGGTCGCCTGTTCCTTCAATAACGGCTTTCGCTCCCGAGTTTCGCACACAGAAACGCTCGCCTGCAACACCACGAATGTACGCTTCGCCTTTTGTTGCTCCGTAAAACGAAGTGTTCCCGATAATAATATTCTCTTCGGGTTTAAATGTTGAGCCCAGTGGCGGAACCACAATTATTTTACCGCCCGAAAGTCCTTTCCCGATGTAATCGTTCGAATCGCCCTCTAAACGGAATGTTACTCCTTTCACCAAAAAAGCCCCGAAACTTTGTCCGGCAGTACCATGGAAAGTACAGTTGATTGTATCTTTCGGCAATCCTGACTCGCCGTGTCGTTTTGATATTTCGCCCGAAAGCATTGCGCCAACCGTCCGGTCAACATTTACAATATCGTGCGACAGCCAGACTTTTTCGGCACCTTTTATGGCACGTTTTGCCTCTTTTATTAAATCGTAATCTAAATGACTGCTGTTCGGGTTGGTATTTAAATGTGTATTGCGAATGGCATACTCGTTTGCCTGTTTTGGCATGTACAACAACTTCGAAAAATCAACAGTTTTCATTTTCCAGTTTTGTACAGTTTCGTCAATTTCAAGCAAATCGGTACGGCCAACAATATCATCGAATTTCTCGAATCCCATTTCGGCAAGATATTCTCTCACTTCCTGTGCAAGGAAACGGAAGAAATTCACAGTGTATTCTGCTTTCCCTATAAATCGTTTCCGCAGGTTTTTATCTTGTGTTGCAATTCCTGCCGGACATGTATTCATGTGGCATTTACGCATCATTACACACCCTAGAACAATTAGTGCCGAAGTTGAGAATCCAAACTCCTCGCCTCCCATACATGCGAGTGTTACCACATCGCGGCCGGTTTTTAACTGCCCGTCGACCTGTAGTTTTACACGGCCACGTAAATTGTTCAACACCAAAGTTTGCTGTGTTTCGGCAATTCCCAGCTCAACCGGTAAACCTGCATGTTTAATCGAACTTGCCGGACTTGCTCCTGTTCCACCGTCGGCACCTGCAATAATAATTATATCGGAGAAAGCTTTTGCCACACCGGCAGCAATTGTGCCCACACCGTCTTCCGAAACCAGTTTAACCGAAACTTTTGCCTTCGGATTTGTGATTTTCAAATCGTAAATCAGCTGTGCAAGGTCTTCAATCGAATAAATATCGTGGTGTGGTGGTGGCGAAATCAATGTAATTCCCGGTGTGGAACTACGGGTTTTCGCAATAATTTTATTCACTTTATATCCGGGGAGCTGTCCGCCTTCGCCCGGTTTTGCACCCTGAGCAACTTTAATTTGCAGCTCTTCGGCATTGGTAAGGTAGTTGTTGGTTACCCCAAAACGGCCCGATGCAATTTGTTTAATCTTACTGTTTCTAATGGTTCCGAAACGCTCGGGGTCTTCTCCACCCTCTCCGGTGTTACTCCGTCCGCCAATTGTATTCATTGTAACGGCAAGCGCTTCGTGTGCCTCGCGGCTAATCGAACCGTATGACATTGCTCCGGTTACAAAACGTTTCATAATCTCCTCAATCGGTTCTACCTGCTCAATTGGAATCGGGTTTCGTTTCCATTTAAAACAACTGCGTATAAAAGCAGGTTTCCTGTTTTGATTATCGACGAGTGTTGAATATTCTTTGAATTTACCGTAATCGTTGGTACGGGTTGCCCACTGTAAAAGTCCAATTGTTTCAGGGTTCCAGGCATGGTGCTCGCCATATTTTCGCCACGAATAAACACCACCGCTTTCGAAACGAAATGGTTCGGGCGTGGTATCAATTTTATAAGCATCCTCGTGAAACATGCAAGCCTCCTTACAAATCTCCTCTGTTCCAACCCCACCAATTTTTGTGGTTGTTCCGGTAAAATATTTATCAATTACCTTCTCGCTAACTCCAATTGCCTCAAAAATTTGTGCGCCATGATAACTGCGAAGTGTAGAGATTCCCATTTTCGAGAAAATCTTTAACAGGCCTTTATCAACAGCTTTTATATAATTTTTTCGTGCTACTTTATACTCCAGTTCAATTTTGCCCTCTTTTACCATGTGGTCGATAGCTGCAAAAGCGAGATACGGATTTATTACACTGGCTCCGTATCCCAGAAGCAGTGCAAAATGTGTTATCTCGCGGGCTTCTCCGGTTTCAACAATTATACCAACCTGCATCCGTTTTTTCACCTTTATAAGGTGGTGATGAACAGCTGCAACAGCCAGCAACGAAGGAATGGGAGCATACTCGTCAGTAATCTTCCTATCGGTAAGAATGATGTAATTTTTCTTGTCGTCAACCGCTTTTTCGGCATCGGCAAGCATTTTTTCAATGGCCGCTTCGAAACCTTTTACACCCTCTTTTACCGGAAACATCATCGGGATGGTTTTATGAATAAACATCTCATCCTTCAAATCTTTAATCTTTCCAAGGTCGGTGTTGGTTAACAGTGGTCCCGAGAATTTAATCATTTTACAATGCTCCGGACTTTCATCTAAAATATTGGTTTGCAACGAACCGATATAATTGGCAAGTGCCATCACCAAACCTTCGCGAATCGGGTCGATTGGCGGGTTGGTAACCTGTGCAAACATCTGTTTAAAATAATTGAAAAAACGCTTCGGCTTATCGGAAAAAACTGCCGGTGGAGCATCGTTACCCATCGAGCTGGTTGGCTCTGCACCATTTATACTCATGGGCTGAATAAGTTCGTACATGTCTTCTTTTGTGTAACCAAAAACTTTCGAGAAAGTCTCGAAATTCTCAATAGATGAAGAGACACGTTTTTTCACTTTAATATCCTTCATTGTCATGCGGTTCTCTTTTAACCACATTCCGTATGGATTCCGATGGCTCAACTGGTCTTTTACCTCCTCGTCGGGGATAATAATTCCGAGTTGCGTATCGACAAGTAACAATTTTCCCGGGCGCAAACGTCCTTTCTCTTTAATCTCTTCGGCAGGAAAAGTTTGTACACCCACTTCGGAGCCCATAACAACCAAATCGTTTTTGGTAATTACGTACCGCGATGGGCGCAAACCGTTTCTGTCCAATGTTCCGCCAATGTATCTTCCGTCGGAAAAAACCATTGAAGCGGGACCATCCCACGGCTCCATAATTGTTGAGTGATACTCGTAAAAAGCTTTCAGACTTTCCGGAATCGGGTTCTTTTGGTTAAACGATTCGGGAATCATCATACACAACGAATGTGGCAGCGAGCGGCCTGTTAAATGTAAAAATTCCAACACATTATCGAACGATGCCGAATCTGATTTTCCGGGTTCGATGACAGGGAGTAACTTCTTTAGGTCTTCGCCAAACACCTCCGATTTCATCAGTGCTTCGCGCGCCTGCATCCACAAACGGTTTCCTTTAACAGTATTTATTTCGCCATTGTGGGCCACCATTCTGAATGGCTGTGCCAAATCCCAGGTAGGGAAAGTATTGGTGCTAAAACGCGAGTGAACCAGCGAAATAGCACTTTTAAATTTTTCGTTTTTAAAATCGAGATAGTAATCGCGCAACTGGCCGGGTGTTAACATTCCCTTGTACACAATTATTTTTGCCGATAAACTGGGCTGATAAAAACTCTCTTTATATTTCAGATTTGAATCGAGAATCGCTTTTTCTGTCAGTTTACGAACAATGTAAAGCTTTCTTTCCAGTGCATCTTTTTCGAGATTTGCACGAACAAAAACCTGTTTAATATTTGGCTCCGTTGTTTTGGCAATCTCACCCGGCACCGATGTATCTACCGGCACATCGCGGTAACCTACTAATTTTAAACCTTCGGCTTCAATTTGTTTCGTCAATATTTCAATACAAACATCGGCTTCCGCTTCATCTTTTGGAAGGAAAATCAATCCGGTTCCGTATTTTCCGGCATCGCCAACCCGAAGTTTAAGTACATCGGTAATAAACTCGTGCGGAATCTGGAGTAAAATTCCGGCTCCGTCGCCCGACGAATTATCGGCTCCCATCGCTCCACGGTGGTCCATATTTCGTAATACTTCCAATCCGCGTTCTAAAATATCGTGTGAGGGTTTACCTTTTATGTGAGCCACAAATCCTATCCCACAATTCTCATGTTCATTTTCGGGGCTGTATAACCCCTGCGCTTCAGGTAATCTCGTATGTATCATTCTCTATCTATTTTTATGTCAACGTTACAACCAAATTCAGCTAACCGGTTAGAAATAACCAGCTAACATACAATCTGAAAGTAAAAGTTTTTGTTTTCTTACGAAGTGAAATCAAAAATAATCAATCGCCTCCAAACCCAAAATTCGGGGCATTGATTTATGTGTTAAATAACATACTCTTAACTTTATTCAGTCAAAAAACGGGGTTATTTTAAATTCAACAAAATAGTTAATAAGTGAGTTTTGTCATCTTTTCGAGCAGCGAATTAACTACTCCAACAAACCATTTAAAGCCTTTTCAACCTTGCTGAAATTGAAGTTTTTAAGCACCGCTGTTTTACTTTCCGAAATTTTATCGATACATAAATTTCCGACACTTCCTTCGTGCGAATGACTCACCGTTTTTTCGGGCTGAAAATTGCCGCTTTCAATTTCGGCACCCACCTGTTTATATGCTTCACGAAACGGAACTCCTTGCAAAACCAGTTTATTAACCGCCTCAACACTAAACAGATAATTATATTTCGGGTCGTCGAGAATATTTTCGTTTACCTTCATATTCTGAAGTGCCAGCGTTGCAATTTTCAAGCTGTCGTTCATCTCTTTAAACGAAGGTAAAAACAGCTCTTTTACCATTTGCAGGTCGCGGAAATAGCCACTCGGCAAATTATTTATTATCATTGATATTTGCCCCGACACACCTTGCAATTTATTACTGCGGGCACGAATAAGTTCAAAAACGTCGGGGTTTTTTTTGTGTGGCATAATACTCGAACCGGTTGTAAACTCGGCAGGCAGCGTTACAAAACCAAAATTCTGGCTCATAAAAAGGCACACATCGTACGCCAGTTTCGAGAGCGTACCTGCAATATTTCCAACGGCAAAAGTTACAATTTTCTCCACTTTGCCACGCCCCATTTGTGCGTACACTACATTGTAATTCATTTTATCGAATCCGAGCAAATCGGTTGTCATCTGCCGGTCGAGCGGGAACGACGAACCGTAACCGGCTGCCGAACCGAGTGGATTTTGGTTGGCCACTTTATAAGCCGAAAGCATTATTTCCAAATCATCAATCAAACTTTCGGCGTAGGCGCTAAACCACAGCCCGAACGACGATGGCATTGCAACCTGCAAATGCGTGTAGCCGGGCATTAAAATATCTTTGGTTTCGTTGCTCCGTTCGAGCAGAACATCAATCAGCTCGGTTGTGCTTTCAACAATCTCTTTTATTGCATCGCGTGTAAAAAGTTTCAAGTCGAGCAAAACCTGGTCGTTACGCGAACGCCCACTATGTATTTTTTTACCCAAATCGCCCAACTCTTTTGTAAGCAAAAACTCAACCTGAGAATGAACATCTTCAACTCCATCTTCAATTTCGAAATTACCTTTTGCAGCTTCGGAATATAACTCCTTTAACTTTTTAAGTAGAATTGGTAATTCATCTTTTGCAATTAATCCCACCGATTCGAGCATGGTAACATGTGCCATCGAACCCAAAATATCGTACTGTGCCAAATACAAATCGAGTTCGCGGTCTTTGCCAACTGTAAAATCTTCGATGGCTTTGTTTACTGGTGTTCCTTTATCCCAAAGTTTCATAGTTTTTGTTTTAGTATCAAGTAACAAGACAAGGAAGAATAAAAATCCTTATCCACCAAAAACAACTTTATTACGATTGTTTTTAATTTCAGCAAATATATTGAATTCAATTTGATTCGGGCTTTTATTGTTTCTGTTAAAGTGAAAAAGTAAAACTGAATTAATGAATTTGTAACCGGGGAAAGTTCAAGTTATTCGCAGTGCGACTTAGAGTTGCGCCACGAATAGTTATTATGTTGCCTTTCTTATTATATTCGAAGTCGCGCAGCGAGTAAAAGATAAACCTATTTTAAAATCTCAAAAAAAATACGACTTTTGCATGATAATATTTTATAATGTTCGAAAACAAAACACTTCGCACTCTTTTTTTTGTAATTGTTCTGGCAGCTTTGGGTAGTTATTTCGCAGGACTTTCGATTGATGTAACACGCGATGCAGGAAAATACGCAACCGTTTCGAAGGAGATATTCCAGAACGGTAATTTCATAAATATTACTATTAACGGCGAAGCGTACGACCAAAAACCACCCATGCTTTTTTGGATGGGAGCGGCAGGTTTTATTGTTGGCGGCGTTTCTAACTTCTGGTTTAAATTCCCCATCCTCATTTTAATTTTCTTGGGGTTTTACTGGGGTTTCCGATTGGGCAAAAGCCTGTACAACAAACGGGTAGGTTACCTCACGGCAATTATGCTGGCCTTTTCGTTTATCTATTTTATGTACAGCTCCGACATTCATACCGACACGCCGCTACAGGCATTTGTTACGCTGGCACTTTGGCAACTTGCCGAATTTGTTCAGAAACGAAAAACAAAAAATATGATTTTCGGGTTTGTGGGAATCGGGCTGGCAATGCTAAGCAAAGGCCCGATTGGCGCAGCAATCCCGGCATTTGCCGTGGTGGGGCACATTTTATTAAAACGCGATTTCAAATTCCTGTTCGACTACCGCTGGTTTCTCGGGATAATTATAGCATTTGTGGTGGCCAGTCCGGCAATGATTGGTTTAATGAACCAATTCGGGTGGCGGGGCATCTGGTTTTTCTTTTGGGAAAACAATGTCGGGCGAATTACCGGAACGTATGTACACTCTATTAACGACCCGGTTTACTATTTTCACAACCTGCTTTACCTGTTTATTCCCTGGAGTTTGTTGTTTTTTACAGCAACCTTTTTTGAGTTTAAAACACTCATAAAGAACCGGTTCCGGGCAAACGAATATTTTACTTTTACAGGCATCTGGATTTTCTTTATCATTCTGAATTCGGCCAACTTCCAAATGCCAAATTACATCTTTTCAATAATACCACTAATTGCAGTTTTAGCTGCCAAATGGGTCGATATTTCTCTCGGAGAAAAGCCGCAACTTTTTAAAACCTTTTTCACCATACAAAATGTTGTGGTGGTACTCCTTTGGATTTTGGTTTTTCTGTTGGCAATTTATATTTTCCCTTATCCGAAATGGGTTTTCTGGCTGCTTGTTATTGCTGCTTTTGCGGCCAGTTGGTTTGTCTATTTTAAAACAAAAAATTTACTTGCAAAAATCGTTTTACCTACAATAATTGTGTTTACCGTTTTTTCTGTCTTAATGAATACACACGGCTTTCCGTATATGTTTAGCTTTCAGGCTCCACCAAAAGCAGCACGCTATTTTAACGCACACGCCAAACCCGGCGATGTTTTATATAACTATAAATACGGACAATATGAACTCTATTTTTACAGCGAACCACAGGCCACAAAAATCGATTCGATTTCGGAAGTAATTGATGTAGCAAACAAAAAAGGAAGCTGGATATTTACAAATCCGGAAGGGATGGAAAAAATCGACTCGCTGAATATTAAAGTTGATACAATTATTAATTACCGCCATCTTTATTTAAATCGCGGTGGCAGGTTTTTAAACCCAAAAACCCGCGACAAAATTTTAAAACCGATGTATTTGTTACGGTTGGCCGAATAATAGAAAAGTCAAATGCCTATATTTTATCATTCCGGTCTCAACACAGAATCTCTTTAATCAAACTCTAAAACGTCTCATCTTCACTCATTCCCGCATAAGCGGGAATCTGTATCCTTTTGCAAACAGATTCCTCATTGCGTTACCAACAACAGATTTGAAATTTCTTGTTCTGTTCTTTTACTCTTTTGCCTATCGGCATTTTCCCTCACGAGAGGAAAACGTACTGAATTAGCTTTGTGGTTAATATACTCAAACCAAATAGCTTTTCGGTTTATTCTTGGAGACGCTACAAAACACTACTCCGGAATCCTGACTTTAAGTTTCTCCTTTAGCAGAGAAATTTTAACCGGGAACTTCATTTTAATTGATTCTCCGTCGAAATGAAAAAGGTTGGTCGATGCATTTTCGATGATAATCGAGTCGGCGCGATATCGTTCGTAAAACCTGAACCAGTGAATTATTCCAAGGAAAAGAGAAACTCCCAAAACCGGATAGAGAATTTTTTTAATCGGTTTTATCAGAATTACATCGAGCAATCCGTCGTTGGTTAGTGCGCCGGGCGAAATATATGCATTGTTTCCGTACTGACCGGCATTTAGAAACGATGCCAGAAAAACCGGTTTCTCAATTTTTTTACTGTCAATTTGCAGTTTTATTTTTACCGGTTTTGCCACGGCTCCCTCTTTTATTGTAAGTCGTATATATTCGGCTCTTCCGCGCCGTGTCGAGAGTGCCATTTCGTGCGCCACGGCCGCATCGAAACCCAACCCGGCGGCACACGCAAAAACCTCATCGTTCATCTGCCACAAATCAACATCGCGGTCGGTGCCGTTAATACAATTTTCGACTGCCCTTTTACTATTTAACGAAATTTTCAGGTCGCGTGCCAACCCGTTTCCCGAGCCAACCGGAATAATTCCCATTGTTGTTCCGCTGCCTGCCAATCCGCGTGCCACTTCGTTTACAGTTCCATCGCCGCCCACTGCAACCACAATGTCGTAATTTTCCGAAACCGCTTTTTGGGCAAGTTCAAATGCGTGGCCGGCACGTTCGGTAAAATCGTACGAAACTTCTGTTTCGTACTTTTCGAAATAACCGAGCAACTGCCCGATATTTCGTTTTTCCTGCCCGCTGCCTGCACGGGGATTTAATATGAGATAAATATATTTCATTCAATTATTTACTTAAAAAATCGTCGTGCAACAACTGCAAATACGCTTTTGCAAAATCGAAATCTGGTGTTTTATTTCCAGCCCGACTAAAAACTTTTATCTCTCCGGTTGCCCTGTCGTAAAAAAATTTTTCGGTGTTGTTTATAAATCCCCAGCCGGTGTTGTGCATATAAAATGCGTACTGTGGCAACGAAAAAATATCGTGTCCGAACTTTGCCGAATCGGGTATCCACCCAAGTTGCCGAACAAGTGTGGGCATTAAATCGGGTTCGCCACAAATATTGGAAACAACCCCCGGATTTTTAACAACACCCCCTGTCCAAATTAGCGGAATCCGGTAAGTTGCCGGCTCTCTGATTTCGGTAGAGCCGGGATACAACGCACCGTGGTCGGCGGTAATAATTACCAACGTGTTCTTCCAAATTTCCAGTTTTTTCAGGCCCTCGATAAAACTGCCCAAACAACTGTCGGTGTAAGCAACCGAGTTTAAAAATTTATTGTCGGTAGAGTTTCCTTTAATTTTGCTAAACGGCACATCGAACGGCGGATGGCTGCTTAACGTGTACGCCACCGTAAAAAACGGCCCGGTTTTTTGTTTTACATCGGCTAAAACCCGATTAAAAAGCACCCCGTCGGGGACACCCCATTTACTTGTTCTTAACTTGCCGGGGAAATTGGTTTGCGATACAATCTCACTGTATTTTCCCTGCAATACAAACGATTTCATACTATAAAAATCGATGTCGCCACCATAATAAAACGACGTATTGTAGTTGTGACGGTTAAAATAGTGCGACAACAAAGTCAGCTTGTCCGACTTATCGGGAAACCGCATAACCGACATATCGAGCAACGACGGATAACCGCCGAGCAGTGCCGAAATTCCGCGGTCGGAACGATTGCCGCTTGCATAAAATTCAGGAAAAACAACTGCCTCGTTACAAATCGAATCGAGATTAGGGCAAACATTATAGGTGCCACCTAACGCCGGAATTACTTTATTCGAAAAACTTTCGAGTACAATTAAAATTACATTGGGCTGAACGTTTTCGGGTTTACTAATAATTATTGTGTCGGAAACTGTCCGGTTGTTTTCCACCACATTAAAAATTTGCACCGCCCTTTTCGTTTCCATATAAACACACGGATTTTCGTACGATTTCCGGCGTTCGATGGTATTAAAAAAGTTCCACAAATAATTTGCCGATGCCTGATTTACATACAATTTATCGCTAAACGAAACAGTACTTAAATTCATTGGCGAAGTGCTGAACCCGCCCCGCATTGGAATAATCAACAATGCAGTTAAAAACAAAAACACGGGTGAGAAATACCATTTTAGCACTTTGCTTTTCGAAATGCTTTTCAGAATAAACCGCTTGTAAAACCAGGTAAACAGGATGTAAAAAAACAGATAAACAGCCACTGCGGCCACCCCATTCCAAAAACTTACATTTGCCAAAACCTCTTTCGGGTCAGCAAAATAGCTAAAAACATTTACCCCGATTCTTGTTCCCCAGTGTGGGTAAAGTGCCAAATCCAAAAGATTTATAAATGTAATTGCCAATAAAATTACAACCGAATAGATACGAAGAATTGTGTTTAATAATTTTGTTGAAAACAGAAACGAAACGGCAAGAATTAATCCCGGCAAAACAGTTAAATATGCCGCCATTGACAGATCCATTCGCGTTCCTATCAGAAATATTTTTGCAATTTCCGAAAAATTCAGTTGCCGGCTTAAATTAAAATTGATTAATAAAAACAGCAGTTTTGCCACCCAAAAATAGGCCAGCCAAAAGAAAAAGTATTTTAAAAAAATTACAACTGTCTTTCTCATTTAAAACAAATTAAAACAAACAAATTTTGCCAAAACTTTACTCAACGGAAATACCGTAAATTTAATGCGTTACTTTTAAAATACAGAATAAAAAAATAATCTTTAATCACTAAAACAACAGTAAAACCACTTTATTTCACCGATGATGCAAATCTACTCTTTTTCAATTTCAAATTCATACTGCTTTAAAATTACTACGAATTAAAATTACTTTATTCAAGTTTCCCACATTTTTCAAGCCCTATAATTGGGCATATTAAGCAAGCTTCAATTTCCTTGTATTCAGGCTACTGCAATCTGCATGTCTGTTTTGCCATCATTTTGGGCATTATCTTCGAATTGGGACACCATTTTCAGTATTGCCAATAGTTGTTTGATTGTTTGATTGTTTTGCATTGTTATACCGAATGAAGAAAAGCCTAACTTTTTCACCTTTATAATCAACCACCATTGAGATGTAAGTTGACTTGTATTTCCTTGAATACTTACTCCTCTTCCTTTCGTTTTTGGTGATCAACTGATGGGCATTCATCTCTTTTTTATTAACCAAATATTTCCGTTTGTCAAGCCTGCACATCCCAAGTAAATGCATTGCCCTTTTTTTTATGGCACGTACACTTTTCGACGTGGGAAACTTTAGTTATTAACTTAATACCGTTCTTAATTCAAGTCAGAAACCAACTTCGACTAAAACAAGGATTAAGACATAAAAAAAAGCGAGCAAAATAAATATCCATGAAAACAAAAAACTTAAAAATCAGAAGCCCTAATCTTTCTTTCACAGGGATACCCATGTAAAAGAAAGATTAGACTTTTTTATTAAATTTTAATGGCATACTTTTGAATTGAAATACTGGTATGCTTTTCGATTAATATAAACTCTATGAATAAGATGCTTACCCATATCTACAAATCTCAGAAAGGAAAAATCATGAAA
>Ga0256913_10001143_pt1 | contig 13723 bp, 7 predicted proteins | sample Axial_MatmetaG_FD_185970 | JGI IMG/M metagenome (GOLD analysis project Ga0256913, IMG submission 185970) | Deep-sea worm associated microbial mat communities from Axial Seamount, Juan de Fuca Ridge, Pacific Ocean - Axial_Mat | ecosystem: Environmental > Aquatic > Marine > Oceanic > Microbial...
CCAACTATGACAATCAAAACGCCGATATAAGCTTTAGCTCTTTTCGGAAGTTTAAACGGTACACCCTCTTTAATAGATTTTTCCGAAGCATATCTTATTAATCCGGTTGGTTTATTGATCTTAACCATAATATCATCACATGCATCCATACAAGCTGTACAATTTACGCATTCCAATTGAGTTCCATTTCTTATATCTATACCGGTAGGACACACTGCAACACATTGCCCGCAATCAATACAATCTCCAAAATCCTCTTCTTTAGCCTCTCCTGCCTTTATAAGCTTATTGCGTTCTTTTAGACTGGCTCTTTTTTCACCACGCACAAAATCATAATGAACAACAATAGTATCATCCACCAACAGTACACTTTGCATTCGACCATAAGGACATACATTAGTACAAACCTGCTCTCTGAAAAAAGCAAAAATAAAATAAAACACAAATGAAATTGCCGTAATAGTTAAAAATATCGAAGTATTGGCAAAAGGATCAGACCAGACTTCTTTGATTTTATCAATACCGACAACAAAAGACATTGCCATACTTATAAAAACAAAAGCTAAGACAAGAAAAATAACATGCTTTAATGCTTTTTTCATTATTTTATTTGCTGTCCAAGGCATAGAATTCAATCTTTTTTGAGCAGCGGCATCACCTTCGATAGCATATTCTATCCGTCTATAAACCAGCTCCATAAATATAGTCTGAGGACAAACCCAACCACAAAAAAGACGTCCAAAAACAAAAGTAAACAAAACAATAAACAACATCAATGATATCATTCCAATTGCAAAAAGATGCAAATCTTGCGGAGTAAATACCATTCCGAAAATAATAAATTTTCGTTCCAATACATTAAGTAGGAATAATGGTTCTTCATTATATTTCAAAAAGGGTAAAATAAATAATAACGCTAGTAAAATATAGCTGAGAATAGTTCTTTTTGTGTACCATTTACCATGCGGTTTTTTCGGATATATCCATTTTCTTTTTCCCGAATCGTCAACAGTGGATATTCTATCCCTAAAACTAACTTCATTATCTTTGCTATGAGACATAATTAATAAATTTATTCGATTAACTAAAAATTTGGACTAAATATAAATAAACAAATAAGACTGCGTTTGTTTTAAACGCAGTCTCTTTCTAATTTATAATCAGTATAGATTACTTAGGGTCTCCCGGATAATCTTTAGGATTAGGCGGATTAGTACCTTTAAGCTTTACTAAAATATAACTCGCGACTTCCTGGATTTGTGTAGGAGACAATTTGCCATCCCAAGTAAGCATTCCTTTTTCGGGTACACCATACTTAATTGTCTTATAAACACTTTTAATATCACCTCCGTGAATCCATTTATCATCAGTAAGGTTTGGTCCGATAATGCCACCTCCGTCAGTTCTATGACATACAGCACATTCTTTATCGAATACTTTTTTTCCATTATCCAAGGCTGCTGCATCATTCATCAATACAGCCGTATTTTCATTTATATCACCTCCTGTTTTTTTGAGATATTCATCAACGTCAGCTTTAGCAACCGCCATTTCCTCAGTATACTCTTTTGCAGAAGACCAATCTCCAACAAAGTGATATCTCACATAATAAATAACCCCTATAAAGATAGTGATATAAAATAGCCACAACCACCATGGTGGAAGGACATTATCCAACTCTTTGATACCGTCGTAATTATGATCCATCATCACATCCTCTTCTCTTTCGACGGGAGTTGATTTAGTTAATATTTGCATTAATTTTTTCCACATAGGATTTAATTTTTAATTATTAACAAATTTTTTAATAAATTTCATTTTCATCATAATCATCACCTTCAAGTGGCAAATTGGCTGCTCTTTCATCATCAGCTTTACTTCTCATCAGAGTAACTACAAAAATAGCAATAAGAAGCAAAAAGAAAAATATTAGCGGCGCAATAGCCATCCAATTTATTCCATTCTCACCTGAATCAATAATATATTTAACTCTTTCAATCATTATTTCATTGTAGTTTCTCCGTTCTTAATATCGGTTCCAAGTCTTTGAAGATAAGCAATCATCGCAACAATCTCTTTATTTTCAAGTCCGGAAATTTTCACACCGTTATTTTTCAGATCGGCAGCTATCTCCTGAGCTTGTTTTTTAGCTAAATCAACAGCTTCCTTTTCAAACCCGTCTGCATAAGGTGTTCCCAACATTCTTAAAACATTGATCTTACTTTCCATTGAGCTATAATCGATATCATTTTCTTGCAACCAAGGATATCTCGGCATAATGGAACCCGGTGATGTACTTCTTGGATCAAACATGTGATCATAGTGCCATTTATTAGGATATTTACCTCCTACCCTGTGTAAATCCAAACCGGTTCTTTTTGACCCGAAAAGGAAAGGACGATCATAAATAAATTCTCCCGCCTTGGAGTATTCTCCATATCTGGCAGTTTCGGATCTAAATGGTCTTACCATTTGGGTATGACAACTCACACAACCTTCACGAATATACAAGTCTCTGCCTTGTAATTCAAGAGGAGTATATGGTTTTACAGATGTGATCTTAGGTACATTGGATTTGACCAAAATAGTAGGAATAATCTCTACCATACCACCTACAAATACTGCGATAAATGCCCAGAAATAAAATGCTCCCATTCTACTTTCAATCCATCTATGACCTTTATTAACATGCAGTATTCTCTCCAACACAGGAGCTTCAGCTTCTTCTTCCGCGACAAATTTACCTTGACGAGAAGTTTTATAAATATTATAAATAGCTAATAACAATCCGGTGTAATAAAGAGTTCCTCCAATAGCTCTTGTAGCTAACATCGGGATAATTTGAGTTACGGTATCCAAGAAGTTACCATAAACCAAAGTTCCATCAGGATTGAATTGCTTCCAACTCAATTGTTGAGTAATAGCGGCCCAATACATCGGTGTAACCCAAAAGATTATACCTATTGTAGCTATCCAAAAATGCCATTCTGCAAGTTTAACGGAAAATAATTTTGTTTTGTACAGTCTTGGATACAAATAATACAACATACCAAATGTAAGCATACCGTTCCAGCCCAAAGTACCCACATGTACGTGAGCAACCGTCCAGTCGGTATAGTGCGTAATAGCATTAACAGACTTTATTGACATCATAGGTCCTTCGAATGTTGACATACCATAAGCGGTAATAGCGACAACAAAAAACTTTAAGATGGGATCTTGTCTAACTTTGTCCCAAGCGCCCCTCAATGTTAACAGTCCGTTTAGCATACCTCCCCAAGATGGAGCTATAAGCATCAACGACATAACCGTACCAAGAGATTGCACCCAATCCGGTAGAGCGGTGTACAATAAGTGGTGAGGCCCTGCCCATATATAAATAAATATCAATGTCCAAAAGTGAATCACTGACAATTTATATGAATAAACAGGTCTATTGGCAGCCTTAGGTACAAAATAATACATCAATCCAAGATAAGGTGTTGTTAAGAAAAATGCAACTGCATTGTGACCATACCACCATTGAATCAATGCATCATGAACACCTGCAAATACGGGGTAACTTTTCATTAAAGACCACGGTATTTCAAGATTGTTACCTATGTGTAGCATTGTTACTGTAATCCATGTCGAAATATAAAACCATATCGCAACATAAATATGACTTTCTCTTCTTTTAAGTAAAGTCATTAACAAATTAATACCAAATACCACCCAAACAACAGCAATAGCAATATCAATCGGCCATTCCAATTCAGCATATTCATGCGAACTGGTAAATCCAAGCGGTAAAGTTATAGCTGCAGCAGTGATAATCAATTGCCAGCCCCAAAAATGAAAGCAACTTAAAAACTTGCTGTACATTCTTGTTTTTACCAACCTTTGTGTAGAGTAATAAACTCCGGTAAATATTGCATTACCTACAAATGCAAATATAGCAGCATTTGTATGCAATGGCCTCAACCTACCGAATGTCAACCAGGGAATTCCTGCATTCCATTCAGGAATAAACAACTGGTAAGCGATAGTAAGACCAACTAACAGTCCTATCGCTCCCCAGAAAATCGTCGCATTTGCAAATTTGCGAACGATATCATTGTCATAATAAAAACGATCAATCTTTGTCATTAGTTCCAGCGTTTTGTTATAAAATAAAATGTATTAATCTTTTCTACTTTTGTTTTTTTTATCTTTATTTTGTTCTTTTTGAGGAGATTCTTTTTTTGTGCCATCATCAAATAATACTCTCATGGCAGGTGTTTCATTATCATCAAATTGCCCACTTTTGACAGACATGAAAAAAGCAACTAAGAATCCAACAGCAACAACTGCACCCATAAAAATCAACAAATAAATTGCATCCACAATATAAGACAAATAAGTATTTTATATTAAAATATGTTGCTAAAGTAAAAATAAAAATTATTTAGACAAAGTTTTAAATGATTTTTTATTAATATAACAATTTGCATATATATATATTCAACTATCTATCCATACAATACAAAATCAAAGGATTTTAATTTATAACCAATCTAAATAAACGTATTCGTTTTTCATTTATCTAAATAAAAATAATAAAAGTCATAATTATACAAAAAAAAGACTTCCTGTTTTAATCAAGTATTGTTTAATATTAAATTAACATTAATTTTTAAAATGGATATTGAATTTGTAATAGAAATAAGTATTTTTGTTGCATAAACCAAAATTATCACAATGGATTACAATACTTTTTACCTGATTGCTATTATTATTTTGTTTTTTCTTGCCATATCAGATTTGATAGTTGGTGTGAGCAATGATGCCGTAAATTTTTTAAATGCAGCAGTCGGTTCCAAAGCGTCATCTTTCAGAACCGTTTTGATTTTTGCAGCTGTAGGAGTTTTTGTCGGAGCGGTTTTTTCCACAGGTATGATGGAAGTTGCTCGAAAAGGCATTTTTCATCCTCAGTTTTTCACTATTAATGAGATAATGATAATATTTTTGGCGGTAATGCTTACCGATGTAATAATGCTGGATCTATTTAATACATTCGGAATGCCAACATCAACTACAGTGTCAATTGTTTTTGAATTATTGGGTGCTGCCGTGGCATTATCTATAATAAAAATATATAACGATCCCGGCAATCACGATATAAATGAGTATATCAATTCAGCCAAGGCATTAGCCATTATTTCAGGTATTTTGATTTCAGTTGTAATAGCATTTACTTCAGGCTTAATTATTCAATATATTAGCCGGTTTATTTTTACTTTTCAATACCAAAAGAACATGAAATATTTCGGAGCTATTTTCGGAGGTATTTCTTTTGCTGCAATAACATATTTCATATTGATAAAAGGTGCAAAACACGCAGCTTTTATGAATAACGATATCAAAATGTTCATAAAGCACAATTCATTTGAAATTTTGTTGTATAGTTTCATTGCTTGGAGTATAATTTTGCAAATATTATATTCGCTTTTCAAAATAAATATTTTAAAAATAATAGTTTTAATAGGCACATTCTCTCTTGGTCTTGCTTTTGCAGGAAATGACCTTGTAAATTTTATCGGAGTACCCCTGGCAGGATATAGTTCATATATGGATTTTTTACATAACGGTGCAGGAATGGATCCGAATTCATTTCTCATGACCAATATGGCAGGACAAGTTAAAACACCTGGATATTTGCTTGTTTTGGCCGGGTTGATTATGGTTGTAACCTTAGCTATATCAAGCAAAGCAAAAAATGTTATCAAAACATCCGTTGATCTGGGTAGTCAATCAGATATTGAAGAAGAAAAATTTTCACCTTCTTTCTTTTCCAGTAGTCTTGTAAGATCAATATCAAAAGGTTTTAATAAAATGATCAGCATATTACCTGTTAATATCAAACAAGACATAAGCAGCCGTTTTGATCATGAACCTTTTATCAAAGAGCAAAGAGAGCTGGGCAAAGATGCACCTGCATTTGATATGGTAAGAGCTTCAGTAACATTACTGGTTGCAGCTATTTTGATTTCGATCGGTACCAATTTAAAATTACCTCTTTCTACCACTTATGTAACATTCATGGTTTTCATGGGTGCATCTTTAGCAGATGGTGCATGGGGCCGCGAAAGTGCTGTTTACCGGGTCAGTGGAGTATTATCGGTTATTGGCGGATGGTTTTTCACTGCTTTGATCGCTTTTATATCCGCATTTGTAATGGCATTCTTCATTTATTATACGGGATTTATAGGTTTGATCATTCTTATTATACTTGCAGGATCATTGATATATCATACTTACAAAAGTTTTAATAAAAAGAAAAAAGAAAACGAAGATATTGAAGAAGATGAAGAAATAGTTATAAGCATTGATAATAAAACTATTTCCGCTCAACATATTTTGGAAAAAATCCTTAATACCTCAGAAAGAATGTTTAATGATATTCCGGAGATATTGGACAATTGCATCAATGGATTGTATAATGAGGATCTAAAAGCTTTCCAAAAAGCAAAAGACATAAATAGTGTCTGGCAAAAGAAGACAAAAAGAATGAAAAATAAAATCAGTAAAGTTATTGATAAACTTTCAGAAGAGTCTGTCTATGCCGGTAATCAATACGTACGCATTGTAGAACATTTGAGAGATCTTTATTACGCATCTCAAATGATTGTAAACCCGGGAAAACAACATGTGGTAAATTACCATAAACCATTTTCAAAAGAACAAAATGAAGCATTGAAAAGTATCAATTCAGAACTGCGCAACTATTTTAATATGATTAGAGAAGGATTGAATAATGCAGATAATGAATTAATAACAAATGTAAAAGCAAAAAGAAATCAAGTCCTTGACCTTCTTGAAATTGAAAGAAAAGCTCAGTTGAAAAGGATTAAAAAAAGCCATACCAGCATCAGAAACAGTATGCTTTTTATAGATATTTTGAATGAATATAAAAACATGCTTCTATTAGGCTATAGCTTAGTAAAAGTAATAGTTGAATTTAAAAATGAATTGTTATCTGAAAATAATGATAATCCGGGAACGACATAAACTATATTAATAAGGATTAACCATACTATTGCAATATTTAATTAACTTTAAATCACCCCGAAATATTATGCTTGCGGATACTGATTAAGTATTTAGCATTAGATTTTATCATACTTAAGCTTTCAATAGCTAAAATACTATGAATAATACGGGTAAATGGATATTTTTTATATATTTGAATTTCTTTTATAAATAAAATTTTGTTACATGAAATTAAAAAGAAGTTTTATCACAACACTAATTTCATTTATTTATATTTTTTCCGTTTCAGCTCAATTTGAAAATGAGATAGAATGCTTTTCTATTTTAGCCGGAAAGAATTCCAATATTGACAATACGGTACTACTTGCCCATAATGAAGACGACTGGGGTGATTTATTGATAAATTGGTATAAAGTGCCTGCTCAAGATCATACCTCCGGTGAAATAATAACACTTCAAAACGGAGCTGTCATTCCACAAGTATCGCATACTTTTGAGTACCTATGGATTGAAATGCCCGGAATGCAATTTTCTGATTGTTATATGAATGAATGGGGAGTTACAGTTGCATCAGACCAGTGCAAATCAAGGGAAGACAAAGCTAAGATTGCAGATGGTGGTATAGGTTTTTATCTGAGAAGAATAATGGCTGAACGTGCTAAAACAGCTAAAGAAGCAGTGAAAATCGCAGGAGAACTGGTCGAGACTCTCGGTTACAATTATTCCGGAAGAACATATTGTATAGCTGATCCTGATGAAGCATGGATGATGTCAGTCGTCATGGGAAAGCATTGGATCGCTCAAAGAATTCCTGATGATGAAATCGCTGTAATCCCAAATTGCTATACTATTGACAAAATTGATCTTACAGATACATTAAACTTTTTGGGAAGCAAAGATATCGTTAACTATGCAATAAGCAGAGGATGGTATAACCCCGGATCAGGAAAAGAATTCAGTTTTAAATACGCTTACTCAGAACCAGGAATCATTGATGCTATTTGGAATAAACCTAGAGCTATGACTGCAATAAACATACTGGCAAAAAACAAAATTAGCTACGGGAGTAATTTCCCCTTCTCTTTTATCCCCAAAAAAGGAGTTGACAAACGCAGTCTAATGAAAGTTTTAGCCAGTCATCTGGAAGGAACGGATTTTGAATCATGCAACAAGAAGAATCCTCATAAAAATATAGCCAGCCGGATTTGTTCACCGGGAAATCAATATGGTTTTGTTGCGGAATTGAGAAAGGGAATGCCCAAAGAAATAGCAAATATTATGTGGATAGCAGTAAAAAGACCATGTATTCAACCGTTTATGCCGGTATATTTCGGTCTACCGACTATTAAAAAAGCATATACTCACAAGGACTGGCAAACAGCACTTAAAACTCATTTTTCAAAAATTGACTGGAAAGCGGAAACACAGGAAAAAGCATATTGGTTTTTTAAAAAACTGGCTGACATCACTGATATGGATTATTTCAATCTTACTAATGACTTAAAAAAACACAAAGAGATTACCGAAAAAGAATTATTCCATAACCAAAAGATTTTTGAAGATAAATTTATAAAAATATACTCTTATAACAAATCATATGCGATAAAATTTTTAGATCAATATGAATCCATTATATTTAATGAGACATTAAATCATACAAAAGAAGAAATAAATAAATTAGAGAATCAAGAGAATTAAATATTATAACAGGAAAAAATGTCCCCGCAATACTACAGGGACATTATGAAATTAGAATTATAAAATGTTAGTTCAGATGAAGTAAAATCATATTATTCGATTAGTATCATCTTTTTAGTAGCTGTATTATCTTTGGTTTTCAAAGTATAATAAAATATTCCTTTTGACTTGACATCACTGTGTTTAATGATTAATTGAGATAATCCTTTATCAAACTCTTTTGACAACTTATAAACCTGTTTGCCAGTAATATCATAAACACTTAACTCCACCATTCCTTTTTCAGGCAAATTAAATTTAACGGTTGTTTCATTTTTAAATGGATTCGGAGTATTTTGGCACACTGCAAACTCTGTATTACTATCACTATTTCTATATAAAACTCTCAAACCTGCTTCGTTATCATCAATCACAGATAATGCAGCTGTAATGTCACTGGAAATCCTTATATCTCTGGATACATTTCCGGTATTTTTAGCATCAAATATCATATAAAAGGCAGGTTGATTATAATCAAGCTCAATATTTTCAGATGTATTCCAACTAAAACTTATCTTACCTTCTTTCAGATAATTTAATCCGGTATTGTATTCATTTATATCTATCTGACCGTTTTCCATAGTTTCATATCTCAAAATATCCTGAGGGAAGTTAATAGTGAACTGCATTCCTTCGATACCACTATTTGATTTAATATATACAGGTACTTTTACTGTATTTCCACTTTGATAATCGACATCACCCAATTCAATAACTGCATAATCCGCATTTCTGAATTCCAATCCACCTGGCATTTGTTGAGGTATATGATTGTCATTGATGTCTCCTACTTTCACAACTTTGAAATCAGCGTCATTAACACTTGAGATCATATCTGTAAAGATCAGTTTACTTTTATAATTGTATGGATTATTAATAGATAGTTGTTGTTTAGCATCGACATACAACCAGCATTTATTATTTGGAAACGCATCATATGCCCCTAATATAAGTTTTCTTATTGCCAAAATATCCGCTGCTGAAATCGATTTACTTTGATTGGCATCTGCCGCAAGATACTGATAAGGCGAATCAAAGTTCTTTATTCCAAGAATATGCTTCTGTATCTTAACAACATCAGCTGTGCTTACTCCTGACAAACATGTAGCTTTATCATCCTGTGGCTCAACATCATAAGAATCTCCTGAAGATATATTACTAAATTCGTATCTTCCGTTAGAACCTGATTCATCGTACTTATTTTCTTCGAGAGTCGAATTTCTCATTTTTATATTTATCCCTTTTACAGGTGCATTATCTTTCCATTTATTTAGGGTTCCGGATAATTCCATACCATCAGAATCCGGACAAACACCATTATTATCCTGTACTTGTAATTGTATCAGACAATAATCCTGATTACCTGCTTCATCTGTCACCCACATTTTCAAATAAAATGTACGGGCAACACCATTAACCAAGCTATCACAGGTGATATTATAAATAGTATCCGTAACATCCTGTGAGAATGAAAACAACAGATCTGTTTCACAACCGCAAGTTCCATAATTGCTAAGTGTACAATTGTCATAGCTACCATGATCAAAATCTATCGCTTTAACCGTAACCATTCCTACTTGATTCATCACAACGGTTGTAAGATCTGAAATACAATAAGGCGTTGGGTTTTTACAATCTTTGACAGTAAATGTATAATTACAATGACTTTGATTTCCACATTTATCTTCCACTACCCATGCTATTTCATAGGTACCAATTTCCATAGTTTGTGAAAAATGATTTCCTTGACCAAATTCATCATATACACCATCATTATCGGAATCTAATTTCCATCTCCATACTAATTCTTCCTGAGCTGTGCAATCATCTTCTGCGGAAGCAGACAATTCAACGAGACCTTCACATTCACCATATACACATACATCCCTGTCAAAACAATCACTTGTAAATGTCGGAGCAATAATATTGTTGAGCATAATTATCTGATCATATGTCCAGTACAATTCATTTGGCTGACACCAATCCCTTACCGTCCATTTTCTAATTATTTTTTCACATGCATCATCTTCCACACTGAAAATTTGATCTTCATATAACAATGCGACCATACTGCATGTGTTATCATTCACTATAGGTGCACCTGTTATGGAAGTATCGGCTTCCAGATTTGAACAACCATAGAATACGGTATCTTTAGGCCAAATTATATCATCTCCATAATAATTAAATGGTTCAGGGTTATATATCGTTATTGTTTGTAAGCAAGGATTTGTACGTCCACCATTATCTATAGCAGTAAATGTTCTAAAGATTTTGCCAATGTTACAATTATTGATATCAAATTCTATTGATTGATCAATAGTAACATCACAATTATCATAAGCATAACCGTCTTTACCAACCACTCCATCATTGTAAACATCATGAATTACTATATCTTCTCTTAATGACTGGTCAGTCACCACTTTACCAAAATATCTGTCTAAGTCATCAGGATCGAAATAATAATCACAGCTAACCGTGATATCCGGAGGACAAATAATCTGAGGAGGTAGTTTATCTTCTACTAAAACCTCAACCATACAGGTATTGCTATTCCCCGATGCATCCGTCACCTGCATGGCAACCATTAAAGTATCACCTGATTCATCACAGCAAAATCCTACATAAGGGCCAAATTCAAAATACGCACTATCACAATCATAGGTCATCTTTCTTATCTGCCAATCAACAATTTCACAATTATCAAATGATCCGTCATCTACATTCTCCGGGAATAATCTTGCTTCCCCATTGGTACCTAGATTTATTTTTGTATGCTGATCGCAAATTGCATATGGTCTTTGATCGTCTACAACTTCCAAATCATAGGAACATTTACTTATATTGCTGCATTCGTCAACAGCTGTAAACTGAACTGAATACAAACCTAAAGGTAGTTGACTAATAAAGAAACTGCCACCATAATTTTGAACATCCACCTCAACATTATCTTCATTGTAAACATGAACAAACAAGGTATAAGATGAACATTCATCATAAACTTCAGGTATATCAAGTTGATATGAAGCAGAATAACAATCGTATGGATCTGAACCAACTGTTACAAGAGCATCATTACAAACCATATGAGGTGGCTCTGTATCCATTATTTTTATCATCTGTGTATAATGTACAATTTCATTAGTACACCAATCTACCAATGTCCAATCTCTTGTAACATCAAAAGTATTTCCGCAACCTCCATATCTGGTATCTGAAAAGCTGTATTCCAAACTATTGCACCACCATATCTCAGGAGCTCCCGTATATTCCGGCGAAGGATTACCATTAGGTAAAGCTGTAAGTTGCCAATCACCATTGCATTGCAACGCCGCTGAATCCTGATTGTTCCAATTCGGTGGCAATATCACTGAATCAAGAGAAATCCTTTTAACAAAAATACTATCAAAACATCTTGATATATTATTGCTTTCATCAACAGCCTTCCAATACCTCACTGTTACTTGCTGAAATACAGAATCCTGATTGCAATCATATAAAAATGTACTATCTATATATGAAAGTACAACATCTCCGCATGCATCCCAACCCTGAACAATGTATTTTTGAGTATCTATTTTAAAAATTGTATCCAAATCAAAGATAAAAGTATCTATTGGAAATCCCAAATCAAACGGATCCATGGAATTCTGACATGTAATAGTATCATTTTCACAATTAGTCACAGGATGATAATTGTCTCTTACATTAATCGTACCACCACAAGCATTCCAACTACATTCATGAGTAATATTATATGATAATGTTTGCCCGATATAATCACCTGTTACATTATTATTTGGAACAATATCCCCATTTTCATCATATATTTCAATATTATAAAGATTATATGGTACATTTTCATCTTCTCCTTCCAACAACATAGGAGGAGTAACAAGATATTCACAATGAAAATTCAAAGGAATAGTAATATTGTCATTACAAGCAAACAATTCATCACCTCTAAAATAAACAATAGCATTATCTTCATAAACAGTACCATTAGGATCACTTTCTCTTGCTTTTAAGGTAATTGTAACCTGACCGTTAGCAAGATCAGCAACCCCCGGAGTATATGATACAGCTCCAGGATAAGAAAAAGTATCATTAAAAACTCCGTCACCTGATGTTTCCCACCATTTTGAACCATTAGCTCCCGATACAAACGGGTTTAGATCATCCAAAATAACATTATCATTTTCACAAACCGCAATATCATCGCCTAATGTGACAATAACCTGTGCATTTGTCAATGATAATGATAAAACAGTAATTAAAATAGGTAAAAATTTTCTACCCAAATCGAACAAATCTTTTAAAATCCATTGATTTTTAGATTTTCCCTTTCCTTCTTCAAAACTAAAACATTTCATAATTCCTTGATTTTTAAACATCTATTAATAATTTCAATACATTTACATATTACATTTATATTTAATTCAAATATTATGCCAACTTTTTAATATTTTATCTATTAATTTTCAACCTATTTCATATATCAAATATTTATAATATATTAATATTGCAATATCAGACTATATATTGGAGGTAATCGTACATGGATTGTCTTAATTCTTGAAAGAATTAAGGGAGAGATTTTATTTAATATGCTTAATTGTCGGAAAAAGATATTCTTGAATGGTCTATATTAATCAAAAGATGATTTTTTACCCAGAGGGACTAGTTTTATTTTTTAAAACAATACATATTCCTCCTTCAACCAAACTTCAGTAATACTAATAATCAATTTTTTTTTATTGATAATAAAACAATTATGAATTTAAGGATTATTTTTTTTGAAAATCTTATTTTTTATACCATAACTTTTTTGTATTTTTGGCGCCTGTCTAAAAAATAACTCTAAAACGATCATAAATGAATTAGGAATATTTCATTTATTCGCATATTAGTATTTGGTTAAAAACTTTCATTTTGTTTTTTATCCTATTCTAAGCAAAACCATAACTTTTTG
>Ga0256913_10001144_pt1 | contig 13721 bp, 13 predicted proteins | sample Axial_MatmetaG_FD_185970 | JGI IMG/M metagenome (GOLD analysis project Ga0256913, IMG submission 185970) | Deep-sea worm associated microbial mat communities from Axial Seamount, Juan de Fuca Ridge, Pacific Ocean - Axial_Mat | ecosystem: Environmental > Aquatic > Marine > Oceanic > Microbial...
ATCAGCGGCAACCTGCAGGGTTAGGATCCGAATGCTTTGTTTATCTATTGCCGCCGATACATTTCGCCGCTTTTCCCTGAACTTGCGCCGCTCATCACCACCATATCTGCTGATCGAATAACGACGTTGACGACGACGCCCCTTACGGGCAGCCAGGATTTTACCCCGCAGAGCTCCTCTGCTGGTCTGGTTTTTACCGAAGGAAACCGGGGGATTCGGCATAATCGACGGGATAATAAAGTCTACCATAGGAAAAAACTCCGTTGTATTGCTTAGACTGTTTGAAAAATTCCTTCTTGCCCGATCATGGCATTAAAATCATATTATCCGGCTATTCATCCAATGATGACAGCATCTTTTTCATTACAGGCTGTCACCCCTCAGCTTTGGGCTCGGGTAGGTAATGGCTTAATCTTTAAAGTCAGGCACTAGCAACCAACCTTTTCATTGAGATTCTCGCTATCTCGCTTTTCGCCCACCTGGCCGAAAACTTTAGACTTATTTACGCCCTCCCCACTCCTTCAATTTGTATTCGATTTTACGTACGCTGATACCCAACTCCCGGGCTGCCTGTCGCTTGCTTTTTGTTCTTTCCAAGGCCCTGAGTATCATCACCTTTTCCATCTCTTTCAAGGTCATCCCTTCATAATCACTGCCGGATGACGCACCAACCGCTGGAGACAACGACGTATCCTGGGCCGGCAATGACAAATCAGCCACCTGAATGGGACGTCCCTTGGCATAAATCAAAGCCCGTTCAATAACATTTTCCAGTTCCCTGACATTGCCCGGCCAGGAATAACCCTGCAACAGTTGATAAACCTCGGGTTCGGGATAAAAAGGGGACAGACGCTCCCGTGAGGCCGCCTGATCAATAAAATATTTAACCAGCAAGGGAATGTCGTCAATGCGCTCCCGCAATGGCGGGATGGTAATCAGGACCACATTCAAACGGTAGTAAAGATCTTCCCGGAAACGGCCAAGATTGACTTCCTCCCGCAGCTTTTTATTGGTAGCTGCAACCACCCTGACGTCCGCATGATGAGTTCGCTCACCCCCAACCCGCTGGTACTCACCGGAAACCAGTACCCGTAATATTTTTGCCTGGATTGGCAGCGACATCTCCCCGATTTCATCCAGGAAAAGCGTGCCGCCGTCAGCCAGGGAAAACTTTCCCCGCTTGTCTTTTATCGCCCCCGTAAAAGCCCCGCGCACATGACCAAACAATTCGCTTTCCAGCAGGCCCTCGGTCAGGGCAGCACAGTTAACGGCTATAAACGGTTGATCAGATCTCAGGCTCAAAGCATGCAGGGAACTGGCAACCAGTTCTTTCCCGGTCCCCGTTTCACCTTCAATCAGAACCGTAGTCGACGTTGCCGCTACCTCCTGGATAGTACGGAAAAGCCGCTCCATTTGCGGCGTCCGCCCGACAAACCCTTTCCGGCTGAACTGCTTCTGCCATGAGGTTCTCCAAGCCTGGTTCTGCCGCAGCAGGGAATTTTTATCCCAGATGCGTTCCAGAACAATTTCCAGTTCGTCTATATTAATCGGTTTGGTCAGGTAATCTTCCGCCCCCTGTTTCATCGCCGTCACCGCATCATCAACACTCCCCTGACCGGTAATCATAATTACGGCAAGAGACGGCTGCAATTGTTTTGCCAACTGCAGCAATTCCAATCCACTCATCCCGGGCATTTTTAAATCGGTCAGCAGGATATCTATCTCGACTTTCTGCAATCGTTCAAGCGCCTTGCCGGGGTCGCTGAGTCCTTCCGCCGGGTAACCGTCATGCTGCAACAGGGATACCAGGCCGGCTACCGCTCGGGATTCATCATCAACCACCAGTATTCTCGGTTTATCCATTTTCTATCGGCTCCATCCGAGGAAGTCTGACTTTAAAGGCCGCTCCTTTCTCATCACTGACAAACGATATTTCTCCACCATGGGCTTCGATAATATCCCGGCACAGGTGCAGACCAATGCCGCTACCGGTAGTTTTCGTCGTGTAAAACAGTTTAAAAATTTTCAATTGTTCCGCATAAGGAATCCCAGGACCATTGTCAACAAAATCTATCACGACATTTTTCTGATCATGGGAAACTGAGATATCAATCCGTCCATCTTCCTGGCCCGACAAGGCTTCGAGACCATTTTTCACCAGATTAACACAAGCCTGTTTCAGCTTGTCCCGGTCCCCCCGCACCAGGCTTGGCAAGTCGGACAATGACAGTTCAACCACAACCTGCTCACGTTCAGCTTCGGCTTTCAACAGACTGTCAACCTCTGACAACAAAGTATTGACATCCACAGTCACCAGGGACAGCTCCCGAGATTTCTTCATCAACAGAAAATCATTGGCCAACAGATTAAGGCGCTGGTTTTCCAGCCGAACCACTTCAACTATGCCATTGACTTCCCGCTGTACATCGTCCGGGAGCCCCCGCACTACCCTTTTCAGTAACATCATCTGAATTTCAATGGAATTGAGTGGATTTTTAATTTCATGGGTCAGCTCAGCCGCGTATTCTCCCATGGCTGCCAGGCCTTTTAAACGTGAAATCTCGGAAAATAAACCGACATTTTCAGTAATATCCCTGGACATGATCATGCAAAATTCGACCTTGCTGCCCTGGTCGGTAATCGGGTAGAAGGAAAGTTCAACCACATGATTTCGTCCGTCGGTGTCCAGAAGGCTGAAGTTGGTCTTTTCACTCTCGCCTACCGCAAAAACCTTTTCCAACCGGCAAAAGGGGCAGGGCTCAAGCTGGTCAAAAATCGCCCGGTGACACAGGTTACCGGCAACATCCACATCCTTCCGGTCCAGCCGTTGCCTGGCCTCCTGATTCAGGCAGACAATTCGATAGTGTTGATCAATGACATAAATAGAATCAGCAATACTATCGAGGACTTTCTGCAACAGTGGATAGTGCCACTGCTGCCGGAAATCGTCAACCATGGCAATCACCGGATAAATCATCAATCAGACTGAACATAGCAGAAAAATCAAGACGTTAGCAGACTATCACCATTCGGAATAAAAAGCAAGGCAGGGGAGGAAAAGTTGGCTAGTCCGGTTGCGTCATTCCAGAAAAATACTTCATTTCCAGAAAAATCCCGTTATACTATAAGCAAAGGACGAAACACCATTATTCGGAGGTACAAAGGTGAATTACAGGCAGCTGAGGCAGGAAATGGTGGAAAAACAACTCATCCCCAGGGGCATTTCCAATCCCCGGGTATTGCGGGCCATGGCGAAGGTAGAACGTCATCGCTTTGTCCCGGTCGACATGCGCGGCGAAGCTTACCGCGACCATCCCCTGCCGATTGGCAACCAGCAGACCATTTCCCAGCCCTACATGGTGGCGGCGATGACCGAACAATTGGCTCTTGACCAGCCCGGCAAAAAAGTGTTGGAGATCGGCACCGGTTCCGGCTACCAGACTGCGGTGCTGGCTGAACTGGCCGGTGAAGTAGTCACCATGGAAATTCATCAGAACCTGGCCGAAAAAGCGGCAAAAACACTGGAAAACATGGGATATGAGAACATCCATTTTGTGGTTGGCGACGGCAGCCTGGGCTATCCGCCCGCTGCTCCTTACGACGGTATCATTGTTACCGCCGGGGCGCCCCACCTGCCACAGGCGCTGACCGAACAGCTGGCTGAAAACGGTCGGTTGGTTATCCCCGTGGGAGCCCGCGGCTATCAGATGCTCACCCTGATCAAAAAAATAAACGGCCGGCTGATCAGCAGCGAACTGTTCCTCTGCTCCTTCGTGCCGCTGACCGGAAAAGACGGCTGGCAAACAAAAAGCCATGCATAACCTGTCCGGAATGCATGGCTTTTAAAATATGGAGATGAAAAAGAACTATTCGCCAAAAATTTTCTGCAGTTTCTCCTGCATGGTTTCAGCGGTAAAAGGCTTGACAATATAGTTGCTGACCCCGGCCTTGACCGCTTCGATGATATTTTCCTTGAGTGCTTCAGCCGTTACCATCAGCACCGGCAACTCCTTCAGGTTTTCATCACTCCGAATGGCTTTCAACAATTCCAATCCCGACATTTTCGGCATATTCCAGTCAGTAATGATCAAATCGAAAGGCTCTGACTGTATTTTTGGCCAAGCCGTTGCCCCATCATCAGCTTCCTGCACATTGGTAAACCCAAGCTGGCGAAGAATATTCTTAATAATCCGCCGCATGGTGGAAAAGTCGTCAACAATCAGAATTTTCATATTGAGGTTCATGTTTTCACCCTTTTATTGTTTTTCGCCAGGCGGGCCTGCCTGGTCTTGTTCTTCAGATGTATAATCGCTTTCGTTCGCATCTGGCAGACCCTTGATTCCGACACCCCCATGATCAAGCCAATTTCCCTCAGGTTCAGGTCTTCAAAATAGTAAAGGGATAAAACCAGGCGCTCACGTTCCGGCAACTGATCAATGGCATCAACCAGAAAATTATGCATTTCCTTGTCTTTAAACAAGGCAAAAGGATCGTCGCCATCCAGCAGACGGACAAACTCGTAAGGGTCGCGAAGCTCCTCGCCGTTTTCAAAATGCATATCTTCAAAATTGACCAGCGATATGCCCTTCGCCTTACCCAATAATTTATAAAATTCTTCCAGGGAAATATTGAGCGCCTCGGCCATTTCGGTATCTTCCGCCGGGCGGCCCAGTTTCTGCTCCAGATAATTGTAGGTATTTTCCAGCAGGTTGCTGTCACTTCTCAAGCTGCGTGAAGCCCAGTCCTGAGCCCGAAGTTCATCGAGAATAGCTCCCCTGACCCGGATCTCAGCATAGGTTTTAAACTTGATTTTACGGGAGGGGTCAAATTTGGAAATGGCGTCGATCAGACCAATGACGCCGCTGTTGATCAAATCATTAAGATCAACATTGTCCGGAAGGCGGGAGGATATGCGCTGGGCAATCCGCTGAATAAGAGGCAAATATTCTAAAACGAGGGCTTCGGCACCCTGCTCCCGCAGGGAACCCGCATCACTCTCGAGCAAACTCTCCATGAAGTAGTCTCCGCCAGAAAAACCGCAGACCACCGGTTTGTTTTTTAACCGGCATCCGCTCCAATTCCCGGGCCACCTGCAAAAACTGTTTACTTGATTCGGCTTCGGGATTCGCCTCCACCACAGCCCGTTGCCGACGTACTGCTTCGGGAATCGCTTTATCCGACGGTATATATCCCAAATAATCCACGGAGATGTCAAGGAATTTTTCACAAACCAGATGAAGTTTGCCGAATACCTGTTCGGCTTCGTTCATGTTCTGGACTGAATTCAACAACAGGTGAAATTCCTGTTCACCAAATTGGTTGTGAAGAACCTTGATCAAAGCATAGGCATCGGTCATTGATGTTGGTTCCGGAGTTACCACCACCACCGACGCATGGGCGGCAATCAGGAAGCTGGTAACCATTTCGGAAATTCCAGCAGCAGTATCAATAAAAAGATAATCAAACTGACCGTCAAAAGCTTCCATTTGATCCAGCAGGATGCGCTGTTCCCGGGCGGCCAGCCGGGTAACTTCCTGAATGCCGGAAGACGCAGGGATCACTTTAATTCCCCGGGGACCCTCAATGACAATATCGGCAAGGTTCTTTTCGCCGGAAAGGACATGGGAAAGGTTGTATTGCGGCGCGAAACCCAACAAAACATCGAGATTGGCCAACCCCAGGTCCGCGTCAAGAATCATAACCTGACGTCCGGCAGCCGCTAATACACAGGCCAGATTGGCAACCACATTGGTCTTGCCCACACCTCCCTTGCCACTGGCAACCGCAATCACCCGGGTTTCCCGCTTCTTTTCCTTTAATGATGACGCCTGATCCATATTCACCTCTGAGCTGTGGCCTCGACCTCCAGCGTTCAGTTTCAAATTAACTTATGTTAAGCAATCAGTCATTAGCTGTCAGTCTCCAGCTTCAAAAAACCAAGTCAAGGGATTGACTTCACGAACCATAAAAACCAATGGATATCTACTGACAATAAGAAGCGTCCTGCAATTATTGAGCTAAAAAGCTAACGGCAAAAAGCTGACCGCTTAATTCAAATCCAACAATAAACTGGCAACCCGTTCCCCGGAAGCCTCTTCCATGTCCTCAGGAACCAGTTGGCCGGTGGTAAAAAAGGACAAAGGCAGCTGCGCCAGCTGGCAGCCGCGCAACAACATGCCATGGCAGGTGGTTTCATCCAGCTTGCTGAACAAAAGAGCACTATAGGCAAAACGGCGAAACTGCACCAGCACATCCAACAGATCATCTTCCTGAATTCCTGCCGGAATCACCAGCAACGACGTAACATCCCGGTTTGCCGGCAGAACCTGCTGCAGGGCCTGCAAGCCCTTTTCATCGTGATGACTGCGGCCCATGGTATCAATAATGACCCGATCCCGGGAGTTGAATTCCGCCAACGCCTTTTCCATGGCGGCATGGCTTTTCACGACGCGGACCGGAACCTGAAGACGCCGGGCATATTCTTTAATCTGGGCCGTCGCTCCCAGACGAAACGTATCAACCGAAATGAGCGCGATTTTTTCATTTTTCTGCTGGTGAAAAAATGCTGCCAACTTGGCCACCGTTGTTGTTTTACCAACACCGGTAGGACCAACCAGAGTTATCAAACGACCAAAATGCTCATGGTCCAGCAACGGTACATCATTGATAATTTGCTGCGCTAAACAACCAAGCACCGTTTCTCTATTTGCCGTCTGATTGGCTGACAACTGCGCGACAGTCCGTTCCAGCAGGCTGCGGCACACCTCCTCATGCATTCCCTTGAACAACAACTGTTGGTACAATTCGGTCCAGATGCCGTCGGCCGGCCAGTCTCCCGGGAATCCAGTAGATTCCAGCAGGCGGTTAATCATTTTTTTCATCAGGACAACTTCCTGATGCAGTTCCCGGTAACCGGCGGAAGCTAAGAATCCAGTCGGACGTTTCGCCGGAGTGCCAACGGATAGTTTTTCTCCATCAAAAGGATCACAAAAATGATCAATTGCCAGGCCGGGAACAAAATGATCATCCTGGTAGTCAACCGCCGCCACAATTTCCACCAGTGAAGCACCAGCCGGACCGGGAAGACGCCGGGTTTCCAGGATCACCGCCTCCCGGCCCAACTCCTTTTTTACCTCCAGCATCACCTTGGAAATATTCTGACCTCGAAAATGCTTTACTTTCATCGCTTACAACCTGAGCAACATGGCCGCTATTCGGCGGAGATTCTCCCCAACGACTGAACTTTGACCGAAGGGGGGATCTCATTGTGGGAAATCAACACCAGCCGGGGAACAAAACGTTCCAGCAAACGCCGCAGATGGAAGCGGACGATGGGAACGCCCAACAACACCGGCCTGGCATTCATAATGGTAAATTTTTCAGAAAGCTGCTTAATCTTTTCCACCATCGCGTAAACAACATGGGGATCAAGGGAAAGGAAAGCCCCGTGATCCGTACGCTGAATGGAATTATTGATCAGCTCTTCCAGTTTCGGATCCATAGTCATTACATACAGCAGATTGTCATCCACCAGGTAGCTCCTCGTGATGGTTCGCCCCAGATCCTGCCGCACATATTCGGTCAACACGTCGGCATCACGAATCTGCATGGTATATTCAGACATGGTTTCAATAATGGTCATCAAGTCTTTAATCGGCACCTGTTCCCGCAACAGGTTCTGCAGCACTTTCTGTAAAGTACCCCAGGGCACCACTCCGGGAACCAGGTCCTCGATTACCTGCGGATATTCACGAGACAGATTGTTAACCAGCTTCTGTACATCCTGGCGGGTCATCAATTCATGAGCGAATTCACGGATTTTTTCCACCAGGTGGGTCGCCACCACCGTTGAAGCATCGACCACCGTATAACCCGCCAGTTGGGCCCGTTCCCGCTGACGTTCCTCAATCCATAAAGCCGGCAGACCGAAAGCAGGTTCCGTGGTTGGAATCCCTTCCAGCGGCGGGGCGTCTTCATCGGGGTTCATCGCCAGGCAGTAGCCAACCATGACTTCGCCCCGGGCCACTTCATTACCTTTTACTTTCAGGACATAATCATTGGGCTTCAACTGCAGGTTGTCGCGGATATGGACCGACGGCAGAATGAAGCCCATATCGAGAACGAACTGTCGCCGAATCATCTTGATCCGTTCCAGCAAATCGCCGCCCTGGGAAGCATCCACCAGAGGAATCATGCCGTAGCCGACTTCGAGTTCCAGGGGATCAACTCCCAGCAGGGTTTCCACCTGCTCCGGTTCTTCGGCTACCTGCTCTTCTTTGGCTTCTTCCATGGCTTTAAGTTGTTCCGCCTTTTTCTTTTTCCGGGTGATCAGGTAGGACGTCCCCCCGGACACGGCCGCCAGAGCAAAAAAGGACAGTTTCGGCAAACCGGGAATAATGCCGAAAAAAAACAGGGCGATAGCCGCCAGCATCAAAGCCCGGGGATAAGCGGCGAGCTGGGCTCCCAAGTCTTCACCCATATTGGTGTCCGAAGCCGTCCGGGTAATGATGATGCCGGCCGCAGTTGAAATGATCAGGGCCGGAATCTGGGAAACCAGCCCGTCGCCAACCGTCAGGATGGTATAGTTCTGGGCCGCTTCCGCCATCGACATGCCCTGCTGAAACGTACCGATGACAAAACCGCCGATAATATTGATCAAGGTGATAATAATGCCGGCGATGGCATCACCACGCACAAACTTCGAGGCCCCGTCCATGGCGCCGTAGAAATCCGCTTCCCGGCGAATCTCCTCCCGGCGCTGGCGGGCATCCTGGTCGCTGATCAGCCCGGCGTTCAGGTCCGCATCGATGCTCATCTGTTTTCCCGGCATGGCATCCAGGGTAAATCTGGCTGCCACCTCGGCAATCCGCTCGGCGCCTTTGGTAATGACAATAAAATTAATCAAGACCAGGATCAGAAAAATAATCGTGCCGACGACGTAATTGCCGCCGACGACAAACTGGCCGAAAGCCCGGATTACCTGGCCGGCGGCGGCGGCGCCCTCATTGCCGTGCAGGAGAATAAGCCGGGTTGAGGCCACGTTCAACGACAGGCGGAACATGGTGGTAACCAGCAGCATGGACGGAAAAATGGAGAAATCCAGGGTCTTGAGGACGTACATGGAAATCAGCAGGATGATGATCGAAATGGTGATGTTCATGCTGATGAACGCATCCAGCATCAACGTCGGCAGGGGTACGATCATGATCAGCAGGATGCCGATCACCCCAACTGCCAGAAAAGCATCCTTGTTGCCCAGCAAACCGCTGAGGGGATTTTTCAAAACCCGTTCCGCCATGGAAATAATCCTTTATAAGTGTCCATCCAGCACTTTCCGATTGTTGTCGGGCATCCTCAACTGATGTTCCGGCACATGTGTTTCAACAGTTTTTCAAAACCACCCAGAAAATTGGGAAACCAGCAAAAAAAAACAGATCGTAACGACAGAGCAACTTACGGGTGTCTTGAAAAATCAGTATTTTTGTTTGAGTTCAAGGCAGGCGTACATTATAATCGCAGGAATATAGACCATATTTTGAGGATTATAAGGTGAGCCTGACGCCGTAATCGGGCAAAAAAGCAATTTTTCAAGGTACCCTTACAATTTTTTACCTTTCAAGCGGTACACATAAGCCAGTACTTCAGCTACCGACTGATATAGATCAGCCGGGATCATCTCATTTATTTTTACCAGTTTGAACATGATGCGGGCCAGTGGTTTGTTTTCCACCACCGGCACCTGATGCTGGCGGGCAATTTTTTTGATATTCTCGGCAATCACCCCGGCCCCCTTGGCAATCACCACCGGCGCTTCCGATTTTTTCTTATCATAGATCAAAGCCACGGCCAAATGAACGGGATTGGTAATCACCACATCCGCCCGGGGAACTTCATGCATCATGCGCTGCCGGGCCGCGGCCATCTGCAAGCTGCGAATCCGGGCCTTAAGCTGCGGGTCCCCTTCCATCTGCTTAAATTCGTCCTTGACCTCATCCTTGGTCATCTTCAAATCCTGGGTCCACTCCCAGCGCTGATAGAGGTAATCAAAAATAGCCAGGCCGATGAGAACCAGGCCGCTGCGCCACAGGATCTGGAAGGAAACCAGGGCCAGAAACTGCATGATATCAACCACCGGTTGATTCAACAAACCGAAAAACTCGGTAAAATGGGCCCGGTAGACGGTAAAGGAAGCGTAGCCGAGAACAATGATTTTAAAGAGCGATTTAAACAAATCTACCAGGGAACGCAGGGAAAAAATCCTCCCGAAACCCTTGATCATACTGATTTTGGAAAGTTTGGGCATCAGGGGTTTGGCGGAGAAAAGAAATCCCACCTGCAACACATTGGCCAGCACGGCCACTATCGCCAAAGCGACCAGCAAAGGACCGAGCAGCAGCAGAAACTGCTGCAGCGAGAAAATGACGATCCGGTAAAAGTCTCCCTGTCCCAATTCCGCCAGCATGTAATTCTGGAAGATATTCTGCAACATCAGTTTTGATGTGCGCATGAACCATTGACCGCCGAAGTAAAAAAACAGCAGACTGGTCATCAGGATCACCGCTGACGACACCTCCATGCTGCGGGCCACCTGCCCTTCTTCCCGGGCGTCCCGGATTTTTTTCGGCGTCGGTTTTTCAGTTTTACTGGGGTCTCTGGCCATTTTTTATCCGTTCAGGTCAACCATTTCCGGAAGCCTGCATGATCATGAAAACATCCTGAAAAAACTTCAGATACAATCCCTGGAACATGGTCACCATATAGGGGGCCGAAAAAGCCAGGACCAGCAGTCCGAGACCTATTTGCAGGGGATAGCCAACAATAAAAATATTCATCTGGGGCACGGTGCGCGCCAGAACTCCCAGGATCACGTTGCAGAGCAGCAGGGCCACCATCAACGGCGCTCCAAGTTTAATGGCAATCACAAAAATATTGGCGGAATAGCGAACCAGTATATGCAGCAGGTCGTTGCTCAGGGAAAATCCTCCCAGGGGAATAAGCTGAAAACTTTCATTCATGGCCCTGATAAACCAGCGATGCGCCCCCAGGGACAAAAACACCAGCAGGGCCATCAGGTATTGAAGCTGGGCAATGATCGACACCTGAACGCTGGAAACCGGATCAATGACATTGACGATGGAAAAACCCATCTGGAAACCCATCAGCTGGCCGGCGGTTTGCACGGCGGCCAGCAGCATGGCGGCCATAAAACCTACGGTGATGCCGATGGCCAGTTCCCGCACTATCTGCACCAGGGCCATTACCAGTCCGCCCTCAAACAGCGGCGGATGTGCCTGATGACGCAAGAGAGGCAGAAGCAGAATAACCAGCAGCAGGCTGATGCCTGCTTTCAGGATCAGCGGAATCGATTTATCATTGAAAATCGGCACCATGAAGATCATCGCCGAAATCCGGGCAAGGACCAGCACAAACAACTCTATATCAGGAATGGTAATTGCCGGAATAACGACCATGTTTGCCTCAACCAATAACGGACGGAATGCTGACTATCAACCGCACGGTAAAATCCACCAGGTAGCGCAGCATCCAGGGGAAAAAAATAATCAAGGCCAGAAATACTGCCAGGATCTTCGGAATGAAGGTCAGGGTCATTTCCTGGATGGAGGTAACCGCCTGAAAAACACTGACCAGCAGGCCGATGACCAGGCCGAAGCCAAGCATCGGAGCGGAAACCAGCAAGGTAGCTTCCAGGGCCTGCTTGGCAAAACCAACGACATATTCAGGACTCACATTCTCCTCCCTTCAGGTTCATACACCGGCTGAAAAAATCAAAAACTTTTCATCAGCGAGCCAACCATGATGTGCCAGCCGTCGGCCAGCACGAAAAGAATCAGCTTGAACGGCAGCGAGATCATGATCGGCGGCAGCATCATCATCCCCATGGAAAGCAGGACACTGGCCACCACCATGTCAAGGATAAGAAAAGGAATATAGATCAAAAAGCCAATTTGAAAGGCTGTTTTCAACTCACTGATTACAAAAGCCGGAATGATGACATACGTTGGAATATCCGTAACCGTATGCGGCTGATCCAGTTTGGCCATTGAAATGAACATGGCCAGATCATTTTCCCTGGTTTCCCGAAACATGAACTGTCTGACCGGATGCATGGCCCGGGAAAAAGCTTCCTGCTGAGTAATTTCCTCAGCCATGTAGGGTTTTACCGCCTGCAGGTTGATCTGCTGAAAGACCGGAAACATGATGAAAAAAGTCAAAAACAGGCTTAAACCAATCAGCACCTGATTGGGAGGCATCTGCTGGGTACCCAGGGCCTGGCGCAGGAAATGAAACACAACCACCAGCCGGGTAAAAGAGGTCATCAGGACCAGGATGGCCGGGGCCAGGGTCAGGACGGTCAGCAGCAGGAGTATCTGCATGGCAACCGACACCTGTTGAGGGCTCGACTGGCCGTTCAGGCCGATTTTCAACGCCGGCACTACCAGGTCCTGGGCAGCGGCTCCCGATGCGGCCAGCAGGAAAAGCAAAACCGCTAAAACAGCCGGCAGTAATCTTACCGCTTTCTGTTGCACGCTCTCTCCCACCTTTTGCTCACCGAGACAGGAAGCATTATCGTCAATGTTTACCTGGAAACGATCACTTTCCGGAAAAACCCTTTTTCAGTGATCAACCGCCGGCTTTCAGGAAAATATTGTAAAAAGCAACCGGGTAAGCTGAGAGCTGAAGGCTGACCACTGACAACCCACCCGGCAACATCAGTTCTTCCGGATGAAAACCGGTTTTTAAAGCCGGTTCAGACCCTGCAGACGCTGCTTGATCTGGGCGACAACTTCACCATAAGGATCTCCCTGGTCCGCAGCCGCCGGCATATTCCCCGGCCCGGCCGGCGGCTCACTATCTGCATCCCGGGAAACCAGCCGGTCGCCGCCACTGAAAGAACGAAGGGAAGAAAGAAAGGATTTTTTAGCACTCCCGGAATGGCGCAGCAAACGCAGGGATTCCAGCTTTTCCGGGTCGCTGATCCGGGTCAACATGGTCATCTGGTCACCGGAAAGCCCTACCACCAGCACCTCGTCAGCCACGTCCAGGAACATGATCTGACGCTTCATGCCAATGGGAATGGTCTGGAGAATCCTGACCAGGCTGTTATCCGGAGCATTGCCGCTTTTCTGCAACATTTTTTTGACCGGCCGGTAACCAATCAGGATCAAGGCAACAAGTGCCGCCAGTGAAGCAAACATCCTCATGCCGGGATAAAGAAGACCGGCGCTCTTGGGAGCAACAACCTTTTCAATGTTGCCGGAACTTTCCTTGCCAGCCAGTAAAGCATTAATCCTGGCCATTTTAGCCGAACTCTCACTCAACTTATGTTCCCCGGGACTTGACAGGTTCGCGACCTTCTCACTGTTGTCGTCCACAGATACCGCCCGGTACGGTTTCATGATCGAAATAACGATTCTCCGGCCGGCCGCCTGCACGGACAGGTATTTCTTCAGGGGCACTTGCTGCCGGCGTTTCTCGAATTGCCAGTAATACCGATGATTACGCTGTTTCAGACCATACCCCTTGATCCATTCATCATCAAAACGCTGGTACTCCAGCGCCGGAAGATCCGGTTCGATGTCAGGCAGCACCAAAATTACCTGCTCACCTGACTCAACAAAATGAGTATGGATTTCCGACACCGGCTTCCGGGTGGGAATGGTAAAAATCATCTGCTGTGGTCCGGAAGTAAAAATCAGGGC
>Ga0256913_10001145_pt1 | contig 13706 bp, 8 predicted proteins | sample Axial_MatmetaG_FD_185970 | JGI IMG/M metagenome (GOLD analysis project Ga0256913, IMG submission 185970) | Deep-sea worm associated microbial mat communities from Axial Seamount, Juan de Fuca Ridge, Pacific Ocean - Axial_Mat | ecosystem: Environmental > Aquatic > Marine > Oceanic > Microbial...
ATCAATTAAAAAGTATTTGCCTGATAGTGATGTAGTTATTGAATTAGGTGGAGAAGATGCCAAAATCATATTTTTAACTAATGGATTTGAATATAGAATGAATGGTTCTTGCGCAGGGGGAACGGGTGCGTTTATTGACCAAATGGCAACATTATTAGATGTTAGTATGAAAGAACTTGATGAATTAAGTTTTAAGTATGATCAAATATACACAATTGCATCACGCTGTGGAGTTTTTGCCAAATCAGATATACAACCATTGTTAAATCAAGGGGCAAGAAAAGAAAATATTGCTGCAAGCATATATCAAGCGGTAGTGGATCAAACAGTATCTGGGTTATCTCAAGGTAGAATCATTGCGGGGAAAGTTGTGTTTTTAGGAGGCCCATTAACCTTTTTTAAAGGGTTGCAACTTAGTTTTAAAAGCGGTTTAAAATTAAGTGATGAAAATGCTATATTTCCACAAAATGCAGAATATTTTGTAGCTATGGGAGCCGCTTTATATGCAGAATCAGAAAGTGAAATGCCATATAAAGAAGTAATTAAAAAGGTTAAAGAAAGTGTTAAAAACCAAAAACTAACAAATACATTTAGTCCGTTATTTAAAGATAAAAAAGAATATAATGATTTTATTACCAGGCATAGTAAAAATAAGGTAGATAGAATAGATATACACAATTATAAAGGTGAAGCGTATTTAGGAATAGATGCAGGAAGTACAACTACAAAACTTGTTTTAGTAGCAAAAAATCACGAAATACTATATGAATATTATGGACCTAATCATGGAAATCCAGTTGAAACTATTAAAAATAAATTAACAGAGTTATTAACAATAAAAAATACTGATATTATAATAAAAGCAGGTGCAGTCACAGGCTATGGAGAAGATATAATTAAAACTGCCTTTAAAATAGATTATGGTGTTGTTGAAACAATTGCTCATTATATGGCAGCTAAGCATTTTAATAGCAATGTTAACTTTATAATTGATATTGGTGGGCAAGATATAAAATGTTTTAAAGTGCGAAATGGTGCTATAGATAGCGTCATGTTAAATGAAGCTTGTTCTTCAGGGTGTGGATCATTTATTGAGACATATGCTAAAGCTTTAAAATATGAAGTAAAAGATTTTGCAAAAAAAGCACTTCTTGCAAAGAATCCTATTGATTTAGGAACCAGATGTACAGTTTTCATGAATTCATCTATTAAACAAGCACAAAAAGAAGGTGCAAGTGTGGAAGATATTTCGGCAGGTCTTTCTTTAAGTGTTATTAAAAATGCAATATATAAAGTAATAAGAGCTAACAGCGCTGCCGATTTAGGTGAAAATATCGTAGTACAAGGTGGCACATTTTTAAATGATGCAATTTTAAGAAGTTTTGAAATAGAACTAGGAAAAGAGGTTGTGCGTCCTGAAATTTCTGGGTTAATGGGCGCGTACGGAGCGGCTTTATATGCTCAAAGTATGAACAATCAACGTAGTAGTTTAATTGCTTTAGAGGAATTGAAAAACTTTTATCATACTTCAACAAATGCGGTATGTAAATTATGTACAAACCGATGTAATTTAACTATTAACGATTTCGCACATGGAAAAAAATATATATCGGGAAACAGATGTGAACGACCTTATGCAAAAGGGAAAAAAAGTACTTTGCCTAATCTGTTTAGGATAAAAAGGGAATATATATTTTCGTTAAAGGGACAAAAAGGAAAGCGTGGTAAAATAGGAATACCCATGGGGTTAAATATGTATGAAAATTTACCTTTTTGGCATGGTTTTTTAACACAATTAGGTTTTGAGGTTATAACTTCAGGGCACTCAAATAGAAAACTCTATACAATGGGGCAACATACAATTCCTTCTGATACAGTTTGCTATCCTGCAAAATTAATGCATGGACATATTGAAAAATTAATAAATAATAAAATAGAACATCTTTTTTATCCGTGTATGACATATAATTTTGATGAAGAAATAGGAGATAATAACTATAATTGTCCCGTTGTGGCATATTATCCTGAATTACTAGAAGCAAATGTAAAGCGCTTAAAAGAAGTTAAATATTATAAACCATATTTTGGATTACACAGGCCAAAGGATTTTGAAAAAAAAGCATATAATTTTTTTAATGAACACTTTGATGTTACAAAAAGTGAAATAAAAAAAGCGTGTAAAGCAGCATATAAGGCGCAAGAAAAATACAGACAGTTTGTAATTGATGAAGGTAAAAAAGCAATGGATTTTGCAAGAGCTAATAATTTAAGAATTATTGTTTTAGCAGGGCGACCTTATCATATTGATACTGAAATAAATCATGGGATTGACGAATTAATAACATCATATAATAATGTAATTATTACAGAAGATTGTGTATCCCATCTTATAGATAAACAGTCGTTAAGTATATTAAATCAATGGACATATCACTCAAGAATGTATAATGCAGCTAAATATGTTACACAACATGATGATATGCAGTTAGTTCAGTTAGTATCATTTGGATGTGGAACAGATGCTATTACTACAGATGAGATGAGAAAAATATTAGAAGAAAAAAATAAATTTTATACACAATTAAAAATTGATGAAATAAATAACTTAGGTGCTGCCCGTATTAGAATAAGAAGTCTTATTGCGGCTGTTGAGGCTAAGGAGAAACAAAATGACTAAGAAAAAAGAAGATAGAGTAATATTTACAAAACAGATGAAAAAAGAATATACGATTCTTCTGCCAATGATGCTTCCAATACATTTTAATATGATAAATAAATTATTATTACTTGAAGGTTATACTACCGAGTTGCTAGATACAATGGGAAAAAATATTGTACAAGAAGGGTTACAATCTGTACATAATGATACTTGTTATCCTGCTCTTTTAGTTATTGGACAACTATTACAAGCAATTAAAAGTAAGAAATATGATGTAAATAAAATAGCACTTTTAATAACACAAACAGGTGGAGGGTGTAGAGCAAGTAATTATATTCATTTGCTACGAAAAGCCCTCAAACATAATAAATTAGGACATATTCCTGTTATATCCTTAAATTTATCAGGATTAGAAAAAAATCCAGGATTTAAACTTTCGATACCATTGATTATTAAAATGGTATATGCAGTTGCATATGGGGATTTATTAATGTGGTTATCAAATCAAAGTAGGCCATATGAAATTAATAAAGGGCAAAGTGATGCGCTTATTGAAAAATGGCAAGAACGGCTAATGAATGAATTTATAAAAAGCACGAATCTTCGTCGTAAAAAAATAAATAGTAATTTTGATTGTATAGTAAAAGATTTTTCTAAAATTAAATTAAGTAGAGAAAAAAAGAAAAAAGTAGGTGTTGTTGGAGAAATATATATTAAATACTCTCCTCTTGGAAATAATAACCTTGAAGATTTTTTATTCAACGAAAATTGTGAGGTTATTGTACCAGGACTAATGGATTTTTTAATATTTAAAGCCGATAATAGAATGGTAGATATTGATATTTTTGGTGGTAAAAAAATAAAATATATAATTGTAAAATGGCTTAAAGATTTTTTTATAAATATGCAAAATCAACTAATAAAAGCTATTAAAGAAAATAGTAATTATAGACCAGTTGCTAAATTTGAAAGTTTGAAGCACCTTGTAAAAGATTATGTAGGATATGGAAATAGGATGGGAGAAGGATGGTTGCTTACAGCAGAGATATTAGAATTAATTAATATGGATATAAATAATGTTGTTTGTGCACAACCATTTGGGTGCCTACCTAATCATATAGTAGGTAAAGGTATGATTAGAAAAATCAAAGATAACTATACTCAAGCTAATATTGTATCTATAGATTACGATCCTGGAGCTACAATAATTAATCAAGAAAACCGTATAAAATTAATGTTAGCTAATGCAAAATAGACGGTAATAAATCATTCTAAAATATGCCTACGTTGACTAACATTAGTGATTTAGTTATACTTTAAGTAACAGATATGTTGTTTTTAGGGAGAATTCAAATGAAAAAAAATCTTTTAAAGGATGATAGAAATTATAAAAAATTAATTAGTGCTGTTACTGATAATATAATTGAAATCTCCAAAAAATATAAAATTAAAAAGATATGGGTACTTTGTACAACATATAGTTGTTTTAATAAAACGCAACTGCATATAGAAAATCTTGAAGAATTATTAGGAAAAGATACTCTATTAAAAATACAATTATATATAAATCGTGAAGCAGACAATAATTTATTACCAATACAAATTAATGATAAATGGCTTATAGATGAAATATTTATAGAGAACAGATCATATATTATAAGAATAAAAGAAAAAAAAGAGTATGATTTGAGAAATTATACTAAAGAAGATATGTTTAGAACTATTTTTGAAAATACAAAAACAGGACTTGCGATATATGATGTAAAAAACAACGGACAAACTTCAAAAGATTATATTTTAAAAGAATGTAACAAAGTAAGTTTAGATCTTTCAGGTAGAGCAAAACGAGATAGCATAGGTAAATCTATAAATGATATGATTGAAGATGTTGATAATACAACATTAATACCGGCCTTAAAAGAAGTGTATGAAACAGGCCGTTTTAAAGAGGTTGACGCTATTAATTTTAAAAGCGGTCATTGGTATAAAAATGATATTATGAAATTACCAACAGGAGAAATTGTTTCAGCGTATTCAGACGTTACAAAAATTAAAGAGAATAATTTAATACTAGATAAAATACAAAGAGATTTAAAAGAATATACAGATAAAGCTCCATATGGTATTTTCGTTGTCAATAAAAAAGGATATTTTTTACAGGCAAACAAAAAAGCGGTTTCACTAACGGAATATACAGAAAGAGAATTAAAGAGCAAACATATGATAGACCTTTTTGAAGAAACAGAGGTTAAACAGGCATATAGGATGCTTAAAGAGTTAAAGAAAAAGAAAATAAGTATGGGTATATTTAAACATGTGGATAAAAAAGGAAAAATTCAATATTGGCACATTAAAGGGATTAGATTAGACGAACAAAGATATTTAGGATATGTTGAAGATATTACAGCTAAAAGGAAAATAGAAGAAGAATTAAGAAAAAGCGAAAAACAATTCAAATTATTTTTTGAAAAAGCTCCGTTAGGATACCAATCACTAAATATCAATGGGTATATACTTAATATTAATGAGAAATGGTCTTCTTTATTAGGATATACAAAAAAAGAAGTAATTGGAAAAAGATTTGGAGATTTTTTACAAGAAGAAGATAAAAATAAATTTAGCGAATATTTTTCTAAATTTAAAAAACTAGGAACAAGACAAAGTATCATAAAAATGGTTCATAAAAATGGGAGTATTAAAATGTTCCAAATTTATGGAAATATTATCAGAGATAGTAATAATATTTTTGTAAAAACACAATGTATGTTACAAGATGTTACTGAACAAGTAAAATATGAAAATATTATTAAAGAGCGAGAAGAAATTTTAAGAGAAACTCAACAAGTAGCACATGTTGGAAGTTTTAAATATGATTTATTAAATAATCAAATGAGTGTATCAAATGAATTTTATAGAATATTAGGATATAAACCACAAGAAGTAAAAGCTATTTCAGAAATTTTTATAAATGCAATAGTAGCAGAAGATAAAAAAATATTTTTTAAAATGAGGGAAATTAAAGCCACTTCTAATAATTATATAGAAAGAGAACTACGAATTAAAGATAGACAAAACAAGATAAAGTGGGTTTTACTTAGAGGATATAGTAAGCTAGATGAAAATAAAAAACCGGTAATAATATATGGTACACTTATTGATATTAATGAGCAAAAAAAGATTAGAAAACAAATAGATGAACAAAATAGGTTATATGAAAAAGCTGAACAAGTGACAAAGATAGGGACGTTCGAAAAGAATTGGATTAATGGAAATCATACTTGGTCTAAAGGAATGTATGATATTATGGAAATTAATCCAAAGCAACATATAGAAAATAAAGCAATAATATATTATACACATTCTGACGATAAAGAGAGAGTGCAAAAACAAGTAGAAGAAAGTATAAAAAACAAAGTAGTATTATCAATTGATTTTAAAATTATTACTAAGTATAAGAAAATAAAGTATTTGCATACAGAATTAATACATTTTTATGATAATAATGGAAAAATTAATAGTTCTATTGGAATTGTACAAGATCTATCCGAAAAAGCTAAAGTTGAACTAAGAATGAAGAAAATGGAAGCCGCGCTTATTGACCAACAAAAATTAGAAGCAATAGGAATATTAGCAAGTGGAATTGCTCATGAAATAAATAATCCTATAAATGGTGTAATGAATTATGGGCAAATTATATTAGATCAATCAAAAGATAATGAAAAGATAGCAAAGTATGCTAATGATATTATAAAAGAATCACAACGTATTTCTAAAATTGTTAAAAATTTATTATCTTTTTCAAGACGAGAAAGAAAAACATATTCTTTGGTAAAAATAGAAGATATTATTAATGAAACCTTAATGCTGATAAAAACAGTAGTGTTAAGTGAAAATATAGAATTAACCATAGATATTGAAAAAGAGTTACCATTAATTACATGTAACAGGCAACAAATACAGCAAGTAATAATAAATTTATTAACTAATGCCAAAGACGCTGTTAGCCAAAATAAAGGGGATAAAAAGGTAGCCATAAAATGTTATAAAACATATAACAATAACAAAGAATATATTAGATGTAATATCCAAGATAATGGAAAAGGTATTGATAAAGAAATAGAGGATAAGATATTCAACCCATTCTTTTCTACTAAAACAAAAGATGAGGGAATAGGCTTAGGCCTTTTTGTTAGTCATAAAATTATTAAAGTACATGACGGACGATTAGAGTTTAAGAGCATCAAAGGAAAATTCACTGAAATGTATTTTGATTTACCAATTGATAAACAAACATAGTAATATATACAAGGAGAAAAGTATGGCAAAAATAATAGTTGTAGATGATGAAAAAAGCATCAGAATAACATTTGAAGAATTTTTGAAAAATGAAGGATATGAGGTTTCTGTAGCTTCTAATGTAGATGAAGTAATGTCATTAATTGAAAAACAAGATTGCGATTTAATTATAACTGATATTATAATGCCTAAAATTTCAGGAATGAAATTATTAGAGATGATACATAAGATTAAACCGAATGTGCCTGTAATTATTATGACGGGGGAACCAACCTTTGATACCGCGATGGCATCAATAAAGAATAATGCATATGATTATTTACTAAAACCCATAGATAAAGCTACATTAATAGCAGCAGCGAAAAGAGCGATATTATATAAAGTAACAAATGATGAAAAAATACGATTAGAAAAAGAAAATTTAGAATATCAAAAAAAATTAGAGAGTTTAGTAAATACAAGGACAAGTTCATTACAAAAAGCTATGTATGCCACTATATCAACGGTAGCTGCGATGACTAAATTAAGAGACCCATATACTGCAGGGCATTCTATTCGTGTAGGTAATCTTGCAGTAGCAATAGGACATAAACTGAAATTAAGCAAAAAACAAATTGATAGTTTATATGTTGCTGGCTACTTACACGATATTGGAAAAATTTCTATACCAGCTGAAATTCTATCTAAACCAGGAAAATTAAGTAATATTGAATTTGAAATAATTAAAAGCCATGTTGAATATGGGTATCAAATATTAAAGGATATTGAATTGCCATGGGATATTGCAAAAATCATGTACCAACATCATGAAAGGTTAGATGGTAGTGGATATCCACAAGGTTTAAAAGATAGTCAAATTGTATTTGAAGCAAAAATATTAATGGTAGCAGATGTAGTAGAAGCTATGACATCTCATAGACCATATAGAACATCCTTGGGTATAAATAAGGCACTAGAAGAAATCTCAAAAAATAAAGAAACAAAGTACAATAGTAGAGTGGCAGATGCTATTGAAACGTTATTTTTAAAAGAAAATTATGAATTTGAAAACTTACAACAAAATATATTGTTTGAACTATAAAAAAAGTGTGTATATATCCTAAGAGAAAAAAGAAAGGAGAAAGCACATGAGAAAAAGCAAAGGAAAAATATGGGATTTAGTATCAAATAATGATAGTATCTTATTCTCATTATGGGCATAAGCCCATAAGTAATTTTTTCAATTGGCAAAAAGCTAATTATTATATAAAAACCAAGGTATTAACCTTGGTTTTGTTTTATAGTTTTACTAGCGATTGTATCTCATATTGTTTTAGCTTTTCGCGACCTTTTAAAAATTCTAATTCAACAAATACAGAGACACCAACTACTTGTCCTTTCATTTTTTCGATCAATTTAATAATTGCTTCTGTAGTACCACTAGTGGCTAATAAGTCATCTACTATAACAACTTTTTGTCCAGGTTTAATAGCATCTTCATGAATTTCTAATACATTAGTTCCATATTCTAAAGAGTATTCAATAGCTACAGTTTTATATGGTAATTTTCCTTTTTTTCTAATAGGAACAAATCCTTTGTTAAAAAGATAGGAAAGGGGAACTCCAAAGATAAATCCTCGTGCCTCTGGTGCTACAATTAAATCAAAATTACCAAAAGATTCAATAGACACTTTCATTTGATCTATTGTCTCTTTTAAATAAGCCTTATCTTGTAAAACTGTTGTGATATCAATATAATCAATTCCTTCTTTAGGAAAATCTAACACGTGTCTAAGTTTTGATTTTAAATCCATTTTAAGGTCTCCTTTAATAAAACATTTATATATACAATGCATAAATATTTTATCATATTAGCACTATTTATTAAAGGAAAGAGTTATTTAGATTCAAGGAACCATAGTATAACTACTAGTGGGCAATTTGGTATATAAATATATTGTTAAACCGGAATATATTGCCTAAAAGAGAAATGCCATATGTTAAAAAGATTGTTTGTTTTATTATAACTATGAATCTTCCATTACTATAAAATAGGATAGGAAAATAAAAAAAGAGGGAAATAGACAATAGCATTAAAGTAAATTCATAACACATATATGTATATATAGTCAAAAAAACCCCCTATTTTAAGGGATTTATACTACTTTGATATATTTTCGTGATATAATATTATTATCATTAATAGAGAGGGGTAATATTATGATACCAACACCGCATATTCAAGTAGCAAAAAAAGGAGTTATAGCAGAAACTATTTTATTACCAGGGGATCCTTTGCGAGCAAAATTTATAGCAGAAACATATTTAGAAGATGTTGTTCAATTTAATACAATTAGAAATGCTTTTGGATATACTGGAATATATAAAGGTAAAAAGATATCAGTAATGGGCACAGGAATGGGAATGCCTTCAATTGGTATATATTCGTATGAATTGATTCATTTTTATGGTGTTAAAAATCTAATTAGAATTGGTTCTTGTGGTGCATTACAAGAAAATTTAAAATTATATGATATTTTAATTGGTATGGGAGCTTGTACTAATTCAAATTATCAAAAACAATATAATTTACCTGGAAGCTTTGCCCCAATAGCTTCATATGAATTATTACAAAAGGCAGTAGATACAGCAAAAAAAGCAAATACAAAAGTACATGTAGGTAATATTTTATCTTCAGATATATTTTATGATGATGACAGAGATTCGTGGAAGCAATGGGCAAAAATGGGAGTTTTAGCGGTAGAAATGGAAGCAGCCGCACTGTATATGAATGCAATAAGAGCAGGTGTAAATGCTTTGTGTATACTTACAGTTTCGGATTCTTTAGTTACTCATGAAGTGACAACCTCACAAGAAAGACAAAACGCCTTTACAAAGATGATGGAAATTGCACTAGAATTAGCATGATAGGAGAAAGTTATGAGAAAAACAAAAATTATTTGTACTTTAGGACCAGCCACTGAGGGAATAGTTGATAAGTTAATTGAAAATGGAATGGATGCTGCTCGTTTTAATTTTTCCCATGAAACCCATAGTATTCATTTAAGAAGAATACTTGAAACAAAAAAAGCAAGAGAGAAATTAAGTAAGCCAATACCTCTTATTATCGATACAAGAGGACCAGAGATGAGAATTGGTCAATTAAAAGAGAAAGTAAATTTAGTTAAAGGGAAAATGTTTACATTAGTTAATGAAGATATTATTGGTGATGGTACTAAAGCTTCAATATCAAATAAAAACTTATATAAAAATGTGAAACCAGAAAAAGAAATATTTATTGACGATGGCAAAGTACGACTTGAAGTTGAAAAAGTAAATGAAAAAGATATTATTTGTAAAGTTACATCTGGAGGATTTATCTCAAGTAGAAAAGGTGTAAATGTTCATGATTGTGAAACAGGGTTACCTTTTATTACTGAAAGTGATATTGCAGATATTGAATTTGCATTAGATAATGATTTTGATTATATAGCGCTTTCTTTTGTTAGAAATGCTAGTGATATATATCAAGTTCGTAATATATTAAAACGAAAATATAAAGAAGATGTTAAAATAATAGCAAAAATTGAAAATGAAGAGGCAGTTAAAAATATAGATGAAATTATAGAAGCATCAGATAGTATAATGGTTGCAAGAGGTGATTTAGGAATAGAAATTTCTATAAGCCAAGTTCCGGTAATTCAAAAAAAATTAATTAAAAAATGCTATAGTAATGCAAAACCTGTTATAGTTGCAACTCAAATGTTAGAAAGTATGACAGATAATCCTATGCCAACACGGGCAGAAGTTTCAGATGTAGCAAATGCTATTTATGATGGAACTAGTGTTGTTATGCTTTCAGGTGAAACTGCTGCAGGAGATTATCCTATAGAAGCACTTAGGATGATGGTACAAGTTATTGATGATACTGAAAAAGATATTGATTATACAACACGATTTAATATAAAAGCATTTAGAGCAGTTGAAAAGAATATATTAAATATTATTAGCAAATCGTCTGTTGTAGCATCTTTTGAAATAGATGCAAAAGCTATTGTAGTACCAACTAGAACAGGTAATTCAGCACGTATGTTGTCAAGTTTTAGACCTAAAAGTCCAATTATTGCAATTACAGTTAAACCTACTATACAAAGGCAATTAAACATGTCATGGGGAATTAGACCTATGCTTAGTAAGTTTATTGGAGAACAAAAAAAATTATATGAAAACACAATGGATTTAGCACTTGAAACGAAGCTAGTTAATAAAGGAGATATTGTAATATTAACTGGAGGAATACCAACAGGAAGTGATGGAAAAACAAATATGTTAAAAATTCATAAAGTTGGAGAAAAAGTAATAGATGAATAAAAATATTATATATATTTCAGTATGAGATAGAAATTCCTTTATTTTAATTATTTTTAGGAGTATTAAAAAAATCAAAAGCACTTGTATGTTCAAGTGCTTTTCCTTCGTCAATAAAGACAACATGATCCGCAACTTTTTTAGCAAAAGCCATTTCATGAGTGAACATTAAAATATCTGTACCTTCTTTTTTAAATTCACATATCATATCTAAAACACAACTTGTTAATTGTGGATTTAAAGCTAAGGTAGGTTCATCAAATAAAAGTAATTCAGAATTAATAGCAAGTGTTATTTGTTGTTGTGTCTACCTGATAGTTTTGAAGAAATTTTATCAATATGTTCAATTAAATCAAATTTTTTCATTAAAATTTAAGCATGTTTCTTTTACTTGTTCTTTTGAATAATCGTGCACTTTTATTAAAGGTATAAAAATATTTTTCATATACTAATTAATGTCAAAGAAAAAAGATAGGTGAGTATCATCGTTTTCTAATTTATTTTAAGATATAAATAAATTGTACATGCAATAAAGTAATATAACATAACCTTATTAATATGGTAGAATATATAGTAGATTAAAGGAGAAAAACTATGGCATGTAAATGGTTTCAAGTATGTCCAATGAAATGGTACTATGACAATGGTAAACTTGATAAACGTTGGATTGATAATTATTGTAAGGATAATAATAAAAAATGTATACGCTATGAAATGGAAGAAAAAGGGCAATACCATGAGGATTGGATGCTACCAGATGGTACACTTGATGAATCTTTGAAATATGATTAATTTAAAAAATCCATTTTGACTCATTTCTCCAATACATCACAAACTATTAACTATGATATAATTAGCAACGAGATGAGGAGAAAGAAATTTAATGGAAAATAATAAAGTAGACAATGAAAGAAAAAACAAAATAATAAACTATATAAAATCAGATATATATATACCTTTAAAGTTTAAGCAAATGATGGTTATTTTAGATGTGCCAAAAGAAGATATTAAGCAATTAGAAGATATATTACATGAATTAATAACAGAGGGAAAAATTAAAAAAACTAAAAAAGGTAAATATATTAAAAATACTAAAGAAGAAACATATGAAGGTACACTAGTGGGCTCAAATAGAGGATTTTCTTTTTTTGAATTTGATGATAAAGAACTTGAAGATATATATATACCATTTGAAAACGTAAATGGTGCAATACATAAGGATAGAGTAGAGATAAAAATAATAAAAAGAGCAAACAATAATAAAAAAAGTGTAGGAGTAGTAACTAAAATAATAGAAAGAAAAAAAAATAATATAATAGGAATTGTAGAAAGACAAAATAGATATTTTACGGTTATTCCTTTTGATAAAAAAATGAACAGCATAGATATTGAGAAACCTTCAAAAAAATTAAGGGAAGGGGATATTGTTTCAATAAAAATAACAAAAACAAAAAAGGATGGAAAATTTTTAGTAGGAGAAATACAAGAAATAATAGGTCATTCCAATAATAGTAGCTCATATTTAAAAGCAATAATTATGGATAACGAGTATTCAACTATATATCCTAAAGATGCAGTAGAAGAAGCAATAGAACTTAAGAAAAATGCATTTAATAAAATTGATTATAAGAACAGAAAAGATTTAAGAAAAAATATTACAATAACAATAGATGGGAAGGATGCTAAAGATTTAGATGATGCAATAACAATAGATAAAAATGATAAAGGGAATTATATTCTAGGGGTACACATCGCTGATGTGGCACATTATGTAAAAGAAAATTCTAAATTAGATAAACAAGCATATTTAAGGGGCAATAGTGTATATCTAGTAGATACAGTAATACCTATGTTACCAACACAACTATCTAATGATATATGTAGTTTAAATCCTAGTGTTGATAGATTAACGCTTTCAGTTATTATGGAAATAGATACTACGGGAAGTGTAATAGATTTTGAAATAGCAGAAAGTGTTATAAAAGCTAACGAAAGAATGACATATGAAGATGTACAAAAAATAATTGAAAATGACAAAGCACTTATTAAAAGATATAGTAATATATTAAATGAAATAACATTTATGAGTGAATTGTGTGACATATTAATAAATAAACGTAAAAAACGAGGTACAATCGATTTCAATTTTAAAGAATCGAAAATTATTTTAGACGAAAAGAAAAATCCAATAAAAATAGACAAATATGACAGAGCAAAATCAAATAGAATGATTGAAGAATTTATGATTGTATGTAATGAAACAGTAGCACAAAATTTTGCTTGGTTACAATGGCCATTTATATATAGAAATCACGAAAAACCAGATGAAAGTAAAATTGACAGTTTAAATGATTTTGTTAAAGGTATTGGATTAAGTATTAAAAGCAGAAAAATCATCCATCCG
>Ga0256913_10001146_pt1 | contig 13699 bp, 11 predicted proteins | sample Axial_MatmetaG_FD_185970 | JGI IMG/M metagenome (GOLD analysis project Ga0256913, IMG submission 185970) | Deep-sea worm associated microbial mat communities from Axial Seamount, Juan de Fuca Ridge, Pacific Ocean - Axial_Mat | ecosystem: Environmental > Aquatic > Marine > Oceanic > Microbial...
ATAGCTAGTATTGGATCGTTTTTCGCCATTGAAATCCCCTTGACCCCCGCCGCCCTCGTTGAGGTGGAGGCTGGTCCTATTCTTCTTTCCCTCTCTCGTGTGTGTTCTCGTTGAGCGTTTCCGCTATTATTTCCTCTTAATCAGCTCGTAATAGTCCAAGTTCAGTATTCCCCAAGGCGTTTCGTTTCTCGGGAATATGCTTTTTGGCACTTTAACTGTTTTCATCGCGGCCAAGGCCAAGGCGATTTCTTTGACGATCGCCCTCGGATCGGATCTCGAGGTGGGGAGGTTCGCGCCCATTCCCACCGGAGATTCGTTCACCACGAAGGTGACGCGTATTCTAAGGTCTTTCAATTCTCTGTTTCGGAAGCGCAGTTGCGGGGCGTATCGTTGCAGGAATCTCGGGTGGACGAATGCCTGGGCGTGGTGTGTTTCTCCATCCATTGGAATGGACCAGTAGTCCACTTTACCCGAAAGCACCACTTTGCCGCCGCCCTTTTGCGCTGGCAACAAGACATCGTATTTCATCGTGACGTTGTCCATCCATCCGCCCTTTGTCGCCATCGCTTTGTATTCCACGTCTATTTCCAGCCAATGCATGACGTTTCCGGAGCTCAATTCAGCGGCGTTAGACGATGAAAATCCCGGATCTACCGACCACTTCGGCTTCACTTTGACGTCTTTGAAGTAAACTTGAGCCGAAAGGTTCAAAGCGGCACAAAACACCAACAGACATATTCCCGACAATGCTGTAGTCCGCATCTTCAACCTCCTCTTTCGTTCTTTCTTTTTCCCTTGCCGCTGAGCCCTCGTCGGCTCCTTTTCGGCGCTCCCCGCATGTCACGCATCATTCATGCCAAAACGGTTCGTAATTCGCTAACATAACCCTATGTCGGTGTTTATGCAAGGGAATTTCGAAAAGAAAATTCAGGAAAGCGCGCATTTTTGCTTTTTCCCTAGGGGGATGTATTGTCTGATTGGAATGAAAATCCCCGGGAGGTTTGTATGTCATCGGAGGGCAATGACAACAAGAATCGTTCATTGATACTGCATGTTGGCGGTCGGTGTTCCGAGGCGGTAGACGCGGCGTTTTCCGCGCATCCGGATTTGGAATGCCGTCATTTGCGGGACGTTGGCGGTTTGGCGTCGTTTCTTGGTGACGAGACGCCCGACGTTGTTCTTTTAGAGCACGACGAGGGTGTTGGCGATCTTCCCTCGGTTGTAGGTTACATTCAGCGCAACGCCCGCACGCCCGTCATTTTGATGGCACCGGCCAGTTCTTGCGATATAATGGCTCGCGCGCTACGCGAGGGAGCGGACAATTTTCTATGCGAGCCGTTGTCATCGGAGAAGCTTTTGGAGGCGGTGTTCGAGGCGTTGCGTCTCCGGGTTTTGTGGAGCGAGGTTCATGCCATCCGGGACACGAAGCGTTCTTCTTTCGGCAACATCATAGGCGCGTCTCCCGCCATGCGCGCCATGTATGGCGTGATACAGAATGTGTCCGCGACCAACGCCACAGTTTTCATTGTTGGCGCCAGTGGCACAGGGAAGGAGTTGGTCGCTCGGGCCATACACGACAACAGTCCTCGTTGCGGCGAGAATTTCGTCGCGGTCAATTGCGGGGCCATTCCTCCCAATCTTCTCGAGAGTGAGCTATTCGGTCACGAGCGCGGCGCTTTCACTGGCGCGGTCAAGCGCGGGATTGGGAAATTCGAGCAAGCCGACGGTGCGACGTTGTTTCTCGACGAGATATGCGAGATGCCGATAGACCTCCAAGTGAAATTGCTTCGAGCGATACAGGAGCGTAGGATCACCCGCGTGGGTGGCAACGCTGAGATTCCGGTGGACGTTAGGATTCTCTGCGCCACGAACAAGGATCCATTGGAGGAGGTGCGCAAGGGTCGTTTCCGCGAGGATCTATACTATCGTTTGAATGTTGTTCCCATACGGATTCCGTCTTTGACGGAGCGTCGCCGCGACATTCCTTTGTTGTGCGCCCGTTTTCTCCACGTGTTCACCGAGAGGTACGGCAAATATTTCTACGAGTTTTCCCCCGAGGCGTTGGACAGGCTTTGTTCGCACGACTGGCCGGGGAACGTCCGCGAGCTGGAAAACATCATAGAGCGGGTTGTGGTTCTCCATGACGGAGCGGTTGTGGAGGAGAAATTCCTTCCCCGGGAGATTCGCAGTGTTCCCGTCAAGCCGTCCGTCGCGTCCAGGGGCGAATCGATGACGCTAGACGCCGGGGCCGTGAAGCCCATATGGCGCGTGGAGGTGGAGATGATACGTCAGGCGTTGGCCGCCACTTCCGGCAACGTAGTGGATGCCAGCAAGTTATTGGAGATAGGCCAGGCCAGTCTTTACAGGAAGCTGAGGAAGTACGGCATAGACAGGACCGATTACGCGTGAGCGCTCGGGCCGCACCATGCGAGGTTCGTTTCGGGCGTCGTTTGGCGGTGATTATCGCCGTTTCGGCCTTTCTCCTCTCCGTTCTTCCTTTTCTAGTGTTGAGCGGGAAGCGTTTGGACACCGCCATGGACGCTTTGTTGCCGGAGGACGCGGAGATTTCGGCGGAGATGTCCTTTCTTCGCGATTCCGCCGCCGGGAACACTGTCGCCGTGTCGATAACCGCCGACTCTCCCGAGGGAGCCCGTCGTCTTCCGTGTATAGTCGCGGATTTCGCGGGACGCGTCGTTCGCGATTCTCACGTGGAGAAGGTTGAGTACAAGGCGGATTCCGTGTCGTGTCTCGACGCCGTTTCCAATATTCTCTCCAGGTATCCCCAGTTGACCACCGCCGCGGAACTCGCGGAGGCTGACGCCCGTCTCACGCCGGATCGCGTCGCCGCCGCGTTGTCTAGGCGCAGGGCCGAGCTTCTCCAGCCTGGTGGGTTGTTCAAAAAGGGTATGATAGCCTCCGATCCTTTGGGGATTCGTAATTTATCATCGGAGAAGCTCAAGCGCGCCTTGGTGGCGTCCGGGTTCGAGATCATCCCTTCCGGCGAGGCTTTTTGGAGTCGTGACCGGCGGAGTGTTTTAGCGTTGCTCCGGGTGTCCGCCGCGCCCACGGATTCCAACGCGTCGAATTGTCTTTACGCCGCGGTTGACGCGGCATTGCGTGAATCCCTTCCGGGAAAAGGGTTCTCGAGTCTTGTCGTCTCGGCCCACAGGCACGCGATTGACAACGAGCGTCTTATCAAGCGTGACATAGGCGTGACGATGTTGGCGGCGGCGGCGGGGTTCGCTCTTTTGTTCCTGTTGTTTTTCAGGAGTTGGCGCGCGGTGTTCGTTTTCGCCGCTCCCGTTCTTGGGATGGGTTGCGCCATAGGGGCTTCGTGGATTGTTTTCCGGCGACCCTCGGCGATAATCCTCGGTTTGGGAGCCACGGTGATAGGCATATCTTTGGACTACGGGATCCACGTGTTCGTGGCGGCGAACGGGAAATCGGATCCCTATGCGGCCGCCCGCCGCGTCTCCAGGCCTTTGGTTTTCGGCGCGTTGACGACTTTGGGTGTTTTCTGGGCGTTTTTCCTCTCCTCCGCGCCAGGGTACCATCAATTGGCTTTCGCGTCGACGGTTGGGATCGCCTCGTCGCTCGTGCTTTCCCTTGTTTGTTTGCCGCCCCTGCTCGGGCGGGGGAAGAACGCGGATGTCGGTTTGTCGAACGCGGAGGGGATCTCCATTCCCTCCGGTTTTCTTTTTGGTGTTGTGGCGGATCGCGGCGCGTTCGCTCCGCCGGAATCGTGGAAAGCGTGGAGAATTCTTATCGTCGCCGTTGTGATCGTTTTGCTTTGCGCGGCGTCGGCCGAGTTTGTTGGGTTCGATTTGGACATGCGGAAACTTGACGGAGCTGGGGAGCGTCTCCGGAGGGACGAGCGTTCTTTCCACGCGCTTTGGGGTGGCTCCACGCCCGCGGCCGCGGTTGCGCGCGCCTCTTCGATGGAGAAGGCCATGGAGGAGCAGGACGCGTTCGCGGAGTTCGCCTTGGAGCGTGGTCTTTCGAATTTCCAGTCGCTTTCGCTGATATGGCCGTCGCGTTTGACTAGGGTTGGAAACGCCGGGCGTTGGGACGTTTTTTGGAAACGGCGGGCGCCGGGGCTTCGGAATACGATATATTCGGAGGGGGAGCGTCTCTCTTTTTCGCGGACCGCGTTCGACCCGTTTTTCGACAGGCTTTTCAAGCATGACTTCTCCGATGGGTTCACGCGATCCGAGGGGTTTCGGACGCTCGCGTCCAGGTTTCTGGGTTCCGGGCGTGGTGACGGGGTTATGGTCGCCGCGTTTTTCGACGACGAATCCTCGGCGGTAGCGGCGGCGAGTGATTTCGCTGGGAAACGTCCTGGATTTGACATAGTGTCTCCGAAACTTTTCGGGGAGCAAGTCTCCGAGGCTGTGATCCGCGACGCTTCGCGCGCTGGGATAGCGGCCGTCATCCTCGTCGTATTCTTGGCATGGATATGCCTGAGGCGGTTGCGTTCGACCGTGGTTGCCCTGCTTCCCGTGGCGTTCGGGGCGCTGGCGATATTCCCCGTCCACGCCCTTTTCGGAGCGAATCTCAACGCGATGGCGCTGGTGGCCGCCATCGTGGTCGCCGGACTGGCTATCGACTATGGCATATTCGCCGTGACCGCCGTAGAGCGCGGAGACCGCGTTTTTTCCAGGGACGCCTTCACGGCGCTCACGTTGTCGATGCTGACCACTCTCGCCGGCGCCGGGGCTCTTCTTTGGGCGTCGCATCCGGCGTTGAAAACGGTTGGATTGGTTGTTTGCGCTGGTGTCGTAGCCGCGTATTTCGCGGCGGTGTTCGTAGTGCCGGCGGCGTCGGTGGCGGCGCGGTTGTGCCGTCGTTCGAAAACCTCCGACTCCGGGTCGCTCGGGAGTGGCGCTGGTTGAAAAACCCCGTCGGCGAGTCTATCTTCACCGTTTCGAGCGAGTTGTTGGAAACGGATTGGGTGGTGGTGGCGAACCGGAGTGTTCCGACATGGCGGCGTTTGCTTTTGTTCTCGTGACGCTTTTGGCGTCCATACATATTGAAACGACGGTTGGCTCCATGGGCGTTTTGGCGCCCGTTACCGCGTTGGCCGTGTTTTATTTCTCCACCACCTTCGGGTGGCGCGCGGGTGTCATCGCCGGTGTTTTCGGCGGAGCGGCGTTGGACGCGATATACGGTCGTCCCTTTCCCGGGACATCCACCGAGATGGTGGTTGTGGCGGCGATGGGGAGGTTTTGGCTACACAAAGGCGATCCGTCTTCCTTGTTGCCGAATCTTATTCCGGGAGCGGCGGTGGCATTTGTCGTTTCCTTTCCTCAATTGGCTTGGAACGCGTGGAGCGTCAACGATTTTTTCCGTGACACGTCGCTTTTGTTGTTCTGCGTGGGATTCGGGGCGTTCGCCCTGCCGTTGATGATACAGGTTCTGGATTATTTCTCCGGTAAATTCTCGCTTCCGAAGTATAAAACGGCCCGCGCCGACGCGAAAAGTGGAACGACATGACGAAAAGAAGCGCCACGAAACCCGACGACTCCAAGCGCGGAGGTCTCACTTGGCCTCGTTTGGCGTTTCTTCTCGCATGCGTTCTAGTCGCGTATCTCGCGATAGCCGCGCGGCTTTGGAGCGAGCAGGTTGTTGGCGGAGCGGAGCGCGAGAAGGAGATAGCCAGGCAATCGATCAGGCGGGTTAGGAAGCCTGCGATAAGGGGGCGTATCCTCACCGCCGACGGCGTGGTTCTAGCCGAGAACAGGCCTGAATTCAACGTTGTGTTCCACCTTTCGGAAATGAGGAAGCCCGGTCCGGGCAAGAGGACGATCGAGCACGTCATAGCCTCCGTCGAGCGTGTCGCCGAGGCTATAGGGAGAAGCAATCCGTTGACGGAGGAGAAGATTCGTTGGCATATCAACCATCGTCCCGCTCTTCCCATGACGATTTTTCCCGCGCTCGACCAGCGCGAATTGGCCTCCGCCTCGGAAATGGTGCCTCCCGTCAAGGGGATGGAGATAACGACCACTCCGACCAGGCGTTATCCGATGGGAAGGGTGGCTTGCCACCTTTTGGGATATGTGAGGAAGCAATCCCCCGACAAGGCTGGGGACAAGGGCGACTACTTCTACTATTTGCCGGACGAGGTGGGTGTTCGGGGGGTTGAGAAGGTCTTCGACGAATTCGTTTCCACGTCGCCCATGCCTGTTAGCGGTCTCCGCGGGGCGCCAGGTCGAAGTCTTTTCAGGGTGGATTCTATAGGATACGTTTACGAGCCCATTGGTCGGGTGATTCCGGCCAAGGTTGGCCGCGACGTCGTGTTGACCTTGAATTTCAAGGCTCAAAGAATAGCGGAGAAGCTTCTCGAGGGGAAGAGGGGAGCGTTCGTGTTGTTGGACGCCTCTACCGGAGCGGTTTTGGCCATGGCGTCCTCTCCGGGATACGATCTTTCCCATTTCATGCCGCGTCTTCCGAGCTCGTATTGGAAACAACTTCGTCGCGAGGATAGCGGGAATCCCCTTCTCAACAGGGCTCTTCAATGTTGCTATGAGCCGGGATCGATAATAAAACCGTTGGTGGCGTTGGCTCTTTTGGAGAGCGGGATGCCGACCTCCGAGGTTGTGACGTGCGAGGGGCGCTCCTATATAGGAAAAAACAGGAAGCCCATCAAATGCTGGGCTTGGCGTAGCGGGGGGCATGGTTCTCTTGGCGTTGTTGGCGCCCTGGAGCAATCCTGCAACGTGTTTTTCATCGAGGAGGGGCGGGTGTTGGGGATGGAGAAAATCGCGGACACCATGGCTTCGTTTGGCGTTGGAAAGAAGACGGGGTTCGAGCTTCCCAACAAAAAGGGGTTGGCGCCCAGCCGCGCAGGAAAGTTCATGCGCACGGGGGTCAGGTGGACGGAATTCGACACCGCCCTGTTGTGCATCGGGCAGGGGTACATCAACATCACCCCGCTTCAAGCCGCGCTTATCGCGGCGACCATCGCCAACGGGGGGACCCTGTGGCGTCCGTTTATTCTGGGAAAGGCGCTTGATTCCTCCGGGAACACGATTTTCGCCACGAAGCCACAAGCCAAAGCCGAGTTGCGTATCGGCCCCGAGTATTTGGCGCCCGTGCGCGAAGGGATGTTCAAAGTCGTTCATGGCGTCCACGGTTCCGGTAAGAACGCGGACACTCGAAAAATCAAAATCTACGGCAAAACGGGAACAGCGGAGAAGGGGAGCGGAGCCAACCGAAGAAAGAACACCTGGTTCATGGGATTCGGGACGAAGGACGGAAAGACATACGCCTTCGCCGTTCTCGTTGAGAATGGACAGAGCGGCGGGCACACCTGCGCTCCGATAGTCAGGAAATTCTTCGACGCCTACCTTCCGTGACGCGTGTTCAGCGCGGCTGGACGGGAGATTTGGAGATCATAGCGTCGCCATCGCCGCGGAGAGGTCCCCGATAGCGATGGGGGGGGCGGGGTGCGTGTCGGGTCAATCGTTGGATATTGTGAGGAGCGTCACAATTTCTTTTTCGCCTCTTCCCAAAGGGCTTCCATTTCGTCTATCGCCGTGTCTTTGGGGTTGGTTCCCCGTTCGGCGAGTTTCCGTTCGATATACTGGAATCTTTTCCGGAATTTGTCGTTCGCCTTGGCTAGTAGTTCCTCGCCCGTCGGTCCCCCGCTGAAGCGGGTGAAATTCACCACGGCGAAAAGAAGGTCTCCCACCTCCTCCTCCACGCGGCGGGTGTCGCCGGAGGCCAGAGCCTCGCGCAACTCGCGCGATTCCTCGTCTATTTTGTCGAGAACCGGTTCGATGGAATCCCAATCGAATCCCACCTCGGCGGCCTTGAGTTGCATTTCGCGCGCCCGGAGAAGGGCTGGAAGATGGCGCGGTATCCGGTCAAGAACGGATTTGGGAGCGTCGTCTCCCTTCTCCTTCCGTTTCGCCTCTTTCCAGATCACCAGCACGTCGTCGGGATTGTCGGCGTTCTCGTCGCCGAACACGTGCGGATGGCGTCGGACCATCTTCTCCGCCACGGTTTTGGCGATGTCGTCGAAGTCGAAGCGTTTTTCGTCCTCCGCGATTTTCGCGTGGAAAGTAATATGCATCAGGATATCGCCGAGTTCCTCCTTGATCCCTTCGTCGTCGAGATCGTCTATCGCGTCCAACAACTCGGCGCACTCCTCGATCAGGAAAGGTTTCAACGAGGAATGGGTTTGTTCGCGGTCCCAGGGGCATCCCGTTTCCGAGCGCAGCGCGGTCATCACTTCCAAAAGGGATTCGATTCCGCTTTTACGGGAAACCAGAGGCATCAGCTCGCACCACTCGACATCAGGGCTTCGCGCACGCTTTCCGGGACATCCTCTATGGAATGGTAGACTTCCCGTTTGCCGTCCACAATGATGGAAATGGTGTTTTCGAGCACTTCCAAGTCGTTGAGATGCTCTATCTCCTCGCGGAGTTCAGGCGGGATCTGGTCCTTCGAAGTGAACATCAGATATTCGTCGTCCCGCTTGATTATTATGCGCTCGGTTGGGGAATCCACGGTGATAGGGACCGTATGCGTGATATTGTCCCCCTTTTTTTTCCCGTCCTCGATGAAAGTCACGTCGGGAGCGTGGAACTCCTTCTTCTCATCCTTGCCAAACAGACCTTTCAACGCGTCGCCGATGCTCATGTGTATTCTCTTCCTTCCTTCCGTTACCTTTCCACCCCATACCAACGCACGCTATATTATATCGCACATTACCTGCGAAATCAAGAGTGGAACTGGCGAATTCACAAGAATTTACCGATTTTGGCGTTTTACCCGATTTTGTGTTTCACGGCGTCGGAGCGTGTTATGAGATTGCGTTCGTAGAGTCTTCCCACAGCCTTTTCCATGGTTATCATGCCGTCTTTGGCACCGGTTTCGATAATCGACGGAGCGAGATGTGTTTTAGCCTCCCTGATTATGGTTCTGACGGCGGAAGTGTTGACCATCACCTCGAAGGCGGCGATTCTTCCCGAGCCGTCTTTTTTCGGTATCAGGCGTTGCGCCACGATTCCCAGGAGTGATCCGGCGAGCTGTATTCGTATTTGGCTTTGCTGGTGGGCTGGGAAGGAGTCGATTATACGGTCGATGCTCTGGGCCGCGTCGTTCGTATGCAGGGTGGCCATGACCAGGTGTCCCGTTTCCGCCGCTGTGAGGGCGGCTGCAATCGTCTCGGGGTCTCGCATTTCGCCTACGAGTATGACATCTGGATCCTGTCGGAGAACGTATTTCAACGCGTTGGAGAAGCTCAACGTGTCCGCGTAGACCTCGCGTTGCTCCACCACCGCTTTTTTGTTCGCGTGGACGTATTCTATCGGGTCCTCCACGGTGATGATATGGCAGGGTCGGGTGGTGTTTATGCGGTCTATCAGGCTCGCCAGAGTCGTGCTTTTCCCGTGTCCCGTCGGTCCTGTCACCAAGATCAATCCCTGGCTTTTTCCAGCCATTCCGATCAAGGCCTTTGGGAGGCCGAGTTTCGAGGGTTGCGGAATGTCCTTTGGGATCACCCGCACGGATATTGCGACGTTTCCGCGCTGGAAAAACCCGTTCACTCGGAACCGGTATTGTATTGGCTCGTCGGTTCGGCTTTGTTCCGTGCGCTTGATATTCACGCTCAAAGCGAAATCTATTTCCCGTGTTTCCTCGAAGACGTTTCGCTGGCGCGCGTTCAACACGCTGAAAAGCAGGCGTTTCGTGTCGGCCGGAGTGAAAGGCTCCGCCTCCAGAGGCGCGAGGATTCCGTCCACGCGGAGGGTCGGTCTGGCTCTGGCGGTTATCACCAGATCGCTCGCGCCGTTCGCGATAGCGGTATGGAGTAGCTGCTTCATCGTCAAGCGACCGTCGCCACCATCCTCGGCGAAATCACCGCGGAAGGTTTCTATACCGCTTTCCATACCCTGGACGAGCAAGCGGAATTCGTCGGCGTTGCCAGCGCGCTTCGCTCCATCCTCGACAGTGATAATCCCCGCCTCGCAAAGGTTCGCCAGAGCGCGCGGGAAGGTCACCATGCCCTCTTCGGCACCGCGCTTCATCACCTCCTCCAGTTCGCTGAAATCGCGGGTTGACACCGAATGCCGCGCGTGTGGTGTGGCCGTTAGGATCTCGCACGCCGGAACCACTCCTGAGCCGTCCGAGCGTGGGATCAGGCGTTGCGCCACGACTCCTTCCAAAGCCAGCGCCAAATCGGCCGCCGCCTGGGCCCTCATGTGGTCCGGGAAATGGTTGACAATACGTTCCACCGTTTGAACGACATTCGACGTGTGCAACGTAGCGACGACCAAATGCCCCGTCATCGCGGCCGACAAGGCCGCCCGCATCGTGTCCAAGTCGCGCATTTCTCCTATGAACACGGCGTCTGGACTTTCACGGACGACATGTCTCAACGCCTCGGAAAACGACGCCGTGTCCGCGCCGACTTCCCGTTGCGTGACCAGCCCCATTTTATCGCTATGGACGAATTCTATCGGGTCTTCGATGGTGACGATATGCTTTGGGTAATTCTCGTTGATATGGTTCAATATCGCGGCCATGGTCGTCGATTTTCCGCTTCCCGCCGGTCCGACGACCAAAACCAATCCTCTTGGGCGTTCCGCGAATTCCGCGATGGAGGATGGGAGACCCAGCTCCTCGAAAGACAGATCGCCACTGGGAACGAGGCGCGCGACGAATCCTGGGACTCCCTGTTGCAAAAAAAAGTTTATCCGGTATCGGGACCCGTCCTCGAACGTCATTCCCGCGTCGAATCCTCCCGTGTCGCGGAACACGCGCTCCGATTCTGGAAGCAACACCTCCCCGCGGAAAGCGTCGACCTCCTCGGCGGCAATCTCGGACGCGTCAAGTCCCTGCATGACCGTGTTTTTGCGTATTTTTGGTGGTTTTCCCGACACGACGAACAGATCGGACGCCCCCAACGCCTCCATTCCCCTCAAGAGTTCTTTCAATCGTTCAGTCATGGCAACGCTCCATTCCCTTTTCCCGCACGCATACGCCAGGCTCCTTTTTATTTTCCGTCACCGAGCGGGCGCCTCATCTGACGGAAATACACGACATTTCCGTTTTGCGCCAGCATGGTCATTATCACGTCCCCTTTTTTCAAGTCCACTCCGAATTTCTTGCTCGTCACGTTTTTCGTAACCACCGCGCAACGCCATTTCGAATCCGCAATGTCCGGCTTCTTGGAGATAAGCACGCCCACTCCTGGGCGGTCGAAAGACAACAACATCACGACGGGAAGCTTGTGCAATTTCCGTTCCACTTTGTCGGTGTCCATTTTCATGTTCGACCCGATAATGCGGAATTCCCCTTTCGATCCTAGCAGGATCCACTGGTGCCTCAAGTACACGGTTTTCTTCCAGTCCGCCGGTTTCAACTCGAAAAAGGCCGTCCATTTCACAACTTTCCAAAGGCCTTCCACGTCGGCGAGGGAACACAATCTGCTATACGACGCGGCCGTGTTGATTTCCAACCGTTTAGGATTGGCGGATTTTTTCGTTCCACCTTTTTCTTTTCCTTCCTCCGCGCCTTTTTTTCCGTCCGCCGCGTAAGACGCGAGCGCTATTGCCACGCAACAAACGGCGATTGAAGTTTTTTCCCACCAACGCGACATGGGCTTATTTCCCTCCGCCAAGTTCTATTGAACGCTTCCGAGCGGCGTCCACGACTTCCGACATCAATTTTCTGAAACCAGCGTCGCCCATAACCTTCAATCCCGCGGCCGTCGTCCCTCCGGGCGAGGTCACGGCGTCGCGCAACCCGCGCGGGGTTCCAAAACGCCCGGCCTTAACCATTTCGGCGGCTCCGGCCGCGGTCCAGGCGACCAATTCGAGCGCGGTTTCCGCGGGAATGCCCGCATGTTCCCCTGCCTCCGCCAGCGCGTCTATCATCTCGAAAAAATACGCTGGTCCGCTACCGCTCAGGGCTGTTACCGCGTCCATAAGTTTTTCCGGAAGTTCCCGAACAATCCCGTTGGCTCCGAAAACCGTCTCGACGAGTTTTCTGTCGGTGTCCGCGACCTCCGGTCCCTGGGAGAACACCACCGCGCCAAGTCCGACCATCAGCGGTGTGTTTGGCATCACGCGGAACACGCGGCCGTGCCCGGTCCAACGCGACAGAGTCGATATTGGTGTTCCGGCGAGTATCGAGACGAGCAACTTTCCGTCCAACGCGTCGCCAAGCGCCGTCGCCACCTCTTCCCCGACCTGCGGTTTCACGGCGAGAAACACGGCGTCGGATTTGGACGCCACGTCCGCGGAATCCGCGGAGCAAACTATTCCCGTGGCTTTCTCGAACGCGTCGCGCGCCTCGGCCGACACGTCGGCCGCGAGAATATCCCCGCGGTCGAACCCGCCGCGTTCGAGCATTCCGGCGGCTATCGCCGTCGCCATCTTGCCGGCTCCAATAAAAGCAACACGCATATCCATACGCCTCCAAACATCCCTAACGAAAAAAAATCTATCCCCAAAAACCCAAAGACGCAACCAAGTATACAAGGGAGCGAGCGATATCCGAACCGTTTTATCCCGAACGCTCGGCGAATTTCCTCGAATGGAAACTCAAATAGAGCCTATGTCCCTCGTTGAAATCTATCAATGGTTCCGGAGGAATGGCGAGCAGGCCATCGTGGTAGTCAGGATGCAGTAGGAGGTCATCCCGGACAACAGTCTTTCCCGACGCGTCGAACGTGAACATCCAACGGTCGAACAGCCTGTCGTGCAAAGGACAAAAAAGGAGAAGATTGTCCAAATCCAAACGCTCATGCCTCGAAGACACGCTCCACCGTTTGATATGGGACGCTATGAGCAGTTTCGGATGCGATATGGCGCATAGAACACAATGATCGTACTGCTCAAGCAAAAGGGTCCTGATTTTCCCCTGCCCTATCCTCGTTTTGACGATGGCTTCTCTTTCCGTCTCCTCGTAGCGTTCGGCCACCATCGTGACATCCTCTATCTCGCTCTCCACGCTGAAATCGTAAAAATCCAGAGGCAAATCCACGTAAGGCATACTTGCGCGAATGCGCTCGACAGCGATCATCCTCGCCTCCTCGTACACGGCGTCTTGGACAACCGCGGGAATCTCCACATCAAACCAAAACGAATCGGTGGTCGCATTGTATCTTCCATGCTTACCCCCCCGTCCCCAAAAACGCATCGGATTGGAGCGTATCAATCGTTCTGTGAAGGCTCGGGAGCGGTCGTCGAAAACGAATCTGTATCCCTCCTTGTCTTTGTCGGAGAATTGAACGTCTCGAATGTCGTCCCAATGAGTCAATACGTGGTGGAAAAACGGGGCCGCGCTCTGCGGGGTTATAGGGGTCCACCAGTTCCAGGGGCCGCGCCCATCCGATTCCAACATCGACAAAAGCAGAACCATCTTGTAGATTCTTTTGTGTCCGGGCCAGTTCCTTATCGGCGCCATCTTGGTGGCGGCGATCTCCCCCAGCAACTCCCGCACGTGATTTGGCAATGGCGTTCTCATAGTTCTTACACAATAACTCCCGCTTGGCTAACCGTCCACCGCCTCGGCGATCATCACCGTCCAGGAGCGGGATGAGCGGCCAAGGGAATCTGGCGAGGTGGACTTGTGTACGATATCGAAGCCGACGCGTTCTAGGAGTAATTGGAGCTCTTCCGGAACGATCCGGTTGAAGAGGCGGCCATCGTCGGGGAAATCGGAATCGGGCACTGGAACGGAGACGAGG
>Ga0256913_10001147_pt1 | contig 13696 bp, 9 predicted proteins | sample Axial_MatmetaG_FD_185970 | JGI IMG/M metagenome (GOLD analysis project Ga0256913, IMG submission 185970) | Deep-sea worm associated microbial mat communities from Axial Seamount, Juan de Fuca Ridge, Pacific Ocean - Axial_Mat | ecosystem: Environmental > Aquatic > Marine > Oceanic > Microbial...
TCGAGTGTTACATGTCCAGGTGAATGAAATTTGTTAGGCCAGTTTGTTACATCACTTGATGACTGAGCATCATGTCCGTAAAATTCACTTTTTGTTAAATGCATTTCAACTTTGTCTGTATAGCAGAGTGTAGCAGCTAATTCACCACTACCGACAGGCATGAAATAAGCTTTATCATATCCGCCGCCAGCCATTTGAGGAACAATATCAGTAAATGTAGGTTTAAGTTGATCTCTTCTGTCAGCAGGAGATACATCAGGTGCATCAAAGTCGAAAGTATGTTTGTACATTATAGTATTTGCATCTGCAACATTTGCCCCGTTGTAAACTTCAACGCCAGCTTCGTTTCTCACAATTACATGAGAACCGTTCAATTGTTCCCGTCCTATATAATAAGTATAGATAGAAACGCTTTCAAGTGGCATATCTGATCCAAGGTCGACTTCAATCCAGGCAGGATCTTCGTAACCGGACGCCCATCTGTTTTCGCCACTAGTTATGCCGTCATTAACATTTGCAGCTGCATGGGTGGGATCTGCATCATATACAGAGGATGCTGTTACCGGTTTTCCAACTGATGCATTAACACCACCTGCTATTACTTCTATTTCAGTCAGACTGTAGGAGTTTACTCCTAACCCGCCAAAACTAACTCTCACATACCGACCTGTCGCTTTCGCGGCATGTGCACTTGACATTCCTATTATTGTCAGAAACAACAATGTACAGAATGTGGTAAATGTTTTTCCCAATTTCTTCATTTCTTTCTCCTCTATTTTTTAATATTACTTCTTAATTTAATATTTTAATTTTTCCAAAACCTCCTTTTTGCTCTTTTTTTACTAAAAAATATAAATTTTAACTAATTGTTTTTCTTTTTTGAGATTTATTTTATTGCTAAATTTATAAATCTCAACACAAAATCACATCTAACTCTTTTTAGTAAAAAATTAAATGTTAAATTATTATAAATTATTCTGTGTTAATAACTTACATTGATATTCCAATAAGTAAATATACATATTTAATAAAAACATGCATGATATTAACTTATTGATGATTTGCAGGCAAAATTTAAGTAATTATGACAAAAATTTAAATTAATGACAAGAAAAGGATGGATATTAAATATTGAAGATGTTATGAATCATAGTTCATTAGTCTAGGTTTAATTTATTGAGAGCATTAATTAAAATTTTGTTATTTGGATATTTTTTCAGCATTTTATTCCAATGATGTTTTGCCTGTTTTGATAAACCTTTATGTATCAGAATGTATCCATGGAGGAAATTTGCGTAGAAGTTATTTTTTTCAATTTTTATTATTTCTTTTAAATCATTTTCTGCTGCGTTGAAATCACCTATTGCTATAAAGGCATAAGCTCTATTTGCGTATGCAGTAGTATTTTTTTGATATATTGCAAGTGATTTTGAGCAAGCAGCCATAGCTTCAGGGTATTTATTATTTCTAATGTATATAACAGCTAAATTATTCCAGGTTTTTACGCTTTTAGGAGCAGTTGAAACAGCACTGACTGCGAGGGTTTCAGGATTTTTCCAGTCAAATGTTCTGATTATTGTACGAATTGTCAAAGAGGTTAAAAAAAGAGTAAAAAGACATATTGTAAAAGATAAAGAAAATATTTTTCTGAGAGAGAATAAAATATAGGCAAAAAATGCAGATAGAAACAAAGATGGGATGTACTGTAATCTTTCGGCAAAAACAGTTCCGGTCGGAATGAAAAAATTTCCTGCAGGAAGAATAGAGAGAAAAAAACAAAATGAGAGAAAAAGAATGTTATGTTTTTTATCAGGAACTATTTTTATGCAAAAGAAAGGAATCGTTATAAATAAAAATAAAGAAATAAGTGCGGTTGGATCGTGGAGTGAAGTACATGGAGTTATTTGTGCATAGGAATAATCGTTAGAAAGATTTATTGGGAAAATAAACTGTAGTATTGCCATACCTTGGATTTTAACAGCTGAAATAAATCTTAAAAGAGGAGTGGTTAGAGCGAGAGGATTATCAATTTGCGGGCAGAAATTTTTTTGATCAGGAAGAAAGCATCCGAGAAAAATCTTATGCATAATAAAGACAAGGGCAGTAGAAAGAGCGTAAATAGACCAAACAGGAATATATTTTTTGAAAGAAAAGGAATGAACATTTGACATTATTTTTTTGGAATGGAGCAGATCATATAGAATGATTATTGGAAGAATTATAACAGCGTGTTCTTTTGAAAGAAATGCAGCAATTAGAAAAAATGCTGCCGGAATGATGAATTTATTATTTTCAGATATTTTAAAATGAAAAAATATGGAAGAGATGAGAAATAATGCACAAAGAAGTTCTGCGAGACCGTTTGCAGGAATTACCGCTTCAGAATGAATTGGATGAACAGCAAAAATTAAAGCGGCACTAAAAGATACGGACCAAGGTAAGGGGATTTTTTTCAGAACGGAGTATAAAAGAATGACTACTGCAATATGAATTAGTAAATTGAAAAATCTGAATGCCGATTGAAATGCAATTGAATTCGGATTAAAAAACAGTGAAAAAATTTTATATTGGCACCAGTAAAAGAATACGGGAATTGGACGATATAGATTTTGCTGTCTGTCATACTTCCAATATGATCTTGAGAATGATTTTAGAGGATTTGTTTCATTTTTATAAAAAGCATCATTTTGTATAAGCTCAATATCATCAGATACGAATGTTCCGATAAGTCCTGAAGCATAGGCAGTTATAGTAGAGATAATTAAAATTAAATACTTGAATTTTCTGATTTTTCTTGATAAAGAAAAAAAATTTTGCTTTGTTTGAGTCATTTATTATTTTGATTGAGTTTGAATTTCAGGAAGAAGCATTACCGGAATACCATTTTTGATTAGATATTTGTTGTTGCAGTTTGAGCATATAAGTTCAGTATTATCATCAGATAATTTCAATTTTGATTTATCCTCTGGACATACTAGAATTTCTAAAAGCTTTCTGTCTGGTTTGTTCATAAGAATTTTGCCTTTATTTAGTGTTCAGATTTACTTTCATTGAAAGTTTATGTATCGTAAAAGAGGGAATTTCAGGGCTAATTGGATTCATATATATTCCTGAAATATAAAATCCTGCAGGTGCTGTTTTGCCCTTCCATGACACGCTTTTGTCTCCATCTAATGTTGCACTAATTATATTCTGATTAACTGAAACAGAAAGTAAATGTTTTTCATTTCCCATAAGCGGTACAGAAGTATAGTCATATTCATCTTTTTTTTCTTCATTTTTAAATATTGGAAGCAGATTGCCTACATATAAGCCCGGATGTTCGGTTGCATATTCAATCAGAATTCCTGTATAAGCATTTAGTGTATTTTTTTTCTTTTCATCAAACCAGGCTGTAAACAACATAAGAAGGTAACCATAAGAAGAAGGCCATTCAAATTCTAAATTAATTATCAAGTTTTTCCTGACAAAAAGGCGAGGGAAGCTGAATGCGAAAAATGGAGGGGGAGCGTAGTAGGGGTTAACGGGTGTATAAAAAATTTCAACTGGTCCGTTTTCTCCTTTTGGAGAGATAATGGTTCCAGGGTATAAATTATATTTTAGGCGCCCTGAAGTAAAATCACTAATATCTCTTGTCAAATCCCAGGTGGTGTCAATTGCTGCTTCTTGAGCATAAATATTCTGAGATGCAAAAAATAAAGAAAGAATGAACAAAATGTAAAAATAAGTTTTCATAATTAATGTAGAACTCCAGGTCCTCCTCCTCCTTTGTCAGATGGTGTATTGCCATTAGGATTCCAGTTGCATAAATCTTCGTTTGTATATGAAATGCCTACAATATTCCCGTCGGTATCGCGTTCGTATCCGTCATTGTCATCACCGGTTTCATTTGGGTTAGGGATTGGTTCTTGCAGCCAGCCGGCTCCTGTGTCTGTTGCTGGATCATAATTTGGAGCATTGCCAGGAGGGGTGTAGGTAAATTCCGGGTTATATCCGCTATGTCGCCAGGTTGGATCATTCAGTTTTTTGAATGCTGCAAGATATTTTTGAGTTCCTGCAGGTGGGGAAGTTTGGGGGTTATCCAAATCATTTACCCCTTCCAGCCATTTGAAGAATTTATATAATAAAAATTCCTCATCATATATAGTTGTAACATTAACCATTGCTACAGGAACCAGTCGTACTGCCTGAAATGTCGGTAGAATCATTGAAATTGCATTGGGAGGATACCTTTCTCCATTTAACGCAGTTAAATATCCGAGTGGTTTAGCAGTTGCTGATGAGCGGATATCCGGTGCTGGTTTTTTATTTCTGCTTATGACTCCATCTTTTCTTTGAATGTTGTGAATTTGGTACGCTCCTGAAAGCCAGGTGAATTTACTGTCTGCACCTCCCGGTATTAAGCATGTCATTTTTGAAGCAGCCCCACCATATGCATATTCTTTTCTCAAAGGTCTTCTGAGATAATTTTCACTCCACGCAAGGGATGTCGTAAATGACCAGGTCGCATCATAAAGACACCATTTCATATATGGCATCTGAGTCAGCATTCCCATTTCCAGTCCATTGTCCTGAGCGTGTTTTAATATACTGTAGTGAGCCTGTTCTAGATATTTACTGTAGTATGCCCCATTTTTATCATTTCCTGTCATCTGAATATGTAATGGCAACACTTCTGATTCTTTCGCAAAACCTGCATCGGAAATTATTCCATTCCACCATTGATTTTTAAAATTTTCATCATTTTTTATTAATTCTCTTAAGTCATCCTGACACCAGTAGTTTGATAATACAGCATTTATAAGGTCAAGAGAATAACTTGAGTTCATGTGAGGCATTATCATGTTAGGTCCTGCCGCAATTCCCTCATCGTTGATTGTCTGGAGCATCTCTATATAAGGAGGTCTCCATTCATATCCCTGGATTGTCTGGGGATATTCATCTGAGCCGTAGATGTCATCGTCTTCAACATTTTTAATATAGGAATTAAGTGAAAATACATTATAGTCCGCTCCTGAATAAACTTCTGCCGGATCAATCATTCCATTGTTTTTTGCCGCCTGCTGAGCCGCTCCAAGCGCTAACATCGGACCTGCAAAACTTATTCGTGTCTGAATTTCTGTTAATGTATTTGACGCATCAATTAGTGATTGTGGAGATGTATCTTCAGAAAAATCTGTAATCAGTACGGTACACGCTTTTATTATATTGATTTCTCCAATCAGGTTTAAACTTTTCCGCTGTATTTCAGCAGCTGAAAGAGCTGCTGAGTCAGCAGCTGACTGGGATTTGATTTTTAGACGCACGACGGATTGAAGATCAAAAATAAATAATGCAGCAAATAGAAGAATGATAATTGCAAATACTGCAAATATCATTGTTTGTCCTGCTTCTTTGGTTCTGATTTGTTTTTTGATTTTCATTATTAATAAATTCTTATGTTTATTCTTCTAAGTAATCATCTGCATAATTGAGCTGAGTTGAAGTTCCTTTTATTTCAGCCCTGGCGTTTTCCGGTGTTGTGAACCAGATTTTATCAGGATCCATCATGTCAAAGAAAATAAACGGATAATCTGTAAAAACAGCTTCTGTTTCAGTTAGATAAAATGTATTTTTTGATGAAGAATGAGCTTTGAATTCAGTGGCTGGCGGATGTGCTCTCGTGCTGTAGTAAGCAGTGTCGTAAATATTATCGCCACCCCAGTATTCATATTGTAGCCATTGTGCACTTTTTGTGAGATAACGCTTTATAACTTCTTTTTCTGCACCATTGCCTTCTGGAAAGATTCTTTTGCCGGAAGCCGGTATTGCACGCACGCGTGCTGCTTTTCCTACAAGATTTCTTCTCCAGTCGTGCGTATTTTCATCTGCTGCAAAACCTACAGCATAAGCTCTGCCTGCGAAAAAGGCTGAATAATCAGTGATCATATCAGCAACGGCAATATGAAATACCTGAAGCAGTCCGAAAAAAATCAGGCACAGAATAATGAATACAAGCAGGGATTCAAGAATTGCCTGCCCATTTTCCCGTTTATGAAAAATCTGCAGAGCAAATGTATCTTTCCCCTGAACCTTTTTCAGTTTCTGTGCCGGGTATTTCATTTGCAAAGCCCTTTGAATTCAGAGTGTTATTCTCCGGATTCATCGCTGAGATCCAGACCGTCTTCATCAATTGTCTGAATCGTATTCATTGATTTATGCTCTTGATATTCCGTAGCAGCATTGTCAGCTCCGAAACTTGATGCTGCTCCCGCAATTAACTGTCTGAGTCTGTCACTGAAAATTCCAAGCAGCGAAAGCGCGGCTACCACAATTATTACAATGATGATAATATATTCTATTATCGCCTGACCCTTTTCTTTTTTATTCTTTTTCATTTTATCCTCCTGAAATTGATGTTTTTCTTAATATTTATTCTGTTGTTTCATTTTACGGTATATCGCTGCCTACTAAATCTAGTATTCTCCAGCCGTATATCATAAAAGCTTTCATTAATACTACCATTGCAAAAGCTACACCTATGAACAACACAAGCATAACCGTAAATTCAGATATTGCCTGACCTGAACAGTCTGAATGCGGTGCTGTCAGGTTACCCGATTTAATCTTTTTGCCGTTTATCCGCATTTTTTTTCCTGATATTTCAAGTTACTCTCTATTAAATTAACGAACCCTTTCTGGCAGTTATTTTATTATTTTCATCTAAAACTATTATTTTAGGTTTAAAATCATCCGCTTCCTGCTCGGAAAACATGCCGAAAGACATAATTGTTATCATATCTCCCCGGAAACCCCTTCTGGCTGCTGCTCCGTTCAGTCTGAAAACAGGAGTACCTGCCGGTCCGGGAATTGCGTATGTTTCGAGTCTTTCCCCGTTTGTTGCATTAACTACCAGAATTTTTTCATAAGGCCTCATTCCAACTTCCTGCATATAATCAATATTAATTTCCAGACTGCCTTCGTAGTTTAAATCGCAATCTGTTATCCTTGCCTTATGTATTTTACTTTTGCAAAGTATTACATTCATTATTAGATCTTTTCTTTTTAAATGTTATTTTTCAAAAAACTTGTCTATATTCCTATACATCATTAAGTTAATGCTTTGACGGTAAATTACAAGTTCTTAATTAAAGTATTCAGAGGACATTTTTCACATTCGTTACAATATTCCAGGCAGAACCCGCGGTATAGATATATTGCACCTTGCTGTGAACCTGCATTTTTAAATATATTTTTTTGGCGTGAGGGCGGCATAAACCATTTCACCGATGCTGTTTTTAATATACGGTTATCCTGTGATTTTGGCATTTGTAAAAAGGCATCTTGTATTTTATTTTTAAGATGCCGGTTATCTGTGATTTTACTATATGCATCAAGTGATGGAAGTATACAATTAACTATTATGTCGTCAGTTCTCGATTTTCCTATTACTTTTGATGATTTTTCTGCTTTTGAAGTAAATGTATAATAGAGATCCCAAAGAGGATCAGAGGTTAAAATAAGTGTTCTGAATGCTTTAATCAAAGAATTGGGAGATTCTGCTTTTTCCGAAAGATGACACAGTTTTTCAATCGGGTGTTCATTGAATTTTTTCAGTATAGATAATAACCCGGCTATTCTGCGTTCGGGTGAATTTACAGGCCTTATTGAAGAATGCGTCCAATTTATTCTGCTATTTGAGCCCCGGCGGATTTTCCACCATCTGCTCCAAAGATTAATTGTGAATTCATGCATCTCTTTATCTAGCATTGTTGCTGCTGGATCTGGAAGTAATCCTGATTCACCCCAAAGTACAACTTCCAATGCTGCAGGTTCTAAGTTTTTATAAGATTTTACCCGTGAAAATAATTCAAGGAATTGTAAACGATTGTGCTTGTAGCCGCAAGCTTCAAAAATATATTGATAAAGTGCTCTGTTGATACCTTGCTCCTGCATTGCACTCATTATTTTTGAACTTTTATTTATTAATTTTTTTATTCCGGCTTTCATAAAAAGTTTGTGAAGGTCATCGTCGGAATATGAAGAAAAAAACTTTTGACATTTCCCCGATGGAAATTTATCCTTTACTGCAATTCTTGCACTCGAAGATGCTGGCGCTATGGTTAATACGGGGATTTGAGGAACTTTTTGTTTTGAACTTTTATTTATGCTGCAATCGTCAGTTTCAACTACATGCAGTATTACATTATTGTACAGAGGATTTTCCGAATGTTTGTGATACTTCCAGTCGCTGGTTTTTTTGTGAATCTCCACATCTCCTGTAAATTCTTGACCGTTAATTTTAAATTTTGCATTTAAAAAATCAGGACCTGCCTCCAGATTCCAAGTTCCAGGTGATAGTAATTCCCATTTTTGGTCTATTTTATCTGTTTTGAGTGCAGTGCCTCTTTTTATGCGTACCCAGGACAATTGAAGGTGTATCTCTTCTGTCTGTTCTTTTTTCATTATAAATTTTTACCCCGTGTTTTTTCAAGTCTATCCAAGTAACTTTTAAATTATATATAAAGTAACTCAATAAGTCAAGAAAATTGGATGATTTTTAATAATTTTTTGCTTAATGCTATTTTTTCCCCGATTTTTTTGTTATTTGTATAAAATTTGATAAAATCCCGCGTTAGTAAAATTTAGATAATGGTAACTGCTTTGTTATCAAGCTATTTGAGGGTTGAAAATATAGTGATATTTTTATAAAAAAGCTTGAATTTTTAGAAAAAAATCATATATTAAATATCAGTACTCATTAGATTTCGGGCACTGAGACTATTTATAAAATTTTAAATTCGTATTAATAATTACAAAAAAAGGAGAATGTAGTATGCAATCTAAAAAATTCTACCACTCGTTTATTGTGGCGCTGCTTGCGTTTACAGGGATTTCTCTCTGTGCACAGACCTACAATATTTCAGGAACGGTTCTTGACGGAAATGGTGATCCGGTTGAGAATCTCAAAGTTACAGCAATGGATATGTCTGGAGGTACTGCATTTGAAGCAAATACAGATGCTACCGGATTATACACAATTTCAGTTACTGCTGATGCAGAGTATTACATAGAACCTGAAAAGAAATATTACTCTTTCACTCCATCTTCATATCAGAAACAAACAAACGGTGGTGATCTTCCAGGTAATGATTTTACAGCCGGACCTCCTCTCGGTCCTGCGGTAATCGGTCATATTCTTGACAATCAGGGAAATCCTATTGCCGGTGTCGATGTAAGTTTTCAGGATGATTCAGGTTCAGAGCTGGAAACTGGTACTACAGATTCCACTGGTGGATTCAGATTTGATCCTGCTTCACCGGGAGATTATATTATAGTCCCAGGTACTGCTACAGGATATGAAATTGACCCTCTTACGCAGACTGTAACCTCAAATAATGATGTTGTATATGTTGATTTTAAAGCATTGGAAGAAAATCCTACTGTTTCTGGTACCATTCTTGACGGTGCATCAAAAGGTGTTGACGGCGTTTCTGTAGAATTCTTTGCACCTGACGGAAGTATTGCTGCTACAGCTACTACTGATGCAACTGGAGCATACACAGCTACTGCGTTACAAAATAATGTAACTTATGTTGTTGCTCCTTCTCTTGCAACTTATGCATTTACTCCTGTAACTCAGTCTGTTAAGGCTTATGGTAATACAACAGGTGCTGATTTTACAGCTTCTATTGCAGCTACTTCAACAGCAACTGGTAAAATCGCTGATAATGGAACTCCTCAAAGTGGCGTACTCGTGAATATTACTTCAGGTGGTGCCGTTGTTGCTCAGGCTATAACTGATGCATCAGGTATTTTTACTGTTAATGGTTTAGTTGACGCTTCTTATACTGCGAAACCTGAAAAAGCAGGATTTACATTTGATCCTGCAGATAAAGATTTTATAATTGCTGGATCTGATATATCTGGTTTGGATTTTATAATTGAACAGCCTTCAATTAGTGATCCTACAGAAATTGCAGGTTGTGTTCTTTGGATTGATGGCGCTGATCCTGCAGCTGACGGAACTCCTGTTGCAGGTGAACTTGCTACCTGGAAAGATAAGTCAGGTAATAGTAATGATTTGTCTACTAAAGAAAGTAAATCAATAGTTGAATTAAATGCATTAGCAGGAAAATCTCTTGTGAAATATCCTACCGGTGGTGAAATTTATGACTTTACAACAGCAGTTGATGTTCAAACTGTTTTTTGGGTGCTTAGAGAAACAGACAGAAGTCAAGCACATTTCTTATTAGGTAAAACAGGTGCGGATCCATTCCATAGAGGGCTTAAAAACGACGGGTCTTATGCTCCGAGCGGTACATTCTGGTGGGAATCTACAGAATATCCTGATACAGATGCAGCAGATGAAGTACTCAATGGTCAAACATATCTTGACGGAGTTGCAGTAGATGGTAAAAATACTGAATTCCCAGTTGCTGAATATCATGTTGTATCACTTACAACTACAGGACCTGTAGTAGCTGATTCTCTTTCAGCCTGGTCTTCTATAATGAATTCTAATAGAAGTTGGAAAGGTGAAATAGCGGAAGTTGTAATTTATGATCAGCCGTTGAATGATTCTGACAGAGCTTCAGTTGAAAATTATCTGAAAAATAAATGGTTACTTCCTAATGCCGCTGATGATGTATATGTAGGATCCAAGGATACAAAATTAGATGTTCCAGCAGCTTCTGGAGTTCTTCTTAATGACTCTGATGCAAACAATGGTTCTCTAACTGCTCAGCTTGTTACATCTCCAGCAAATGGTTCTCTAACTTTAAACCCTGATGGTTCATTTTCTTATGATCCAAATACAGGATGGAGTGGTTCTGATACATTTACTTACAATGTTACTAATGGTACAGATACAAGCAAACCAGCTACTGTTACAATTACAGTGAAAGATCCTGGAGCTAATACTCCGCCAGTTGCTGTTGATGATGCATATTCTGGATTAAGTGGTGCAACTATCAATATCGATGCTGTTAATGGTGTGCTTGCTAATGATAGTGATGCGGATGGAGATCCTATTTTTGCGGTTCTTGATACAGATGTAAGCAGTGGAACTCTTACTTTAAATCCAGATGGTTCATTTACTTATGTTTCTAATGCTGGATTCTCAGGTCAGGATAGTTTTACTTATAAAGCAACTGATAATATTGATGAGAGTAATGTTGCTACTGTAACTATTACTGTAAAAAATGAAATGACTGAACCTACTGATTTACAGGGGTGTGTTGCGTGGTTTGACGGATCTGACCCTAAAAATGGTGAAACTGTCAGTGCTGGAAAAATTGATGCATGGATAAACAAAGCAAATCCTGTAATTATGGGATATCAGATTAATCCGGATAATCAGGCTGCAGTGGCTAACAAATCATTAAATGACCTTTCTACAATTCAATTTGCTACAGGCGGAGAAAGTTTCCCATTAGTTAAAGAAGATGATCCTGGAAAGGGTGTTTCAATTGTTGCACAGACATATTTCTGGGTAGTTAAAGAAGAAAGAGCAGATGATGATGCTCCGCATTTCTTCCTCGGAAATTCAAGCAGACCAGTATTTGGAAGAGGTGAAGAAGCAGGTTCAGGTAACGGAGTTTTCTGGAGCCAGTATGCTGATTCAGAAGTCCAGAATGGAGCAACATTCCTTGATGGTGTTGCAGTTGACGGTATGAGTGATGTATTACCTAAAGATGAATATCACATTATTTCGCTTGTCGCAACTGGTCCAATTGAATTCGATTATATCTCTCTCGACAGAAACGGTTTGTTTGGACTTCGTTCATGGAAAGGAAATGTTGCGGAAATTCTCGCATATGATAAAGCTTTAAGTGATGAAGAACTGGCTGCTGTTGAAACTTATCTTGAAAGCAAATGGATTCCGCCAGCGGTTAAAGCTGTTGATGATTTCTATGTAGCTGAAATGGATAAATCTCTCAATGTTTCCGCTGCTGAAGGAGTTCTCGTTAATGATATAGGTACAGGAATCACAGCGGTTCTTGATACTGATGTTTCTTCTGGTACTTTAACTCTGAATGCAGATGGTTCGTTTGCTTATACTCCAAGTGCCGCTTTCTCAGGAACTGATTCGTTTACATATCATGTTACAGACGGTACTCTTGACAGTAATGTTGCAACCGTAACAATTGATGTTAAAGATCCTGGAACCAATAATCCTCCAGTTGCAGTTGATGATGCTTATGCTGGTGGTAAAGATACTGTAGTTACTGTTGATGCTGCTAAAGGTGTTCTTGCTAACGATACAGATGCTGATGGTGATACTTTAAGTGCTATTCTTGTTTCTCCTGCATCAGTTGGTACAGTTACTTTGAATTCTGATGGATCTTTAGTTTATACACCTTCTGCCGGTTGGACTGGTGTTGATACATTCACATATAAAGCCAGCGATGGTATTGCTGACAGTAATATTGCAACAGTTAGTATTTCAATTTCAGGTAATTTTATTTCGCAACCTACAGATATTGCCGGATGTGTAATGTGGCTTGATGCTGCCGATCCTAAAGGAGACGGTACTGTTAAAGCAGGTAAATTAGATGCATGGAAAAATAAAGCAGACAGTACTAATCTTGCTTATCAGGTAAACGGAGATAATCAACCTTCAATTGTTGAAAATTCTTTAAATACATTGCCGACTCTCGAATTTGCAACTGGTGGTGAAAGTTATCCTCTGGTAAAAGAAAATGAAGTTGGTACAGGTGTGAAAGTTAATGCTCAGACTTATTTCTGGGTTGTTAGCGAAAATAGAGATGATTTGGATGCTCCTCACTTTTTCTTAGGTAATTATTCTGACCCTGTATTTTCTCGTGGAGAAAAAGTTAATCCGAATGATCCGCAGTTAGGTGCGGTTGGTAATGGTATATATTGGAGTCAGTATGCGGCATCTGAAGTTCAGAATGGAACTACTTTCCTTGATGGAACTGTTGTTGACGGAATGGTTGATGAATTCCCGAAAAATGAATTCCATTTTGTTTCTCTTGTTACTACAGATCCTGTCGGATTTGACTATATTACATTGGACAGAGGCGGTTTGAATGGAGCAAGATCTTGGAAAGGTAATATTGCTGAAATTGTAGCTTACTCAGGAGCTCTTTCAGATGCTCAGAGAGAATCTGTAGAAAATTATCTGAATCTTAAATGGTTTGGAACAGGAACAAAAGCGTACAATATTTCAGGAACTATTCTTGATGATACATCTAATCCGATTGCAGGTATCAGAGTTGAAATTGATGCAACTCATTGGACAACTACTGATGAAAACGGTGTATTTACAATTGTTGATCTTGTAGATGGTTCTTATACTGTTACTCCGTCAGCTTCTAATTATAGTTTCGTTCCTGCTAATGCTTCTTTGACAGTTGCAGGTGATAATATAGCAGATGTTGATTTTACTGGTACTCAGACAGCGCCTTCTACATATAGCGTATCCGGTACAGTACTCGACGACAGCGGCAGCGCTCTTGCGGGTGTAACTGTAACAATTGATGCTACACATACAGCAACAACAGCAGCAGATGGAACTTATACAATTGCTGACCTTGTTGACGGTTCTTATACTGTTACTCCTACACTTACTGATTATACTTTTAATCCGGCAGATGCACCTGCTACTATTGCTGGTGCGGATGTTCTCGGCATAGATTTTACTGGTACACCTGTTGCTACAGGAAGCAGTATCAGCGGTATTGTTAAGGAT
>Ga0256913_10001148_pt1 | contig 13691 bp, 7 predicted proteins | sample Axial_MatmetaG_FD_185970 | JGI IMG/M metagenome (GOLD analysis project Ga0256913, IMG submission 185970) | Deep-sea worm associated microbial mat communities from Axial Seamount, Juan de Fuca Ridge, Pacific Ocean - Axial_Mat | ecosystem: Environmental > Aquatic > Marine > Oceanic > Microbial...
TTTGTCCATCATCACCTGAGGATTTCCGGCCAGATTATATCCCATTACAAACCCTAACGGAACATTTAATTTGGGATAGAGATCGGCATCACCGGCAACATCCAACGAGTAGATAACACCACTCTTTCCGCGTATAAATGTTTCTCCATACATTAAATCAAGACTTGCCTGTATGCCCCATGTTTGACTGAAGGCATAAGCTATTTCCCAACTGTTGCCCAAACCCAGCGACGGTACATTACTAACAACGGAAGGGTTCGGATTATCATTTATCAGTTCATCGATAAATTTGGAAATACTGACAAAACTGCCGCTGAGTTGCTGAACATAGATATGGGTTGAGAGTATCATTTTTTTCCTGTTCAGCACCCTTATGTGCCAACCGGTTGCACCACCATTAACGGTGTTTAGCCCGTCGTATAAAAGCGAAAAGACATCGGTTCCGTACCGACCCGAAAATCCGTACGAAAAATAGATGGATAACCAGGGTCTGAAACGTTGTTCATAATTTACAAACACATCGGCAAAGACGATTGAGCCGTAAACGGGATCAGTGGTTACACTGTCAAACTCAAATCCGGGAACCGTAATTACCGAAGTTGTCCCCACGCTAAAATCAGACCACAAACTGGTAACCACAAAGGCACTTTTCATTCCGTTCACCGTAGGAAAAACATGATTGTTAACCACTGTTTTTTTATAATGACGGGAATTATTCTGTGTTTGAGCATAACCCCGGGTTATCATCAACATCACCAACAAAAAAAGTACAATCTTTTTCATAATTCTATTGTTTTGAAGGTTTACCTAAGGGAAATTCAATGCCCACAAGAAATTTAAAACCACTGGTTTTTACACGCGGAATATAGTTTTCCTCATTAAGCCTGTCCGTAAGATTAACAATGCCCTGAGCATATCTTAGCTCCAGGTAAAGCCGTGGCAGCCCCAGAAAAAAACGGTATCCCGCCCCAAACTGGGCCGTCAGGTCAAATGTACTGATACCCAAATCTTCATCTAATTTTTTATCGCCACTATATACCGAATAGGAAAAAAGATAAGCGGCTTCAAAACCGCCGATTGCATAAAAATGTTTGTTGGTACTTTCAATTTTTAACAACAGCGGCAACGAAAAATAGTTGAGCCGTATGAAGATACTGTCCACCAACTCTCTTTTTCCGGCCACTTTAAAATATACGGAGGTACCTCCCTGCGAAAAAGAGGGCTGTACACTAACGGCAAGAATCTTATTAATAGAGACATCAAGATTTGCGCCGCCCGTAAATCCGGGAAGGCTGTAATAATAACCATCTTCCGGTGCATCACCCAAAAGGTTTCCAAAGTTCAAACCACTGTAAACGCCAAGATGGCTCTGACCCCAAACAAGGTTGCCCGACAGCAGCAATACCACACCAATAACAAACTTGTAATATTTTAACATAGGAAAACGGATTTAATTTAGCCAAAGTTAAATTAAAATCCCTATTCTTCCCACAGGTTTAGAAATAACCCTCCAAAAAAATCGTTAATAACCGGCTTTAACCGTACGAAACATTATAATCGGTTACCTCGGCTGTAAGTACCGGTTCCTCCGCTCCGGTTTCCAGTCCTGTAAGTTTTACCCGGTAAAAGCGGTTGGTTTTAAGATTGCGTTCACGAATGATAACGGGAATATAATGTTCGCCGTACCCGGTGGCAAATCCCTCCTTATTAATTCTTTCTGTCAAAACAATTTCCGTTTTTCCCACAAAGCTTTTACGGTAATCTTCACGCATCGTTTCCGAGAGTTTCCTTACGGCTTCACTGCGTTGGGTTTTTATATTTCCCGGAATATGGTCGGGAAGGCGTTCGGCACGGGTACCTTTTCTTACTGAATATTTAAAGGTGTGAATATGACCGAAACGGATTCGTTTTGCCATTTTAAGCGTGTCGTCAAAATCTTCTTCGGTTTCACCCGGAAAGCCGGTAATAATATCGGTGGTAATGTTAAAACCGGGAACCTCCTCACGAAGTGCCGTGGTCATGCTTTCAAACAGTTCGGCGGTGTACATGCGCCGCATCTTTTTTAAAATGGTTTCCGAACCGCTTTGCAAACAGAGGTGCATGTGGGGTGTAAGTTTGGGATGACGAAACAGTTTGAAAAAACTTTCGGTAAAGCCGTCGGGTTCCATGCTTGAGATACGCACCCTGAAATTTCCGGGAATGGCAAGAATACGCCTTACCAGCTCTTCAAAATCGATTTCGCCGTCGGAATAACGCCCGAGGTTAACACCCGTAAGCACCACCTCTTTAAAGCCGTAACCCACCACCTGTTTGATGTTTTCAAGCACCTCCGTTGCAGGCCGGCTTACTGCCCTGCCCCTCACTTTGGGAATTATGCAAAAAGTACAAAAATTGTTGCAGCCGTCCTGAATTTTAATAAGTGCCCGTGTATGTGCCGTGGTTTTTGCAGGTTGGTAGTTAAAAACATCTTTTTCAAAAAGATCGGGATCGGTGGTTTCGCCTGCAAAATGCGCTTCCACCAAATCAACAATGGAGGTTTTATGGTCGTTATCCACCACATAATCCGCTTTGCCGCTCGCTTTCAGCTCCTCTTTGTAGTTGGTGGCCATGCAGCCGGTAACAATTTTAACGGCGTTGTTATGCAGCCGCTGTGTTCGGTTCATCACCCTTTTCGACTTCTGGTCGCTTTGATTGGTAACGGTACAGGTATTTATTATGTACACATCGGCCCGGGCATCCACATCATCGGTAACCTCGTATCCTCTGCCGGCAAACTCCGACATAAGCGAATCGGTTTCAAACAAATTTAGCCTGCAGCCCAGTGTTTTAAACGCTATCTTTTTATTCATTCAACAGATAAATTTTCGGCAAAAGTCGTAATAATTTAGCAATTATCTTAATCTAATTTCAGCCTGCTGATTTAACGGGTGCAGCTTTTTATTACTTTTGCGCTCTATGGCGATTGGCGATAAAATAGTAACCCATCCGGGGGTGGTTAAACAAATTAACGGAAACAAAATCAGTGTTTCGGTAATTAGCAAGGCGGGCTGTGCCTCATGCCAGATAAAGGATTCGTGCTCGGTAGGCGAGGTGGAAGAGAAGATTGTTGAAATGGATATGCCGCACGGTTTCAGCTTTAAAGAGGGGCAAATGGTTACGGTTGAAATGAAACAGTCGCTGGGAACCTTTGCCGTTTTACTGGGTTATGTTTTTCCCTTTGTTGTAATCCTGCTCAGTCTTATCTTATTTATCAGGTTGGGGCTCGACCAGGGGCTGGCGGGCATTTTTTCAATTGCAACCCTTATCCCCTATTACGGTATGTTGTATTTGTCAAAAAATTATTTCCGAAAAAAATTCCGGTATAATTTGTATTAAGCAAATTTAATACGCTGTTTCAAATATAGCAAAACATATTTAAACCACTAACAAACAGGTATTCTGCAAAATCTATTCCTGACAAAAACGAAAACGCTTTTACAAAAAAAAACAAAATATGGCAGCCGGTTCAATTCTAAATACCAGCGAAACACATTTTATTTTCTTTATTTGAATTTTTGATAAATTCGCAGCATTTTACCGTATTCCCGATATTTTTAAATTAAATAAAAAAAATAATGAAAATTCTTCAAACTGCCGAAAGAGTCTCTCACAAAGATGTATCGGATAATTATGTATTTCAAAGGTCATTACTGGCATATGTAAAAGCATCGGAAATAGTTTTCGGCGATGTTTTGGAAATTGGTACCGGCAGTGGTTACGGTATTGAAAAAATTGCTCCGCACACTAACAGATTTGTTACCATCGACAAATATAAAACCGACGTTTTATCGGACACAAACATAAATAATGTTGAGTTTATAAAAATGAATGTGCCTCCATTAAGCAATATTCCGGATAACAGTTTTGACTTTGTTATTACGTTTCAGGTAATTGAACATATAAAAAAAGATAATGAATTTGTTAAAGAAATATACAGGGTTCTTAAAAACAAAGGAAAGTTGATTGTAACCACACCTAATAAAAAAATGTCATTGACAAGAAATCCCTGGCATATTAGAGAATATACAATTAACGAGCTGGAAAACTTATTACTTAACCATTTCGGCTCCGTTGAAAAATTAGGTGTTTTTGGTAACGATAAAATTTTGAAGTACTATAACGCAAATAAAAAGTCTGTTGAAAAAATTACCCGGTTCGACATTTTCAATTTGCAGCATATCCTTCCGCGACAATTGTTACAAATACCTTACGATATTTTAAACAGGCTTAACAGAAAAAAGCTACTCAACGACAACACTTCTCTGGTATCAAAAATTTCCATGAATGATTACTATATCGACAAAGCGAAAGATGAATGTTTTGATTTGTTTTATATAGCCGAAAAGAGTACTGAGGGCCAACATAAATAGGCAACATACAATACAGGTATTTTCGGATAATCAGTTATCTGCAAAAACTTTATTATTTATAAATTTTGCCTTTCAGATGTTTGCGCATAGTCGGAATGCTGACAAAAACAAAAAGCAGGGTAACAGTTAACGGCCCGAAAAAGGTCCACCAAAGAGAGGGGTTTACGGTTAACGCCATAAAATAAAGCCCCCACCAAAAGGCCATTTCGCCAAGATAATTGGGGTATTTAAAAAACACCCACAGTTTGGTTTGGATACGTTCGTTACTGCTTTCCCTGCACTTTATAAAATCACGCAACTGGTCATCAGCCGTTTTTTCAAGCAATATGGCCGACAGGGTAAAAACAAAAGCTATTTGTGCAATCCAGGTATGATGGGGGGCTGTTGACGAGTACATGGCATAATAAACCGGTATCAGTGCAACAAAACCAACTGCCGTCGGTAAGAGATGAAAGGCAAAAAAACTGACCGTCCAGTAATGCTTACCGGTTTTTTTTCGCATTTGGGCATACCGCCAATCCTCATCCTCCATACCGTCCCACCGCAAAATCCAGCTCCATGTAAGCCTTACACCCCACAACACCAACATGGTCCAGAAAATTTTATGCAAAAAGTCGGGCTGGCCCGAATTAATCAGCCAGTAAAGCACAATAAACATGGGCACCGCACTCCAATAGGGATCGTAAATACTTGAGTTATTAAATCTAACACTAAACAAAAAAACAATTACGGTGGCTGTCAGGTCGGCAAGGGCAGTACGCCAAAGGGTATTTTCAACCGGAGCATAAAGCAAAACCAGTACCGCTACACCCAGTGCCAGAAGATAAACAAACAAAACGGTAAACAGGTCTTTTGGCTTTTGTTTCATAATGGTATGAATTGATCGGCAAATGAGCTATCAAAGATAACAGGTTAATTTAACATTAAAAACTACTCTTCCGGTTTTATTTCCATTTGGTAAAGTTTATCGCCATGGGTTCCGTAGTAAGTAACTTTTAATGCCCTTTCGCCTTTTTTACCGGTTACTTCAAGCAGGGTGAAGTTCCGCTCCATAATCACCGAACCGGGGATACGTAACGAATTGGGCTGCTCATCGCCATATGTATTAACGCCCGAGTTCAGCGGCGACGAGGTAATATCCCAAATAACGGGCTGACCTTTTTTTCTTAAAACCGACACTTCCGAAAAGTGAACATCTCCGGTAAGAAAAACCACATTTTTTATTTTCTGCTTATAGATAAAATCAATAATACGCTGACGTTCGGCGGCAAACCCGTAGTTTGTATAGGACTCAAACATTCCCGAATTGGATAAAAACTGACCGCCCATTACAACAAACTTAAAGGTTCCGTAACTGTTTACCAAATTATCGAACAGCCATTGAAGCTGCTCTTCGCCCAGCTGCGATTTATCGTCTTCAATTCGTTTGTCGGGACTACGGAAAGTACGGTTATCCAGCAAAAAGAAATCACAATCGCTCCGGCTAAAAAAGGTTGTGGCACTGTTTAGGTCGCCCACGCCGTAAGAAGGATTCGCCCAAAAAAGTTTAAAAGCGTTGAGGGTTTCGTTTTTATTCCAGAAACTCCTGTCCGAATCGTTGGGGCCAAAATCGTGGTCGTCCAGTATGGCATAATGATGGGTAACGGCCCATAACTTTTGTAACTGAGGTATTGCCCTGTCGTGCGAATAGCGATGAAAAATGCCCGCACGGGTATTCCAGTCGGGTTCGCGCAGATAGATATTATCGCCAAGCCATAAAAAGAAATCGGGGTGCATACCGGCAATATGATCGTATATTTCATAACCGCCGCCGTAAGGTTTACCGGGCCTGTCGTAAGCGGTTTCGTTAATATAGGCACCGCTGCCCATGGCAAATTTAAAATCGGGGGCATCGGTACGCCATTTCCATATTTGCTGTGTGGTAAAAACGGTGGAATAGGGTAATCTGGTTTTTTCTCCGTCAATGTACAGTTGGTAGTTATAAACGGTACCCGGCTCCAGCGTATCGGCAATTAGATGAGCCGTTAAAGCATGGTCGTAGGTTGTAACCACCTTGTTTGAGTAATGCACCTCCTTTTTATTGTTTACAGGAAAATATTTTATATAAACCGTGGCGGGCCGGGTGGTTTGCAACCAAATGGCAGCCTCTTTCATGTCAATATAGCCCATCACGGGGCCGTTTTGTATCATCGTTTCCTGCGCCTGCAAAGCCGCAAAAACAAACAAAAACAGAATGGTAAAATATCGTTTCATCAAAACGGGTTTTTAATGATAATTTACAAAGATACCCTAATTTTAATTTACACCGCCCCAAACCGCACCCATCTTTTATAAGCAGCTTCAGCAGAAAACAGTAATAATAAAAATCAATACATTTGTATAACAATTTTATGCGATTATGAAAACAAACAGGTTATGGATTAGAGCAGCCGGCATTGCCGGAGTTTTAGGCGGGTTGATGCTGTTTACCGGCGACATGCTTTTTTATTATCACGCTGACAGTACCAATCTGAAACTGAACATGGGAAACGTTTCGGAGCTGCGAATTATGTTAAGCGGGTTAACAGCGTTATTTGCATCGTGGTTTTATATGCTGGGACTGGTGCAGGTTTATTACGCTTTTAAACCTGCTGGAGCAAAAGCACGAAACGCGGTTCTGTTGAGCTTTGGTGCCATTTTAATTGCTTACGGTGTTATTCACGGTGCCTATGTGGCCATTGCCGTTACATCAAAACTGGCCGTTCAGCACCAATTGGACATAGATACGGCAACCCGGCTGGCCGTTAAAACCAATCTGTTGCTTCGCCTGTTTGTATATCCCGCTTTTGCCGTTTTATCAATTGTTTTTATAATGCAGGTATGGAAAAAGAAAACGTTATACCCCCGGTGGATTATCCTCTTTTTTCCGTTGGTACCCTTCGTTTTTCGCGGTTTGTTAAAAAAAGCATTATCAGGCAGTGCGCTTGTAATTTTCGACGGAGGTTTTCTGAACCTGATACTCGTTATCTTTTTTCTTGCTTCCACCGTTGCCTTGTGGAATATTAACGACAACTGACCCGTTCCCGTCCAAACCCTTCGGGATTAATTATCTGCATTGTGCAATTACCAAATTCGCTCAACGCTAAAGGCATTGTTAACACGAAAATCGTAGTACAATGCGATAAGGAATATATTTTACACAGTTATCCTGACCCGGCATCGCGGTATAAGCATATTAAAACCAAAACAACAAGCCGGCAGCACCCGCAACATATTGACAATAAAAAATTACGCGGATTAAACAATTTTAATTACTTTTGCATCCCTTTTACAAAAGGCGTTCATTGGCATTTGGGGCTGACTGGTTTTGACAGCAAGATGAGTGGATATGTAAGCATGCCGAGCCGTACGATAAAGCTCGTAAAACTGTGTCGTGTATTTATAATTGGCGAAAACAATTACGCTCTCGCAGCCTAATCGAAGATTAGTAGATTGGCTTTATCCCCGATCAAGGATTGGGGACGAGACGGTCCGCGGGTGGAGATGTCTGATTCCGGCCCGGTTTACGGATCGCAAGCAAGTTCAGACTGGCTTTGCCGATGTTTCTAAGGCAAAGTGAGAAAACAGAAACTAAGGCGGAAAATTGGGTGCTTATCCCCGGTTTCCGCACGAAAACCAATGATAAGCTAAGCATGTAGAAAGCATATCGGTTCCTTGTTTGGACGAGGGTTCGAATCCCTCCAGCTCCACTATTTATTATGATGAACGTACCGATTGGTTAGCGCATAAAAATCGCATATAGATTTTCCGGCCCCATAGTTCAATGGATAGAATGTCAGATTCCGGTTCTGATGATCTGGGTTCGAATCCCGGTGGGGTCACTTTTTTCTTCGTCATTCTGACGACCCGTTTTTTCTCCGTCACTCCGCCACCACCCCCGTCATTTCGAGGGAGGAACGACCGAGAAATCCCCTGCTTTAATCGACTGAATTTCCTTTTGTCTAAGGGGCAGGCCAATGCCCGGGAGATTCCCGCCCGTACCGAACGGTACGTTCGGGCGGGCCTCGTCGCTCCCCGAAAGCTTTCGGGTTCGCTTCCCTCGGAATGACGTTAGGGCTTGCGGGAGGAACGGCAACCGGCAACACGTTATTTCGACTGCCTTTTCTTTTTTCTTCGTCATTCTGACGACCGTAGGGAGGAAGAATCCCCCGCTTTGAACGACCGAACTCTCTTTTTTTTTAGTAGCAGGCTGCTGCTCAGGAGATCCCTCAGTCGTACCTCCTTCGGGATGACGTTGGGGCTTGTGGGAGAGGGCAAGCCCGCCTGCTTAACATTCGGGCAGACAAATCAAAAATCTTAAATCAAAAATTCGCAATCATAAATCAAAAGTGCCTGGAGTTGAGCGTTTGGCGTTCGGGCAGGCTTTGGTCGCGCCTTTCACTTTTCATTTTTCATTTTTCACTTTTCACTATCGGAACGCAAACCTCTGTCCGACCGAAAAGATTCGCTTCGCGCCTTTGCGTCTTCGCGGTTCAAACTTCAAACTTTAAACCTCAAAACCTTGAACCTACCGGCACCCGGCAGCAACCAAACCCCGCTTTTTAACCCGTTACCATACTAAATAATCACTACCTTGCGTTCTATTAATGAAACATCTTTTCCATTTCAATATTTAACATCTTTAAAATGAGAACAACCACAATTCTCAGGAGAATATTATTCTCCCTCGCAGTAATAGTATTAACTGTATCGTGCAACAACGAAAACAACAAACAGAACGAAAAAACATCGGAATATGTGGTTTCAAGTATGCTGAAAAAAACCATTTCGTGCGACGATCCGGTAATCGTAAACTTTACAAAAACTCCCGATTTAATCAAACGGCAATCACCGACAGACAAAAACCAAATTATAACATTCAATCCTCCCGTAAACGGAAAGGTCTTTCTTTCCGGCAACAAACTGGTGTTTCAGCCTTCAAACCCACCGGAGTACGGAAAAAGCTACGAAGCAACCATTCATCTCGACAAACTTTTTAAAGATGCCGACAGCAAAACCTATCAGTTTGAAATAAAAGTAAGGCCGCTTCAAATCAGTGTGGTTTACAAAAACCTTCTGCCTACAGGCGATAAAAAATCAAATCTTGCCAAAATGAGCGGAAAAATAATTACCTCCGGCAATATTGACAAAGAATCTCTGTCGAAAGCCGTTAGGGCCACCATAAACTCAAAACGCCTGCACGTTAACATTGAGCAGGGCACCGACAACAACACCTTTGAGTGGAGCATCGACAGCATTAAACGAACAAAAAAGTCACAACAAATAATCCTTACCATTGATCAAAAAAGGTTTGGTGCCGAAAAAAACAAATCCGTTTCGTTTGATATTCCCCCCGCCAACCTCTTCTCGTTTGTTAATTTCAGCGTAAAGCCGAAACCCGAACCCCATGTGGTACTTACCTTTTCCGACAGAATTTCAACCACCCAAAACCTCGACGGGTTATTAAGGTTTAATGACGGAACCGGTTTAAAATACATTGTAAAAGAAAACCAGATACTTGTTTATCCAAACAAACAGTTAACGGAAACACATCAGCTCACTATAAGTAAAAACATCAAAAACATAAACGGCATTACGCTTGACCGGCTTTACGAAATCAAACCCGTTTTCAAAACCGTAGCGCCACAGGTAAGATTTCTTGGCAACGGAAACATACTGGCAGGAAAAACCAAATGGATAATACCCTTTGAAACCATTAATTTAAAAGCGGTGGACGTGGTTGTTTTTAAAATTTACAGCAACAACATCAAACAATTTTTACAGGAAAACGAACTGGGTAGCAATAGCGACTGGTCGCTGTCACGTGTAGGCGAATACATATTCCACACAAAAATTGATCTGGACACACTAATCACCAAACCCGACAACAAATGGAAAAGCAATGCCATCGACCTTACAAAGATGATAGAAGCAGAGCCCGGTGCCATTTACCGTATAGGATTCAGGTTTAAAAAAAGTTACGCCCTCACCTCCTGTCCTGTTACTGAAAATGAAAAAAGCACACAAGATTCCGACAACACCTCCTATTATTACTCCGATTACTACTACCCAAGCGGATACAGCTGGGAAAACCGTAACAACCCCTGTGACAACTCATTTTATAACCACCGGCATTTCCCCGACCGGAATTTTATTGCCGGGAACATCGGACTTACGGTAAAAAACCACGACAACAACCGCTACACGGTTTATACCCGCAACCTGATAACCGCAGAAGTATTGAGTAATGTTACCGTTAAATTTTACACTTATCAAAACCAGTTAATTACCGAAGCCGGAACCAACTCCAAAGGAGAGGTTTCGGTAACATTAAACAAAAGTCCGTTTTTAATTGTGGCCCAATGGAAAAATCAGTTTGCCTATACGCGCCTTAAAGGCGGTTCGGCACTGTCGTACAGCAAGTTTAACACCAAAGGCGAAAAAACCCAAAAGGGATTAAAAGGTTATATTTTCGGCGAACGCGGTGTTTGGCGGCCTGGCGACACCCTGTTTTTGACCTTTGTTTTGCAGGATATTAAACAAACCCTCCCTCCCGACCATCCGGTACTAATGGAAGTAAAAAATGCCCGCGACAAAAAAGTTTTTACAAAAACCAAAACATGGGGCGTTAACGGTTTTTACACATTTAAAATCCCAACATCACAAGAGGCTCCCACCGGTATTTGGCACGCCAAAGTTACAATTGGTAACCAAACCTTTTCAAAAAGTTTACGTATAGAAACCGTTCTGCCGAACCGGCTTAAGATTGAAATCACCACGGATGATGACAAGTTTACGGCCGGACGAAAAGGCACCCTCAACCTTAAAGCCCGATGGCTGCACGGCGGCCTTGCATCTCACCTTAAGGCACACGTTACCGAAATCATAAAAAAAGCAAAAACCACTTTCAAAGATTTTAAAGAGTTTACTTTTGACGACCCTGCCAAATCGTTTAACTCCGATGAAAAGTCGGTTTTTAACGACAAACTTGACAATACAGGCAAAGCATCAATGGATGTTATCCTGCCTTATGGCAAAAACCTGCCCGGTGCATTCAATCTCACCTTTTCGGCCAAAGTATTTGAACCCGGCGGACGGTTCAGCATCGACCAGAAAACCTTTCGATATAATGCTTACAACCAATATGTGGGCATAAAACCTCCCGCTTTAAGCAACAACTACTACCTCGAAACCAATAAAGAACAAAAATTTGAGGTTGTAACCGTTGATAACGAAGGTAACAAAATTTCGGTTAACGGATTAAAGGTTGAAGTTTACAAACTCGACTGGAGCTGGTGGTACAGCAGCAATAACAGCAATCTTGCGGGATATATCGATCAACACTACTTAAGCAAAATTTACAGCACCACCATCGATACGCGAAACGGAGAAGGCTCTTTTGCCATAACCATTAAGTATCCCAACTGGGGAAGATTTTATGTGAGGATTACCGATACAAACGGAGGCCATTCAGCCGGAACAATTCTCTATTTCGACTGGCCCTCATCATACTCGCGCGGAAACAGAAAAACACCCGGTGATGCCACGCTATTAAGCCTTTCATGTGATAAAAAACAGTACACGGTTGGCGACAAAGCCACCGTCAGTTTCCCGGGCACACCCAACTCAAAAGCCCTTATCAGCATCGAAAAGAACAATAAGATTGTAAAATCGTGGTGGATTGAAACAACACCCGGCGAATCATCATTTACTTTTGATATAACCGATGAAATGGCTCCCAATGTATATGCTTTTGTTTCGGTAATCCAACCCCACCATCAAACGGTAAACGATCTGCCCATACGTGCCTATGGCGTTATTCCGCTGATGGTTAACAATCCTGCCACCCTGTTAAAACCGGTTCTGTCGGTTCCCCCGGAAATAAAACCCGAATCAAATTACACCATAAAAGTTACCGAAGCCGGTAAGCGTGAAATGACATACGTACTGGCGGTTGTGGATGAAGGGTTGCTCGACCTCACCCATTTTAAAACACCATCGCTGCACGACATCTTTTATAAAAAAGAGGCGCTTGCCGTTAAAACATGGGACTTATACGACGATGTTAACGGTGCTTTCGGCGGCAGATTATCGCAGGTATTTGCCGTTGGAGGCGATGAAGAGGTACAGGAAATGGGAAAGAGAAAAGTAAACCGGTTTAAACCGGTGGTAACCTTTTTAGGGCCGTTTACCCTGAAAAAAGGCAGCAGCGGCAACACACACCGGCTGTTTATGCCCAATTACACCGGTTCGGTTAGGGTAATGCTAATGGCCGGATATAAAGGGGCTTACGGCAAAGCCGAAAAAACAATTCCCGTTAAACAGCCGTTGATGGTGCTGGCCTCCATGCCGCGCACTTTGGTGCCGGGCGAAACGCTTGACCTCCCGGTTACCATTTTTGCCATGGAAAATAACATAAAAGATGTTACACTTTCGGCAACAGCAAACAACCTGTTTAAAATCAACGATAAAAAACAGACGGTTACTTTCAACGGCAAAGGCGAAAAAATTGCTTTTGTTAAAATTGAAACGGGTAAAAAAAGCGGCACAGGAAAAGTGCACCTTACGGTTACATCGGGTAATAACAAAGCTTCTTACAATGTTACCATCAACATCAGGAACCCCAACGAACGCATTTATCAATCAAAAAGCTACTCGCTGGAAGCGGGAAAAACAGTAAAAGCAGTACCCCAATTTATTGATAACGCAACGGGTTATCAGCTTAACGCTTCCGTTTCATCCATCCCGCCCATCAATCCGGAGCAAAGGATCAATTACCTTATCCGCTATCCTTACGGATGTGTTGAACAAACGGTATCATCGGCATTCCCGCAACTCTTTCTCAATCAATTAACGGAACTAACCGACGAACAAATAAACGATATCGATCAAAACATACAAAACACCATCGAACGACTGGGCACCTTTCAGGAGCCCTCCGGCGGGTTCACCTACTGGCAGGGCGGAAGCCGTATATCTGACTGGGGAACCAGCTATGCAGGACATTTTTTGTTACTGGCCAAAGAGTCGGGTTATTATGTACCCTCCGCGATGCTCAACAAATGGGTAAACTACCAGCAAAATATTGCTGATAAATGGAAATATGACAAAAAACGTTACGACGATCTTTTACAAAGTTACAGATTGTACACTTTGGCATTGGCCGGCAAACCGGATATCAGTGCCATGAACCGTATGCGCGAAAACCGGTCCGTAACTACCAGGGCACGGTTGCGTCTTGCGGCTGCTTATGCCCTTATCAAC
>Ga0256913_10001149_pt1 | contig 13687 bp, 11 predicted proteins | sample Axial_MatmetaG_FD_185970 | JGI IMG/M metagenome (GOLD analysis project Ga0256913, IMG submission 185970) | Deep-sea worm associated microbial mat communities from Axial Seamount, Juan de Fuca Ridge, Pacific Ocean - Axial_Mat | ecosystem: Environmental > Aquatic > Marine > Oceanic > Microbial...
TTGCTCACGGTTGCAAACCGTGAGCTAGACTAAAGATTAAAATTAAATACTTTTAAAAGAACACTTTAGCTCACGGTTTGCAACCGTGAGCATTATTAACTTTTGACAGTTTGTAACTGTCTACTTTACAAAATCTATTTCCAAAACATAATCCAAGTCTGAATAGTTTCGGGCACTGCTGTAAGTCCAATCCTCAGGATTGCTAACAAAACCTGCCTTTACAGGATTGTTGTGAATATATTCTATCTTTTGATTAATTACATAATCTGAATAAACAGCTACCGGATGATTATCCTGTTTCCAAAGTTGAAAGGTTTTGTTGTCTTTGTTCAAAGCACCTGCTTTCAGGAAAATTGTTTTCATCCACTCTCTCCTGCTTTCTTCACTATTATCAAGCAACTCATATACTTTTTTGCTGGTGAATTTTTTAAAATCACGCACAATGGCTGAAAGCTTATAATCCTCTTTTGCCTGAGCCAATAAATGAATATGATTTGTCATAATTACATAAGCGTATAAAAGAAGTCCCTTCTTTTTTCGTGCATATTCAAAGCTGTCAATTATCAAATCACGATAAACCTGACGTGAAAAAATGTCTATCCATCCTACTACGGTAAACGTAAGGAAGTATGAAGCAGATTCGTCTTTTATGTGATAACCTGACATTTGTCTGTTTTTTTATTGTTTTGCGCAGTTACAAACTGCTTTTGGTTTTCAATTGCTCACGGTTGCAAACCGTGAGCTAGATTAAAGATTAAAATTAAATACTTTTAAAAGAACACTTTAGCTCACGGTTTGCAACCGTGAGCAGGGGTTAATAATGATTCTTTATTCCCAACATTTTCTGGTATCGTTTCAGTTCTTCTAAAACATTGCTTTTAACATGGATAAAATTCTCCATGCCGGCAGCTTTTAATTCATCAGCAATATTGGAAGGGTAGCCTGCCAGCACTACAATAAAGTCTTTGTTCAATTTCTGAAAAGCATCCAGAGCCAAGGTTTCGTAATCATTATCCGAAGCACATAAAACCACAATGTTGGCATTTGATTTATTTGCAGCAGCAACACCGTCGGCTACTTTCTCAAATCCCGGATTGTCGATGATTTCGTAACCTGCAACACCAAAGAAGTTACCGGCAAACTGACTTCTGGCTCTGCGCATGGCAAGATTTCCATAGGTAAACATCCAGACTTTCGGACGAGGACTGTTTAAGGAGTGTTGGTCGGTTTGGTAACGTAACTGCTCAAAAGCCATGGCGCCCCGATACAGTACAAGAGGTTCAGCTTCGGTACTAGTTTGTTTTTTTGGATACAGAACTAATTCGGTAGTTAGCTGTTCCAAATGCTCGGTAATATTTGGATATTGGTTGATGCCTAAAACAGAGTGTTTACGCAGGGCAATGTTTCTGTCTTTTTCATCTGCTTCTTTGGTAATCCTGTTTTGAATATCACCTTTTTGGAAACCCTTCAGGTATCCTCCCTTTGCATCTGTTTCAAGAAACAACTCCCATGCATAATGAATAAGCTCGTTGGTCAGGTTCTCAATGTAATAGGAGCCTGCGGCAGGGTCGGTTACTTTATCGAAATAGGATTCTTCTTTTAGAATTAATTGTTGATTACGGGCAAAACGTTCCGAAAAATCATCGGGTGTGTTGTAGGTTGCATCAAATGGCATAACCGATAAACTGTCGATACCTCCGATTAAAGCCGACATGGTTTCGGTGGTGGTACGAAGCATATTTACATAAGGGTCGTAAACGGTTTTGTTCCAAAGCGAGTTGGAAGCATGAATGTGTGTTGCAGCATTGTTTGCATTGTTGAGCCCGTAAGCATTTACCACTTTCGCCCATAAAAATTTGAATGCTCTGAATTTGGCAATCTCCATAAAGTACTCTGAACCAATGGCAAAATGAAACCTGATTTTTGGTGCTACATCATCCACGGATAGTCCGTTATCAGTTAGATAAGTTAAATACTCAGCACCCATTGCCAGCGCATAAGCCAACTCGCTAACAATTCCTCCGCCGCTATTATGGAAAAGGTGTGCATTTATGGTGATGAGTTGAAAACCAGGAAGGTGTTTCCCTGTTTCAAAGAGAGACAAGAGTTTCTCAAAATCTTCTTTTTCATTTTTCCGGAAGTTGCCGTTAACTGAGTATTCACCTAAAGGATCATAATTAACCGAGCCTTTAACTTTACTCAAATTGCGGTTGTATTTTTTTGCCAGTGCGTCAACGGAATTTACAATGGTTAAGGCATCGCCTCCCGAAAAGTTAAGCTCCATGATGTCGGCGCGAATGTTTTCAACTAGCTTTTCCAAATCCTGTTCTTCCTGTTTGCTTTCTTCGGGAAAAATAAATCCTAGTGAATCAACTCCACGAAGACGAACATCCAGTGCCTTGGCATTAGCTGCCCCAATATCGTTAACTAAAATATCCTGGCGTACCAGCCAATTGTTTTTAGTGGTATTGTTTCCCCTGATAAACGGAAACTCGCCGGGCAAACTATTAATGTAACTGATGTTTGCTAAGTCTTCCTCCCGGTAAAACGGTTTGATTTCGAATCCTTCCGGAGTTTTACGAATGAGTTTTTCGTAAGGCTTTCCTTTTAGGTCTTTGGTTATTTTTTCTTTCCATTGCTGCGTGGTAATCGCAGAAAATTCATGGAATAATGTGGTATCTTTTTTCATTTTATTCTCTCTTTCATCAGTTGTGAAATAATAAACAAAAGTAATAATTCTTAAGACTAATGAATCTGAAATCAAACTAAATTAGCGTTGTTTGATATCAGATACACTTGTTATTGGCCTGCCTGTTTATAATTCAATAAAAGTAGCAAGATTATTTATATAATTTGTTAGTTCCGGAATTCCAATCAGAGGATTGTTGCTTTCTGATAGTAATTGAAGGTTTGTATTACTAAATTGTTTCTGAATATGGCTTATGCCGAATTGGCTGTTGTATTTATTGAGGAAAATATTTTGAATGGTAATGTTGAATTTTTTAAGATGTTCCACGATAAGCATCGATTCTGAAAAGGAGAGTTTATCGGGGTTCATTACAAGGTTCAGCAAGGTTTGATCAGGATTTTTAAAAATCAGTTCAATCTCATTGTAATCTTTAATTTGTTCAGTAAGTTTATTCCTTATTTTATCAGTTTCAATTTCTTTGGTTCCAAATTTGATTTTAGAGATAATTTTTCTCTTTTCAATGATTTTGTTTCTTAGATCCATCAGCTTCTTAAGCCACAGTAGTGAGGTTTGTGGCAGGGTCATGAATTTCAAAGTAAGTGCTGTAGGTGGCATATCGAAGATAATATAATCTATTCCTTTGGCTTTTTTACGGATGTCTTTGTAAGCCATCAGCATGGCATATTCTTCAATACCCGGCGAATATTTAATCAGGTCGAGATAATGCTCCAGGTTGAATGCAGTGAGGTAGGAATACGATCGTTTTACCTGAAATTGAATATCGGCAAGATACTTTTTAACCCATTTGTTTAGATCGACTTCTTTTACAGCAAGGTGCTTATTGAGTTTAACTGCTTTTTCGCCAAACGATTTTTCAAAGATGTCGCTTTGGTTGTGAGCCGGATCCATCGAGATAAGCTGCACATTCTTTCCTCGTTCCGAAAGGTATAATGCAGTTATGGCTGAGGTTGTTGATTTACCGACACCTCCTTTGCCGAGAAAGAAAATATTTTTAGCAGGTTTATTCATTTACAGCACATCAAAAGTTGAAAGTAAATCGGAAATCGGGCTTTGGGCAGTATCTACCTTGTTGAGCATAAGGGTAAAGTGCTGTTCCATTTCAGGCAGCAGGTCTAAGGTGATTTGCATGGGCGGAGAGGGAAATCCTACAAATGAACCCAATACCAGTAACCCAAAAATATTTTCTAATTCACCCAGCTCTGTTTCCAGCGTGTCAACGGCTGAGTTGGCAGCAGCCTCTTTATAAATATCCCAGGTTTGCTTTAGCTTATTCAGGGGTTTCATTGGTTCAGGTTTTTATTTTGTGAAAATCGGCTATTGAGAATTGCTTATTTAATTGGTTTTATCCTGAAAACTTTCATTTCAAAACGAACCTTTTTCTCCGAAGGGAAATAGAAGTAAGCTGCATATAATGCAAACAAGGTAATCAGTATATTGGTTGTTTGGTTTAGGTTTAATAAAATGGAAACGATAATAAAATAGGGTGTCATCAAAGCAATGGATATTAGTTTTCGTTCAAAGATGATAAACTGCTCCAGCGTGATTTTCTTTTTATCCTTTATTTTATGTATAAAGTAGCTTCTGTAAAAGACAGGTGCTGCAAATGCTGTTATTCCTGCAAGCGTTGCAATAACAATCATAAAGGTTTGATCAACCGAAGTATCATTAAGGTTTAAAAGGGTTTTAAAGGTATCAGCACCAATGATTAAAATGGCTGCAAACACAATCTGCATAAAATATTTTTTTTGAAGTACTTTCGATAGAATAACAGGATTCATAAACAATGGTTTTTAAGACTTTCCACTCATTTCTTCTTCCATTAATGAAGGGGAATAGGAGGTTTTTGAAAAAACAATCAGTCCTTCAACGGCCACCCAAATCATACTGATAATTATAATTGCATTTAATATCTGAAGCAACAGATTGTGTTCTTTACCAAAATCAAACTGATTTTCGGTGGCTGCCCAGGCTGACATAACAAACATAAACATAGCCGGAAGCAGCGTAATTAACCAACCCCATTTGCTTCTGCCTTTTAAGTAAATAGTAACTACCAGCAGTGCCAGCGCTGCCAGCGTTTGGTTTACGGCACCAAACAGGGGCCATAATGCCAGCGCTCCTTTTCCATCGGCACCGGATGAGAAAATTAGAAACAGTGCAACAAGTATAACAAAGCCGGTGGAGATGTATTTATTTCGGAATGTTTTCGGGAAAGTTTCGGTAATCAAATATCGCTGAACCCGTGTGGCAGTATCCATGGTAGTTCCGGCAAAAGAAGCCACAAAAACACCCATAATGGTCATGGCAATACCCTTTGGAATGCCAATGGCTTCAATCATATTGGCTGAACCTTCCACAAAGGCACCCACTTTAGAACCTAAACCTCCTGCAGCAGCCCATGATGAATAGTGCTCTGTCCAGGCGGTGATACCGGTTAGCAATTCGCCGTCCTTACCAATGTAGCCCATGCCGATACCTGCAGTAGTGGCAATAATTACCAGTGTTGCCAGCGCCCCTTCCATCAACATTGAACCGTATCCCACGAACAACGAATCGGTTTCTTTTCTAACTTGCTTGGAAGAGGTTCCGGAAGAAACCAGTGCATGGAACCCTGAAATAGCGCCACAGGCAATGGTGATAAACAGAAATGGCCACATAGGTGGTGTTCCTGCCGGGTGTGATCTTACCGCTGGAGCCACCACATGCAATTCACCACTAAACCCGGCGAAGATGACTCCAAAAACCAGTAGCAGCAAGGCAATTACTAATTCATGGGAGTTGATGTAGTCGCGGGGTTGAAGTAAAGTTGTTACCGGAAGCACAGAAGCAACAAATGCATAAATCAGTAAAATTATTGTCCATATTGCGATAGGTGATAAGCCAAACATAGCCGGCATCTCCAAGGGGTAATATGCCCCGAGAATAATTGTAAGGTACATCACCACTACAGCAATGATTGACCATACCAACAGGTTGGCACCTTTTTTATAAACGAGATACCCAAGGTAAACAGCAATGGGAATTTCGAACCAAACAGGAATTACCGATTGCGGATACATTTTAAACAGAATGGCAATCACCAGCCCGAAGATGGCGACAATGATCCAAAGTTCCATAAATACAATAAAGAACAGAAAGTATTTTGTGCGTGCGTTGATATATTTACCGGTAAACTCAGAAAGTGACTTTCCCTGATTTCGCATGGAAAGAACCAGTGTGCCGAAATCGTGCGCAGCACCCATCACAATAGAGCCGACAAAAACCCAGATTAGTGCTGGAACCCATCCCCAAATAACAGCAATGGCAGGTCCGACGATAGGACCTGTTCCGGCAATGGAAGCAAAGTGGTGACCAAAAATTACCTCTTTCTTTGTTGGAACAAAATCAACACCATCCTCAAGTTCAACAGCAGGTACACTGTTTTTATCGTTCAATTTGAAAATTTTATTACCAATAAACTTTCCGTAAAACCGGTACATCACCAGGTAACCGGCGAATACCAAAACCATTATTGCAATTGATTCCATTCTTTAAAATATTAATTTGTTGTGGGAGAAACATAAAATACTCTGAATAATAAAATCACCAGCTTTGCACCAGAAGAGAAACTGAGGGTGTAAATTAAAAATGAACCTGCAAGGAAAACAGTAAATTTTCTCATCTGATTATACATTCAGGTATGAATTGTTTTTTGGAAAAGTAAAATTAATCAAATTGTTATTTTATTGATATAAAATGAATTATTTATTTTAGTTGCAACAACGGTTAAGTAAGGTTTTACAGGTCATAAAAAAAGTAATTGTGATTATTTAACAGATTAATAGTGCTTTATTGAAAAAACAAGTGTTTCTTTGCACCCTTGAATTTTTTCTGTCGTAATTTATGGGGTAAATTGACGTGGTTAAAATTCCAAAATGAGAGGCAATTTTGCCCGCATCAATTTAATAACATATTATGACATTTGAAGATATTAATATCCAAAGCGATATTCTTAAGGCTATTGGTGAGTTAGGATTTGAAAATCCAACACCCATTCAGGCCCAAACAATCCCACATTTATTAGAAAACTCCGATCAGGATTTGTTGGCTTTTGCACAAACCGGAACCGGTAAAACCGCTGCATTTGGTTTGCCGATTATCCAGCAAACCGACACCGACAGCAATCAAACACAAAGTATCATACTTGCCCCAACCCGTGAACTTTGTATGCAGATTGCCAAGGATATGGAAACCTATTCGAAATATTCGAAAAGACTTAATGTAGTTCCCGTATATGGTGGAACCAGTATTGATACCCAAATAAGAGCGCTGGGAAAAGGTGCTCATGTGGTAGTAGGTACTCCCGGTCGAACACTCGACCTTATTAAAAGAAGAAAACTAAAACTGCACAATGTGCAATGGTTGGTTTTGGATGAAGCTGACGAAATGCTGAACATGGGTTTCAAAGAGGAACTGGACAGCATATTATCAGAAATTCCAGAAGGCAAACAAACGTTGCTATTTTCGGCTACAATGCCTAAAGAGGTTGCCCGTATTGCCCGTGAGTATATGCGCGACCCTAAAGAGATCAGAGTGGGTGAGAAGAATGCCGGAGCCAAGAATGTAGAACACGTTTTTTATGTGGTTCGTGCCAATGATAAATACGCTGCTTTAAAGCGTATTGCCGATATCAACCCTGATATTTATGGTATTGTGTTTTGCCGAACCCGTCGTGATACCAAAGATATTGCCGATAAACTGATTGAAGATGGCTATAATGCCGATGCCTTGCATGGCGACCTTTCGCAATCGCAGCGTGATATGGTAATGCAGCGTTTCAGAAGTGGTAATCTGCAAATTCTTGTGGCTACTGATGTGGCAGCCCGCGGACTGGATGTAAATGACCTTACGCACATTATTAACTTTAACCTGCCTGATGATCCTGAGGTTTATGTACACCGAAGCGGACGTACGGGAAGAGCCGGAAAGAAAGGCTTATCACTTACCATTGCTCACTCACGTGAAATGGGCAAAATCAGAACGCTGGAGAGAATGGTTAAAAAACCATTTAGTAAAGAGCGTGTTCCGGGTGGTGTTGAGATTGTTGAGAAACGATTAATCAACCTGATTGATAAGATTCATAACACCGATGTGAATGAATCAAAAATTGCTCCTTATCTGGATGACATTTTCCGTAAGTTGGAAGACTTATCGCGTGAAGATTTGATTAAGAAATTTGTTTCTGTTGAGTTTACCCGTTTCCTTGAATATTACAAAGGTGCCAAAGATATCAATATAGATGGTTCTGAGCCCAGAAGGGAGAGGGGCGACAGAGGCGATAGAGGAGAAAGAGGTGACAGACAACGCAAAGAAAGAGGTTCCGGTTCAAGAAGTACAAAAATGTCGCGTTTTTATATTAACCTTGGAACCAAAACAAATATTAACCCTTCTTCATTGATTGGTATTATCAACGACGTTACCGAAAACCGTGATATTACCATTGGCAGAATTGAGCTGATGAAAAAATTCTCATTTTTTGAGGTGGATAGCCATTATGAGAAAGAGATTATCAAATCGTTTGAGGATGTGGGTTACAAAGGTCAAAGCGTAGTTGTTGAGCTCTCGAATCCAAAACCCGAAGCTGGTGAAGATCGTTACGAAAAACGTCACAGTTACGACAGAGGTGATCGCAAACGAGGTTCAAAATCGTCCTTCCGTAAAAAAGACAAAGGGTCTGATAAACGACGTAAGGGGAGAAAGAGATTTTAAGATCTCAGGGTTAACAGTTTCAGGTTTCATCTAAACAGATGAAACCTGAAACTGTTATCTATTCATTAACGATTAATCGTGTGCTATCGATTCGATTTACTTTGTTAGATGGGGTATTTTATTCTAAAATATATGATTTACTTGCTCAATCCGTTTTTTGATACTACATCTATTTTATAGTCTTTAAGTGCTTTTTTTTCCATTATATCATAAACGGCCACCAGGTTATCAAAGCGTAGTCGAATGTGTCACACTGAGCGTAGTCGAAGTGTGACAACCCCTCTTAGGTCGACAATATAACTAAAAATTACTTTTTGAACAGTTACTTTAAATATTTTACTGTTATAACCAACAAGTTAACTTTAAACAACTTCATGTTTAAGTTTTAGTTTGCATTGGTGCATATTCTTTCAAAATCACAAAATATTTTAATCTTTCGGTTCTAAAACCAAAACAGTACCGTTCTTAATCTTTTTAGAATCACTAACCAGTGTGCGATATTCACCATTTATAAACATTTCGGCCTGGTCGGCATAATGGGGACTCATAAAGTTACCTGATTGCCCTGTTGGGATGATGGTCAGCTTGGTGGTTGGGTCAGCCATGTCAATCAAGAATCTAAGTGCGGGGCCTGACCCTACCGGATAAACTCCGGTTACATTGTATTTTAAACTCTCTTTATCCAAAACCTCATTGGTTCCGCCAACTTCCAAAGGCCCAACATTAAAGATTTTGTCGAATGGCTCTTTACGGCCAATGGGGTGAACATGCGTTACTGTATGAACCTTGCCCCATCGCCAGGTAGAAACATCATCGCCAAATTGTTTTTGAAGTGATGTGATGGCTTGATTGAGGCCAACTCTGAAAGCTTGTTCACGGGTTTCTTTTTCAGGAGTGTTGATATTATCCCACCAAATACAATCGGGGTTTGTAAACAATCTTTCAATGGAGGATCGGATCAAACTTGAGCTGACTGATTTTTTGAAACTCTCAGTTCCCAGTTCGTCAGCCATGGCTTGTTCCATTACATAATAGAGCATTTTGGTGTAGATGGTAACGCCAATGTTGTTTACATCTGATTTGCCATCCCAGTTTTGCAAGGCAGAAATAGCCTGGGCAAAAACTGCATTTTTACTTGAAAAGTTTTCTGTATCTACTTGCTGCAAAATCAGCTTGGTAATCATGGCATCACGTTTCGAGTAGTTGTCCATGTGAAGCTTTTTCATCTCTTCAGGACTCCATTTGTTTTGCGAATTAAGCAGGAATTTTGCTCTGGCTGCGCGATAGCCTGCTGAATAATATCCGGGATAGATTTCTCCGTTTACGGCAGGAGGCTGATCGTTGGAAGTTTCCAGCATACCATCTTCCGGGTTCTCCGATTGAGGGTTTAATTCAAAGGGGTAGAATCCCACTCCTTCATCATTGCCCGATGCTCCGTCGAGAATGGTTGAAGGGTTGACATAAGCCGGTCGTTTTGGTAACCTTCCTGATGCCCACCAGGCAATATTGTCTTCGGTATCGGCATATAAAACATTCAGGCCAAGTATATCTATCAACGAGCATCCTGTTCTGAATTCATCAATGCTTTGAGCATTGTTGATGTAATAAAGCGCTTGAATTACAGTTCCATCAAGATGTTGCAAAGCCCACCATAATGAGATGGGTTCTCCGTTATCCTGAACTATGTTTGGATAAGCTTCATTCATAACAGGGCCATGACGTGTTAGTTTCATTTCATAAACTACATCTTCGCTGTTTTTGACTTTAATGATTTGTTTGTCAATGGTCATATCTTGCCAGTGGTCGTTTTCCCATACCTGATTTGAATTATCGGGATTGGCTTTTTCTTGATATAAATCCATATTATCGAATGGAAAAATTGTAACACCCCAGGCATGGTGTCCGGTGTTGCCAACAACAGCATATGGAACACCTGCCAGATAATAGCCTGAGATCATCTGTCCGGGATAGTTCAAAACAGCTTCGTACCAAACCGAAGGTTGCGAATATGCAATATGGGTGTCGTTGGCTAAAACGGGGTGACCCGATTTAGAACGGTCTTTGCTTACAACCCAGTTGTTGGAACCTTCCCAGATGGGAATGGGGATATAATCCTGAAATTCGGCAAAGTCAGGAAATAGCTCTGCAACAGGATTAGCAGGTGGATGTAATGCAGCATTGGAAACGGAATCTTTATTAAATAACTTCAGGTATTCTTCACCAAGCGTTGTTTTTGCTTTTGTTACAGCAGGATCTTGCGTGAGCGCTGATGTAAAAGTAAAGGCCATATAGCCAATAGTGGCATAAATATCTTCCGTAGTAAAATGGTCTGGTTCGAAGCCAATTAAGGTAAACTCGATGGGGAAATTGCCCTGGTCGATAAATGCATTTACCCCTGCAAGGTAGGCTCTGGTTTCTTTTTGATATGGTTCATTATTGTTTTGAAAAAAGTTTTTTGAGCTGTTGTCAGCCATTTTATATAGCCTAAGGTTTCTAAGTTTTTTATCAGTTTTAACCAGGTCTTTTCCCAAAATCTCTGATAACCTTCCGCCTGCTACGCGTCTGATCATCTCCATTTGAAACAACCTGTCCTGTGCCTGAATGTATCCTAATGCCATGTACGCATCATGAGCGTTGGTGGCATCAATATGCGGAACACCAAACTTATCAAAGGTAACATTCACGGGTTTATGTAATCCTGCTATATCGATATCGCCGGAATAATCAGGGGCAGTGCTTTTTAACCAAAAGTACATTCCTGAAGCAATCAAAAAAACAATGATAAGAAGAACAATAAAGAAACGCTTTAGAAATTTCATAACAGACTATTTTTAATAATATTTATCAAAAATACTCTTTTTTACAAAAGGCTACCGGAGCCTGGTCAGTGATTAAAGCCTGAAGCCTGTTGATTCTAGTTTGCAATCACTAATTTTTCTGTTGATGTTGTTTTGCGGGAGAGGGCAGAGATATAATATACTCCTGCTTTCAAACTGCTTATATCGATAAGTAGTTTTGATCTATTGATAATCTCTTTATTATAAACTTCGGCACCGGATTGGTTGTAGATAATAATCCTGTCAGGCATAAAGTTACTTGCGAATTTAATTGCTACTTCTTTAGAAGAAGGGTTAGGGTAAACAGACATTTTCATTTTTTCCGAATCTGGATTGATAACTCCGGAAACGTCATATTCAATAACATAATACAAATTATTACTTATTTTAATGTCATTCCATTGTCCTGCGATACCCAGGGGCCAATCGGTAATTGCCAGGCCTAACCCATCCTGATTACTCCAGTTATCAGGTTCGTTACCCCAGTTGTTATATAGTCCGCCTACCGGGTTTCCGCTGGCATCACCTTCCCAAAACTGTTCGCCGCTGCCATCATTGTTTCCGTCCCAAATCCACTTGCCTTCGGTAACAATATCATTTCCTCCAATCCAAACATAGGAAGCTCCTCCGCCATCAGGGGCTACTGTATTGTTTACCTCAATTCCGGCCTGGTTCAAATTCTGGAAGATGGCTTTTTGTTCAAAATCCGAATCAATTTGCGTGAGGTAACCACCTCGTTCATTGGCACAGGCCGCAGCACTTTCCCAGGTTTTATTTTCTTTAACTATTTCATAGTTTTTACCATCAAAGGTGAAAGTGTAGATGTTGGTTGGATCGGCACAATTTTGTGAAAAGGCATTGAATCCTCCGGTGAATAATATTGCAAGAAGTAAAAGGTAATAGTTCTTTTTCATCGAGGTTGTTTTTACGGATATTAACGAATTAACTACAAATATAAAATAATTTTATAATGAGAAGGATATTACTTCCATTCTACAACGGTTCCGCGATTCTTATTGAGGTAGTGCTGTGGAATAGAGGAATTAATGGCTTCTGCTAATCTTTCAATCATTTTGGTTTTGGCAAACCGGCGGGTAAAAACAAGACTTACCTCACGAAGAGGAATGATGTTGCTAAAATGGCGGATTTGATTTTTTCTTTTGCCGGGAATTGTTTCCTCAGCCAATTCGGGTATAAGCGTATAACCACCTTCTTTATCAATAATTCTCATCAGGGTTTCCAGTGATCCGCCTTCAAATTCAAAGGGCAGGTCATCACTTTCCAGATCGTGCAAATCACAAAGGTTTACCACCTGATGACGGAAACAATGTCCATCGTTGAGTAACCATATTTCAGACGTGGCAATATCGCCAACCTGAATCATCGGTTTTTTTACCAATGGATGGTTTTTGTTGGAATAGATAAGCATCTCTTCATAAAACAACGGCATTTCCAGAATTTGTTTTTCGTGTAACGGTGTAACCAAAATGCCAACATCCAGTAAATCTTTTTCCAGATTCTCAACAATCTTTTCTGTTACCTGTTCTTCAATTTTAAGCTTAACGTTAGGATGACTTCGTTTGTAATTGCCGGTAAATATTGGTAGTAAATAAGGTGCGATGGTTGGAATGACTGCAATGCGTAATTCGCCGCTGACTTCGTCTTTTACATCTTTAACAATCTGGTCGATTTTTTTAGCTTCCTGGAGGGTGATTCTGGCTTGCTCAATAATCTGTTTACCTTGTTCGGTAGGAATAACCGGCTGCTTAGTTCGGTCGAAGATGATAACATCCAGTTGCTCTTCCAGTTTTTTAATTTGCATACTCAGGGTAGGCTGGGTTACAAAACATTTTTCTGCAGCTGTTGCAAAATGCCGGTACGTGTCGACTGCTATTATGTATTCAAGTTGGATTAAGGTTATCATGATTGGTTGATGGGTTTAAAGTTTAGGTTTGATTTACGATTGATGATTGGAGATTAACGATTGATTATTAACGATTAACAATTGATGATTGGAGATTTGTTGATGAATGAACGACATAATTTTACTCCAAACTTTAGGCACTCCAAGTACTCCAATCTCCTTACTTCCTGTCTGCAAATATAGATAAAACCTATTACATCATAAAAACAATTGATTTGACTTATGATGTTATTACCTCTATTTTTGCCTCATCAAATAAAAATAATAATCAAAAAAAATTTAGAAACAATGGAACAAGAATTAAACAACACAGTAAATCAAATGCCACGCATAGGCGATATTGCTCCCGATTTTGAAGCAGTAACAACCAAAGGCAATATCAAATTATCAGAATATGCCAAAGACAAATGGATCGTTCTGTTTTCACATCCTGCCGACTTTACCCCGGTATGTACAACTGAGATGACC
>Ga0256913_10001150_pt1 | contig 13683 bp, 12 predicted proteins | sample Axial_MatmetaG_FD_185970 | JGI IMG/M metagenome (GOLD analysis project Ga0256913, IMG submission 185970) | Deep-sea worm associated microbial mat communities from Axial Seamount, Juan de Fuca Ridge, Pacific Ocean - Axial_Mat | ecosystem: Environmental > Aquatic > Marine > Oceanic > Microbial...
CGCCGACCTTCCCGATATTCATCGGGACGCACTAATCAGCTGATCTGAATGTAAATCATAAAAAAAAGGGAATAATCTCACGACTATTCCCTTTCTGTACCGAGAGGCGGGCTTGAACCGCCGACCTTCCCGATATTCATCGGGACGCACTAATCAGCTGATCTGAATGTAAATCATAAAAAAAAGGGAATAATCTCACGACTATTCCCTTTCTGTACCGAGAGGCGGGCTTGAACCGCCGACCTCAGGATTATGAATCCTGCGCTCTAACCAGCTGAGCTACCTCGGCAAATGTTTATGGGGTAACGTTATACCCCGTTCGTTTTTGCGGTTGCAAATGTAAATGAAATATTCAAAAAAACCACAAAAAAAGGACAACTTTTTAAGCCGAAACATTTGTTGCAGGGATTAAAAATAGGTATAGTTTTAATTTGATGTTGATAAACTATTTATAATTTGGTATCTTATAGTCAGATATGAAATAATTTTAAATTTAAATCATGCAGTTATGTTGGAAACATTCGGAAGTATAATAAAAGAGGAAGAGATAATAACGATAGAGAAAGGAATTCTTACTAATACATTTGTACTCGAGAATCTGGGATCCTTCCCGGGGTATTACGGAGCAAATTTCGCATCACAGGAAAAGCCTGATGCAATTTTCCTTGTTACAGCCAGGGAGTATTCAGCAGAGGAAGTATTTCGTAAGACACATGAAATAAAGAAAGAGACAGGAATTTCATTTGACGGGTCTCCGGCATCAATAAGTATGGATAAAAAAACGTACTTTGCTATCAGGGTTAGAACTATTGACGGGTTTGAAAGTATTGCTGAGCTGCAAAAGCATTATGCCGATCATGGCGTTGTATATGCCAGATCGAAAAAGTTGGAAGGTGTTGCAGTTATTCAGATACAGAAGATATTTAAAATAACTCCTCTTAAAGAAGATATCTATAAAGATGAAGAGTGTGACATGTATTATCTTAAGATAGACAGGTTGCTTAATTGGGAAGATTTCAGGAAAATAACAAATCAGGTTCGGAATAACCTTTCTGTTTCAGCCTTTGATGCTGCTTTAGCTGTGATCTATGGTTTTGAAGTGCATGATATGATACGTATTTATTCAAAAACCATAAGTGAGGATGAGTTGGAGATGTTGCATGAGAAATACAAGGAAATAATACAAAAATATTTTTAAGTGTTGCAAATAGAATTTACTTAAAGAGTAGCAATGCTTCTGATGATGAAATTAAAAAGGTTTTTTATTATCTATTTGTTAATACTCGTTTTATTTTTACAATAAATCTGTTATATTGTAACCACGAATAATAAATCTGTTAGATCATGTCAAAAGAAAAATATGAGATTGAATATATAATAAATATTTCACCTTCAATACTTTTTAACCGTTTAAGTTCACCCAGTGGATTATCGGAATGGTTTGCCGATGACGTTAATCTGAATGGAAAGGTATTTACTTTTATCTGGAATGGTGTGGAGCAGGAAGCAGAGCAGGTGTTACGTAAAGAAAATAAAATGGTCAGATACCACTGGCTAGATGATGATCCCGATACGTATTTTGAGTTTCGTATAAATGTTGACGAGCTTACGGGTGACACTGCTTTAGTGGTTGTTGATTTTTCTGATCCTGACGAAAAGGAGGATGCTGTTGAACTATGGAGTCAACAGGTTGAATCACTAAAGCATCTGCTGGGAGCATAGATCATTTTTATTTAATCGGATCTTTTTTTAACTGAACAGTTTTTTATCTTTTCTTTGAATACGCGGGAAGCAGTGTTTAATTGTCATACAATAGGGTGTGGCGTGGTGCTTTTATGTTAAATTTGTAATAAGATTCAAATCTCTTTATTAATATGATTTAACCGGGTTAATTTGTATTTTTGCATCATTCTGCTTTTTGAGTATTGATTTAACTACAATTGGAGAAATTATAAATTGAAGAAACTATATATTTTCATACTGAAAAGTTATTCCGGACCTCTTGTGATGACTTTCTTTATTGCTCTTTTTATTCTGGTCATGCAGTTTTTGTGGCAGTATGTTGACGAGATGGTAGGGAAGGGGTTGGAGTTATCGGTATTGGCAGAGCTTATGTTCTATGCTTCGGTGCAGGTTATTCCTATGGCTCTTCCGTTGGCAATTCTTTTGGCCTCTTTAATGACATTCGGAAATATGGGGGAGAATTATGAGCTGACTGCAATGAAAGCTGCCGGAATATCGTTACAGCGCATAATGAAACCCCTGATCATTCTTACAGTTTTTATTTCCATAGGTGCTTTTTGGTTCTCAAATAATATGTTGCCTGTTGCCAATTTAAAGTTTTATTCATTATTCTGGGATGTCAGGATGGCCAAACCTGAACTCGACATCAAGGAAAAAGTGTTTTATAACGGTATTGACGGTTTCAGTATTAAAGTAGAAAAGAAGGACAAAGAGAGCAACTTGTTGCATGATATTATGATCTATGATCACAGGGATAGGTTGAACCGTAATAGTAATGTCACTGTGGCAGATTCGGGCAGAATGAAAGTTTCGGATAACAAACATTACATGACCATAACTCTTCTGAATGGAATAAGATATGATGAAAAAGTACGGGATAAGAGAGGAAGATTGAGAGATCGTGACAAGCAAATGTTCAGGATTGATAATTTTTCGAAGCAGATAGCAACAATAGAGATGAGCGGTTATAACTTTTCCAGGTCTGATGAGAATCGGTTCAAAGGTAATTATAAGATGAAGAACCTTAAGCAGCTCAAAACGGATGAGGATTCACTGTTCATGGAACGGGAAAAGAAAATAAACGGTTTGAGGCGGCAGACTAAAGCATTTAATTTTACAAGAATACGTTATGCGTATAGGAAGAAGAATGATGAATCGTTGAGAGTAATTGATTCCATTAAAGTGGTGGAAAATGTAGACAGTGTGTTTACTAATTTGCCGCATGATCAGCAAATAATGGTCATGGAACAGGCTTTGAGAAGGGCCAGGGAAAATAAACAGGTTATAGATAACCAAAATCGTATAGTTAGTAACGATGACAAAAGGATCATCAGATACCGGATGGAACGGCATCGTAAATTTACTTTATCTTTTGCCTGCCTGATCTTCTTCTTTATCGGGGCTCCTTTGGGTGCGATCATTCGTAAAGGAGGGCTTGGGATGCCTGTTGTTGTCTCTATACTGTTTTTTATAGTTTATTACATCGTGAATACTTTCGGAGAGAAAATGGCACGTGAAGGCGTATGGCCTGTATGGGAGGGCATGTGGTTGTCTTCATTTGTTTTGTTGCCGATAGGTATTTTCCTTACTTATAAATCGGCAACCGATTCAACGCTGCTCAATGCCGAGGCTTATACCATGTTTATTAAAAAAATGTTCAGGTTTATCAATAAAAGAGAATCATGATAAAAACTGAAGCATATCATAAAAACAGCCTTTAATTTTATTAATTTTGCATTTTTTAAAAAGAAAGCAAAAATCCAAATATAATGTCAGAAGAAAAAGATATCGAATTGAACACCATTGACGAAGCCATTGAAGCTATACGTAACGGAGAACTTATCATTGTGGTGGATGATGAGGACAGGGAGAATGAGGGAGACTTCATTGCGGCAGCTGATCTGATAACTGCCGAAAAAGTTAATTTCATGACAAAATATGGTCGTGGATTGATATGTACAGCATTAACCGAACAGCGTTGTGAGGAGCTTGATCTTGAATTAATGGCCGGGAAAAATACAAGTTTACATTCCACACCTTTCACCGTATCGGTCGATCTTCTGGGGCATGGTTGTACTACAGGGATATCTGCTTCTGACAGGGCTAAGACCATTTTAGCATTATGTGATCCGAAAACAAAACCTGAAGATCTGGGAAGACCGGGGCATATTTTTCCGTTGAAGGCAAAGGAGAGAGGGGTTTTGAGGCGTGCAGGCCACACGGAAGCTGCTGTTGATCTTTCACGTCTTGCAGGGCTCTATCCGGCAGGTGTTCTGGTGGAAATAATGAATGACGACGGGTCCATGGCCAGATTGCCCGAATTAATGGATATTGCCCGTAAGTTCGGTCTTAAGATAATTACCATTAAAGACCTGATCGCATATCGTCTTAAAGAAGAAAGTCTTATCATAAAAGGTGTAGAGGTCAATCTGCCGACTCATTATGGGAATTTCAGATTTATTCCTTTTAAACAGAAGTCAAACGGACTGGAGCACATGGCCCTTATTAAAGGTAAATGGTTGGAAGATGAGCCTGTACTGGTCAGAGTACATTCAAGCTGTGTTACAGGCGATATCTTCGGGTCTCTCAGGTGTGAGTGCGGTGACCAGCTTCATTATGCAATGGAAACGATAGAGAAAGAGGGGAAAGGGGTGATAGTGTATATGAACCAGGAGGGGCGTGGCATAGGTCTTATGAACAAGATCAAGGCCTACAAACTTCAGGAAGAGGGACTTGATACCATTGAAGCTAATGAAGAACTTGGTTTTGCTGCCGATGAACGTGATTACGGTGTGGGAGCACAGATACTTCGGGTGCTTGGTGTGAAAAAGATGCGTTTGATGACCAATAATCCTGTTAAACGTATAGGTTTGGAAGGATACGGACTTGAGATCACCGAGATCGTTCCCATAGAGATAGAACCCAATCCCCACAATGAGTTTTATATGAAAACCAAGCATGAGCGAATGGGGCACAAACTACAGTTTTTCATGTATAACAATAATAAACCTAACGATTGATCCCCGTTTTTCCGGTGATCTTTCTAAGCTAAACTGACCGTTCCGGAGCAGCTGTCTTTTCGGGCTCCTGTTACCGATGCCAGACAGTTCGGGCGTTGTAAAATGCGCAAAAGCCCCAGGTATGCAAATCCGACAGCTTCCTTGAAATCTATGGTCTTTTCATCAGGTATAACAACAGTACCGGAAAACTTATTTTTGATAAGCGACATCAGATAATTGTTTTTTGTTCCTCCGCCTGAGAACAACACTGATCTTACATGATGTTTGTTCAGGTCGGCGGCAATTCGTTCGGATGCATGTGCGTAAAAAGTTGCCATAATATCTTCGGTACGATATTTATTATTTTCGAGAATGGGCCATGTAAATTTGTCAAGCCATTCCGTGCCGAGTGATTTAGGAGGAGACTCTTTGTAGTATTTCAGCTCTTCAAGTTTGAGGAGCAGATTATATAATATTTTCCCCGATCTGCCGGCATTTCCGTCCTTGTCAAACTCATGGTCAAGTTTACCTGCTAACTTGTTCAAAACTGTGTTTACAGGACAGATATCCCATGCTTTTCTAACGTTGTCGATATCGAGTGACACATTGGCAAATCCCCCGATATTCACACATGCTTCGTATTCCCCGAAAAGATCCCTGTCAACGATCGGTATCAAAGGTGCCCCCTGGCCTCCGAGAGTAATGTCTAAAGACCTGAAATCAGAAACAGTGGTAATGCCGGTTGTTGCAGCAATCATTGTTCCGTCTCCTAACTGAAAGTTCATTTTTTTGTGAGGTTCATGAAAAACAGTGTGGCCGTGCGAGGAGATGATGTCAATTTGCCTGTTCTTTAAAAATACAAGCACCTGTTTGCCGGTCCATTTGCCATATTCCCGGTGCAGGGTTAAAAGATCATGACCGGAAAGAGTTCCTGCTTCTTTAAGCTTCTTTTTTAGGTTATTGTCATACGGGACTGTTTTTGCATCGATCAGTTCTAAATCCCGGTAACCGGGGCCTGATAAACGGCAAAGGGCGATGTCTAATCCGTCGAGTGATGTCCCCGACATTAAACCTATTACCGTGAATGATTGTTTAGAAAATAGATTGTTTTGTGATAAATTCATCTGTAATATATGAAATCGTCATAAATATGTTGTAAATTTAGAAAACAACCAATAAAAACATAGTAAAATGCCAAATATAACAACAAGTTACATGGGGATTCCCCTGAAATCACCGATCATAGCTTCAAGTTCAAGCCTGACAAATTCAGTGGAAAATATTAAGGCTCTTGCCGATAACGGAGTTGGTGCCGTAGTGCTTAAGTCGGTTTTTGAGGAAGAGATAGTTCTTGAGATGGAAAAGAATATGAATAAGATGTTCTTGGAAAACCATCTTTACCCCGAAACAATGGAGTTTTATGCTAATGATGATGTGGAAGATATTCTGTCATCATATCTCCGGATTATCTATGAATGTAAAAAACAAACAGACATTCCGGTAATTGCGAGTGTCAATTGTGTGACGGCCGATAACTGGACCTATTTTGCAAAGTCGCTGCAGGATGCCGGAGCTGACGGTATTGAGGTAAATGTGTTTTCAGTGCCGTCATCCGGTGAAGAAGGTAATGGTAAAGAGGGGGATTATCTTGAGATACTGAAAGCCGTGAAGAAAGAAGTGACAATACCGGTATCTATAAAGATCGGAAAGTATTTTGCCAATATCCCGAAAGTGATAACTGAGCTATCGGAAAATGGTGCTGATGCGGTTGTACTGTTTAACCGTTTTTTCTCTCCTGATATCGATGTAGATAAAATGGCACTCATATCATCGAATGTTTACAGTGATCCGTCAGAGTACAGACTCCCTTTGAGGTGGACAGCTCTTACTTCCGGAAAGGTTGATGCCGACCTAAGTGCAACAACCGGAATACATGATGGAAAAACAGTTGTAAAAATGTTGCTTGCAGGGGCAAAAACCGTTCAGATAGCAACAGTGCTGTACAAAAAAGGTTTTGAGTATGTGAATGAGATGACATTTGAGCTTGAGCAATGGATGCAGAAACACGGGTTTGAAACACTTGACCGTTTCCGGGGTAAACTGAACCAGAAAAATGTCTCAAATCCTGCAGGATACCTGAGGTTTCAGTTCATGAAACATATCAATATTAAATAGCCTGAACCGGATTGTCAGGAAATACACTATTTTTACAGTTATTTTTCAGACTAAATTATTTATGGTCTATGGATTATATGGATAATTCATTTCAGCCGCGCAAGTTGAAAGAGGGTGAGGATTACTATATGGAACCGCGTGGGTTCAGGATTATGACGTAAAAATATCTCAGGGACAGAGGCTATTGTTGCGGAAGCGGTTGTAAACATTGTCCGTATTTTCCTCCTCATACAAAATGGAATATAAATTTTAGGGAATCTTAATCTGAAGTTTCTATGATCGAAAAGCAAAATTTTAGAATAGTTTTTATGGGCACTCCCGATTTTGCTGTCGGGAGTCTTAAAATACTTATTGAAAACAATTACAATGTAGTTGGTGTCATAACGGCACCTGATAAACCTGCCGGGCGTGGACAAAAACTAAGAAGATCGCCGGTAAAAGTATATGCCGAAAAGCAGGGGCTGAAAGTTCTTCAACCGACAAACCTGAAAGATCCCTCATTCCTTGAAGAATTGAAGGCATTAAAAGCAGACCTTCAGATAATCGTAGCTTTCAGGATGCTTCCGGAGGTTGTTTGGAATATGCCGCCCATAGGCACATTTAACCTTCATGCATCGCTCTTGCCTCAGTACAGAGGTGCTGCTCCCATAAACTGGGCGGTGATAAACGGGGAGAAAGAGACCGGTGTAACTACGTTCTTTCTGCGTCACGAGATAGATACCGGTAATATCATCCTTCAGGAAAAGATAGAAATAGGTCCTGATGAGAATGCCGGTTCGGTACATGACAGGCTTATGGTAGTAGGGGCTGAGCTTGTTTTGAAAACCGTGGATCAGATTATTTCCGGTGAGGTGAAGACGATACCTCAGGATAAGATCGCAAATGAAAAGTTACTTAAACCGGCCCCGAAGATATTCAAGAACGACTGTAAAATAGACTGGGCCCGGACAGCACAGGAAATCCATAACAAAATAAGAGGATTGTCGCCTTATCCGGCTGCATGGAGCGAATTTGAACTAAAAGACGGCAAACAGTTGCAGTTTAAAATATTTGAATCGCTGATGTCAGCAGGCTCAAATCTGAAATCCGGTGAGATATTATCTGACGGGAAGACCTTTATTGAAGTTGGAACAGGTTTAGGGAGTATAAAACTTAAAAGGCTTCAGATTGCAGGTAAGAAACAGCTTCCGGTGCAGGAACTTCTCCGGGGCTTTGACATAAACAGTGTGTTGAAGATTGTTTAAGTATTGGGCCCTTTGTTAGTTTACTGCCGACTGCAAATTACCGGTTTTGCCTTCGGGCTCCAAACTGTTTTTTAGGATTGTTAGTTTTTAATCTTTGGTTGACCTGCATACTATCCCGGTAACCTGTTAACCAAGAACAACCTGCTAACTGATTACTTCTTTTTTCTTCTCAGGTTCAACTTCGTTCCTGCCTTGACGGAATCCCCTTTCTGAAGGTCATTGTATTTCAGGATGCTGCGAAGTTTCACTCCATATTTATGCGAAATGCTTTGTAATGTTTCCCCTTGTTTAACTACATGATATTCGTTGTCTTTATGTGCTTTCCTTCGTTTAGGTTCGATATAAAGATGCTTGAATTTACTGATGTCTGAATTTTCCGGAATATCGTTGTAATGATATATTTCCCATGGTCTGAGGTCAAATTCTTCCGCGATACTTTCAAAGGTATCGCCCGGCTCTACATCTATATATTTTACATTGTTGTTGTATTTTACTTCATGATACTTGTTTGCGCTGATCACAAAATTATCAACACCACCCTCAGAAACATCAGCACCCTCGTTTTCTTCTGCGTATCTTTCCTGATCTCTTTTACTAACATTACTGTCAAGCCTGTAAAGTTTGTAATCTTCTATCAGTTTGATGAGACGGTGTGCATATCTCGGGTCAGTTGCATATCCGGCTTTTTTCAGGCCGTGTGCCCAACCTTTGTAATCAGTTGTCTTTAATTCAAAAAGTTTGGCATAGCGGGTCTTACCTGCAAGAAAATTACTGTGGTCAATGTATGAATCATATATCGTTTTATATTTTCTGAAACACTCATGTCGGCGGTCATCATCGTAATAAACCTTTTTCCCTTTCCAGTTGTTGTGGCATTTAATGCCGAAATGGTTATTCGACTTTTTTGCCAGGGTACTGTTCCCTGCATTGGATTCAAGTAATGCCTGTGCCATTGTAATACTTGCGGGGATTCCGGTTCTTTTCATCTCCTTGATAGCAAGGTTCTTGTATTTATTGATATATTCTTCATAAGAGAGTTTCTCTTTTGCTTCCGTTTTTAATGAGATGAATAAAAGAATAAATATGACAGAGGAAAAGATATTATGCTTCATTAACAATACAGTTTTTGATTATCCGGTGATATCGGCAAAGATAAAAAAATAGAAATAGTATATAATTGAAATAGTATTAAACATTATTGTATTTTTGAAATAAATGTGATAATAACGAAATGAAAAAGAAGAATATTTCCGTAATAGTTGATGTTTACGAATCGCGAACAGAGTTATCCCCGGAAAATAATGAACTGATCGAAAAAGCAATTGAAGCCGGCATGAAAGCATATGCACCATATTCCGGATTTCAGGTAGGAGCTGCGGTATTGCTCGAGAACGGAGAAATAATTACCGGAAGTAACCAGGAGAATGCTGCATATCCTTCAGGATTGTGTGCCGAAAGAGTTGCTGTTTTTTATGCAAAGGCAAAATACCCTGAGATAGCCATCAGGCAATTGGCAGTTGTTGCAATTAAGGATGGTGTTGTTGTAGAAACCCCTGCCTCACCTTGCGGGGCATGTCGTCAGGTACTTATCGAATACGAGGATCAACAGGGATCTCCTTTGTCTGTAATTTTAGCAGGTAAGGAGCAGACCATCATTATTCCCTCTTCTTCTGGCCTGTTGCCTCTTTCTTTCGGAAGTAAAGAACTTGAATGATTAAGTTTAATACTTTTTCTATTCTGTTTTACAACTCTGATCTGTTTTCTACAGGTGTAATTTATCGGATGCTTGTGAACTTTTAACATCGATACGTTGTTATAAATCAAAAGTATTACATCAGAAAAATTATACCGTTATGAAGCACAATGGATATGAACATTATATAAAATATATTCCGGGAGTAAGGTTCTGGATAATTACTACAGGTGTTATAGTCGCTTTTGCGGCTCTTAAGCAGGCAAATCATATTGTTAATATTATTCTGCTTGCTGCTTTTCTTACTGCTGTCAGTATGGCCCCACTGAACTGGCTGAAGAAAAAAGGTGTGAATAAAGCAGTTGCAAATATTTTGGTAATTCTTATTGTTATAGGCATTGTAGGCCTGATATCTCTTGTAATCGGAACTTCAGCAAGCAATTTTTCCGAAAAACTGCCTGTTTATGAGCTAAAGTTCGAGGAAGCCTGGAACGGCATAATGGCTACACTTCAAGGATATGGTTTTGTTGATAAAAATGTTGAAGTGAAGGATAGTTTTAATACCGGCAATCTGTTACCTATGGCAGCACCGTTGGCATCAGGTTTCGGATCGTTTATATCAGGAGCTTTGATTGTGTTTCTGTTCTTTGTTTTCATGATGATGGAATCAGAAATGTTCATTAAAAAATTATCGTTCGTATCGAAGGATTCTTCTAAAGAGGCAGAACTCGTTGTTCATAAACTGAGAAATTATTTTGGTATTAAAACTTTGACAAGTCTTGTAACAGGATTAGTGATAGGAGTGATGTTGTACATTCTGGATATAGATTTTCCCGTTTTATGGGGTTTTTTGGCATTTTTACTGAACTATATTCCGAGTATAGGTTCTTTTATTGCTGCCATCCCTGCTGTTTTGATAGCAATAATAATGCACGGCCCCGGTATGGCTTTGATTGTGATGGCGGCTTATCTTGTTATTAATACCATAATCGGTAATGTGATTGAACCTCAGCTAATGGGGAAAAATCTGGGTATTTCGCCGTTGATAGTATTCTTTTCGATGATATTCTTCGGGTATATCCTGGGTCCGGTAGGAATGCTGATTGCAACACCTCTAACGATAATCATTAAGATAATCTTCGATAGCAGGGATGTAACACGCAATATGGGTGTTATGCTTGGTGACGGCAGGGAGTTAGACTCTTCGAACCACTCTTCAAAGAAGGTGTTCTAGCAGTTTCCGTACTTAAAATTTGAAGCTCTTCTTATATCTGGCAGGTGAGTATCCTGTTATCGATTTGAATATCCTTGAAAAGTGATACCTGTCGGCAAATCCTGTTTTTGAGGCTATTTCATCAATGGTCATGTCAGCATGGTGCAGCAACATGCATGCTCTGTCGATCCGTCTTTTTTTCACGAAACGCTGAGGAGACATTCCTGTTTCTTCACGGAATAAACGTGTGAATGCATTTGTAGCAAGATTCGATCTTTCGGCTAAAGAGCTGTTTGAAAGGTTCCCGTCAAGATTAAGCTCTATGTGGTGCATGACATTAAGTATGCGGGTATCGGCAGAAACTATACTCCATTGCTTTTCAGGTATCATGGTTAAAAGATCACTGATCAGTGAGTGGACTATCAGGCTGTAATAAAAGTTAAAACGGGCAACCTCTTTTTGCAGATATTCTGTTATCTCCTTCAGTTTTTGTTGCAAATGAGGTTTAACATCGAACACAAATATGTTAGGTTCAATGTAATCGTAAGGCATGCCTATATTGAAATGTGTAAAAAGGTGCAGGACATACCCTTTTGATATCAGTTCTTTTTCGGAATTAAAATTTCCCACACGACCTCCTTCAAGGCGATATTCTGTCTTTTCCTTTGATTGTCTGTGAATGAAAGTGGAAAAAGGGGTGTTGGGAGATATTATGAATATTTTATCGGGTGTAAGTTCATAAACTTTTCCCCTGAATGATATGAAACCACCCTTTGTTGCGTTCCAGTATACCCTCCAGTAAGGAAAGGACATATTAGAGCTTTCCCAGTGTTTCAGCCACCAGAATCTGCAACACAATAATTGCACGTTATATCCGGAAAATATCTGCTGTATCGATGAAGGATCACCTTTCTCAGGAACATGTATATACTTTGTCATTTCTTTTCGATGTTTGAAACAGATACAAAAATAGAAAAATTAAACATTTGACTTTGATCTTTTTGTCCTTTAATTTGTGAATATTCAATATAATTTGAATTTCAAGGGAATAAGACATGAAAGTTTATCATGCATAAAGGACGATTTTTTCCTGGTACTGCGATTTATGTCTTCTGAATAGTTGTAAAAAAGTTTTAACTTGGGATATATTTTAACTGGAATGTGATTTTCGAAACTTTGATCAAAATGAATACAAAGGATGTAATAATTGTTTTCGATTGTGGGGCCACGAACGTGCGTACCGTTGCTATTGATGTTAACGGAAAGATACTTGCTTCGGAATCAAGGCCGAATAATACAAAACCTGATCCGGAAATGGAGGGAGGATTGATATGGGATGTGTTCGAGATATGGTCGAAACTTTCGGAAACATGCAGGATCGTTCTTTCCGGTGTGGATAAAGAGAGGATAGCAGGTGTGTCGGTAACAACATTTGGCGTTGACGGTACTTTTCTTGATGAAAGCGGTAAACTGGTCTATCCTGTAATTTCATGGCAATGCCGTCGTTCGAATGCGATCATGGAGAATATCGATAAATATTTTCCTGTGGAGGAACTGTATGCCGAATCGGGGGTGTATCCACATGCATTCAATACCATAAACAAGCTTATCTGGATAAAAGAGAACAGGCCCGATGTGCTGGATAAAGCAACAAACTTCCTTTTTATTCCTTCCTTGTTCGTTTTCATGCTGACGGGAGAGAGGGTTAATGACGTTACCATGATGGGAACTTCGATGCTGACGGATCAAAGGAACAGAAAGTGGTCGGAAAGGATATTTGAAAAAATAGGTGTTCCTGTTTCGTTGTTCGATCCTGTTGCAGAGTCGGGAGAAATGGCAGGTAAAGTCAATGCAAAGGGTAGTGAAGATACCGGAATTCCTGTAGGTGTTCCCGTTTTTCTTGGAGGCCATGATACCCAGTTTGCTATTTTCGGATCGGGTGCCGAGTTGCATCAGCCTGTTCTGAGTTCGGGCACATGGGAGATATTGATGGTACGAAGCAGGCAATTCACATCATCGGTGTCACAGCTGAAAGCAGGCCTTACCAATGAACTGGATTCACAGAAGGGCATTTTTAATATTGGTCAGAATTGGCTGAGTTCAGGTGTGCTTGAATGGTTCTCGCGTAATTTCTATCCCGGACTGAAAGGTGATAAGTTGTACGAAACAATGATTGCCGATGCAAAAAAAGTTCTTCCGGGAAGTAACGGAATAAAAATAGATCCTTCTTTTTACAAAGATAATATGCATACTGAGGGGGGGGCGATAACAGGGATAACCCTTAACACTACCAGAGGTGAGATCTATCGTGCCATGCTTGAAAGTCTTTCTTTTAAGCTAAAAGAGGTTATGATAACCCTTGAGGAGGCCGGAGGGTTTACAACTGATAAAATAATTGTTGTGGGTGGGGGATCTAAAAATCAATTCTGGAATCAACTTAGGGCGGATGTTTGCGGTAAGCCGATCCAGACGATCGACCAGAAAGAAACCACTGTTTTGGGGGCTGCTCTGTTCGCCATGGCAGGAGCAGGGTTGTTCAGGTCGCCTGAGGAAGCACGCAGCAGCATAGACTACAATCCGCAGTTGATTGAGCCTTCGGATGATATGAAGAAATAC
>Ga0256913_10001151_pt1 | contig 13682 bp, 8 predicted proteins | sample Axial_MatmetaG_FD_185970 | JGI IMG/M metagenome (GOLD analysis project Ga0256913, IMG submission 185970) | Deep-sea worm associated microbial mat communities from Axial Seamount, Juan de Fuca Ridge, Pacific Ocean - Axial_Mat | ecosystem: Environmental > Aquatic > Marine > Oceanic > Microbial...
ATTATAGGTAAAGAACTTTTTGAAATGGTTCAGGAAGCTAAAAAAGGAGAAACTATGCCTGTGAGATTTCTCAGACGCACACGCCATTGGACTGACGGTGGAATTATAGGTTCAAAAGCATTTGTTCAGAAAGTTGCATGTCAGTTCAGAGATACAAAAAAAGTAATGAAAAAGCAGTTCAGCCACGGTAAAACACAAGACGGTGTTTCCATTTACTGTTATAAAATGCTCCGAAATACCTGATCTGATATTTTCAAACTGATAATTTTATCAATTTCATCCTATTTTATATCTTCAATTAAGAAAGATATCATCTTCCCTGCCCTACTTTATAGATTTTTTACCGGAAACCATTGATTTTTTCAAAATAAGAAAAAAATATTCTGAATTCATCCAATCGCATGTCTATTTTTCCTGCAATCAGCATTTTCAATCAGCAAAAATAATCTATAATTATCAGTGATTTATAATCAACCTGTCCCCAAATTGGGCAAATCTGATTTCAGGTGGATAAAGGAAGTTTTATTCAGTAGAATTATTCTGTTTTTTTTCAAATTCGGATTCTTTTACCGACATAACATAACGGAAACCTACATCACTCGGGACGACTGGGGTATCACTTGAATAAGCACAATACATAAAGTGGCGTCCGGTAGAAGAGCTTGCGCCTTTTATTTGATAAAAAGGGCTTTCATCCGAAAAAACACTGCTTGTCCATTCACGCGCATTTCCTTCAAGGTCATAAACGCCATAGACAGAAATATCTTTCGGGAATGCTCCGACAGGAGCCCAGTAACCGTATTTCTGTTTTGCTTTTTTATTTTCGAAAACAAAAGCATAATTATAAACAGGTTTATTTCCCCAGACGCATTCACGACCGTCCCCACCTCTAGCAGCCTTTTCCCATTCCTGTTCTGTAGGTAGTCTGAAATGCGAATTCATTTTTTTGCTCAACCACTTACAATAAGCAGATGCAGCTTCATTTGAAATACCAACAACGGGTTGATCTTCTTTTAAATATGAAAGAGCTAATTGATTTTGTTTATTAAACGCAGGATAAAATCTGTAAACATTTCTGTCAATACGAATCATAGGCATATATTTTCTATGAAGTTCGTGAGATTTTAAGCTTTTCATAAAATTTTTATATTCGCCAAAAGTTACTTCATATTTTTTTATAAAAAACCCATGCAGATCAATTTCACGCAAACGCATATTTTTTGAAAAAACACCGCCATAAAAAAACTTACCTGAAGGAATATAAACCATACCATCTGGCAGGGATTCCGGGATTTTCAGATTTATAATTTCATGTTCACCGTGAATAAGACGGAAAGAATACTGAGCAACCTTTTTCTTATCTTTAATTACTGTTAAAAGATATGCACCTTTTTCAAGTTTATTTATAAAAACTGGAGGAGGTTGTATTTCCTTTATGCTCTTAATGTTATAAACCCCATCATCATTTTCTTCATATTCAATAAGTTTCAAAATTACTTTATTATCCTCACTAAAAACCTGTAGAGTTCCATCTCCTCTGATAATTTCTTTCAGCAACTCTATTCTTTCTCGCGTTGCATTAGTTACCTTTAATTGATCTTTATCAATTCTCATCTCAAGACGCTGAAGCATTTTTTTAGTTCTGTCATAATTTTTTACTTTTAAAGAATACCTTATTTTGGCTCCTACAACTTCAATAAAATTATATAATACAGGTTCAGAGAATTTATATACTGAAGGAACCTGGTTTAAATATCCTAATGCCATTTGAGAATTATTTTCTGCTTTCATTTCAAGCTCTTTTAATGCTCTTTCAAGCTTTAATTCCTTTTCAGATTTAACTTTTAAAATTCGTTTTTTCCTAAGCCCTTCAAGTCGGTCATAAATTCCACCAGCCTTCTTAAACTGCATTAAAGCTTTTGAAGTAAGAACTTCCGCCTGTTTTTTCAGTAAGGTATAACTGTAATATTCATCAGCCTTTACTCCGCCGATAAAAAGTAAAGAAATAGCAATAAGAGTGGCAGCAGTAGAAGAGATAACCGGGTGACGAAGACAAAACTTCCAAAACCTATTAAGCAGAGAATATTTCATTGCACTGACAGTATAACCGTCGAGATAATTATATATATCATCGAGCATTTCTTTTACAGACTGGTAGCGATCTTCAACATAGTATTCCATTGCCTTGAGTGTAATTGCCTCTAGTTCCTTCGGAATTTTTCTATTTTTTGCAGCCTTGACAGGATGGGTAAAAACTCCTAATGCAACGGAGTCTAAAACTTCGGCAGGAGTCATTCCTTTAAAGGGCAGTTTCATAGTTAAAATCTGATAAAGGATTATACCCAGAGAAAAGATATCACTTCTCTGATCCATTTGTTTATTCATACCTTTTGCTTGCTCAGGAGACATATAATACGGAGTACCACTTACAGTACCATCGATTGTAACTATTGGATTATTTGAATGGTAATCTCCAATTTCAAGACTGGTAATAGACTTTTCATCAGCTGAAATCTCTGATTTTTTGCTTTTATCAAATTTTCGTACAAGCCCCCAGTCCAAAATCAGAACTTCCCCATATTCCCCTACAAATATATTCTCAGGTTTCAAATCGCGATGCATCAAACCTTTACTATGGGCATAAGATACCCCATTACAAACATCTGTAAAGATATTAAGCAATCTGCTCAAGGAATATTTTTTTTCATATTCTTCGTCATGAACCAATAATTTCTGAAAGACAATCTTGAGATCTTCACCATCAATTTTTTTCATTGAAAAGTAAATACCCCATTCTGGATGAACCCCCATTTCGTGAACTGGAACGATATTCGGGTGTTCAATTTGAGCTGTAGCCCGAGCTTCATGAATAAAGCGATTAACACGCTCACGCCTGATACGCATTTCAGGACGCAACATTTTTATAGCAACATCCCTACCGAGATTATAATCAAGTCCCTTAATTACAATTCCAACACCCCCATCACCAATCTTTTCAGTTTCACCATAATAGTCAGATTCTGAATTATATTTTAAACCGAATTCCTTTTTCAGAAATTCGTGATTAAAAGAATCAAAAACCTCTCCGCCAAACCGGTCCTCTGCTGTAGCAGTACGTGAAACATCATTTACATTCTCATTAGTATTGCGATTAGGGTCATTCATAAATATTATAACTCTCTTTTAATTACATAATGAATTATACGCCAATGTTTTTGCTATTGCTCTTCTGATTTTGAAGGCTCATTGCCTTTAAAATCAATTTTTATTATGCCATTCTCAACTGTTATATTTTTTATAGCGTTCAGCACTTTTGCTCTTTTCGGATCCTTATATGATCCATCTAACGCATTAGTCTTTCTAATTCCTTCCATAAAATCTTCAGGTGGATGCTTCCCGTTAACGATCAAATCACTCACTCTTACAACAGGTTGTCCATTCTCCATACCGGCAGTCAATTTTATATCACCATTCAAATATCTGCCGTTAAATCCTGGGATCATATCAAGAGGGAAACTGACCTTCGCTCCGACCTCATCCCCTTTTATATCGAAAACTGCCTTACCTGAAAAAGCCGGATCTTCAGCAATCAATACATTAAGTTCATCCGCATTGAACGAATAGGTTCCTCTTATATTCTTATCAACTGATTCAATCAATAATTTAAATTTATCATTTGCTGATTTCTTTTTTTCCTCAGAAAACTCAGGAATATTTAATTCAACAGGTTTATCATCTGTCCAAGTCACGGCTTCCTTGTACATTGAATATCCCTTATAGGCGACAATCCCTGTAATAATTAAAAATAGACCAAGTACTATTCCCAATGCAATTAAACACCCTTTCATTCGCTCCCTTTCCTTATATTTTTTAAAAAAAAATTTTATCTGTATTATAAACACTACACCGTATAACAGTAATTTCTATTAATTCAGTCATATAATTTTTCTGATTTTTAAATTAAAAGACACTTTATCATTTTTTTATAATTATTTCTTATTTTTTTAATTCCAACTTGAACTTCAGGGAATATAGATGTAAAATAGAAATTCAAACAAATGTTTGAAACATAAGTTTTAAAATAATATATATATTAAAAAAAACGGAGAAAAATGAGTTCTGCAAGTGAAAATATTTTAAAAGCAGCGATAGAACTATTCAGTGAAAAAGGATATAAAAAAACAAGTATCCGCGAGATATGCTCTAATGCAAAAGTCAATGTTGCTGCAGTAAATTATCACTTTAAAAGTAAATTAGGTGTAGGCAGAGCGGTAATTGAGTATTTATTTGAAGATTATGCAGAAAGACAGGCATTACTTTTTCCATCACCAGCAATTAAATCTGCAGAAGAGTGGGAAAAGCGCATAAAAGATTTTATATATCATTTTATTCTGCTTAGAGAAGAGAGCGATCATAAGAGTTACTTCAGGTCTAAACTAATATTCAGTGAATTAGACAATCCATCAGAGTTATACAATGAAATACAAAGCGTATATCTTGAACCTTTTCAGAAGAAACTGATAGAATATATAAAAATGGGTTTGCCTCAGAATGCCACAGAAAAAGAAATAAGTCTTTGGTTTATGACCATTATTTCTCAATGTATAATGTCCAGAAAAAAAATATTTGCAAACTCTCTATTACCAATAATAGATTCATCAAAAAAAGAAAATGTAAAAATGATTGCAGAACACATTGCGGGTACAGTACTGCATTCACTAAGATACAGGAAAAAGGAGAATATATGACCAAAACAGGTAAATTTTTTATAATTTCAGCGATTATACTGTTGGGTATTATAACATGTGCGGGACTGATTTTAATGAAAAAGCCACCTGCAGGAAAAGTTACTAATTTGCATCCTACGATAAGAACGATGTATTTAACTCAGGAAAAAGTGATTCCTCAGGTATCAGAATATGGTGTTATTGAGACACTTGAGGAAGTAAAACTCCGTGCTCAAGTTTCGGGAAAAATCGTTAAATGTAATTATACAGACGATGGAAAAATCGTTAAAAAAGGTCAAATAATCCTTCAAATTGAAAAAAATGATTATGAAATTAACAAAGATAAAGCTGAAGCTGAACTTGAAATTTTAGAGGCGAATTATAAGCGGAAGCAGGAAACTGTAAAAAATGTAACAAAAATGCTGAATCTAATAAAAAAGGATTATGAACTTGAACAAGCCCGTTATGATCGTGCAAAGAAATTATACGACAGAAAAGTTTATTCGAAAAATGACATTGATACGGCACAGCAGATAATTGCAAGAAAAGACAGAACTCTTGTAGAAATGAGCAATACTTTATCTCAGGAAAAATTTTCGCTAGAAAGTATAAAAGCGCAAATCAAAAAAGCAAAAGCACTTGTTCTGCAGGCAAAACACAATCTAGAAAGAACAAGTGTTATTGCACCAATTAACGGCAGAATTGATGACTGTGATATAAATGAAGGAGATTTTGTAAAAACAGGAGATTTAATCTGCAAAATAATCAATGAGAAAACTCCATCTATTACAGTTGCGGTGGATGCAAAAGATGCCATTGATATTTTAAAAGTTATGCCTGGAGAAAAACATTGGCTGGAGCTACCTGTTCAGCATGAAGTTGCAATTAATTGGGTAAAAGAGCCAGATGCCTGTTTATGGAATGGGAAAATTTCAAGGATTAAAGATTATGACTCAGACACTGATACTCTTAAAATTCTTATTGTACCAACAACTTATAAAGGCAATGCAAGTGTCCCATTCCCGCTATTGACAGGGATGTTTTGTCAGGTAAACATAAAAGGCAACACAATTGACAATGCTTATAAAATACCTTTTTCTGCGGTTCAATTTGGAGATAATGTTTTTACCGTTAATTCAAAAAACAAGCTTGAACGACATCATATAAAGATTTTCCACATTGAGGGAGATATGGCAATCATAAAAACAGGACTTCCACCAAAAGCTCAAATTGTAATACAACAGCTTCCCCGCGGTCTAATTGAAGGGATGAAAGTCACCCCTTATTCGTCTCCATTAAAGTCCCCCCCGTCAACATCAAAAAGAAAAAGAGGTAAGAAATAATATGTATAAAGTATTTTTCAAAGCACTCTTTGGCAATCCGGTTCTAGCTAACATTCTGATGGTAATGATACTTTTTTGCGGTCTGGGTGGATATTATTCAATGATAAGAGAAAGTTTTCCAAGATTTGACCTTGATGCTATTACGGTATCTGTAAAATATCCTGGAGCTGACCCGGAAGAAATAGAGGAAGGTATTGCGATAAAGTTAGAAGAGGCAATTGAGGGGATTGAGGGAATAAAGAACATAAAAACTGTTTCGAAAGAAAGTATTTGTGTTGCGACAATTGAATGTAAAGACAATGCTGATGTCAGGAAAGTCAAAGATAAAATAAAAAATGCAGTCGATTCAATTACAACATTCCCTGCTGATGCAGAAAAACCTTCAGTTGCTCAAGTAGAATTTAGAGATGCGGTATGTTCTGTGGTAATCTGGGGTAACTTACCAGAATATGAACTGAAAGAACTTGGAGATAAGTATAAAGATGAAATTTTACAGCTTAACGGAATCAGCCAAGCGTCCATTTCCGGGATAAGAGATTATGAAGTTGCAATCAATATCAACGAAGATATTTTACGAAAATACAATATATCATTCGAGGATATTGCCAGAGCTGTCAAAAAAAATGGAATTAATCTATCTTCTGGAACTTTAAAAACAAAATATGAAGATATAAGACTTAAAGCAGAAGGAAGACGGTATAATGCTAAATCCTATTTAAACATTCCAATAATAACCAGAAAAGACGGGACAATAATTAGACTTGGAGATATTGCAGCAGTTAAAGATTCTTTTGATGAAACCGTTAAAGTATATTCATTATTCAATGGAAATCCTGCAGTTTCCGTTAATATATATAAAACAGCAGAAGAAGATTCAATAAACATAGTCAACTCCATAAAAAAATTCGTTGCTGAAAAAAATAATTCACTTCCGCAGGGAATCAAAATAACAAAATTTCTTGATAGGTCCAGAATGGTTAAAGGGCGGCTACATATCCTCCTGACTAATGGGATTATGGGATTATGCCTTGTATTTATTTCGCTCTGGCTTTTCCTGGATTTCAGGCTCAGTTTCTGGGTTGCTATGGGAATTCCTGTATCTCTTGCTGGAGCTCTTGCAGTAATGGCTCTTTACGGAGCTTCTATAAATATGATTTCCATGTTCGGAATGATAATGGTGCTTGGATTGATTGTAGATGATGCAATTGTTATTGGAGAAGCTATTTATCATCGCCGGCAACTTGGAGATTCTCCAGAAGAGGCTGCGATAAATGGAACAACAGAAGTGGTTTTCCCTGTAATTGCAGCGGTTTTAACTACAATAATTGCTTTTATACCTCTATTTTTCATACCTGGGATTATGGGAAAATTCATACGAATTATGCCAGTTCCAGTTGTAGCGGCTTTAGGAATTTCTCTGATAGAAGGTCTCTTTATACTGCCAATTCATCTAAAACATCTCCCTCCACCAGGAGCTCCGCCTAAACTTGGAATTTCTAAAAAAATAGCAGTTTTCAGAAAAAAAATCACAAATGCTTTAAATTATGTCATAAATAATATTTACAGTCCTTTAATGGATATTGTACTCCAGTACAGATATGTGGCATTAGCCTGTGCATGCACTGTTATGCTTATACTATTTGGGGTATTTAAAGGAGGTTTTGTAAAATACAGTCTACTACCGCGCTCGGATGATGATATAATTAAAGCGGTAATTGAACTTCCCCCCGGCACGCCGGCGGAAAAGACCTTTGATGTGGTTCATCAATTGACAAAAGCCTGGGAAGAGGTGGAAAATCATCCTGAATTTAAAAAAATTCTTGGTGATAAAAAACTTTCAGAATCTGTTTACGGTCTTATCGGGGCTTCTGTTGACTGGCGAGTAGGCGTAACAAGTGCGAACAGACTGGAAGTTGATATTGAACTTTTGCCTGCTGAGAAAAGAAACATTTACTATAAAGACATTGTACTTCAGTGGCAGAAAAAAACAGGTCCTATTCCAGGAGCAATTTATACGAGTTTCGGGAAAAGCAAACACGGTCCAGGCGGTATGCCTATTGCTTTTGATCTAAAAGGAAATAATTTGAAGAATCTTCTGAAAGCATCTGACGAGCTTGCTGCTGAAATTAACAAGAAAAAAGGGACCTTCGATGTTTCATCAGATTATAGACGAGGAGAAAGGCAATTCAGAATTTTTCTAAAACCTGATGCTTCAAGATATGGATTAACTCTTGAAGATATTGCGAGACATGTCCACAGCGGTTTTTTTGGCAGAGAAACTCTCCGTTTTCAGCGTGGGAAAGATGATGTAAAAGTAATGATTCGTTATCCGGAATACACCGGCAGAAACTCTATTAGTTTTTTCAGAAAATTACGCATAAAAACAGCAAGTGGCAAACGCGTACCTTTTTTAACTGTTGCGGGTATTGAACTTGAACCTGGGCAAAGTATTATCCGCCGAGAAGATCGAAAAAGACGCATAGAAGTATCTGCTGATGTTTCAGCTCAAGGTAACGCCAGCGAAATCATAAAAGATCTGGAAAAAAACTTCATTCCTAAATTAGAAAAAAAATATGGTATTTCAGCATCTATAGGCGGACAGATGTCTGAAAGCAGAGACTCTCTTGGAGCTCTTATTTTCCTCTTCCCGCTTGCTGCCTTCGGTATATATTTTGTAATAGCATCAATTTTCAAATCTTATATTCAGCCAATTGTGATTATGACAACTATACCATTCGGAATGATCGGTGCAATTATCGGGCATTTTCTTTTTGGTATCCAGTTCTGTATATTCAGCATGTTCGGGATGGTGGCACTGACTGGTATTGTGGTAAATGATGCAATCGTTTTTATTGAGTGTTTCAACATGAATCTCGAATCTGGCATGAAGCTCTTTGACGCTCTCAGGGAGGCAGGGAAAAGACGATTCAGAGCGATTCTGCTTACAACACTCACAACATTCTCAGGTCTGATGCCGCTAATTCTTGAAAAAAGTACTCAGGCAGCTTATCTGAAACCAATGGCGGCATCAATTGCGTTCGGGGTGCTTTTTGCTACAGTAATAACGCTTGTACTTATTCCTTGCTTTATTGCAATATTCAATGACTTTAAGCGCTTAATATATTATATATTCAAAGGCACCATGCCCTCAAGAGAAGCAATGGAGGCAAGAAGTGCTGATTAAAAATTAATTCAAATTATTAAAATGTGATATATCCTGAATTCTCTCAATCTAGAATAATAGAAAAAGAAAAAAACAGAGACAAATGACCTATAAAAAAGAATGTGACTATTTAAAAGAGTTTATGCTCAAAAAACGGTTTGAACGGATTGAAACAATACTTCAGATGCGCACCCGTTATCTTACCATTGTTCTCGAAGATATATACCATCCTCAGAATGCAAGTGCATTAATCAGAACGGCTGAATGCTTTGGTATTCAGGATATACATATAATCGAAAAGAACAAAGTCTATTCGCCGAATGCAGATATTGTAAGAGGTGCTTCAAAATGGCTCACATTTCACAGGTATTCAGAAAATACAGGTTCAGAACACCCGACACTTCAATGTATCAGTAAACTAAGGGAAAAGGGTTATTTAATTGTTGCAACTCACCTTAATTCAGAAAAAAGCATAACTCCGGGTAAAATACCGATTAAGAATCCGCTTGCTGTATGTTTTGGAACAGAAGAAACTGGAATAAGTCACATCTTGAAAGAAAATTCTGACTTTTTTATAAAAATTCCCATGTACGGATTTACTGAAAGTTTCAATGTTTCAGTTGCTGCAGGAATTATACTCAATTCTCTGACAGAAAAAATAAAAAGTTCAGAAAACAACTGGCGGCTTAACTCGTGTGAGATAGAAGAATTAAAATTTGACTGGTATAAAAAAAGTGTTAAAAATTCCCTAAAACTTCTCAATAAAATTTAATTTCCTCCGGAATATTGATTGCAGAACTTAATTTCAGTATTATTTTTATATCAGATTACAATGACAGCATCTGGAAAAACGGAGAAAAGATTTGGACATCATTCAGTATATAACTAAAGAACTTGGATTCAGCACTCCGCAAATTTCAAATACGATTGAGCTCCATAAAAACGGAGCAACCGTTCCATTTATAGCGAGGTACAGAAAAGAGAAAACCGGAAATCTGACAGAAACAGAAATAAGATTAATTCTTGAGAAATATTCGTATTACACGGAATTGGAAGAAAGGAAAGTTGCAATTCTTGATTCGATTCAGAAACAGAAAAGACTCACTCCTGCTCTTAAAAATGCGATTGAATCAGCATCTGGAAAAACAGAACTTGAAGATATTTATCTCCCATTCAGACCGCGAAAAATGACACGCGGCAAGAAAGCGTCAGATGCCGGACTAGAACCATTCGCATATAAAATACTCAACTGTAAAGAGTGTAATTTTAATATCAGAAAAGAAGCAGAACAGTTTCTGACCCAACAGAGTAGCAATCAAAATTTTGACACAACTGAAAAAATAATCTGTGGTGCATGTGATATCATTGCCGAAAATCTTTCAAACAATGCGGGAATCAGAAAACAACTCCGCACTCTAGCGCATGAAAAAGGTTTCCTTACAGCTTCGGTAAAAAAGGATTATGCATCCCAAAAGACTAAGTTTGAAATGTACTACAACTACAAAGAACCTATAAAAAATCCGACATCACACCGAATTCTTGCAATGTTCAGAGGAGAAAAAGAAAAAATTCTGGCACTAAAGCTTCAGATTCCTGAAAATAGTGCAGCAGGAATAGTCAGCGAGTCTCTTCCTTCAACTCCAAATCATTTAATAAAAACGCTGTTCAAACAAACTGCTGAAGATGCCTTAAACAGGCTTCTAATCCCGGCGACTGAAAGAGAAATAAGAAATACTCTTTTCAGCCTTGCAGAAGAAGAAGCTTTCACAGTTTTCGGAGATAATCTAAAAAATCTTCTTCTTGCTGCGCCTGCCGGCAGAAAATCTGTAATAGGGCTTGACCCGGGATTCAGAACGGGCTGCAAAATGGTTGTAATCGACAATACCGGAAAACTCACTGATAACTACACAATATACCCTACTCCGCCTAAAAATGATATTCAGGGAACCAGGAAAACAATAACTGGCTGTATAGAAAAATATAAGATTCAGCTGATTGCAATTGGAAACGGGACCGCCGGACGCGAAACTGAAAAAATTATCAGAGAAATTGTAAAAGAGATTCCTGAAAAGTTGAGACCTCTAGTGATAATGGTCAATGAATCCGGCGCCAGCGTTTACAGCGCATCACAAACTGCTATAGATGAATTTCCTGACTACGATATAACAGTCCGCGGTGCAGTATCAATTGCACGGCGTCTTCAGGATCCACTTTCCGAACTTGTAAAAATCGATCCTAAAGCAATCGGAGTCGGACAGTATCAGCACGACCTGAATCAAAGCAGGCTGAAAAAATCCCTCGAAAATATCGTTGAATCATGTGTAAACAGCGTTGGAGTTAATCTGAACCTTGCCTCCGCTGAACTCTTAAAGTATGTATCAGGTCTCAATAAAAAACTTGCCGACAATATTGTAAAATACAGAGACATAAACGGAGCTTTTTCTTCACGGAAACAATTGAAAAAAGTTCCCGGCATAGGAAATAAAACTTATGAACAGGCCGCCGGATTTCTTAGGATTGAAAACGCCGAAACCCCTCTAGATAATTCTGCAGTTCACCCTGAACGCTACAAGCTGGTAAAAAAAATGGCAGATGATATAAATTCGACTGTTAAAGAACTTATAGGAAATGATATTCTGATAAACAAGATTGAGCTGAAAAATTATATAACTGAAGATTCAGGCATACCGACTCTGAAAGATATTATTGATGAACTTAAAAAACCGGGCAGAGATCCGCGGAAAGAATTCAGATATGCTCAATTTGATGATGAGATAAGAGAGATTGAAGATCTCCATGCAGGAATGAAACTTGAAGGTGTTATTACAAATGTGACTGACTTTGGAGCTTTCGTAGATATTGGAGTTCACCAGGACGGCTTAGTACATATTTCACAATTAGCGGACCACTTTGTCAAATCACCGGCTGACATTGTAAAAGCAGGTCAAATTGTTACGGTAAAAGTTCTGGAAACAGACCCGGACAGAAAGAGAATAAGTCTGTCTATGAAAAATCTGAATTCTTATTAAACATAACAGTAAACAATATAAAAGCTGAATTTGATGATAGTAGATAATATATCTTTAGTATAAATTATCTAAAAACACATTCACTACAGTCTTAAAAACCAAGGCGTTGTTATTTTAATGTGGAGCAATTTAAATTAGAATCTGAACTTTTATAATAACCGGCACTAATTATCAGCTTCGGCATCAAGCATTCTATTAAGCGTTTTTTTCTAAGGAGCCACGAAACATTTCAATAAAATGATTCATAATATCTTCTTTTATTAATTTTCCTGACATCAGATAGTGAATTTTTTCTTTCTGATACTATTATTATATAATCGGAAAAGTGTTATAAATTGCTGAATTTTTCGTGCTTTATCTCACTGTAGAGTTACAGAGTATTAAAAAGAGAAGCATTACATAAGAGAGTTATGCAGAGCAAAAACAAAAATCAGAAAAAGAAATTTCACCGTCTGTTTATAGCAGTGGAAATTCCGGAAGAACTGAAAAAAATAGTAACCAGACATCACTGTGGCATTCAAGGAGTTAAATGGGTAAAACCTGAACAGATTCATCTTACAGTCCGATTTCTGGGGGATACGGAAAGCGATAAACTTGAAAAAATAAAAGAAGTTATGTCTGACTTCAGGTTCAATGAGTTTAGATTCACAGCAGAAGATAAAACCGGTTTTTTCCCTTCTCCGGCAAAACCCTCAGTATTCTACCTATCCTGCGGAAATACGGACAAGCTAGTAGAACTTAAATATTACATTGACACTCTGCTTGAAGAATGCGGGATTCCGGCTGAAACAAGGAAATTCATCCCCCATATCACTATTGCCAGAATCAAAAAGAATTTTAACCGGAAAAACTGCGGGGTTCTACAGGATACATTTTCTGATTTAAAAACATTCAATATCAGAGCTGATAAAGTAACTCTCTACAGAAGCACTCTCACCTCCAACGGAGCTGTTCACGAAAAAATATGCTGAACAGCCACGCTGAAAACGATGACTTCTTATGCAAATACCTGAAATGCACCATTGAAATGGAATTTACTGTTTATCATAAGAATAAACAAAAGAATCACCGGTGTGTGATGACTCCAGCACAATATAAACAGGAACGGGAAACGGCAAAAAAAAATTAACGGTCTGTTTTAGTTCGTCAAATTTAGCGTTATTTTCAACCTCCCCTACAATATAAATCTCAATCTTTCTGTCATTCTGCAATACCACTTGAACATTTTTGAAATATTTATTTTTTTTAATCTTTTCCTGAAGAGTTTCTGTAAAAATTTTACATTTCTCCAGTCTGTGTTTATATTTACCTTCGACTGTATAGTTGTCTATATAATATTGTAATGCCAGCAAACAAGCAGCCGGAACAATTACCAGAACAATTTTCTGACGCCTGTTGAAGTTTAGATATGATTCTAAGT
>Ga0256913_10001152_pt1 | contig 13660 bp, 8 predicted proteins | sample Axial_MatmetaG_FD_185970 | JGI IMG/M metagenome (GOLD analysis project Ga0256913, IMG submission 185970) | Deep-sea worm associated microbial mat communities from Axial Seamount, Juan de Fuca Ridge, Pacific Ocean - Axial_Mat | ecosystem: Environmental > Aquatic > Marine > Oceanic > Microbial...
GCTTGCCATTATTGCTTTTCTTATTATTGTTTTAGGTATGCGAATCGGGTTGAATACAGGGGTTGCTTTTTAAATTAAAACCTATTACCCCTGATTCCGGGAATAAAAAAAACCACCAATCTGAAAAAGATTAGTGGTTAAAAACGTTGTCCCACCAGGGCTCGAACCTGAACCGGCAGAACCAAAATCTGCAGTGCTACCATTACACCATGGGACATTCCTTTTTTTGGAGTTGCAAAACTAATACTTTTTTATTAAAATCATATTAATTTGAGAAGGATTTTTAGCGAATTTTATTATCCCTCAAACTCATTTTTAATTACCTTTGAACTCAACAACAAAGCGTTATTATTCATGGGCTTACTTATACCACATCCTGTTTTGTTCCCTGCCGTCAACGCTCTCATGTAAACGGGCGGCTCCAATTATTACTTTAAAATGAAAATAAAATTACATATTCTTTTAAGTTTAATTTTCTTAAATACACCTTTCGTTTACGCTCAAAACCAGGCAAATATTTGGTATTTTGGGGATGGTGGTGGTGTAAACTTTAATACTGGTAGTCCCGTAGTTCTAGGCAATAGCTCTTTTTTTACCTCAATGAATGCATCTTCTACTATATGTGATACAAGCGGTAAATTTCTTTTTTGTTCAAATGCAAATAAAGTTTGGGACTCCACAAAAAAAATAATGCAAAATGGCGACAATATTCTCGGTAGTGTAGCCGCATCACAAGGCTCATTAATTGTGCAAAAACCCGGCTCATCTCACCTTTTTTATTTATTTACTGTTGCCAGTTATTCTAACCCTATAGGGTTACATTATTCTGTTATTGATATAAATCGTAACGGAGGCCTTGGTGCAGTAATTGAGAAAAATACTAACATCCCCTCTGCTTTCGATGCAGCAGAAAAGCTTACTGCATGTAAACATGCAAATGGTAAAGATATTTGGATAATCACCCGCAAGTTTACTGATGATAGCTATGCTGCATACTTATTAACTAATTCAGGTTTAAATTTAACCCCTGTTATAAGCGGAACAGTAAACAGGCCAATGCAAAGTATGTGGGGCAGCATGAAAGTATCTTTTAATAAAAAATATTTAATCACCGCCTATAGAGATGAGGTTTCTCCCAATAGTTATCAAGCATTTGAAATATGTAAGTTTAACGACACAACAGGAAAAATCATTTTAATGTACACTTTGAAAAATTTTTTAAACGGAAGTGAACGATTTGAACCTTATGCTATTGAATTTTCACCTAACTCAAAACTTGTATATTTAGGATGCTTTTACGAACATAACCCTGAGTATAAGAATTATCTTTTCCAATACGATATGCAATACATTGAAGACTCAGCTCTTTTCTCGCAATCTGAGATATTAATTGCATCCGGCCCTGTTAACGGCTTACAACTGGCGCGAGACGGAAAAATTTATTGTACGGGTGATGATTATAGTATGTATAATTATTTAAGTGTAATCAATAAGCCATGGGTAAGAGGTGTTGGATGTGATTTTCAACCGGATGCTCTTTATATTGGGGAAGATAAAGTCGGACAATTCCTCCCCAACATCCTCCTCGATTACCTCTACCGTTTCGAGTGGGAGGGCGAATGCTCGGGGCCGGATAACGCCATCCGCTTTAAGCCCAATTTCATGTTCCCCGATTCCATACTCTGGAACTTTGGCGACCCTGCCTCCGGTGCCGACAGCATCTCGCACCAACTGTCGCCTGTACATGTTTTTTCTGCCGGTGGCGAATATGAAGTTGCGGCCGACGTGTGGTACCCGCCCGACACGGCCAACCCCTTCGGAAGATACGAACACACCTCCAGAATGGTTACCGTTAAACAATCGCCCCTGCCTGATTTAGGACCGGACACCCTTATTTGTAAAGATGCCGCCATAGAGCTTAACGGCGGCGCAGGCGAAGGAAGCTATTATTGGAGCACCGGCGATTTCGGAATGAACGACAGCCTGATTACCGTAGCCGACACAGGTACTTATTGGGTTAAAGTGAATGCGCCAAACGGTTGTTCCTCCTCCGATTCTGTTTTCGTGGGATGGAATCCTCCCGCCTTGTTTTTAGAAGATAACCTTGTCATCACTCCCACCTCCTGCAACGGAAGTTCGGGTAGCATAACGGGGTTGCAGGTGCAGGGCGTGCAGCCGCTGGCTTTGGCATGGCAGGATGCCGACGGAAACATCCTTGGCACTCAGCCGGATATTTCGGGACTGGGGGTAGGTAACTACTACCTGCAGGTTACCGATGGCAACGGATGCGTTACCTTGTCGGACTCCTACACCATCACCGATGCAGGCGATATTGTGGTGGACACAGTTACTTTTATGCCGGAACATTGTAATCTGGCTGACGGCAGCATTACCATTACAGCGCATTCGGAAGCTACTTCGTTTTTTAACTACTCCGTCAACGATGGAAACTCCTGGCAGGTGAACGATTCGGTTTTTAACGGTTTGATTTCGGGAAGCTACATCATCCGGGTGAGCGATACCAACGGCTGCCAAAGCGTGTACAACTACAATCCCGTGGAAGTGGATAAGGTACCGCCGCCTTTGGCAACCTCCGTTACCGTTACCGATGAAACCAACCACGATCAAAACGGCAGCATTGTTCTTACGGCCACCGGCAGCGGAACACTATCCTTTTCCATCGACAACGGAAACTCGTTTCAAAATAACGGAAGTTTTTCGGGGTTGACAGCAGGAGTCTATACCTGCATGATAATAGATGATTTTGGGTGCGACACCTCTTTCGAGGTAACGGTAAACCGCCTCAGTACACATGTTCTGGAAGCCTTGGCCGGCGACGGGCACACCTGCTTGGGCAAAGCGGCACTGGTACCGCTGGTGGTATCGGGCTTCGACAGTGTAAAACGCTTCAGGGTGGAAGTAACCTACGACAGCTCGGTGCTGTCAGTTACCGGATATCAAAATGTTGACCCCTCCATCCAAAGCAACCTCTCGGTGCAGGCCGTGCAAAACAACAACAGGGTAATTGCCTTGTGGGAAAACAACCGGCCCGTTACATTAAACAACAACACTACCCTTTTCAACCTGCTGTTTGAAGGCAAAAAGGAGGGCTACTCCTCCGTTGACTGGGCGCACAGTGCAGGGCAAAGCAACTTTGTCAACGCGGCAGGCGAGGTTATCAATACCGAATTTGTTACAGGCAACGTTCGTATTTTTTCCACACCACAGATTTTGTTGGCAGACCGGCAAAAGGTATGCGAAAACGAAAACCTCTTTATCTCGCCTTTTGTATCGGGGGGAAGCGGGGCTTACAGCTACTCGTGGCAGGGCCCCGGCGGGTTTACTTCCGACAACGACCTGCTGTGGATAAACAACGTGCAGCAAAGCATGGAAGGCTCATACAGTTTTACCGTTACCGATACCATCAACTGCGAGGAGAGCAAAACAATACAGGTTACCGTGGAGACTGCCCCGGTGGTATCGTTTGCCCATGAAGATACCCTGTTTTTATCGCCCGGCGACCTGTTGGATGCCCAAACAGCGGCAGCAGCTTACCTGTGGAACACGGGCGATACAACCGCAGCTATCCGTATCGACACCACGGGAATATACTGGCTGAAGTCAACCGGAAGCAACGGATGTAAAAGTCTCGACACGGTGCAGGTACTTTGGGGAGGCGTGCCCTTTTTTATCCCCAACGCCTTTACACCAAACGGCGACGGGCTAAACGATGTTTTCAAGGTAATACCCCGTTACGACTACGTGAGGGATTACGTGCTGCAGATTTACAACCGGTGGGGTGAACAAATTTTTGAAACCTCGGGAAGCAACAACGGATGGGACGGCACTTTTAAAGGAAAACCGGTAGAGCACGGAACCTACATCTACCGTATTGCCTACCGCGATTTTCAAACAAAAAAAACAATGGTGGTGCAGGGTACGGTGATGGTGGTGAGGTGAGAATTTAGTTTAGAAAATCCCCTCGAAATATATCGTTTATCCATACCAATTGAACTAACTATCGTTGAATTACCTCAGCTTTTACGCCTTCATTTTCGACTTATGAGATTATTTTAACAATTTATTTAATTCCATGCGTGGTTAAAATTCTTATTTTCGCCTTTTAAAATATTTTCAGTAAATAGTTTATCACAATGGACAACTTTAAAAAGTTAAACAACATTATCGGCTGGGTAATTTTTCTTATTGCCACCGCCGTATATTTTTTAACACTGGAACCAACTGCCAGCTGGTGGGATTGCGGTGAGTATATTGCCACAGCTTACAAACTTCAGGTTGGGCATCCTCCCGGAGCACCGTTTTTTCAACTGATGGGGCGTTTCTTTTCGCTGTTTGCATTTGGCGATACCAGCAAAGTAGCCCTTATGATCAACAGCATGTCGGCATTATCAAGTAGTGCCACCATTATGTTCCTTTTCTGGACCATTACCATGCTGGCAAAAAAACTATTTGTTAAAAAAGATGGCAACAAACTAACTGCCGGCGAAGGCTGGGCAGTTTTAGGAGCCGGCATCGTTGGATCAATGGCTTACACTTTCTCTGATTCATTTTGGTTCTCTGCCGTAGAGAGCGAAGTTTATGCCATGTCATCGCTTTTTACTGCTATTGTATTCTGGGCCATTTTGCGATGGGAGGAAGTTGCCGATGAAAGACACGGATATCGATGGATTCTTTTAATCGCATATTTAATTGGGCTTTCCATTGGGGTTCACTTACTAAATTTGCTGGCGATTCCGGCCATTGTTTACGTTTATTACTTTAAAAAATATAAAGTTACACCCAAAGGATTTGTTTTTACAGGCATTCTTTCCATAGTTATCCTCGCGGTTATCATGTATATTGTAATACCTTATACTGTTAACCTTGCTGGTAAATTCGAGCTTTTCTTTGTTAATGTAATCGGGTTACCATTCAACAGTGGAACGGTCATCTACTTCATTCTTTTGGCTGCTGCTATCACATGGGGTTTACGCTATTCGTACAAGAAAAAGAAACCGGCACTTAACACTGCTCTGCTTTCTTTAATATTAATGGTAATCGGATACTCATCGTTTTTTATATTAATCATCAGAGCCAATGCCGATACCCCTATAAACGAAAACGACCCGAAAGATGCTATCAGCATGTTATCATATCTGAACCGCGAACAATACGGAACTTATCCTTTGTTATATGGCCAGTATTATAACGCTCCGGTAGTGGATCACAAAGACGGTACTCCGGTTTACATCAGAGATACAAAAACAGGAAAATACATTATAAAAGATGACAGGAAAGGTACAGTGCCTGTTTACGACCCAAGATTTGAAACCTTTTTCCCAAGAATGTGGAGCAACTCAAAACCTTCACACATCAAATATTACAAAAAATATGGTAACATAAAAGGAAAACCCATCAGGGTTACAAAAGGTGACGGCTCTTCTGAAATACTTTACAAACCAACCTTTGGAGAAAACCTGAGGTTCTTTATAAGCTATCAGATAAACCATATGTTTATCCGCTATTTTATGTGGAACTTTGTCGGCCGTCAGAACAACATTGAAAGTCAGGGTGAAATTGACCATGGAAATTGGATAAGCGGCGTATCATTTCTTGATAGCTGGCGTCTTGGCGACCAGACCAACCTGCCCCCAAGCATGCAAAACCCGGCCAAAACAAAGTTCTATTTCTTACCATTACTACTTGGGTTGCTTGGCTTCTTCTTTCATCTGCAAAAAAGCAAACATGATACATGGGTAGTTTTTCTACTGTTTTTAATGATGGGTATTGCCATTATTATCTATTTGAACCAACCGCCCATGCAACCTCGTGAGCGTGACTATGCTTATGCCGGTGCTTTCTATGCATTTGCCATCTGGATCGGACTTGGGGTTCTTGCACTTTGGGATTCAGCCCGAAAGTATATCAAAAATGGTGCTGTTGCCGCTATTGCTGTTAGTCTTGTCAGCCTTTTTCTCGTTCCGGGTATCATGGCTAAAGAGGGGTGGAAATCACACGATCGTTCAGGAAAATATGCCGCGCGAGACTTTGCGAAGATGTATCTTGAATCGTGCGAACCCAACAGTATATTATTTACAAATGGTGATAATGACACTTTCCCTTTGTGGTACGTACAAGAGGTGGAAGGTATCAGAACCGATGTGAGAGTTGTAAACTATATGCTCGCGTCAGGCGACTGGTATGTAAATCAGATGGCTCGTAAAGTTTATGATTCCGACAAATTACCACTCACCATTCCGCGTAGCAAATACAAAAAAGGCGAACAAAACTATCTGCCGGTTATTGCTAAGTATAAAGGGGCAGAGCTAAAAGACATCATTGGTTTTGTAAACAATGATGATAAACGATCGAAGATTCAGATTCAGGAAGGTCAATGGATTAACTTCATCCCAACAAAGAATGTAACTTATACCATTGATAAGAAAGCTGCTGTTTCTACCGGAACGGTTAGAAAGGATGAAGCCGGCCTTATTCCTGATAAAATAAACTGGACCATCAAACAAAGTGGCATCTTTAGAAATGATTTACTATTGCTCGACCTTGTTTCAACCAACAACTGGAAACGCCCTATCTATTTTGCCAATACCAATGCAGTAGGTAAGATAATGAATGTAGATAAGTATTGCCATATGGAAGGTGTTGTTTACCGCTTCAGGCCTGTACCTGCAAAAGATTTTATAAGCAGAGTAGGGGGTGTGGATATTGACCGTTCGTGGGGTATCCTGATGAACGAAAACGTACGCTGGGGTCGCCTTAACGAGCCGGATGTTACCGTTGACCGCGAAAGCATGCGTAATTCACCCATGGGTAAACAAAGTTATTTACGTTTGGCACAGTCGCTGGTAAATATTCAGAAATATGATTCTGCCATTCAGGTACTTGACAGAGGACTCTATTTCTTCCCCAACAACAAATTCATCTTCGACTACTACACGTTAACATGGGGTGAGCTTTATTACCGATCCGGCGCCATGGAAAAAGGTGACAGTGTGATGACACTGGTTGCAAAACGTTATAGTGATGACATCGATTACTACATGAGTCTTGAAGGTAATTTTGCAAATTATTACAACAATGATTTGCAACAGTCATTAGCTGTTCTTCAAAGGGTAGCGCAGATTGCCAAACAATACAAGCGCGATGAACTGAGTACTAAAATTGAACAGGATTTGATGGAAAGACTTGGAAAAAGTAATATTCAATAAACCTGAACAATAAAACACACTAAGAGCATTTCTGAAAAGAGATGCTCTTTTTTATTTTAACCTTGTTCTCATGGAATTAAATTGCTTCTCTGGAATTTTTAAGAATATAATAAAGAAACTCACGAGCTCTGAAGAGTTGCACTTTTACGGTACCGAGCGGTAACCCTAATTGCTGAACAATCTCGTCGTATGACATTTCATCAAAATAGCGCATTTTAATTAATTTACGATAATGTGGTTTCAGTTTCTCAACCACATCACGCATCATCACAATCTTTTCATGAATGATAATATGCTCTTCTGGATCCGGAAAAGTAGATTCAACTTTTGATGTTAAATCGTTATGCAAATCATCGCCATCGCCTTGAATAGCCGATGATAATTTCTTCTTTTTACGAAGATAATCGATACAGTTATTGGTGGCTATCTTAAACAACCATGTACTGAAAGCGTATTCAGGAGTGTACTGATTAAGATTCTTAAATGCCTTGCCAAATGCTTCGATGGTTAAATCCTCGGCATCGTACGGATTGTTCGACATCTTAAGCATGGTATAGTATAGTGAGTCGCGATAGTATTCAACCAACTGAGCATAGGCTTTCTGATCACCCTCATCCAGTGCTTTACGCAATAATTTATAATCGCGCTGACCCTTATCAGTTAGTTTCTTTTCTATTTCCATTTAGACTGTTTGGTAAACAAGCCTGCCAATGTAAGCAGGGGCATAATCAATACATGAACCACTTCCCACAATAACGAAAATATACATAATGCAGATTCGTTTAATAATGTGGTTACCTTTTTATGAACAATTATTTGTGTAACGAAGCGTAATAAAAATATCCCTGACACAAAACGCCAATCAACTTTAAAAACAAGCAATGCGACAAACAAAGCATAAAAAAGAAGTTGCGATAATCCAAACAATCCTAACAAAAATTTAATTCCCTTTTTGTACTCTTTTGAGGTGCTGAGATGTCGTTTCTTTTGCTTCCACCATTCAACAAACGAAGTTTTTGGTTTAGAGTAAACAAAAGTATCAGGATGCAATTCTATTTCAGTATTTCTTTTGTTAGCCACTTCAGCGATAAACAAATCATCGTCTCCCGATGAGATTCCATAATGAGATACAAATCCTTTATGCTGAAGAAACAACGACTTTCGGTACGACAGGTTCCTGCCCACGCCCATGTATGGCTTCTTGGCAAGCGCAAACGACAAATACTGCATGGCTACCATAAAAGTATCATACCGGATTACCCAATTCAGAAATCCTTTTTGCTTTTGATACGGGCCATAACCTAAAACAACCTGAGTCTTCATCGAATCATAATGTAATGCTACTTGCCTGACCCAATTCTTTGAAGCAGGTTTACAATCAGCATCGGTAAGCAGCAGCACATCGTTTTTAGCCTCTCGTATTCCAATGGAAAGCGGAAACTTTTTTCCTTTAAAAAAATTCAAATCCTGTTGAATAGTTACAACACGAAGGTGTGAATACCGGTTTTTAAATTCCGTTAAAAGCAGATCGGTATCATCATCCGAGGCATGGTTTACCACCACAATTTCGTATTCAGGATAATCCTGCTCCAAAACCACCGGAAGCAGGTCTTTTAAATTATAATATTCGTTTCTGGCTACAATCACCACCGAAACAGGCGGCAGATTTTCTGACTGAGCCTTTTGCTTTGGCTTGTAAAATGCCAAACGTGCAAAAACAGCCCAGTAATATATCAGTTGAATCAAAGCAACCAATGCAAAGGATGCCAACAGAATGAGTTCAAAAAGTGTAAATTGAATATCCACCGAAACCATTGTTTGTTAAAAAAAACAAATGTATTCAACTTATACGAATTGAAGTATCTTTGCCGAAATTTTTATGTATGAGATTTGATTTATTAAAAACCGACGGCAAAAGCAGTGCAAGAGCTGGTGAGATTACTACCGGACATGGAAAAATAGAAACCCCGATATTCATGCCGGTTGGAACCGTTGGCTCGGTTAAAGGACTACATTTTAAAGAACTTGAACACGACATTAAGGCTCAAATAATTCTGGGAAACACGTACCATCTTTATCTCCGGCCCGGACTTGATATCATTAAACAAGCCGGCGGTTTGCATAAATTTAATACATGGGACAAACCCATCTTAACCGATAGTGGCGGTTATCAGGTTTATTCGCTAACCGACAGAAGGAATCTGGATGAATCGGGCGTTTTATTTCATTCACATATCGACGGATCGAAACACCATTTCACTCCCGAAAACGTGATGGATACTCAACGGGTAATTGGTGCCGATATCATCATGGCTTTTGATGAATGCACCCCCTACCCTTGCGACTACAATTACGCCAAAAACTCCATGGAAATTACCCATCGCTGGCTTGACAGATGTATGGTTCGGTTCAACGAAACAGAACCGCTATATGGCCACGACCAAAGCCTGTTCCCGATTGTACAGGGAAGTACCTACAAAGATTTAAGAAAGAAATCGGCTGAAGTAATCGCTTCGCATGATGCTGATGGTAATGCCATTGGAGGATTATCAGTTGGTGAACCTCACGAAATGATGTATGAAATGACCGAGCTGGTTTGTGGTATTTTACCCAAAGACAAACCCCGTTATCTTATGGGAGTTGGCACCCCTGAAAATATACTGGAAGGTATAGCATTGGGCATAGATATGTTTGATTGTGTAATGCCAACCCGGAACGGAAGAAACGGGATGCTGTTTACACAAAACGGAATCATCAACATTAAAAACAAAAGATGGGAAGATGATTTCAGCCCGATAGATGAAAACGGAACTTCGTTTGTTGACCATGCTTATTCAAAAGCCTACCTGCGCCACCTTTTTGTTGCTAAAGAGATGCTTGGGCCAATGATAGCCAGCCAGCACAACCTTGCTTTTTACTTGTGGCTGGTAAAGGAAGCCCGAAAACATATTCTGGCAGATGACTTTGCAACATGGAAAGAAAGCATGGTAAAAAAGGTAACCCATCGAATTAAGTAATAAATTTGTAAAAGTCCGCGTTTAGTTTGCATCAGGACAAATAAGAACTTAAACCAGTAAATGAAAATCATAGATATCTATATTATCAAAAAGTTCCTCGGAACTTTCTTCTATGCCATTTCATTGCTGATAATTATTGTAATCATTTTTGATGTATCCGAAAACATCGACAGTTTTATAAAAAACCAGGCACCTTTTCAAGCCATTGTAATTGATTATTACGTCAATTTCATCCCCTACTTTATCAATCTGTTTATCTATCTGTTTACCTTTATTTCGGTTATTTTCTTTACCTCCAAGATGGCTACCGATACCGAAATTATTGCCATCCTGAGTAGTGGAGTGAGCTTCTGGCGCTTTCTGAAACCTTATCTTCTTGCCGCTACTTTTCTTGCTGTTCTCTCTTTTTATCTGGGTAATTTCCTTATCCCCCGAACTAACCATGCACGGCGTATTTTTAAAAACACCTACATGGAGAAACTGACAAAAGATAACGACCGTAACCTCCATGTTCAAATTGAACCCGGTGTTTTTGTCTATGTTGAATCGTTCGACAGTGAAAAAAAGAAAGGACGGAAGTTTTCGCTGGAAAAATTTGACGGTCAGCGACTGGTTTATAAAATTATGGGCGACAAACTTGAATGGAACGATGAAGAGAAAAAATGGAAGATTATTACATGGCACGAAAGAAAAATTGACTCCACAGGCACTGAAATGATATTTACAAAAGGGAAAGAAAAAGATACAACACTGGCTCTGAAACCTACTGACCTCTATCTGGTAAAGGAAGACTTTGAGGAGATGAACTTTTGGGAGCTTAACAACTATATTGCACGCGAAAAAGAGAAAGGTTCCATTGCCTACAAAAAATATGAAATTGAGAAGTATAAACGAATTGCCGGCCCTGTTGCCATTATTATTTTAACTTTTATCGGGGTAGCACTATCCAGCAGAAAAGTAAGGGGTGGCATTGGAATGCACCTGGGGCTGGGTATCGCGTTAACCTTTTCTTACATCCTGCTGATGCAGCTCTCAACAGTCTTTTCTACCATGGGAAACCTGCCTCCGTCTTTGGGTGCCTGGATTCCAAATTTTATTTATGCCGGAATCGGAATCTATCTGCTTATCAAAGCTCCGAAGTAAGGTCAGTAATCGCATTACCCTCTGTCGAAATATTTCATTCTCACATCGGCCCCCTCTTTATTGTACATCATAATGAACAGCCATATGGCCATCATCAGGCTTCCAATGATATAAACCATATTTTGTGTTCCGCCAAAGTCATCCATCGAAACTTTGATATAATCGTTATAATGCAGGTAATAAACTACAACCGAGGAAGCATTATTTACAAAATGCAACCATATGGAAGCCCAGAGAGAGCCGGTAATTACAAATGCATATCCAAGCATAATACCAAGCAAGAACCTGGGTAAAAACCCGAGAAACTGTATGTGTATCGCACTAAACAAGAAAGCAGTTATAATAACTGCCAGATGAATATTCCTGGTTAGCCCTGCAAATAACCGCTGCACAATCCCACGAAACAACATCTCTTCTCCAAATGCCGGAATGAGCGCCATAATCAACAAATTAACGGTCAAACCACCAATTGTATCTGTTTTCAAAAAAGCTTTTGTTAACAAGGTTGCTTGTGCCTCTTTCGCCCTGATCCAGTCGTCGAGTACAGGTGTCAGGTGAATAGCATGGTTGAGTTCACCAAGATAATTTACAAAAGGTAGGATAACATAAACCGAAAGGGTAACAATAAGCAAACTAACGGCATTGGGTTTTTTATTCAACCTTAAATACTCACGCGGGCACCTCGCAACAAACAACCCGAAGATCAAAGAAGGAATAATAAAAACACCCACCTGACTTAAAAATTGAAAAAACAGCGTAAACTTCAGCACATCACCCTTGGGATCAGAAATCATCACTGCCAGTTCTGAAAGGTCAACACCAAAATACCATTTCCCCAAAAGCAATCCCAACAACGAAAAGGTCAAGGCAAAAACAATTACCAACCCCAGCAGCAAAATTATTTTACCACCCAACGAGATGTTTTCAAAAACGGGATTCTTCATAAAAAAATGATTTGCGCAAAAGTACTATTTTATGACCAATGTTTATAACTACAAGCTATGACAAATCATCGAAAGAGAATCTTTTAAGGAGATAAATTAAACAAAAGTCATTGTAGGGGTTTTCCTATCTTTGTAAAAAATAAAACAATCACTTATGAAATATTTTTTACGTCTCTTGTTAATTTTCTGTACTTCTCTTTTTTGGACAGCTAATTTAACGGCACAATATCAATTTATTAACCCAGGATTTGAAGAATGGGAAGAAATTGGGTTTGGCCCTAATATTTTAGAACCCGTTGAATGGAGTTCAATAAAATCGACAGACGATCCTGATTTGAATAACACCGCACCGGTAGTTTGGGAAAAAAGCGATGATGCACACACAGGCAACCACTCCATTCATTTATTCACATTAAGTATTTTCGGACTTAAAGTTCCCGGAACAATTACAAATGGACGCATTCATTCATCAATGAACCCTGACTCGGGGTATACTTATACAGATCCTGATAATGCTGAATGGCATACTCATTTATCAGCCAAACCGGATAGTCTGGTTGGGTGGTACAAGGCAAGACCTGAACCCGGAGATTATGCCAAAGTAAAGATAGTTATGCATGATGGATTTATTGCTGTTTCAGAAAACCAGGATACAAGTGCCTATATTGGCTCAGGAACCAAGTATCTATCAGGTGAAACTGTAAATGAATGGAAGAGATTTTCTGTTCCAATAAAATATTACAAAACCGAAAAACCTGAATTTATCTTAATTACTATCTCCTCAAGCAAGGGAACCGAAGCTACTCCGGGAACTGAATTATGGGTTGATGATTTAAAATTAATTTATAATAACGGAACAGGTATTACTGAGAAAAATCCTGACAACCTTACTCTTTTTTCCGCCGATAATAAATTGAATGTATTGGTAACAGGGGAGAAAAACGAAAAGTTTATTCTTCGTGTTTACGATATCAACGGGAAACTACATCTGCAAAACAGCGGAAGAGTAAACCAAAAAAAATCATACTTTTATAACCTGCCAACAGGTATTTATGTGGTATCCGTTAGCTATAACAATAAAGTTTTAACAAAGAAGATTAATTTATAACAACAGCCTTTTAGTTTTCAATAAAATGTAGTTTAATTGATAAACGTCATTTGTATGCGCACCTTTCATTTTATCTTCTTATTATTATTTCTATTTACTTTTGGTTCAATCCATTTGTCTGCTCAGGAAAATGGAATTCTTAGCGGACGCATAACTGATAAAGATACCGATGAACCTTTGGTTGGTGCAAATATTTATTCAAAAAAAAAGCTGTCTGTTGGT
>Ga0256913_10001153_pt1 | contig 13655 bp, 13 predicted proteins | sample Axial_MatmetaG_FD_185970 | JGI IMG/M metagenome (GOLD analysis project Ga0256913, IMG submission 185970) | Deep-sea worm associated microbial mat communities from Axial Seamount, Juan de Fuca Ridge, Pacific Ocean - Axial_Mat | ecosystem: Environmental > Aquatic > Marine > Oceanic > Microbial...
TATGCTAAACTGGCAGATAAAGGATTTCTTGTTATAGGTAAAGCACATTATAAAGATGTTGTTCGTAATATGATAAAAGGTGCGGTTTTCGCTACACATAATTATCAAGTTTTCTATGAATTAGATGCTTGGCTTGACTATGCTAAAGATCAGATAGACTTACAAAATAGAACTCTAAAGACACCTAAATTCACATTTTATGTGCCTGAAACGGTTATGTGTCCGAATATTAAGATACCTAAATCTATACCTGATTGTAATCGTAGAAATCTATATATCAGAGATAAAGGGGTATGTGGTTATTGTGGTGCTGTATTGAGATTTAGCGAATCTACAAAAGATCATATTTACCCTTCATCAAAAGGTGGGCAAGATAAGTGGGATAATGTAGTTCTTGCTTGTAAAGAATGCAATCAGAAAAAAGGACATACATTACCAGCAGATATTCAAATGGAAATCAAAACAAGAATATATACACCAACTTGGTATGAGTTGCTATTATTGAATTATAAATCTTGTTGATGTATTGTATTTTTTATTATATTTTGACATCTTTCTTTTATAATATATTATATTTTAAATCAGCTTTTTACTAAAACATATATAAATAAAAGGGAGATGTCATCATGGATGCGCAGAATACAATGATTGTTGATTTGCCTGAAGATTATTCTACACTAGCTGTTGATATTAAATTACAGGAAGTAGTAGAAAGTTTAGTGCAGCATAAATTATTTCAATTTTTACTTAAAGAAATAGCACATTTTCATAAAGAGATTCGCAATGAAAATGTGCTATTGATGACTGATGATGCTTTAAGTTATGGTAAGATCGTAGGGATGGATGATATCAATAGTATAGGCTATTGTTGGAAAAAAATACCAATTCTATCTATTGATAGTCCTGTATTAACAGCACCAAAAGAATTAACAGTTACCTGCAATAGACTGTATCTACATAGAGAAACAGAAATAAATTAATATGCAGCTGACACGAGACATTTTTTACTGTGCTTATATAGATTTTGTTTAGCTATATCATGTATATAGGGTAGCTGTATAACTTCATTCAAAATAGCTGCTATTTTTTTCTTATTTTCTACACCCTGTAATTTAGATACATAATTCATAACATGCTTTTTTGATGCTAGACTTTTCATTTTAAAGCGGCGAGTTATTATTCTCAATATGAAACCTACCAATAAACATTGTTCTATTGATAAATGTTGATAATTTTGTTTATTTGCAGCTAAATATATTTTTTCACAAGCATTATTAATATAATTTGCTTCTCCTATTTTTTTCATATATAGGAATTCATCATTGAGTATGTCGGCATTAAAGAAAGCAAAAATAGACCATAGTTTTTTGTTTCGTTTGATACTATAATAATTTTCTTGATAGTATTTACTCGGCCGTATTAATTCTAATGATTGCAATATTTCAAATAATCGACGAATATTATTATTTTTTGGAATATTAATAGCTGTTATTGGTGATGCTTCAGCTAATGAAAAAAACAAGTACATCAGATGTATGGGTGGATAAGATATATTGTGCTTTTTACAATAATTTAATACTTTTCTGCCCTCTACTGACCCCAAAGTGTATCCTAATTTTTTAAGAATCATAGGTTTATATTTTGATAAATGTGTAGCAGGGAATTTACCAGTAAAATAGGCTAATACCATATCTTTATGTCTTTTTCTACATGTACCATACATATTCATATCATATTGACCGTTGCCTTGCCAATATTGATCAAGATATTCAGCTGTATGATCGTCAATATTTAGAATGATTTTAAGAATATTCATTATATTACTCTCTAGAATTTTATAAAAAAATATTGATGTATTCTTTTATTTATAATATAATATAAAAATAATTATACGTCAAGTAGATATGTCTAAAATAATAAATTTAAATGATTGGAGATTAAAGAAAATGTTTGATTTTGTTATACACATGAGTTGCTATCATCCTATTAAAAATACAGCAGACATTAAAGAATATTTATTGTCAGATTATAATGCTACTGATGATGAGACAGCATTTGGTAGATTAAAAAAACAAGTACTTGTTGATATTGATGTGGCATTACATGTATATTGGATTAGTGCTAGTTTGATATATAATCCAACCAATACGCAGCCACAATGTATCTATCGTATGCAAGGTGATAAAACATGGTTTAGTAATATTGAATATTTTCGTAAATTTCAAGGCGATATGGGTGGAAGTATTGCAGAAAGTCCTTTAAGTCATGGATTTATTGATAAATTACATAATATTCGTGTTGAATTTGAAAATGGCATTGTGCAATTATCACATCTGAATTAATGAATTTTTATCGGTTGAGCACTGGTAAATTTTTATTGTGATTCATAAGATATTATCAACATCATAATCATATAAAATGTCATCCGAAATAGATACAGTAGTATATGGAAATACAGAAAATCCACATGATTCATTTGATCTGATAGATTATGATGGCACCACTTCTTGGGAGGAAGGTTCTACGGTTTCCGCTTTGGTATTAATTCATCAATCTGATAATCGGGTCGGGTTTATCGATGTACAAAAAGCATTATCATCTACACAAGACAATACACAAGGATATTACGTTCTGAGTGATCCCAGAGCAAATATATATCGACCAACAGGCCCTATGTCATTTTCTTATGGTACGGATGGCAAATCAGCATATATTACATATTCATATATAGTTTGGAAACATGTAATAGGCCATGTTATTAAAGTATTATTGGACAATTTTGATGACATAGATAAGCAAAATGTTGATGATGCCGGTTCGAGTTCAGGTAGTAATTCAAATGATCCACCATCTATAACTTTTGATAGACATATTACAGCAAATATGTATTTATCAAGATATATGTTATATCCTACAGCAGCATATATTCACTATTCAGGGAGTAATGACGCGGCGGCATTAAATGGTTATGTTGAGATTGAATACGGTAGTTACAATCCTGCTATAGGTACAAATACACAATTATTTAAAGAAGGATATGTACAGCATTATGTGCGTTATAAAGACACAACATTACCATCTCTTATTTCTGGTATAAATCCTGTTCATGTATCTTTTGAAGGACTATTCATTCCAGGATCTGGTACATCTGATTTAGCATGGCAAGCAGTTAAAACACTCGGTACCGCTGCAAATATGAATACATTGGCAACACATACACTATGTTTTCCTATGTATTTGTCAAAACCGTCATTACAATTAGAAGATTGGTTCGCTAATCCAGAACAATTTTGTTCCAGTAATTATATGCGACCATATATGAGAGCTCAAAATATATCTGCTTTTGAATCTAGGTTACAGGCTAATATTCCTTTTAATGTTCCTTTTTTTGGTGGGTTTACATTAATAGGATTAATGATTGGAATGGGGATGCCAAGATCATATCCATCCTTTGAAAATTTTTATGATGCTCAATTTACTGATAAAGCAACAGTTACCACTTATCTCGGATATAATACTACAGAATTTTATTCTACGAGCTTATATAAGTATTACATTTTATATGGAACTAATGAAAATCATTATATTACGTTTAAGTCGGATCATGGAATCATTACTGTTCAGTTTAGAGGACAAGCAGAATTAAAATCTCAATATGAAGTATACTATGATAATGGTCAGCCATTTTCAGATGTTATGTTCTATAATTTTAATAGCATAACACCTGAAGAGTATTTTTATGCTGATGCTTTTGTTTGGGCCAAGCATCAATTTAGATATGATGAATATGAAGTCTATAATCACTCGAGATACAGTAGTAGAGGGAAAGCATACGGTCCAGCTAATCATGGGATAGCTAGTAACATAATATTTGGTTCATTTAATATTGAAATACCGCCAGAAAATTTACAAGGCACTTGTGATATAATATTATCTGATGAGGGACAGATACTAATAGATTCAATGCCATTATCAGGTAATAATATACATGTTGTTGAAACAATGAATCAAAGTATTGATATCTATGATAGTTGGGATCCACCTGAAGGCAGGGTTTGGTCGGGTTCTGTTTATTCTATGCATGATCATGTATCATCTACAGGTACGATGTCGTCTATTGATATATTAGATAGTGATACCAAAATATTAATTGGTGTGTCTACACAATATGGTATTTTACAAAAAATACAAGATTTATATGTACAATATATAATGAGAGATATTCCCGGTGCAGGTAGTAATTGTTCAGAATTAAATGATTCTGATTCTGATAGTAATTTTTCATTCTATATGTATTCGGTTATTTCTATGATGGATGATTGGGATACCACATTGGCAGATATGTGTATAGCACCACAATTGATGACACGTCGAAGATCAACGACAGGTGGTTTTATATTACCTACAACTAATTGGGCAATGGGGTTTAATAGAGCACGAACAGATATAATGACTAGATACTATAGTAAGACTGGTCATTCTTTTTCTTTTGTAGGTATTAAAACATTAGTTACTGTTAATATATCTTCGGATAATAATGTTCCTATTATAGAAAATGCTAGTTATTCCACAGTTGGTGTTCCTTTTGGTACAGGAACAGCATGTTGGAGCTGTATAAAAGTACAGCCTCCTGGAGAAAATGAAGTTCCCATATTGCATCCATTATTAATTAATTCTTTATCCGTAGTAACAAATATTGAAGAACAATTTGACATTCCCATATCACCATCTATAGGAATGGTTGTAAAGATAGAAACATATAATGGTGGCGTATTTACATATGATGAACAAAATATTCATTTAATAGGTACTAGAGATACTGCAGTAGGTCCCATTTTAGCTTCCTTATCTCTAAATACAGGGCATGATCATATTTATATTGACCGTTTTGATCAACTATTATCATCAGGTGTTGGTGATAAATTATTATCTTTATATAATAATTAAAAAATTCTACATTAGGAGAGTAAGAACATGCATGATTTTTGGAAATCTGTAATTTTAAAGTCAGTTGGTCCTTCTTTTGATATTTCCGTAGCAGCTCTTGCAGCTACTATGTTTAAAAAGAAATTATCAGTGAGTGACAGTATAGAAATAGCTAATAAAGAAGGATGGGATATATTTAAAAAATTAGGTGTAGCTAGACAAAAAGAATTTTTATCCCATTGTTATTTTTTATTACATATCGATGGTATTGAATATACATTGAGAGATATACTAGGTGATAATACTATAGCTAAGCAACATGTATTGAGTTATATCACAGATGCTGAACAATCTTTTCCGGTATATTCTAATTTACCAGAGCATATTGAAATGTGTTCTATCTTTTTTAAATCAATGTGTGATATATTTTTACCCCATTATTTTGATAATGAGATAGTTTCTGTCAAGACAAAACAATTTGTAAAAGGATCATTATTACATAAATTAAATAATCTGTCTTCTTTTGATAATATTGACCCCATTGACATACAAATAATTAAAACTATTGAAGATGATAATTTTATTTTAAAATTGCTTCGTAAATCAATTGATAACGATCAAGCATCTTTCGTTCTTCAGACAGGACAATCAACATTATCATCATTATCTAGTATATCTGATTGTGTTGTATCTAACGTATTATCTAATGATGTTAATAAATTAAATAGACGGGAGATATCGATTTCTGAAGAAATGCCTGAATATGTAGTCACTATTTTTAATTTGAATAAAGTGGCTGTACAGTTAAAAAAGAATGTATTCATTAACAAAACAAGTATTGATATAGTTAATAAATTACTTGATTTTGATATTGATATATAAGTACTTTTGTTTTACTTGGCTCATTTTCGTTAAATCATAAAACATCATATGTAAATATAAATTTTAATAGAAAATTTAATTTCTTAAATAAGTAATGAGGAGGAACGATAATGCAGCTCAGTAAGGTTAAATTATCTGGTGATTTCAGAGTCACTAATACAACAGGTACTGTTGAGAATTGGGATTATCAGATTGATTTATTTAAATCTGGTAAAGCAGCTACAACTAAAGCATATAATAATCTGCATTTTTTTAGTTTATTGAATGGTGCTTTATTCGGCGCAAATATTGCAGAAGATATTGCTGTATCTAATGTATTAGTTGGTCAGGGAGATGGTACTGCAACTAATTTTACAGGAACTATTGGGTTACGGCCAGTAAAACCTGGATCTTTTAGTTTGACCGATGGTGTACAAACTATTGTAGATACTGATAATGGTGATGGTACTGGTACTCTGAGTGGTACTACCCCAGGAACTATTGATTACAGTACAGGTGCTTGGGATGCTACTTTTGATGCTGCTCCTGCTAATGGAGATAACATCTTATTAGATTGGACACGTGGTATTTCGGGTGATGATACTATTACAGCAGGATTTACATTTGTATTGACAACTGATACAGATGCTTCAACTGGAGAAGGAACATGGACAAACATTGTTTCTTTAGCAGTGACTCCCACTATTGTTGATCGTTTTGAACGAGCAAATACTTATGTATACAAGGTTGAGATGACAGCGCAATATACAGGTGCTGCTACAGACGCAATTACAGGTGTCGGTATTGCTTATCAAGCTACAGAAGGAACAGGTGGTGGAGTGAGTGCGAGTGAATTTGTTGTTATTAAATCTATTGCACCTATGAATAATGAGATCTACCCATCTGGTGGTTTGGTATTATCTGATACAACTGATATTAAAGTAACTTATTTTGTGACTGTTGATAAATAAAGTAAGATTAGTTTTTTACATGATTGATTAAAAAAGGTGTATTGGCGTAGGTACACCTTTTTTTGTATGATGGATATTAAAGATGGCTAAAAATCCACTATTGATAGATAGATTAATAGATTATAGAAAAAATAATTTCCCTCATAATATGACTTTATCAGAATTAAATTTTGCTATTGATACTTTAGAACATCTCAAAGATGGTACAGGGACTTTATCTGCTTTTGATGTGCAAGCTAATATAGGAGATGATTTTAATTTTACTATAAATGAAAATTCTGATATGAACGGTGATAAAGCTAGATGGTTAGCTATATTTAATGGTACAGGTACTTCAGATCAAGTATTAGCTGGAACATATTCTGATATAGGTCTATCAGAATTTAATGGCAAATTTATTAAACAATTACATAAAAATATACAAAAATTTAAACAAAAAAATGAATATACTGATTCCAATCTTGCAAAAGGAATGAATGATATTTTATTTGATCAATTAGGTACAGATAAACAATTTATTGATGCATTGAATTCAGCTGTTAAGTTGATGATAAAGATGTAGTATCTGAACTACATAATCAATATTATAAAAATGTTGTTGCTGCTAAAGGTATTACTAGTGGTGCCGATATGGTTACTCTCAAAGCTGATTTGAGAGAACCTATGGTTGATAGATTACAATTCTTGAGTCAAGATCTCATGTCATTAACAGATATTACGCCTATTATTTTAGATAATTGGCGAGATGGTTTTGAAACATCTATTGAAAATAAAAACGGTGATTCATATTACACAGACACAGAAACATCAGGTGACATAAAAAAATCAGATTTTTTTCCTAAATTAGCGGCATCTTTATTATATTCTGATACAAATTCACATATTATTAATATTATCAAAAATGTAGCCTGTTAATTTTTTATTGACAAACTTATTATTTTATTATATATTTATAAAAATTATAATAATAGAAGTTAAATTTTTTAAATAAAAAATAACGGTATATGCGATTTGTAAGCTTCACGTGTAGCGTTCTGTTGCACATATTTTTTGTTCTGTTATTTTCATCTTCTTCTTCAAAAGTCTTAGTAAATAATACATTTATACATGATAGTTCTAATATGTGTATAGACAATGATGATTATTTACTCAATACTATAGATCATCAATCTATCTATTTTTCAAAAGATATTGTGCTATTGAAACCAAGAGCACATAAAATTATAGTTAATGCGCAAGCTCATTGTTTAGCTAAATGCGTTTATTTTGAAGCACGTAATCAATCTGATAAGGGTAAGTTAGCTATCATAGATGTAATATTATCAAGAGTAAATGATTCTAGATTCCCTGATTCTATATGTGATGTTGTCCATGAAAAAAATCAATTTTCATGGTATTGGGATAATAAATCAGATGATATATCAGAAATAGATAGTGATTTATTTCTTAAGATATATGATATGGCAGTATTAGCATTAAGAGGTGATGTAAATTATTCAGTAACTAATAACGCTACACATTATTATGCTGATTATATTGATCCACCATATTGGACAAAAAAAATGGTACGTACCGCTAAAATTGAAAACCATATATTTTATCGTTGATATAGTATAATATCTCATAATCAAGCGTATTTATTATTCATTTGATTTTAAATTTTTTAAATTAAGAGGCATAAAAGTGAAAATTGAGATTGAAAATCTTAAATCTGTATTGAATATGCATAATTATTTATATTATGTAGTAGATAGTCCCATTATTTCTGATGATGAGTATGACATTTTGATGCAGAAATTGTTAGCTCTAGAAGAAAAATACCCTGAATATAAGACAGATGACTCACCATCCGTAAATGTTGGGCATACAAATATAAAATCAGGATTTAAAAAATATACAAGAACTACACCTATGTTGAGTCTGGATAATGTATTTGATTATGTTGAGCTTTCAGATAAATTAAAAGCACATATTAATTCTGATACTATTGTAAGTGTTGAGCAAAAATTAGATGGTCTGAGTTTAGAGTTGATTTATGAAAATTGTGTCTTAAAAGTAGCAGCTACTCGAGGCACAGGTTTGATTGGTGAGAATGTCACTGCCAATGCTTTGACTATTGAAAATATACCTAAAATAATAGATGATAAACGTAGAATTGAGGTGCGCGGTGAAGTTATTATGTCGCATGATGTTTTTAATAAACTCAATATTGAGCGTGTTAAAAGTGGAAAATCTCCATTTGCTAATACTAGAAATGCTGCAGCAGGATCATTAAAACAATTAGATTCCAAAGTAACAGCTTCTCGTTCTTTAATTTTTGTAGCTTATGGTATGAATGAAGCTATAGAACTTGAAGGCATCCATTCTCAAAGATCTACTTTTGCATTTTTAAAACAAAATGGGTTTTTTGTAGATCAATATACGCAATATGCTGCTTTGAAAAATGTTGATCGATGTATTCAAAATATTATAGATAATAGAGAATCTCTGCCATATGATATTGATGGTGTAGTAATTAAAGTAAATGATTTTAAATTGCGAAAAAATATAGGGTATACTAGTAAATTTCCTAAGTGGGCTTATGCTTATAAATTTGCAGCTGAACAAGCAGTGACAACATTAAATGATGTCACTTGGCAAGTAGGTAGAACAGGCATTATCACACCTGTAGCTGAATTAAACCCAGTAGTTGTCGGTGGTGCTACTGTAAAGAGAGCAACACTACATAATATTAATGAGTTGAGAAAAAAGAATATTACCATTGGTAGTAAAGTGATCATTCAGAGAGCTGGTGATGTCATACCTGAAGTAGTGAGTGTGGTTAAATCAGGTGATGATAAAGTTAATATGCCAGTCACTTGTCCAGTATGTGACGGAACATTAACTATTGAAGATACTTTTATCAGATGTACTTCTGTTACTTGTCCTGCTCAATTGATTGAAAAATTAACGCATTTTGTAAGTAGAGATGCGATGAATATTGATGGTTTGAGTAAGGGTGTCATAACTGTACTGGTTGAAAATAATTTGGTTTCTTGTTTTTCTGATTTATATAAACTAACATATGATGATTTGATTGTACTTGATCGTTTCGGTAAGCGAAAAACAGAAAAATTGTTAGCAGCTTTAGCGAGATCAAAGAATTCCAGCACAGTTAATGGATTTGTATACGGACTTGGTATTCGGCAAGTAGGAACGGTTCTCGCTAAGAATCTAGCGATGAAGTTTAAAACAGTTCCTGCTATTATAAATGCTAGTGATGAAGATTTACTATCTATTGATACTTTCGGTGAAGAAACATTGCGTTATTGGCATGAATATATGATTCTAAATATGTCAGAGATCAATGAGTTGCAATCTCTGATTTCTTTTGAAATTCCAGAAAGTATTGAAAATAATATTTTGAAGGACAAGACATTTTTATTTACTGGAAGAATGTCTATGAAGAGAAGAGAAGCAGAGGAATTAGTAATTAATAATGGAGGTAAAGTATTATCGTCAGTGAATAAAAAGTTAAATTATCTAGTTGCTGGTGAAAAGGCTGGAAGTAAATTAAAAAAAGCAAAAGAAATGGATACTTGTCTGATAATTTCTGAAAATCATTTTTTAAACATGCTTGAAAATGATTAAATTTTTAAAAATAAGGATTAAAAATGAATAAACTCAAAACTGGAATATTTGTTGATTCTGAGAATATAAGAGCTTGTGGTGGGTTTGGTATGCGATATGATGCCCTCAGAGAATATGTGGGTAGGTCAGGCATTATATTACGTGCAAATTCTTATCTAGCAGAAGACAGGGAGAGAATGTCCACAGATAGGGCCTATAGAAATAAAACAACTAATTTTTATAATATTATCAGAAGTAACGAATTTAAAATAATTAAAAAATATGCACAGCATTTTACTGATTCTGCCGGCAATGTTACTACAAAAGCTAATGCTGATATGGAATTAGCTATAGACGCTATTTTACAAGCAAGAAATCTGGATAGAGTAGTTCTACTCACAGGTGATGGTGATTTTACAAGGTTGGTAGAAGCATTACAGAATATGGGAATTCGTGTAGAGATTATCAGTTTTAGACATACAAATAAAGGTTTAATGAATGCTGCTGATTTTTATATGTCCGGATATCTCATTCCCAATTTATTGCCCATAAAAAACCCAATTCCTGGTGAAACTGTATATAGAGGAATAGTAACACAATTAGAAAAGGGGTATGGATTTTTTAAATATTACGAATATAATTCAGATGGTGAATTAAAATGTGATTTTATATTTTTTCATTTTTCTGATTTGAAATGTCATCAAGATAATATTAATCAAAAAGATGCTGTATTTGAATTTACTAAACAAAAATCAACTAAAAATGGACATGAATTCAAAGCTGTTAATATTGTGAGAATAGATAATGAATAGATTTTAAATTAAAAAACCCGAAATGCCATAATTGACATTTCGGGTTTTCCTATGAGCAAAAATATAAATTATGGTGCCGGTATTGTAAGTTCAATATAAGGATGTCCTAATTCATCAATAATAACATTTGCTTCCAGGGTTTGTGTTCCAGCTAATACAGCATCATATTCTGTTTTAGTTAGATGTACTGGCTCTACTACGAGACTAGAAGATTCAGCAATCTCATCACAAACCAAAACTCCCAATCCCTTGATGGGACCTTCTTGTCTTGCCATTTTGTGTTCCTCCTATAAGGATTGTTTTTTAATTTTTATTTCACAATATCATGAAATCTATGTGTATTTATAAGATGTTTTATAAAAAATGTTTTATGTACCACAAAATATTTTTAATTCAAATTGAAATATATTATATGAGAGCAGTATTTAACATATATTTTATCTGACCGGCATCATATATTTTACGATAATCATTAGCGTACATATTTTCAGTTTCAGTGAGTGATTTGTTGAAAATATCTAATTTATTCTCTAATTTATGTTTTTGAAAAGCAATTCTATGATATATTCGTGTTATGTTTCTCAATTGAAAATAATAATACCCTGGTTCTATGATGCCCTGAAATTGAAATTTATTTTTTTCATATATATTTCCTTGGCTCCATCGCCTATTGGCATAAGATAATATACGAACACCTTTATTTTTTCTACAAAAATATTTTAGAAGTTTAGAAAATCCACCCAATACTGTGTGATTTATTTTATTACAAAATCTTAATAATTCCCAATCGGCATTTACTTTAAATCTGGGTTTTCCAAATACCATTAATGCCATTAAATTGTCTTTATAAAATAAACCTAGATGAAGAGAGCTTCCTACCACAGAACCTTGCATATGATTTTCTATTAAAAATTTATTAGATTCAATAATAGAAATAGATTTTATTGTGCATTTTCTGCCAAATATTTTTTTATTCAGATCTAATCTAGAATTTATCATAGATTTCCATATTCTACATTGTATAGGATTTTCCCATTCATTTTCAAATATTTGTAATAATGCTATATTATTTTCATGAGCTTTATCAGCTTTTATCTTATGTCTATTCTTATCTTTTTTTTCTAAATAAGCATTATTTGGATTATTACCAAATGAATGCCAACATAGCCCATGAAATTCAATACCTAATTTAAATTCAGGGACCCACACATCTATATGATATGGTGCGATAATTTTAGTATTTGGTTTATCTGATATTTGAATAGTAGGAATCAGTTGTCGTATATACTCTCTTATTTCTACTTCGAATCTAGCATATCCTTTATATGGTTTCCAGGGTATGTTTAGTTCAGTAAATTTACTTCTTATATAATCAAAAGAGCAACCAAAAAAATCCATTACTTCTCTGTATCTTATGGTGCCATCTTTGTTTAGAAATTTTGTAATTATGAATTCTTTGTCATACCATAGTTCTATATTTTTAATATGGCCTTGTGCAGGATTGGGAACACCATATCTTTTAATGCAAGTTTGTTTCCCTTTTTCTATGACATCAGGATGCATATGAGGATTTCTAAAACCATAATTTTCTAAAAATATTTGTTCTCTTTTTTTTAATATTTTAGAATCTCGCATAGGATGTCCATGCTCATACTTTTGTTTGAATGTAATATTCTTTTTTTCTATAGTACTGCTTGATTGACAAGCATAGTTAGTACCATATAATGATTGACATGTTTGTTTTCTTTTTTCTCTCGCTTCTTTATTCCAAGCAAAATTACCACCATTATTATTTTTTTGCCAATCAGGATTATGAAAATTTGATTCATAACCTGTTTTCTCTATCATTATTTTTTTAGTGCGCGCTCTTTGAATTTCAGCTCTTTTTTCTCGAGAACCGTATTTTTCTTTCCACGTTTTTTGTGTGATTTCTTTTTTAGCACTATGACTATTAGCACATTTTCTACTACAATATTTTGCGTATCCTTCATTGAATGATAAGAAATTAGCATGTTTTTCTTTACAATTATTGCATAATGTAGGTGTAGTGATATCATTCAATATATGATATATTCGTTGTTTGAGAGGTGCCGAATCAGATAAAAATGCAGTTTCTATTATAATTTGTTCTTTTAATTGAGTATAGGGACGAAGTACTGATCCGAATACTTGTGGGGTTTTTCCTTCTAAAATTTTTTGTATTTGTTTCTTTATAGTCATTTTTTGTATTGTTAATTAATGGTTATCGTTTTATACAGTAACTAATATAATACTATATCATTAAAAAAGCCATTGGAAAAATCCAATGGCTTTTTTTAATTCAGATCTTGTTACTTACAAATTATGTAGTGATAACATCAATTGTTCCGTAGAGATCCATCATTGGAAAGGATTTAGCGTAGAATGATCCCACGCTACGGATCCAAGTCCAATTTTCTACGTTGTAGAAAGAATCCATAACGACAAGAGGAATATA
>Ga0256913_10001154_pt1 | contig 13644 bp, 8 predicted proteins | sample Axial_MatmetaG_FD_185970 | JGI IMG/M metagenome (GOLD analysis project Ga0256913, IMG submission 185970) | Deep-sea worm associated microbial mat communities from Axial Seamount, Juan de Fuca Ridge, Pacific Ocean - Axial_Mat | ecosystem: Environmental > Aquatic > Marine > Oceanic > Microbial...
TTACGGGCTGAATATAGTTTCCACCACGCGACAATATAGACAGCAGGAAAAGAAAGATACAAATAATATACTTGTGGATCTCGAAAAATTTATTTCAGGAATAGTACTTGATATCAGGTATGCTACAAAAAATAATTTCACAAAACAAAAATTGTATAAATCTGCAAAGGCTTATGTCAGAAAACCTGTTGCAGATTCACTGTTGAGGATACAAAACGAATTGAAGAAGCGGGGTCTTGGTTTGAAGATATTTGATGCATACAGGCCTTATGCTGTAACTCTTAAATTTTATCGTATTTACAGGGATACCAATTTTGTCGCAGCACCTTGGAAAGGATCATCACACAATACCGGTTGTGCAGTGGATTTGACATTGCTGGATTTGAAAACGGGAAAAGAACTTGAAATGCCAACGGGGTTTGATGATTTTACTGAAAAAGCAGCTCACGGATATATGGATTTGCCTGAAAAAGCGATAAAAAACAGAAAAATGTTAAAGGATATTATGGTCAAATATGGATTTGTACCTTATAGCCAGGAATGGTGGCATTACAGATATAAGGATTCAAAAAGATTCGGGTTGCTTGATCTTACTTTTGAGGAGATTGAAGAGAATAATAATAATTAGCAACCTGTAAAAACACACAAATAGTTATTTATAATTAAGTATTTTTTCCTTTTTCAAGCAATTAGTTTAATTTTGTATCAATTGAATTAAGAAAATACTCTTATTAATATCCAACATGTAATTGATGACTGATCGTAAAAAAGATATTATCCTGGAAATAAAAAATCTAAGACTGGATTTTGGAGGTTCAAAGGAAGTTTTGCATGATGTGAATTTTGTGTTGAAAAGAAATAGTATTACCGGAATGGCAGGCAGATCAGGGTCAGGGAAATCACTTACTGCATTGACAATATTGGGATTGCAAAACAGTGAAAAATGCAATTATAGCGGTAATATATTGTTGCATATAAATGGAGAGAGCATCGATTTATTGGGATTTAGTGAGAAAGAATATGAAAAAATAAGAGGATCCAAAATCTCAATGGTTTTTCAAGATATATATTCATCTTTTGATCCGAGGCTGAAATGTGGGGTTCAACTGATAGAAGTATTGAAAACTCATACTGGGAAAAGCAATAAAGAATGTGTTTTAGAGGCTAAAGAGCATTTCCGTAAATTCGGTTTAAATACCAGGATATTTGATTCGTATCCTCATCAGGTATCGGGTGGCGAACTTCAGAGGGTTGCATTTGCGATTGCGTTGGCTTCTTCTCCGGATCTGTTGATTGCAGATGAGCCGGTCACCAATCTCGATGCCATAAGCAAAAAAGAAATACTTGACCTTATAAAAAATATCAATGACAAAAATAATTTATCCATATTGTATATCAGTCATGATATAGCTTCAATTCAGTATTTAACAGATGAAATAGTATTGATGGATTCGGGGGAGACTTCAATTGTTAAAGCTGACAAAATTCTAGATAAGCAATTGAATATGCGTTTTTCAGTAAAAGAGGATATTGCTGATACAAAACCTGTTCTTCAGTTGAAAGACATCCGGAAAAAATATAAGCGTAATAGTATTTTCGATATTTTTTCTTCATCAGGAGAGCTTGTAGCATTAAAAAATATAAGTTTTAGTTTAAATAAAGGAGAAATATTAGGAATTGTTGGAGAGTCAGGTAGTGGGAAATCCACTTTGGCAAGAATAATAATGGGATTGGAAAAAGCGGAAAAAGGGCAATACATATTTGAGGAGAAGGATTATATTTCAGCAAATAAAAAAGATATAGAATATTTAAGAAAAAATATTCAAATGGTTTATCAAAATCCTGCCAATTCATTGAATCCTCTGCTCAGTAACAAAATATTGATAAAGGAACCATTTGAAGTTTTGGGTTTGAGATTTGATGAAAATGAAATGCTAACCAGAATAGAAAATACCTTAAGCAAACTAAATTTGAACATGGATATTTTGAATCGCTACCCTCAGCAGATATCCGGAGGTGAAGCACAAAGACTGGCAATTGCCCGGGTTTTATTGTTGGAGCCTAAAGTGATAATCTTTGATGAAGCCGTATCATCTTTAGACAATCAAAACCAATATGATCTGTTAAATAATCTTCTGGATTTGCAAAAGGAACGAATACTTTCATACATTTATATCACGCATGATTTGGTATTGGCAAGGAGTTTTTGTCAAAAATTGATTATTATGAAAGACGGTGAAATAGTAGAATCGGGACTTACCGTTGATATTTTTAAAAACCCTAAGGCTGAATATACAAAAAAATTGTTGAATGCGGTTTTTTGATAAATGGACAATTAAGAAAAAAATATTTTTTGCTATCATTTTAGTATTGACTTTTTGGTATTATTTTTCTATTCCTGATCAGTTGTTTAAAGAACCTTATTCAACAGCGGTTTTCAGTTCGGATTCAATATTGATAGGAGCACGGATTGCAAAAGACGGGCAGTGGAGATTTGAAAATCATTTTAAAGTACCGGAAAAATATATAAAATCCTTGATTATATTTGAGGACAAAAGATTTTATTATCATCCTGGATTTGATATTATCAGTTTTTTAAGAGCGGTAAAGCAAAATATTTCTTCAGGCAGATTTGTAAGCGGTGCCAGTACTATCACAATGCAAGTAATAAGATTGTCGAAAAAAAATCCACAACGTACAGTTTGGAACAAGATAAAGGAAATAATTCTTGCTACAAGGCTGGAAATGAAATATTCCAAGGAAGAAATACTGAATTTATATGCCGCTCATGCGCCTTATGGAGGCAATGTCGTAGGTCTTGAAGCGGCGTCATGGCGGTATTTCGGATTGCCACCCGGTCATCTGACATGGGCTCAAAGTGCCACATTGGCTGTTTTACCTAATAGTCCGGGATTGATTCATCCCGGTGCAAACAGGAGTTTGCTCAAGAAGAAAAGAGACAGATTGCTGCTAAAATTGAAAAATAAAAACATCATTGATGCTGCTACTTACAGGCTTTCGTTATTAGAGGATTTGCCTGATAAACCTTTGGCATTACCATCGTTGGCACAGCATCTTACGGATAGACTGTCGGAAGAATATGGAAATGGAAGGTTTTATACCAATATAGATAAAGATCTTCAGGAACAAGTCATTAAGACAGTGGAATATCATCAAAGAATATTGAGAGGCAATGAGATATATAATATAGCGGTAATCATCGTAAGGAATAGTGACGGAGCTGTACTTTCTTATGTCGGTAATACAGATGAAGCAGGTAATTTGCACAATAATTATGTTGATATGATAAAAGCAGGGCGTTCCGGAGGTTCTATTTTGAAACCTTTGTTGTATGCATCTGCTTTTGAACAGGGAACTATTACCCCATATCAATTATTGCCTGATATTCCTGTTAATATCAATGGTTATAATCCGGAAAATTATAACAGGAAATATTCGGGTTCCGTTACTGCAGAGGAGGCTTTGAGCAGATCACTGAATGTACCGGCGGTTATTTTACTAAAAAGATTTGGAATTACTAATATGATAAACAGATTTCATGATTTTGGGCTTACAACCGTTACCGAATCTGCAGAATATTATGGGTTGCCGTTGATTTTAGGTGCTCCGGATGTAAAATTGTGGGAACTTGCGGGAGTTTATTCATCAATGGCACGTACTTTGAACAATTATGTCGTTAATAACAGTATGTATAGTGATGATGATTTTCATCAGGCTGTTATGTTAAAATCAGGTAAGAAAAGAAAAATAAATTTCAATAAACCTGATGCTCCCGTTTTGAGTGCTTCAGCTATTTGGAACACTTTCAATATTATGACAAAAGTGATTAGACCTGATGATGAGGGGAATTGGGAAGAATTCTATTCACATCGTAAAATAGCATGGAAAACCGGTACTTCATTCGGTTTAAGGGACGCTTGGTCAGTAGGGGTATCAAAAAATTATACCGTGGGAGTTTGGGTTGGGAATAGCAATGGCAAAGGCAGACCCGGATTAGTTGGAGTGAAAGCAGCTGCTCCGGTACTTTTTGATGTTTTTGATAAATTACCTAATTCGACATGGTTTGAAACACCTCATGATGATCTAAAAGAAGTTAGTATTTGTCATAAATCGGGGTTTATTGCTTCTGAGAATTGTGAAGAAATAGATACGGTATTGCTTCCGCTAACAGCGAGATATAAGAGTATTTGTCCTTTCCACAAAGTATTTGTTACCGATATAACAGGGGAATATCTTGTTCCTGAAAAATGCAGGCAGGCTATACCCTCGAAATTGATAAAAAGATTTATTTTACCTCCGCTTCAGGAGTATTATTACAAAATGCATCATCCTGAATACAAGGGAATACCATTGAAAGAGATAAACTGTGAGAATAACCGGAAGAAATTTGTTCACATGATGGAATTTATTTATCCAAATGACAAAACCAAGATGATTATTCCCAGGGATTTTGATGGTAAGATGGGAAGAGTTGTTTTTAAAATAGCGCATAGAATCCCTAAAACGAAGGTGTTTTGGCATATAGATAATAGATTTATTGCAAAAACTGTTGAATTTCACAATATTGAAGTTTTAGTAAAGCCGGGAAAGCATATTTTAACTGTAATCGATGAGAATGGAGATGAGATAAGCAGGTCTTTTGAGGTAGTGAAATAGCGAAGTTAAAGGAATTATTTTGAAATATTGAAAATAGAACGGTTGAAGATTGTTTTATTTTTGATGATTTTATATTTTCACAATTCTTTAGAAAGAAAAAATCAAATGAAGAGAAATATTTATTTTATTATTATTTTTGTTTTGTTTTTTGTATCTTGTAAAGTTAGCAGAAAAGCAAGTAATATTCCGTTTATGAAAATGAATGAAAAAAGCTCAATCAATCTTCCTTTTAAAGTATCCAAACAGGAGCTGATGAATATGATATCGGATTATATGCCTGATACATTGTTTGAGCAGGGTGAAAGTGATGATTTTTCTGTAGATATGAGAATTGAAAATGGGGAAATAATTGATTTGAATTTGAATGATTCCATAGTTTTGCTTACTATTGCAATGGATGTAAATGTGTCGAAGACATTTTTAGGTATCACTGCTACATCAGATGGTTCGATGCTATTGGATATAAGTTCGGTTCTGGATGTAGATCAGCACTGGCATTTGGTATCCAATACAACAGTAGAATCCATTAAATGGATAAAAAAGCCTGAGATAAAAGCCGGATTTATAAAATTTTCCGTACCTTCTATTGTCTTGGATTTTTTGGAATCAAAGAAAGATAGTTGGCTTGAGAAATTGGATAGTAGTTTATATGATAATAAATTTTTACAAAAAGCTATTTACGGTTTGGATTCTATGATGCAGCAACCGTTTCCGGTGGATTCTGCAAAATCCGTTGGAGCAAAATTGAATTTAAGGACTGTGTCGTTATTGCCTTTTAAGACATTGGAAGATACTATTTCGGGTGGTATCAGTGTTGATTTTGATACAGATATAGTACCTTTTAATGAAGACACAATAACAGTTGATTCAACGGAGGATTTTAAATTTTCATGGAGTGATGATAGGGAAAAAACTCAGCAAATTGTGTTTGCGATTTCATTTACGGAAGATAAATTACAAAATGTAATCGATGCTTATATGGATTCAATTCCTGATGGAAGCAGGATTTTTGATTTGGAAGATCTTAGGATCAGATTGGATAAGGTAGATGTTGTTTTTCAAAATGGCTTAATCGGAGGGAAAGCTTATTTCTCCGGAGATAAAAGCGGTGATATTAATATTTTGTGCAGACCGTTTTGGGATAAAAATGAAAAAAAAATACTTTTGCTGGACAGGGATGTTAAGATCAAAATGGATGATTACAAATCGAAAACTTTATTGTTGTTATTTGGAAAAACGGCTAAAAAGAGAATAGCAGATGTTTTGGAGAGTAATTTAAATGAATTGATATATGATTCTATGTACGATATCAATGATTCCCTTTCGGTTATGAATAAATATAATACAGTAAGGATTGACAAGTTTGATTTTCCTATTCAATTGGAGCAGGATATGCTGTTTATCGATATTTATCTAAAGGTAAACGGCAGGGTAGTATGGAAAGGCTTGAATATAGATTTGTAAAAACGGTAATAGGTTATTTTAAATTTGGAAGATAAAGAAAAAAAGACACTACCTGGTAAACCGGATAGTGTCTTTTGTTTTATGATAAAATATGTGTATTAAAATTTAAATTCAATACCTTGAGCAAGCGGTAGGTCATGACTGTAATTGATCGTACTTGTTTGCCTTCTCATGTAAGCTTTCCATGCGTCAGAACCACTTTCTCTTCCGCCACCGGTATCTTTTTCTCCACCAAATGCTCCTCCGATTTCAGCTCCCGATGTTCCTGCATTTACATTGGCAATACCACAGTCTGATCCCATTCCTGATAGAAATGTCTCAGCTTCCAGAAGATCCCTGGTAAATATAGCTGATGAAAGTCCTTGCGGAACATCATTATTGATAGCTATTGCATTTTCAACATCACCTGTATATTTGATAAGGTAAACAATCGGTGCAAATGTTTCTTCCTGAACTATTTTGAAATGGTTTTGCGCTTCGGCAATTGTAGGAACTACATAATTGCCGGATTCATATCCCGGTCCGTCCAATACTTGTCCGCCGAATAAAACTTTTCCTCCTTCAGCTTCAACTTGCTCAACAGCATTTTTGAACAAATCAACTGAAAAATGATCGATAAGCGGTCCGACTAAAGTTTTTTCGTCCAGAGGATTACCAATTTTTGTTTTTACGCTTTCATAAGCATGAACAAATTTTTCTACAAATTCATTATAAACATCTTCGTGTATTATAATTCTTCGTGTGGAAGTACATCTTTGTCCTGCAGTACCTACGGTTCCGAATACTGTTGAAGAAACAGCAAGTTGCATATCTGCATTAGGAGTTACAATTACTGCATTGTTACCACCTAGTTCCAATATGGTTTTTCCCAATCGTTTGCCTACAAGTTGTCCGGCTCTTTTACCTACGGCAGTCGAACCTGTCAGTGATACGAGATCTATCCTTTTATCTTTAAGGAAATTGTCTCCCATTACTGAAGATTTTGCTACAATCATATTGAATACTCCTTCCGGAACATTGTGTTTTTTAAGTACATCTCTGATGATATTCATTGTTGCCAATGCAGTCAGAGGTGTTTTTGATGAGGGTTTCCATATAACAACATCTCCGGCGGTAATAGCCAATGCTGAATTCCATGCCCATACAGCAACAGGGAAATTAAATGAAGTGACAATGCCTACTATTCCAAGTGGTTGGTATTGCTCTGTCAATCTGTGCTTGTTTCTTTCAGACTGAAGGTTTACACCGTTCATCGTTCTGGCTTGTCCTACGGCGAAATCGCATATATCGATCATTTCCTGTACTTCACCAAGACCTTCCTGGTATATTTTCCCCATTTCCAAAGTAACCAAAGCACCAAGAGGTTCTTTGTATTCTCTTAAAGCCAATCCTATTTGTCTAACTACTTCAGCTCTTACCGGGGCAGGAGTCATTCTCCATACTTTGAAAGCTTCCTGCGCTTTATTGACAATCATCTCATAATCCTCAAGAGTTCCGTTTTTTACTTCTGCGATCAGATTTCCGTCTATTGGAGAAAGAGATGCGGTAGTGCTTCCTTCGGTATCAAACCATTCGGTACCTGTAGTGACACCTTTGTTAATCTCCGAGATGCCGAGTTTCGATAATATTTCTTTTTTTGTCATCATCTTTTTTGTTTTTATTTTGTTTATATAATTCATTTAATTCAACCAATACTTCGTCTATTTGTTCAGGGGTGAAATCTTTTTCTTCACAAGCTTCTTCAAGTGTGCCCCAAATAGGTTCTCCGCATACAATACATCTAATACCTTTTTTAGATAAATATTGTACTGAAAAAGGATATTTTTCAATCAATTCTTCAATTGTAATGTCTCTATTTATTTCCATTGTTCAAATATTTTTTATTGTCTTCAAGATAGTTTACCAGATCAAGATATTGCTTTGCATAATACAGTGCTTTATCACTTGATATCTTAACATCATTTATGTATGGAATTATTTTAATATTCTTTATATTTTCATTTAAAAGTTTCTTATAAAATTCCTTTGCCTGTGCATATTCTTTGAAAAGTCCTGTTGTATAAATATATTTGTTGGAAACAGGATCTTTTTCAATACTCGAATCGGGATATTTAATTTGTATATCATTTGTAGATAAAGAATCCGATTTATAGATCTGAGTTCTATATGTCAACCCGCTGACTACTGCTTTATATAGCTTATATGCGGGATCTTCCAGAGATTTACTAATGAATAAATTCTCATTTATAAAATTATAAGGTAGAGTATCCGCATCCAGTACGTAAATGTCAATCCTGTTATTTATTTTTTTTATAATATTCTTTGATACTAGCGGTCCGTTGGGTTTTGCCGCGGGAATATTTTCACCGGCACCTTTGATTATCATTCTTTCAGGACTTATCATTCTTGTTTTTAAAGAATCAGCTAGGTCTTCAGCTATTTTTACGGAATTCGGCAATTCTGAATTATCTTTTTCCCATGTAAAACTATTACCGATAAATTCAACTTTTATTTCAGGATAGAGGATCATCAATTTAGCTAATTTATCGATAAAATCTTTTGTTTTGTTATTGTCACGGAATTTATTGTTTTTTACGAAAACATAAGGGATGATAAAATCTTCCTTTTTTATTGTTTTTTGAGATTCGGGTTTTGATTTTTCGTTTAATGTATCTGTTTTTGAGGTTTTTTCCAGGAGTGATTTGTCCGGAATAAGAGGTTTTTTTGATTTAACGGGTTTATTTTCTGAAATTATTGTTTTGTCAAAATTTAAATCCCTGTATTTCAAAAACGGTATTTCTTCTTTAAGTGAATCTGCTATTTGAACTTGTTTTTTGAAATATATCCAATAAATATCATTTTTCCCGTTTCCCGTATCTTTTCTATCACTATTGTAAATACCTCCCTTGCCAGAAGAAAGCAATCTGAATCCATAATCATTTGCAGAAGAATTGGCAGGAAGTCCGATATTATCAGGTTTCATCCAATCGTTTTCGGAATAGCTGAAATCGCTTTTGAAAATATCAAATCCTCCGATAGAATTCAGATTATTGGAGCTGAAATATAATGTTAGGCAGTCTTTTGTAATAAATGGGCTGATCTCATCATAAGAACTGTTGATATTTGGTCCCAGATTGATTGGAGTAAACCATTTTCCTTTTCTTTTTCCCGTGATAAACAAATCATAACCACCATATCCTCCATAATTATTTGAAGAGAAAATATAAGTGGAATCATTTACCATTTGTACATATTTAAATCCTTTTTTAGTATTTAAGGTACTCTTTATCTCACTGAAGTTTTGCATTTCTTCACCTGAGAGATAATCTGAAAAATAAATACTTCCCGTATAAAAGTTTGTTCCGGAAAAAATGATAGCTCGTTTTCCGTTATTCATAAAGTCCAGTAAAATATTATTATTGGCTCTTACCGGATATTTGATATTATTGAGTTTTTCCCAATTGCCATAGTTGTTTTCAACTCTGTATTCCTGATATTTACCGGAATTGATAGAATCGTTGTTCCTATTTGATGAAAAATAAAAAACTTTTGGATCGGATGTGTTTTGCAAAGGTAGTATCTCGTCAAAAGAAGTATTTATTTCTGTACCCCAATTTTCTATAAAGTAATCTGAATCTTCATATTGCATATATATTCCATTAGCACATCTTTTAATCTTATTTTTAATGTTTTTTCTTTTTATTGCATTGTTACCTATATATGATAAGTATTTTTTATAATAGAATATTGCATTTTCAAATTCTTGTTTGTCATTATATGATTTTGCCAGATATAGAAACAGGTCATTGTCATAACTTCCAAGCAACAAGGCATTATTAAGGTCTTCAATAGCTTCGTCCAAGTGATTGCAATAATAATTACAGATACCTCTTTTTAAGAATATTTTTTTATTTGAGTAATGTTTCAGATATTGATCATACAGTTTTATTGCTTCACAATATCTCTTTTCTTTAAAGAGCCTGTTTCCTTGCTTTACCGGATTTTGAGCAAAAACAGCAGCAGAAAACATTATTATCAGAATAAAGATTAAACTTATTTCTTTTAATATGTTAGCTTTATTTATCATTAGATCAATTGCTCGATATCAAAATTTTCCAAATAATCCGATACTCGTTTTATAAAAGAACCTCCAAGAAATCCGTCAACAACTCTATGATCATAAGACATTGACAGATATGTTTTACTTCTGATAGCGATAACATCACCCATTTCGGTTTCGAGTACAGCAGGTTTTTTCACTATAGCGCCGATAGCTAAAATAGCTACCTGAGGCTGATTTATAATTGGTGTTCCAAGAATATTGCCCATGGTACCTAGATTGGTGATAGTAAATGTACCGTTTTGAATCTCTTCAGGTTTCAATTTATTTTCGCGCGCTCTTGTTATCAGATCGTTTATTATCTTTGTCAATCCTTCCAGATTGTACATATCTGCATTCTTAACTACCGGTACTATAAGATTACCTGATGGTAAAGCGGTAGCAATACCGATATTTATATTTTTCCTGATTATTATTTTGTCTCCATCGATTGAAGAGTTAACGAGAGGAAAATCTTTTAAAGCTTTAACTACGGCTTCTACAATTATAGGAGTAAAAGTGATTTTTTGCTTGTGCTTTTTCAAAAAACCGTTTTTTATCTTATTTCTCCATTTGACTATTTCAGTCATATCCGATTCGACAACAGAAGTAACGTGTGGTGATATTCTCTTGGAGTCTACCATGTGGGTTGCGATCAGTTTCCTCATTCTGTCCATCTGCAATATCTCATCTCCTTCCATTGCAAAGTTGTATTTACCGGGATCGATTACCGGTGAAACTGAAACGGATTGCTTAACGGCTTTTTTATCTTCAATAAATTTAAGCAAGTCCCTTTTTGTTATTTTTCCATTTGCTCCTGTGCCCTGTATGGTAGCGAGTTCTTCATTGCTTATATTTTCTTTTTTAACAATATTTCTCACCAAGGGTGTAAATCTTTTTTCTGAAGAAATGATATCCGGTTCTGGTAAAGGTATCTCAACCTTAGTATTGTCAATAATTTCCGTAGTATTTTCTTGAATTTCTTCAGGTAAAAACAATTCATCTTCTAAAGTGTCACCTTCTGTTTCTATGAGAGCCAAAATTTCTCCTACGGGGACAACATCATCTTTTTGGTAATTAATTTTTTTTACTATGCCGGATACAGGACATTGAATTTCCGTATCAACTTTATCGGTTGCAACTTCTAAAATGGTTTCATCTTCGGCTATTCTGTCACCTTCGTTTTTTAACCAGGCGATAATAGTCGCTTCGATTACACCTTCTCCCATTTTCGGCATTAATAATTTGTATAGCCCCATAGAATAAAAATTTTCGTAAAAATAAATTAATTATTTAGATAATAACAAATACTATTGCAGAAATCTTCTCATCAGGTCAAGAGCAAAAAACGTACTTGTTTCAATGTTTTTGGTTCTATTGTCACCTAATTGTAGTTTTTTTGTGATTATTTTTTCTTTTGATCCAGCTGCAAGCCAGATAGTTCCTACCGGTTTATCCGGAGTGCCACCTGTCGGTCCTGCTATACCCGAAGTCGCAATAGCTACATCACAATTCATAGTTTTTAAGACCCCGGATACCATTTCGAGGACTGTTTGTTCGCTTACTGCGCCATATTTTTCCAATGTTTCGTGTTTTACGGAAAGAATTTTTTCTTTTATTTCATTTGAATATGCTACTACAGAGCCCTTATAATAATCAGAAGAGCCCGGAACTGATGTGATTTTATGCGCTATCATTCCACCTGTGCAACTTTCAGCGGTAGCCAGATGCAAATTCCTGTCTTTTATCATTTTTCCGAGAACTTCTTCAAGTGTCTCATCATCATATCCGAAGATGTAATCACCCACTCTTTCCTCAATCTTGGCAACATATTCATTGAGTTGTTCTTGAAGTTTGTTTTTGTTATTTCCCTTAACTGTTATGCGAAGTCTTACTCTTCCCAGATTGGGGAGGTATGCAATAGAAATATTTTTGGGAAAAGAAAGGACTATGTCTTTTAGTTTTTCTGCTAACGCAGCTTCTATTTCCCCTGAAGTGAGTATTGTTTTTTTTAATATGTAATAGCCGATTGATTCTTTTTTCAGTATAGGGATGATTTCTTTGGAAAAAATGCTTTTCATTTCAGGAGGAACACCCGGTAGAGCAAAGATCTTTTTACCTTTTTTATTGAATAACATACCTGGTGCTGATCCGACTCGGTTTTTTAGGAAAATAGTGCCTTTTGGGAAGTGACTATAATTGAATAACATATCATTCAGGATATGTCCTCTTTTGGCAACATATTCTTTTACTTTCTCAAAAAACTCTTTATTATATTCCATATGTACCCCTAGGAATTTGGCAAAAGTCTTTTTTGTGATATCGTCGACAGTAGGGCCCAATCCTCCTGTCGTAATGATCAGATCGGCTTTTTCAAGTCCTTCGTTCAAGGCATTTATTATTTCATTTTCTTCATCTTGAACAGACAGGATTTTGATAACTTTAATTCCTAATCCGGTAAGCTTTTTCGCTATCCAAGCTGAATTGCTATCGATTACCTGTCCTATCAGAAGTTCATCTCCTATTGTGATTAAGTATGCTGTTTTTTCTGATTTGTTTTTTTTCATCGGACTATATTTTTTATAAAGAGAATTTTGTTTTCTATGTTAAAACTATAACAAATTAAAATGTAAAAGGATTTGAAAAAATATAATTATAATCCCGATAACAATAACGTCCTAAACGATTGAAAAGAAACAGAAAAAATGGTGAAGTGATTTAATATCTCAAATCGACTTTGAATTTGAACAAAAAAACAATTGCTCCAATGACAAATATGACACTATTCAGCAAAAATATATAGAGCAAGTTTCAAAAAGCTTGTAAAAACGCATAATAGCGATAAGCGTCAAAAAGGCATTTTGTCCTCTATCATTTTAAATAGCATTGTATTAATAATTATTTTATTAAAAAAAAATACCCTAAAATTTTTTTATTTTTATTTTTATTTTTATTTTTATTTTTGTTGCGATATATAATTTTTTAATTAAATTAATTTTATTATGAAAAAATCCATTAATTTAATTATTATTTTGTTTTTAATTCTAAGTGCATTAAGCACTTCAATGTATGGAGAAATTTATTCTATAGTAAATTCTAAGCAGAAAGTAATAGGAAAAACTGATTGTTGGTTAGTGAAGTATTCTTTATGGGAAGACCATGGTACAATGAATCCGCATGATGATACAAAAATTGGTGAGTATACGACTGTAGTTGGTGATTGTAGTGATGCAAGTTTTAGAAATGGCTTGATAGATATTAGTAAAAGTAAAACATTTGATTATTTTATTTATCCGAACCCGACTAATGATTTTCTTAATATTTCAATTTCAAATAAAAAGAAATCAAATTATATAAAATGGGTTATTTATAATCTATATGGAGATAAGATGCAGAGTGGTACA